>Ga0315281_10008336_pt1 | contig 14501 bp, 9 predicted proteins | sample YL17G07_0_MG_FD_204540 | JGI IMG/M metagenome (GOLD analysis project Ga0315281, IMG submission 204540) | Sediment microbial communities from Yellowstone Lake, YNP, Wyoming, USA - YL17G07_0 | ecosystem: Environmental > Aquatic > Freshwater > Lake > Sediment | place: USA: Wyoming | collected...
GATCACGGGCGCGAAATCGGTGAGGGCGTTGTAGGGAAGGTTCTTGTAGAGATTGGCCGTAATGACGTGCGGTGTCGCAGTGAGCAGCAGCGTGTAACCGTCCGGCTTGGACTTGGCGACAAAATCCGCGCCGATGGTGCCGCCCGCCCCGGTCTTGTTTTCCACGATGAACTGCTGGCCCAGCGCCTCGGACAGCCGCTGCGCGACGATGCGCCCGGGCACATCGGTCGTGCCGCCGGTCCCGAGCGGAATGACGACGCGCACCGGCCGGGATGGATACGCCTGGGCCCACGCACCAGCGGTAAGGCAAACCAGCAGCACGTTGAGAACCGTGCGTGCAAATCGGACTGGTATGTGGATCATGTCGATCTCCTTGGTGTAGTCATCCGCGGTACAGGGGTTCGGGTTGGGAGAAGAAGGCGTGCAGGATGTGATAGACCATCAGGTAATTCTTCTGCTGGAAGCTGGCGTGCGAAATGCCTGCCATCACCGAGAACTGCTTGTCCGGGTTGGGCAGCCGCTTGAAGAACTCGATGAGGTCGTCCACGGAGGCGATGCCGTCCCACTGGCCGCGCATGATGATCGTGGACGGGGCGATCTTCTTCGGATCGACCAGGGGTAGCTTCGAGCACATGTCCACGTAGGTGCCGGTCGGCACTGAATCGTCCAGCGCGACGATCGCCTCGGCAAAGGCCCCGATGGTTGCGTCGTCCGCCGTGCCGGGGTGATCGCGGGTGAAAATGCTCTGCACGAACGCACGGTCGATCGGGCGGCGGTTCCTGGCGGAGAATTCGGGAAGCTTTTTCCTGCGCTCGGCGAGCGTCGGACTGCCTTCGCCGGTCCACACCATGGCATCCAGCGCCAGCCGCGCCACGCGCTCCGGGTGGCGCTGCGCGAACAGGGCCGCCCTGAGCGCGCCCGAGGAAATGCCGTAGACCAGCAGCTTCTTGGCGCCGGTCGCCTTGGTGATGTATTCGCTGCCCGCGGCGAGGTCGTCGGCGCCGTTGGAAATGTCGCAGTTGATCGGGCGCGTCTTGTCCGAGCGCCCGTATCCCTCGTGGTCCATGCACCAGGTGTCGAAGCCCCGCGCGGCGAACCAGTCCATGACCGACGAGTCGGGGCGCCCCGGCACGGTGAGGTCGAAGGTCGGTTGCGAGGCCATCGAGGAGCCGTGCACGAACAGGATGGTGCCGCGGGTCGAGCCGCCGCCCGTTGCCGTTGGATGGGGCGGCTTTTGCCACAGGAACAGCTTGACCTCACCCTTGCGGGTCCAGTGCTCTTTGCCGGCGACGGGACCGGGCGTGGATGGTTGCATGCAGTCCTCCGGTGTAAGGTTGCGGAGTCTATCAATATTCTGGAACCGGGAGCCAGCCCGCGGCAAATTCCGGGTACATTCCGCTTATTCGGCATTTCTCAAAGGAGCGCTTCCCATGGCAGACAACTGGCGGTCGAAACTCATCACCCAGGGCGTCGCCCGCTCGCCCAACCGGGCCATGCTGCGTGCGGTGGGCTTCACCGACAACGATTTTGAAAAGGCGATCGTCGGCGTGGCCAACGGTCATTCGACCCTCAACCCCTGCAATGCGGGCATCCAGCCGCTGGTGGAGCGCTCGATCGAAGCGCTGAAGGTGGCCGGCGCGATGCCGCAGGTGTTCGGATTTCCCACCGTCACCGACGGCATCGGCATGGGCACCGAAGGCATGAAGTACTCGCTGGTCTCGCGCGAAGTGATCGCCGATGCGGTCGAGACCGCGGTCAACGGCCAGCTCATGGACGGCGTGGTGTGCGTGGGCGGCTGCGACAAGAACATGCCCGGCAGCATGATGGCCATGGCGCGCATGAACGTGCCCGGCATCTTTGTCTACGCCGGCACCATCAAGCCGGGCCACTGGAAGGGGCAGGTGCTCACGATCGTGTCGCCGTTCGAAGCGGTGGGTGCCTTCACCGCCGGCACCATGAGCAAGGAGGATTACGACGGCATCGAGAGGAACGCCTGCCCCAGCACCGGCGCCTGCGGCGGCATGTATACCGCCAACACCATGTCCTCGTCGTTCGAAGCGCTCGGAATGAGTCTGCTAGGCTCCTCGCAGATGGCCTGCCCGGATCCGGAAAAAGCCGATTCCGCGGCCGAATCCGCGCGCGTGCTGCTGAATGCGATCCGCCGGAACATCCGTCCCCGCGACATCATCACCCGCAAGTCGATCGAGAACGCGATTTCGCTCGTCATGGCCACCGGCGGTTCGACCAACGCGGTGCTGCATTACCTCGCCATCGCCCATGCAGCCGGCGTGCGCTGGACGATCGACGACTTCGAGCGCGTGCGCCGCAAGGTGCCGGTGCTGTGCGACCTCAAGCCTTCGGGCAGGTATGTCGCCACCGAGTTTCACGCGGCGGGGGGCGTCCCGCAGGTGCTGAAAATGCTGCTCAAAGCAGGTCTGTTGCACGGCGAGTGCCTCACCATCACCGGCAAGACGTTGGCCGAGGAACTGCGGAACATACCCGAGGAGCCGCGCAAGGACCAGCAGGTGATCCGCCCCTTCGACAGGCCGATGTATCCACACGGCCATCTTGCGATCCTCAAAGGCAATCTCGCCCCCGAGGGTTGCGTGGCGAAGATCACCGGCCTGAAGAAGACCTCGATCACCGGACCGGCGCGGGTGTTCGACTCGGAGCCCGAGTGTATGAAGGCGATCATGGCGAAGAAAATCAAGGCCGGTGACGTAATCGTGATCCGTTACGAGGGACCGAAGGGCGGCCCGGGCATGCAGGAGATGCTTGCCCCCACTTCGGCCCTCATTGGCCAGGGCCTGGGCGAGTCGGTGGGCCTGGTCACCGACGGCCGTTTCTCGGGCGGCACCTGGGGCATGGTGGTGGGGCACGTCGCGCCCGAGGCCTTTGTCGGCGGTACCATCGCCTTGGTGAAGAACGGTGACTCGATCACCATCGATGCGCACAAACGGCTTATTCAGTTGAATATCACGGCGAAGGAACTGGCGGCGCGGCGCAAGAAGTGGAAAGCGCCGAAGCCGCGCTATACGCGGGGCTTGCTCGCGAAATACATGAAGCTGGTATCGACGGCGAGCAAAGGCGCAGTCACGGACCAGTAGGCGTCGGAGCAGGAACGCCCGGTACCTCCTGGCGGTCAGGGGGTATTGGTCCCTCAGGATTCAAGTGTCGACAGTTCGGGCGAAGAATTCGGGTTTATTTAGGCCTCCCGATTTTGGATTCCAAGGCAAGCCTGGCTGTTTCGATCCGGCTTCGCCGGCTTTGGGGGCTGTCCCCAAATTTCGGGTTCGGAGTAAACTCCGGGTTGGAAGAGCGGGCGATCAGCGTATTCGGCTGAATACTGCCGTCGGCAGTCGGTAGGTCGCCTGGAGGTGGGCCTTGCTCGCCGCTCTCTCACGCAGAGCCGAAAATTCAGTTATCCGGTCAGACATTCACGCAGCCGTATGAAACTCAGGGAAATCCCTGTCGAGGAACTGACTTTCGGGATGTACGTCTCGAAGCTCGACAGGCCGTGGACGGAAACGCCTTTCATATTTCAGGGTTTCGTTCTGACGACGGAAAAGCAGCTGGACGTCCTTGGAAAGTACTGCAAGAAGGTTTTCGTCGATCCCGAGAAGGCGGACATGTCGGTGATAACCAAGGTTATCTCGGAGCGTTTAGAGACGGCAGAGAAGGCAGAGAAGGTAAAGAAGGTTCCCAAGGCTACCCCGGAGGAAATAGCGAAGGTCCGCGGGACCACGGTATACAAGGAGGTCGCGAGCGTCGAGGCCGAACTGCCACGCGCCAAGACGGTCTACACCCAGTCCATGGTGGTCGTGAAGGAGCTGTCGCGCGCGGTCGAGATCGGAAATTCGATCGACAGTACCCGCTCGAAGGAAGTGGCCACCCAGGTTACGGACAGCGTCGTTCGCAACCCGGACGCGATGGCGCTACTCATCAGGCTGCAGGAAAAAAGCGGTGCGACACTCAGCCGCGCCGTAGAGATCTCGGTCATGATGACCATTTTCGGGCGCTTCCTGCAGTTTCCGCAGGATCGCCTGGAGATCCTCGGCATGCTGGGCCTGCTGCAGGACGTGGGCAAGCTCAAGCTGCCGACCGAGCTCGCTATGCGCGGACCGATCAGCCACGCAGAGATCGATCTGTACCGGACGCACGTGAATCATTCGGTCGATATCCTCAGTAAGACCCACGGCCTGCCGGCGGAACTATCCGGGCTCGCCTCCCTTCACCACGAGCGCTTCGACGGCAGCGGCTATCCGCGCGGCTTGCGCGGCGACGCGATCGCGCTGTTCGGCCTCATTGCGGCCATTGTGGACAGCTATGACACGCTGACCGCTCCTCCGCCGTTCGGCGAGTACATGACGCCGGCGAACGCGCTGAATACCATCTTCAAAGGACGGGGCAACCTGTTCCACCCGGCGCTGGTGGAGCAGTTCATACAGTGCATGGGCGCGTTTCCGGTGGGTAGCGTGGTCGAGCTGAACAGCGGCGAGATCGCCCTTGTGTACTCGCAGAACATGGTGCGCCGCCTGCAGCCGCGCGTGATGGTCGTGGAGGACGCCGAGGGCAACCCTCTCATACCCTATAAGATGCTTGACCTGATGAAGGAACCGAAGGTCGCCCCCGGCGAGCCTTATCGGATCGTGCGCACGCTCGAATACGACACCGTGAACCTCGATCCACGCGAGTTCTTCCTGTGAGCAAAGTGGACTCCGCCGAGCACGCGCCCGCTTCGCGCGGCTCGTTCGCCGGCGACCCAATCCCGTTTCTCGGTGGGCTGCGCGCCTGCATCGAGGAACGGCGCGCCGACGGCCGCAATCTGGCCGTGCTTCTGATGGAGTGCGGCGTGATCGGGCGCATCGATGGCGTGTGGGGTTACCACGTCGGCGATGCCGTGCGTGCGCGGATTGTCGCGTCGCTGCGCGCCGAAGTGCTCCGCCCCGACGATCTTGTCGGCGACGTGGGCAGGGATCACTTCGCCTGCGTTCTTTCAACCGTCGAAGGTCCGGCAGTCGCGCTGCTCGCGGCCGAGAAAATCCTGCGCGCGCTGAGCGTGCCCTCCTGGATAGGCGAGGAAGAAATCTACACGCGTCCCTCGATCGGCATCGCGATGTATCCGGCCGATGGCGACCAGGCGGAATCCCTGTTGCAACGAGCCAAGAGCGCCTGCGTCGTCGCACGCAGCCAGACAAGTCATGTCGCTGCCTACGCTGAGGACCAGGAAAATCCCGAGGCGTCGCGGCTGCTTTATGAAAACCGGCTGCGCACTGCGGTTACAGAGGACGCGCTCGAGCTCGTGTTCCAGCCGCAGTACGATCTGCGCCTCGGCCAGATCATGGGGGTCGAGAGCCTGCTGCGCTGGCGTGACGCCGCGCTTGGCGTGATCCGGGCTGAGGACGCATTCGCGGCGGCGGAATCGGCAGGCGCAGTGACCGGGCTGGTCTCCTCGGTACTGAATCGCGCGCTGCGAAACTGCTCGGAGTTCCGCTACAGCGCCGGGTTGGACTTGCGCATTGGCGTCAACCTTCCCGGGCGTGCGCTGCTGCACACGGAACTTCCAGACGTTGTCGAGCGTGCGCTGGGCACCTGGAGTCTGCGGCCGGGCAGGCTCATCATCGAGATCGGAGAGACTTCGGTGCTGGCCGACGATACGGTGGCGCAGAAAACGCTGGTGCGCCTGAAGGAGCTGGGTGTGAAGCTGTCGATCGACGACGCGGGCCTGGCGCTTTCATCATTATTCTGGCTCGCGACCATGCCGTTTCAGGAAATCAAGATCGACGTTGCGCTCGCGCGCAATCTGGCCGGCGTTCCGAAGTCCGAGCGCATCCTGCAGTCGCTCATCGAACTCGCCCACCACCTGAAGCTCGACGTCGTTGCGCTCGGCGTTGCGGACGACGCGGCGGCGACCCGGCTCAAGGAACTGGGCTGCGACTACATGCAGGCTGATTACAAGGGTCCGGCGCTCGAGCCTAAAGCTTTCGTCGCGCAGTTCGGATTCAACGAGGGCTAAACATTCGGGACCGTCCAGACGCCATCCCAGTTTTCTGACGGCGGCTCCTCGATGTATTGCTGGCAACGCTCCCAGAATACGCGCGAAGGCTTGTCGTCCGGATTTGCCAGGGACGCAGCACGGAAGTAGCTCGCCGCGCGCGTCCAATCGCGCCTCCGGTATTGCCGCAGGCCCTCGGCGTACGCCTCCAGAACCTCGGCGCGGCGCGCAAAACTCTCTGCGGTGTGGTGATCCAGCGCTTCGTAGACGGCCAGCGGCTGCATCAATCCGCGCACGCGTATGAAATCGATCTCCCGAAGCAGAGCCGGGCGCTGCAGCTTGGCCGCCGTATACTGGCACATCAGAACACTGGTGCCGTAATACTTGTTGGTCGCCTCGAGACGCTCGGCCAGATTGACGCGGTCCCCGATCACCGTGTATTCGAGGCGTTTGGGCGAGCCGATGTTGCCTACCACCACGTGGCCGGTGCTGATTCCCACCCCAATGCGGATGATTTCGCGGCCGGTCTGCAGCCTGCGCGCGTTCAGGTCGCGCAGGCCCACCATCATTCTGTTGCCGACTGCCACCGAATCGTCGGCGTCTTGATCGCCCGACATCACCGACCCGAACACGGCCATGATCATGTCGCCGATGTATTTGTCCAGGATGCCGTTGTGGGCGAAGACGATGTCGACCATGTCGGTGAAGTATTCGTTGAGCAGGGTGACCGTCTCGCGGGCGCCCAGGCGCTCGGAGATGGTGGTGAAGCCCCGGATATCGGAGAACAACACGCTGACCTCGCGGCCCGAGCCCTCCAGCACCGTCTCGCCGCTTTCGAGCAGCTGGTCGACCACGGCCTTGCTCATGTAGCGCGCCATGGTGGTGCGAAGCCGCTTTTCCCTGCTGATGTCCTCCATTACCAGCATGTAGCCGATCGGCTGGTCCTGAGTGGTGACCAGCGGCACCGTGCTCAGGTTGATCGACACCGCCCGGCGATCTTCCAGCAGCAGGTCGGTGTCCACGCTGATGTCGGTTTTGCCGGATGAGCGGACTTTTTCGAGGCTCTTCAGGATCCAGGCATTCCGCTCCCCGAAGACTTCCTGCGGCGTCTTACCCTGCAGGTCTTCTTCCGTTCTGCGCAGAATACGGGCCGCCGCCTGATTCACCTTCGTGATGGTCCACGAGGCGTCCATGGTGACCACGCCATTGCTCATGCTGCGCAGGATGCCTTCGTTGTAATTGCGGGCTGCATCCACCTGCTCGAAGAGCTGGGCATTTTCTATCGATACCGCAGCCTGCGCGCAGAGCGCAACGAGACGTCTTTCGTCGCTGGGACCAAAGGAACTGGCCCTCTTGTTGAGGATCTGCATGACGCCGACACGGTTGCCGCGCTGGGTGGTGATGGGCATGCACAGCATGTTGTTGGACTTGAACCCGGTGCGCCTGTCGACTTCCTGATTGAATCGCGAGTCGGCGTAAGCGTCGGGTATGTTGATCGGCGTGCCGGCGCTGAAGCATTCGCCGGCGATCCCGGCGTTGCCGGGGAACCGGATTTCCTCGATCGTCGCGCCGCCGGCAACCCGGGAATACAGTTCGCCGGTCGCCGGGTCGTACAGAAACAGCGAACCGCGGTCGGCCTCGAGAAGCAGGGTCGCCGCATCGATGATCTTCTGCAGCAGCGGCTCGAGGAAGATCTCGGAGGCGATGGAGCTCACCACTTCGAGCAGCAACGCCTCCTCGCGCTGCGCGCGCTCCACTTTCTCGAATATGCGGGCGTTTTCGAGCGCCGAGGCCGCCTGGTGCGACAGCGCCTCGAGCAGCTGGCGGTCTTCGGTGTCGAAATCGCCGCTGCGCTTGTTGAGCGCCTGCGTGATGCCGATTACCTCGTGCTTCCTGTTGCGGATGGGGACGCACAGGATGTTGCGCGTTCGGTAGCCGGAGCGCCGGTCCATATCGCGGTTGAAGCGGGGATCGGCATAGGCGTCGGTGATGATCTCCCCGCTGCCGCTCGCAAAGACCGAACCCGCGATGCCGAGCGTGGCCGGAAAGCGCACCTCGCCCATGACGCTGCCCTGCATCACGCGGGAAAACAGCTCGCCGGTTTCCGGGTCATGGAGAAACAGAGAGCTGCGGTCCGCATTGAGCGTCTCGGTCACCACCTCCATCAGACGGGGGAACAGGACGTCCAGTGACAGGCTGTCGGAAACCCGGTTGGCGATGTCGACAAACAGCGTCTTGCGGTGCGTGGTCTCGGCAAGGCGAAGGATGAGATCCGCCTTTTCGGCGTCAGACAGGCCCTGCAGAAGCTGCGCGACTTCGGCTCGCGGCGTTCGCGGGTCGAGTATCCTGCGGACTGTGTCGGGGTTGGTTTGCTTGCTCACGACGCCTGGACTAGACGGGGAAAAGGCATTCTAACCTTCGCCGATGAACCGTGAAAGGCGGTGTGCCTGAGCCGGCATGGGAGTGTCCAAAGACCGCCTTTGCTCGATGAGTCGCAGGCGCCGCGTGTCCGGGGGTCATGGCCACGCAATGGCAGCACAATGGCCCTACCGCCGTCGCGGTAGATGCGTTGCGCATCGACGAGGGATAATCGTTCTCACTCCCCCCTCCCCCCTACCATGGGTGCATCCGATGTCCAACCGACTCGCCGGCGAAACCTCGCCGTATCTGCAGCAGCACAAGGACAACCCCGTCGATTGGTATCCGTGGGGCGAAGAAGCGCTCGCCCGCGCGAAAAATGACGACAGGCCGATCCTGCTGTCGATCGGCTACTCGGCCTGCCACTGGTGCCACGTCATGGCACACGAGTCCTTCGAGGACCCGGACGTGGCCGCGGTGATGAACCAGCTTTTCGTCAACATCAAGGTGGACCGCGAGGAGCGCCCCGACCTCGACCAGATCTATCAGCTGGCGCATCAGATGCTGTCGCAGCGCCCCGGCGGCTGGCCGCTCACGGTGTTCCTGACGCCGGATCAGCTACCCTTTTTCGCCGGCACCTATTTCCCGAAGGAGCCGCGTTACGGGATGACCGGTTTTCCCGAGTTGCTCGGGAACATCGCCTCGATCTACCGCGAACGCCAGGCCGAAATCGGGCGCCAGAACGAAGCTCTGCTGGACGCGTTCACGCGCTTCGAGCCCGGGGGCGGGGGGAATCGCTCCGGGTTCTCTGCAGCGCCGATCGAGGACGCCCTTTCCTCGAGCAAGTCGAGCTTCGATCCGCGCCACGGCGGCTTCGGTGGCGCGCCGAAATTCCCGCATCCGGCCGAACTGCAGCTGTGCCTGCGGCGCTACGCGGCCACCGGCGATGGAGAGGCGCTGCACGTTGTCGCGCACAGCCTGGAGCACATGGCGCTGGGCGGCATCTATGACCAGTTGGGCGGGGGCTTCTGCCGCTACTCGGTGGACGCCGAATGGATGATTCCGCACTTCGAGAAAATGCTCTACGACAACGGCCCGCTGCTTGCGCTGCTCGCCGATGCCTGGACCGCGACCCGTACGCCGCTGTTCGCGCGCGTCGCGGCGCAGACGGCGGGGTGGGTGATGCGCGAGATGCAGGAACAGGATGGGGGAATTCCCGGCGGCTACTATTCGAGTCTCGATGCCGACTCGGAGCGCGAGGAAGGAAAATTCTACGTCTGGACGCGCGAGGCGGTGCAGGCACTGCTGTCGACCGACGAGTTCGCAGTGGCGGCGCCCCACTGGGGGCTCGACGCACCGGCGAACTTCGAAGCCACGCACTGGCATCTGCGCGTGACCCGTCCCCTTGCGGCCGTGGCGCAGCAGCTCGGCCGTCCTCATGGTGAGGAGCCATGCGCGGCGCTGCTCGAATCGGCCCGCTCGAAGCTGTTCGCCGCGCGCGAGGAGCGGGTGCGCCCCGGACGCGACGAGAAAATACTCGGCAGCTGGAACGGCCTCATGATCGGCGGCATGGCGCGCGCAGGCGCGGTGTTCGGCCGGACGCAATGGATCGAATCGGCACGGCGCGCGCTGGATTTCATCCGCGCCACCCTCTGGCGGGACGGCCGCCTGCTCGCCACGTACAAGGACGGGCGCGCACACCTCAACGCCTACCTCGACGATCACGCCTTCCTGCTCGCCGCAGCGATCGAACTCCTGCAGGCGGACTTCCGCCCGGACACTCTGGAGTTTGCCGGGGATCTTGCCGATGCGCTGCTCGATCGTTTTGAAGACAAAGAGAAGGGCGGCTTCTTTTTCACCAGTCACGACCACGAGAGCCTCATACACCGCAGCAAGCCCGGCCACGACAACGCCACGCCCTCGGGCAACGGCGTGGCGGCGCTCGCGCTGCAGCGGCTTTCCTGTCTCACCGGCGAAATACGCTACGCGCAGGCCGCGGAGCGCGCATTGGAGTTTTTCTATCCTGCCCTATGCAGCCAGCCGGGGGCGCACGCAAGCCTGCTCATGGCGCTCGAGGAGAGCCTTACGCCCACGCGCACCGTCATTCTGCGCGGCACGCAGCCCGAACTCGGAGCGTGGCGCCGTGCGCTTGCCGGGCGGTACATGCCGGCGACCGTGGTGGTCGCGATCGCGCCCGAGGCGCAGTCCCTGCCGCCGGCGCTGGCGAAACCCGTCACCGACCGTGTGAACGCGTGGGTATGCGAGGGCGCTACCTGCCTCGCACCGGTCCCGGAACTGGAGGCGCTGCTCGCGGGGCTGTAAGGCTGTGATTCAGCGAAGAAAATCCAGGTCGTGCAAATTGACATCCCGGGGGGCGAAACGGATAATCAGCCGTCTTTGTTCGGGAGGCTTCCATGAACATGAACCGCTCACGCGTTGCTTTGCACACGCTCGCTGCCGTCGCGGCCCTCACCACATTGGGGCTTTCCGGCTGCGGCAAGGAAGCGCCGCCCCCAGCGCCGCAGAAGGCCGCCGCTCCCCCGCCGCCGCCTGACCTCGCAATCAAGATCGGCCATGTCGCGCCGCTGACCGGAAACATCGCCCACCTGGGCAAGGACAACGAGAACGGCGCCCGGCTCGCCGTGGAGGAAATCAACGCCAAGGGCGTCATGGTCGAGGGCAAGAAGCTCAAGATCGAGCTCGTCGGCGAAGACGACCAGGCCGATCCGAAGACCGGTACCGTGGTGGCGCAGAAGCTGGTCGACGCCAAGGTGAACGGTGTCGTCGGGCACCTGAATTCGGGAACCACCATTCCCGCCTCGAAGATCTACGCCGATGCAGGCATTCCCCAGATCTCGCCCTCGGCCACCAACCCGACCTATACGCAGCAGGGCTTCAAGACCGCGTTTCGCGTAATGGCGAACGACGTCCAGCAGGGGAAGGTGCTGGGCGAGTTCGCGGTGAAAAAACTCGGTGCGAAGACCGTCGCGATCATCGACGACCGCACCGCCTACGGCCAGGGACTGGCCGACGAAGTCGAGAAGGCGGCCAAGGATGCGGGCGCGAAGGTTGTTGCGCGCGAGTTCACCAAGAACGACGCCACCGACTTCAGGGCGATCCTTACCAAGATCAAGGGCAAGAAGCCCGACGCCGTGTTCTACGGCGGCATGGATGCGCAGGCCGGTCCGATGGCCAAGCAGATGAAGCAGCTCGGCATCAAGGCGAAGTTCATGTCCGGTGATGGCGGCTGCACGCCGGAGTTCATCAAGCTCGCCGGCGACGCGACCGAGGGCTTTTACTGCACCCAGGCAGGCCTTCCGCTCGAGCGGATGTCTGACAAGACCTTTGCGGAGCGTTACAAGAAGCGCTTCAACACGGAGGTGCAGATCTATTCCCCGTACAGCTACGACGCGGTCGGCGTGCTGGTCGATGCCATGAAACGCGCGAATTCGGTCGATCCGGCCAAGACCATCGCCGAACTGCCCAAGACCTCGTACCCGGGGCTCACGGGCAGGATCGAGTTCGACGACAAGGGCGACATCAAGAACGGCGCCATCACTATGTACGAGACCAAGGAGGGCAAGCTGAACGTGCTTGACGTGGTCGGTGGCGAGGCTCCGGCGCCCGTGCCTGCGCCGCCTGCGGCCGAAGCCGGCAAGGCCGCCGATGCGCCCAAGGCGCAAGCGGCTGACGCGGCGAAGAAGTAGCAACACCTCACCGCTGGAGAAAGCGGCACCCCTGGTTAGGGGTGCCGTTGTGGTTCAATGAGCGCCATGGACTTCGAGATTCTGCTGCAGCAAATTCTCAATGGGCTCGTGCTCGGCAGCGTCTATGCGCTGGTGGCGCTCGGCTATACGATGGTCTACGGCGTGCTCGGGCTGATCAATTTCGCCCACGGTGAGGTCGTCATGATCGGTGCGTTGAGCGCGCTCAGCGCAGGGGGCCTGGTGCAGAGCCTGTTGCCGGGGCTTCCCGGGCCGATCGTACTGTTGCTCTCGACGCTTCTGGCGATTCCCGTGTGCATGGCGCTGGGCTACGCGATCGAACGCGTAGCCTACCGGCCGCTGCGCTTCGCGCCGCGCCTGGCGCCGCTCATTACGGCGATCGGCGTGTCGATCCTGCTGCAGAACATCGCCATGGTGGTCTGGGGACGCAGCTACCACAGCTTTCCGGCCTACGTGTCGACCGAGCCGTTCCATGTCTTCGGGGCGACCATGACCCCGGTGCAGGTGGTGATCATCGTCGTCTCGGTTGCGTTCATGGCGGGCCTGATGTTCCTCGTGCATCGCACCAAGCTCGGGCGCGCCATGCGCGCCACCGCGGAGAACCAGTCGGTGGCCGGGCTGATGGGCGTCGACATCAATGCCATCATCTCGATCACGTTCGTCATCGGCTCCACGCTGGGTGCGGTGGCGGGGGTGATGGTGGCCGCCAACTACTCGATCGCGCATTACTACATGGGGTTTGTGCTGGGGCTGAAGGCCTTCACCGCAGCGGTGCTCGGCGGCATCGGCAACCTGGGCGGCGCCATGGCGGGCGGCCTGCTGCTCGGGCTTATCGAGAGCCTCGGGGCGGGCTACATCGGCGACATCACGGGCGGGTTCCTGGGCAGCAATTACCAGGACGTGTTCGCGTTCTTCGTATTGATCGTAGTGCTCGTGTTCCGGCCCTCGGGCCTGATGGGTGAGCGGGTGGCAGAACGGGCCTGAACGAGCATACCGATGGCAAAGACAAAGCGAGGCAAGCCAGGTGGCTGACTGGCTGGATAACGCAAGGCGAAATCCCCGCCTGAAATGGATCGGGATTGCGCTCATCACCGGCGCGCTCGCACTGTTGCCGTTCGTGGCCGGCGCAGTGGGCGGCCGCGGCTGGGTACGCATCATCGATTTCGCGCTGCTGTACGTGATGCTCGCGCTCGGGCTGAACATCGTGGTCGGATTCGCCGGCCTGCTCGACCTGGGCTACATCGCTTTCTACGCCGTGGGCGCCTACACCTACGCGCTGCTCGCCTCGCCGCATTTCGGGATTCATCTGCCGGTCTGGCTGGTGTTGCCGATGGGAGCGGGGATCGCCGGCGTGTTCGGGGTGCTTCTGGGCGCACCGACGCTGAAATTGCGCGGCGATTATCTGGCCATCGTCACGCTGGGCTTCGGGGAGATCATCCGGATTTTCCTCAACAATCTCAACGCGCCGGTCAACATTACCAATGGCCCGCAGGGCGTGAACAGGATCGATCCGATTGCCTTCGGCGATTATTCGTTGGCGAAGCCCGTCGAAGTCCTCGGCTTCAGCATCCCGTCCGTGTACCTTTACTACTACCTGTTTCTGCTGCTCGCGCTGCTGGTGATTTTCGTCAGCCTGCGGCTGGAGAATTCGCGCATCGGCAGGGCGTGGGTGGCGATCCGGGAGGACGAGGTCGCCGCCAAGGCGATGGGCATCAACACCCGCAACATCAAGCTGCTCGCCTTTGCGATGGGGGCGAGCTTCGGCGGCATAGCGGGCGGCCTGTTTGCCGGGTTTCAGGGCTTCGTCAGCCCGGAGAGCTTCATACTGATGGAATCGGTGGTCGTGCTGTGCATGGTGGTCCTGGGCGGCATGGGGCATATCCCCGGGGTGATTCTGGGCGCGGTGCTGCTCGCAGCGATGCCGGAAGTGTTCCGCAATACCATCGTGCCGGTGCAGCAGCAGCTGTTCGGAAAGATCGTGTTCGATCCCGAAGTGGTGCGCATGCTGCTGTTCGGCCTCGCGCTGGTCCTGGTGATGCTGTTCCGCCCGGCCGGCATCTGGCCGTCCACCACACGCAAGCGCGAGCTTGCGTCGTGAATCTGGGCAAGCGCGAGCTTGCGTCGTGAATTCGGTCAAGCGCGAGCTTGCGGCGTGAGCACCCTGCTCGAAGCGCGCAGCGTAGGCAAGCGCTTTGGCGGGCTGGATGCGCTCATGCAGGTGTCGCTGTCGATCAATCGCGGCGAGATCTACGGCCTGATCGGTCCCAATGGCGCGGGCAAGACCACTTTCTTCAACTTACTCACAGGGCTGTACCGGCCTGACGAGGGCGGGTTTCTGTTCGACAAGGCACCGCTGCCGGTGAGCGAGCCGCATCGCGTTGCCGCGGCGGGCATTGCGCGCACGTTCCAGAACATCCGCCTGT
>Ga0315281_10008337_pt1 | contig 14500 bp, 11 predicted proteins | sample YL17G07_0_MG_FD_204540 | JGI IMG/M metagenome (GOLD analysis project Ga0315281, IMG submission 204540) | Sediment microbial communities from Yellowstone Lake, YNP, Wyoming, USA - YL17G07_0 | ecosystem: Environmental > Aquatic > Freshwater > Lake > Sediment | place: USA: Wyoming | collected...
TTTGTTCTGCCGTTCAACGGCGGGCCGAACCGAGAAGGACCTGCCGGGTCTGGGAGACCGGCAGGTCCTTCACCGGAATTATTGCGTGGGCAACGCCACCAGCCAAGCTTGCAAACCGGGCCGCTCGCTTTCGGGCGCGGCTTGCATGGCCTGTTGGCCGTAGAAGCGCGCTTGCTCAAAGTTTTTCACTTGCTCGTAAATCCCGGCGATGGCGCGATAGACCTGCCATTGGTTTTCACTTGCGCCAAGCGCAGTTAACCACGCTTGTAGGTTGGGCTTCTCGCCATCAGGCGCGGCCTCTATGGCGATCTGGCCATAGGCGCGGGCCTGGTCGAGGTTATTGAGTTGCCGCAAAAGTTCGGCAATAGCGCGATAGACCTGCCACTGATTCGCGCCGATGCCGATCTTGGTCACTTCGATGTAACTATCAATCGCAGGCTGTAATTGCTGAGTCGCCACATAGGCCTGCGCCAGCCCGATGTGAAGGTTAATCGGATTCAGGCCAAGTAATTTGGTCACTGAAATGCCTTTGGTGAAGACCTCTATGGCTTGTTGATAATACGCCTGCCGTTCGGTATCCGTCACGGCCCGTTGAGCGCGAATGTTGTAGATGTCGCCTTGCAGTTGGTATGTCTGATCATAGCCCTGGTCGAGGGCAAAGGAACTGTCGAGTTTCTCCTGCGCTGCGTCCAGTTTGTCGAGCAATTGATAGTCGAGCGCGGCCCACTCATCCCACAGGGCCGCGCTGTGCGGGCTGAGGGAGAGCGCCTGTCCGTAGTAGGCCTCCGCCCTATTGGCTTTTTCCGTGCGGATGTTGGGGTCGGTCGCCACCGCGGCCCACTGGCGGTTGAGCCGCCCGAGGTTGGCTGAGTGGTCGGTATTGAGCGGGTTTAACTCGCGCGCTCGGATGAGTCTTTGCTCAGCCTGATTGAGCAACTGGCTTTGTTGGGTGGTGTCGGTGAGAGTGCCGGTGGCGTTGAGATACGCGCGCCCGAGGAAGAGATAGTAGTAGTCCTGCCCCGGGGTGAGGTTGATCGCCTGCTCGTAAATCGGAATCGAGAGTTGCGGCTGGTTCTGATCGTCGAACTGTAGGCCGGTCTTGTAAATAATGTCGGCCTGAATCAGTTGCAGATTGTAAATGGTCGAGAACAAAACGGCGATGATTGGCAACGTCACGCCCCACATGATGGTCATGCCGCCCAGCGGGCGCGCGCCACCCGGCCACTCATCGGGCAGGAGCACACCCATCCCCAGCACAATCACGAGGCACAGGAAATAGAACATCCCCAGCACCCCGGCGATGAAGGTCGTGGATTCGAGCAACTGCTCGCGTGTTTGTGGCACAAAAGCGGCGATCGAGGCCAGCCGCCCGGCGATAATCAGCCACCCGATGACGCCGAGGAATAAACTCATCCATAGACTGCCCATGATGAGGCTGTTGGGGGTGCGCTCCCGCCCGGTATGGGCCTCTTCCAGATTTAATAACAGACTGCCCACTAGCCAGGTGAGTAACATCATCCCGAGGACGCCGTAAGAAACTTTATTGTTCTGGTTAGGCAACACGGTGAGCGCGTCGGTGATGATCTTGTCGAATTGGGTGATGTGGCCGGAATTGGTGATGAAGTCGAAGCCGAGGGTGATGAGAATAGCGGTCATGATACCCGCCGCCGGATTGATCGGGCCCAAGCTCTCGCGCGGCCGCTGGCTTTCAACGGGACTGCCACCTTTACGGGGTTTGCGGCGCGTCGAGGCGGATGAGGCCGCCGGATTGGCCATCACCGTAGGGACGCTCGCGCCGTTTGCCGGGATGGACATGACGAAACCGAGGACGACCATTAACCCCGTCAGCACCCAAAAATGAGTACGGGTCGAAACAATGGCAATCCCAAAGTGAATCTCGGCAAAGTGGGCGACAATCGCCGACACAATACTAATAATCGCGATCGCGCGCCATCGTTCAGGAATATCGCCTCCCACCTCTTTAGTTTGCATACTGCGGAGCGCATAGAGGGCGAGGTAAATAATCAGGCCGAGTAACATCCCGGAGGGCAAGCCTACCCCAAAAAATTTGGGGCCTTGCCAGATGACGAACCCGGCGGCCCCGGCCAAGCCGCCCCCCAACACTAGCACGAAGAACACAATGCGGCGGGTTCGAGTGCCAATCAACCCGAGCCATTTGAGACCGTAATAAAACACGCTGATAAACAATCCCAAATATACGCCAAGGCCGATTAAACCTGTAAAAGCCAGCGAGTCGAAAGTCTCGTTATGCGAGCGATCAGGCGTAGCATTGCGGGCCTCGACGTGCGCCAGTTCGGGTGGGTAGAAGCGGTTGTAGGAAACGTACAGCGACTCGGGGCCGTAACCGATGAGGGGGCGAATCGAATTCCATGGATCAGTGTGACCGTCAGGATACGCCAGCGGCGTGTGGGGGGTCATCAACTGCACAATGCCACCCCAGATGAGGACGCGGACTTTGCCCGTGCCTTCATCAGTTTCAAAGACGTGCCCCAGACGGCCAATGCCGGGCAGTTCGCGAAACCGTTCGAGCGGGCCATTCGGGATATTAAAGACAATCAGGAATGCCCCCGCCAGGGCGGCCAACCCGATGGCGCTCAAAGTAAGCGGGCGAATATGCCATTGGAGCGAGAGTAAGACGAAGAAAAAGAAGAGACCGGCCAGCAACCCCAGCCAGGGGCCGCGGCTTTGGGTAAAGTAAATGGCGACGATGCTGATGGCGAGAATAAATACGTAGCCCGTCGCGCGGATCATGTTGCGGGTGAAATCTTCGGAATTGGTGAGGATGGCGTGGAAGGACATCACGACCCGCCCAAGACACAGGAAGGCGGACATGATCAGGTAGGCCGCCACAAAAATGGCGTTGCCCATATTACTGGTCACGCGGTCCACCGTGTCGCCACCCCAGGGTAACGGATCACGCTGGTAGTGTTGCAGAATGCCATAGAAGGCGATGGGCAAGCTAGTGATGATCACCGTGGTGATAAGCCGCTCGGCCTGAACCCGCCGTCGGAGATTGCCGATCACCGCCGCGAATAGCGTGATGTACGAGTACATCGAGAACGTGCCCTGCATTCGTTGATAAGAACCGAGGATGCTGGCATAGGGTGATAGAGACAGCGCCGTGCTGATAAAATAGGAAATGACCAACGCCATCACTGGCGCGGCCAGCGGCTTTCGGAAGAATTCGCGGAGCCAGCCCCAGCGCGAGCCGGAACTCTCGTCCATGGCCTCGGCTGGGAAGCGGAAGCCGCCCTCGGCGCTGAATTTGATGAGCCAGGCGGCGGCGGCGACAAGCGCGAGCGAGCGAACGAGCGCGATCTTATCCGGCTCGAACACGCGCGACGAATAGACGTTGAAAAACAGGGGCGCGAGGATAAGGGCCAGAAGCCAGCAGGCCTCCATGACCCCTTCGCAGTAGCGACTGAGACGATTAGACATAGAGGGAATGTTACCTTGTTCCAGTGTAATTCACAAATGATTGACAGCGACTTACTTTCTGATCACGAATTCAGCGCGAGCCGATAGACCTCTTCCATGCGCTCGATCATTTTCTCCAGCGTGAAATTCTCCAGCGCCCGGTGTTGCCCGGCGGCCCCCAGGCGCAGGCGAAGTTCCCGGTCTCGCACGAGCCGCGTCAGGGCTTGTCCAAGCGCCTCCGGCGAGCGCGGCGGCACCACAAAACCCGTCACGCCGTCCTGCACCAAATACGACGTGCCGGAACCGATCTCGGTTGTTACACACGGCAGACCCGAAGCCATGGCCTCGACCGTCACCAACCCTAGCGCCTCAGCTCGCGTGGTAGCGGGCAGGGCGAAAATATGGGCTGACTGGTAGAGGCCGGGTAAATCGGCCTCGGGGACGCGTCCGAGGAAGGTAACGCGGTCCCGCAAGTTGAGCATATCCGTGAGAGCTTCCCACTCGGCCCGCTGGGGCCCGGCGCCCCCAATCAGCAGTCGCGCCTCGGGCGGGACGTGCGCCATCGCGCGGATGAGGAAGTCCACCCCTTTGTAGTGTCGCAAGAGTCCGACAAACAAAATCGTCGGCGGGCCGTCAGGCCGATTCACCTCCCCGGCGAAGCGGCGCGGGTCAACACTGGAAGTCACAATCGAAACCCGGTCCTCCAGCGGGCGCAGATACGGCGACGACGCTACGTAATTGGGGCTGGTGGCAACGATGCGCGCCGCGCGCTGTAAAACCGCGCGCAAGACCGGCGCATATAACCGCATGATCGCGACTTGCACGGGACGCGTCACGTCGGCGTGATAGGTGACGACGTACTTGCGCTCGCGCCCGGCCAACAGTTGCGAAACTTCGCCCACCGGGTAAGGCAGGTGCAAATGGGTGAGGTCGGCGGCGAGCGAACGCAACACGCGGGGGAAATCAAAACTGAGGGGCGTTGAAGCGAGGCTGGCGAAGCGTCCGACCTTGATAACGCGCACGCCGTTCAGCTGCTCTTCCACAGTGCGCGGGCCGGGGTTGGTCACCAGCACCGTGACCGCGTGACCGCGCGCGGCGAAAGCCTCCGCCAGATCGCGCAGGTTGTTCTCGATGCCGCCAATGACCGGATAATAATCCTTGTATACGTAGAGCAGTTTCATGCCGGAAACAAAGCGTTTTCGACCAGTTCGCAAATGACGTGAGCGGCGGCCATGTGAGCCTCTTGAATGATGGGCGTCAGCGTTGCGGGGACACGGAGGCCCAGATCAACTGCGGCGAGGAGCGCGCCCCCCTGCGCCCCGGTGAACCCAATCGTATGCGCGCCTCGCTCGCGGGCCGTTTGCATGGCACGCAAGATATTGGTTGAGCGGCCACTTGTGCTCAAGCCCATCACCACATCGCCGGGTTGGGCCAACGCCCGCACCTGCCGCGCAAAAATCTCGGCGTATTCGTAATCGTTGGCAATGGCGGTCAGCGTGGCGGTGTTGGTCGTGAGCGCCAGGGCCGGGAGCGGCGCGCGATCCCGGAGATACCGCCCGGCCAGTTCCCCGGCAATGTGTTCCGCGTCGGCGGCGCTGCCGCCGTTGCCGCAGAGCAACACTTTGCCTCCGGCCTGCAAACATTCAATGAGCACTTGCGCGATGCGGGCGATGGTCTCGGCCTGTTCGTCGGCGAGGCGGGTCGTGGTCGCGGCGCTTTGACGCAGATAGGCTGTCACGGTCTCAGCGGGATTCATGGATTCACCTCCCAGGTTTGCAACCCGCGCGGCTCAAAGCCAAACCCCACAATCTGGCCGCCGAGGGCTTCAAGTTTTTCGGCGATGACGTGCTTGCGATCAAATGGGCAATAGAGCAAAAGATAACCACCGCCGCCCGCGCCAGTGATCTTGCCCCCAAGCGCGCCATTCTGCCGCGCCGTTTCGTACAACTCGGCAATCTGGCTGTTGGAGATTTGCGCGTCAAGTTTCTGCTTGTTGAGCCAGCCTTCGTGTAGCAAATCGCCGAAGTCGTCCAGTTTGCCCCGCAAGAGTTTGTTCTTCATGGCCAGCGTGATGTCCTTGAGCGTGTCGAGGGCGCGCACCACTTCTACCTGTTTATGGACGTAACTGCTGATTTGTCGGTCGAGGATATGCGCCGAGAGGCGGGTTTTTCCGGTATAGCACAGGAGCAAGTTGTATTCGAGTTCGTTGAGAATTTCGGGAGCCACGCGCAGGGGGTTGACGATGACCGTCTCGCCCGTGAACTCGATGAAATTGAACCCGCCGAAGGTCGCCGCGTACTGGTCTTGCATTCCACCTTTGATGCCCAAATCAATCCGCTCGATCTCATAGGCCAACCGGGCGACGTCGTAATCCGTGAGGGGTTGGCGCTTCCAGTGTTTGAAGAGACCGATGAGCGCCACGACCAGCGTCGAGGATGAGCCAAGTCCCGAGCCGGGTGGCGCGTCGCTGTGCATGAACAGTCTCATGCCTTGCCGCTGATCTTCGGCTAACAGTCGGCGGGCCACGGCTTTGACGAGATCGAGTTGGCCGTTGAAATCAAAATCGGCGCCAGTGCGATATTTGGCGACTACGTCGTAGTCGAGCGATTTGACGGTGAGCGCGGCTTCAGCGTCGGGGCGCAAAGAACTGTAGGCGTATTTGTTGATCGTGGCGTTGAGCACCACGCCGCCGCGCTCTTGCGGGTAGGGCGGCACGTCGGTCCCGCCGCCCGCGAAACTGAGGCGCAAAGGCGCTTTACTGCGGATGATCATCGAACTTTGTTCTCCACAAGGTCTTGCTCGAATTGCCGCCACGCCTCCGGCGTGCCGATGTCCACGAAATAGCCCGCGACAACGTGGCCGCGCAACCGATGGGCCGCCGCGAGGCCGGGGAAAAACTCGCGTTCCAATGAAAACGCGTGGGCTACGGGCAAGCCCTCCAGGGCCGTCCTCCCAAAAACATACACACCCGCGCTGATCAAAACGCTCTCGGCGACTGGGGGCTTTTCAGTGAACGCCGTGATGTAGCCGCCCTCGTCCAACTCCACGCACCCGCGCGTTGAACCGTTGTTTTCGCGCCGCAGAGCCAGCGTCGCCCCGCCGTCGGCGGCCTCGTGCGCGGCGAGCAGTTCATTCAAATCGAAATCGCAATAGGTATCGCCGTTCACCACGAGCGCCGCTTCGGTCGGAGGCGTAAGTGCCAATTTGAGCGCGCCCCCCGTGCCGAGCGGTTCCGGCTCTATCGAATAGGCGAGGCGCACGCCCATCTCACGACCGTCGCCGAGCGCGCCCCTCACCAAATCGGCTTTGTAACCGAGGCACAGAGTCACATCTAAAATTTCGTGTCGCCGCAACCACGCGAGCAGGTATGTAATAAAAGGCCGCCCCGCGATGGGAGCGAGTGGTTTGGGAACATCGGGGAGGGCCGGGCGGAGGCGAGTGCCAAGGCCCCCGGCTAAAACAAAAGCGCGCATAACTGACCGGGCCGATTGTACCAAATCCCGATGGCTATCAACCGTTCACCTGCTGGAGGGCGGCCACCACTTGCGCCTGCATTCGCGCGAGGCTCCACTCCGCCACAATGCGCGCGCGCCCTCGCTGACCCAGCGTTACGCGCTCAGTCGAATTCAAAAATTTCTCCATCACCTCCGCCAATGCCGCCATATTGCCGACTGGAAACAAATAACCACACGCTCTATCCTCCAACAACGCGGGCGCGTGCCCCACTGGCGTGCTAATCACCGGCAGGCCGCACGCCAACGCTTGCAGTAACACCAGCGGGCCGGTCTCCGTCGTTGAGGCCACAATCAAACCGTCACACGCCGCCAACACTGCCGGAAGATCACTCCGATAACCGATGAAATGAATGCGCCGACTGCCCTGCGCCGCTTGCCGCAACTCAGCCGCATACCTTTGACTCTCGGCCTCGGGGCGCGCCTCGCCAATGACCAGCAAATGGAGTTGGGGATGACGCGCGGCTAAATGGTGAACGGCTTCGATGGCGAGCCGTTGCCCCTTGAGAGGCATCAGATCCCCCACAATCGCCAACCCCACGCCCTCGGGGGGGAGGTGAAACTCGCGGCGTTTCTGGTCGCGTTGGAAAGCGTCGGGGCGAAACAGATTCACATCCACCCCGGGCGGGATGACAATTGTTTTGCGGCCCACCCGGTACTGCTCGCCCGCTTTCGCCGAAGTCGCCAACACCGCTCGCACGCCCGGCCAGCGAGCGAGGGCGCGCAAGAGCCACACCGTTTTCGAGTCGGTGAAGACGTTGTGCGCGAACCACACCACCGGGCAATCCCCCAGCGCGCTTCCCAACGTGCCCCACGGAAAAGCGGGCGCACTATTGATCAAGACAAGTTGAGCGCGAGTCGCGCGCACCAGCCGCGCCCAGGTCAGGACGAGGCGCGGCGTGTTGAGGGCGAAGGTGAACAAATCACGCGGTGTTTTTTTTTGCAGTGAGTAGCGCGCCCCCATCGGCAAAATGACGGCTGAAACCGAGTGCGCTGGCAGGGCTTCGGTGAGCCGCCCGCTGGCGGGGACGACAACGGTGACCTCGAACTCGCGGGTGAGGGCAGGCAGGAGATCCACCAGCACCCGCTGACCACCCGCGAGTGAGGCGAGAGTTTCGACGATGACGAGGCGGGGTTTCATTGACTCAGCACTCGCCGGTACACCGCCAGCGTTTTCTGCGCGGCGGCTTCCCAGGTGAACGCTTGGGCGCGGGCTAACCCTCGGGCGCGCAAGTCCGCGCGGGCGAAAGCATCCGTGAGGAGATGCGTTAACGCTTGGGTCCACGCGCCAATGTCGCGGGGCGGCAACAAGAGTCCGGCGTCTCCCATCACTTCCGGCAAACTGGAGGCGTTGGAGCAAATCACCGGCACGCCACAGGCCATGGCTTCGAGCGGCGGCAATCCGAAGCCCTCGAACTCGGAAGGGAAGGCAAATACCTCGGCGAGGGAGAGCAGAGCGGGGAGGTCGGCGTCGGGGATGTAGCCGGTGAGGCGGACGTGATCTGCGAGGCCGAGGGAATGCAAACGCTCGAAGACGCTTTCGTAGAGCCAGCCTTTGCCGCCCGCGATGACGAGGCCGACCTCGGGGAGTTGTGGCCGGAGGGCGGCGTAGGCGTCGAGCAGGGTGACGAGGTTTTTGCGCGGCTCGATGGTGCCGACGTAGAGGATGAAGCGCTCGGGCAGGCGGTAGCGTCGCCGGACAGCATCGAGTATTTCGGAATTGGTGATGGGCGCGAAGCGCGGCTCGACGCCCTCGGGGATCACGTCAATCTTCGCCGGGTCAATTTTGTAAAAGCGCAGAGCGTCGCGTCTGGTGCTTTCGGAGACGGCGATGATACGGTCGGCGCGGGCGAGGAAGCGCGGCATCATCAGCGTGAGGTAGAGGCGGTTCTGGAGGAGATGATAACGCGGGTAAAGGAGGTAGGCGGTGTCGTGGAGGGTGAAGACACTGCGGGCGCGGATGACGGGGAGCAGATGTTCGGTGGCGTGAAAGAGGGAAATGCCTTTGAAGGCGTGATTCATGGATGGCCCGCCGAAGTATGAAGCGGCGGCGCGGAGCCGCCAGAGTTTGCGCGGGAGGTAGGCGGTGTGCGTGGGCAAATCGCTGAGAGGCGGGGTGAGGCGCGACTCGCGCGGGTCGTTGATGAAGCTGGAGAATGATTCGCCCAGGGCCAGATAAGCGCCGGCGAGGCTGGCGGCGTAGCGGCCCAGGCCCGCGCGCTCGTGCGCGGCGGCGGAGAGGTCAAGGCAGACTGACATTTAACGCGCGGCGGCGAGGAGCATTTCGAGCCGCGCCACGATCATATCCAGCGCCACTTCGTTGTAGCCGCCTTCGGGGATGATGACGTCGGCGTAGCGTTTGGAGGGTTCAACGAATTCGAGGTGCATGGGGCGCACGGTTTCCAGGTATTGCTGGATGACGGATTCGGCGGTGCGCCCGCGCTCGGCAATGTCGCGCTGAAGGCGGCGGATGAAGCGCAGATCGGCGTCGGTGTCCACAAAAATTTTCACGTCGAAGAGTTCGCGCAGGCGCGCGTCAGAGAAGATGAGGATGCCTTCGACGAGGATGATGGGGTGCGGCTCCACGCGCACGGTCTGCGCGGTGCGCGAGTAGGTGGTGAAATCGTAGACGGGCAAATCCACCGCTTGTCCGGCTTTGAGCCGCTTGACGTGGGCGAGCATCAGGTCGGTGTCGAGCGAATCGGGATGATCCCAGTTGATGAGATCGCGCGCGGCCGGCGGGAGGTCGGAGGAGTTGCGGTAGTAGGCGTCGTGGGGGACGTAAGCGATGTTGTGCGCGCCCGCGCGATCGCGGATGACGCGGGCCACGGTGGTCTTGCCGGAGCCGGTGCCTCCGGCGAGGCCGAGGAGGATGGGGATAGAAGGCATAAATGTCAGGCCGTGATTCCCGGGGTATTGGCAGGGTTATTTGGAATAATAACCCATTAGTAAAGATTATAACCGTGTCACAGGAGTTCAGGAAACAGATCTCATAATTGCCTAACACAGTGAGTCAAACAGTTATCAAAAACCGTTGACGCTCCCTCGCCCGTCTGGTAGAATGCCGCTACTCTCTAGTGGCCCCCATCGTCTAGAGGCCCAGGACGTGGCCCTCTCAAGGCCAAAACTGGGGTTCGAATCCCCATGGGGGCACTTCTAATCAAGCCGCTGTCCAATAAAGAACAGCGGCTTTTGTTTTTATCTCAAAGTCATGTTGCCGTAATGTCGAGCCGTTTCGCTGGGGAAGCCGCGCAAACTTAATTGACTTTTCGGGAACTATAAAATTTCTGATTTGGACAAGCCCCTCCGCATTTGGTGGTAAACTCCCGCCATTATGCGCCGCTACCAGTGGCTTCTCCTCGCGGGGCTTGGTCTGGCCAACCTAGCCGTGCTGAGTTTCATCGCCTTCACGGTTCTGCCCAATCTCACCTCTGCGCCGCTTCCCCCCACCCTCGCCCGACCGACCATCGTCGCGCCGACTACTGTCGCGCAAACCACCGCGCGCCTCACCACTCCCTTCCCGACCGCTCTCCTCACCTCCGCCGAGACAGCGACGGCCGCGCCCACGGCCACACCTGTTTTACCCACCGCCACATCGCCGCAAGACTTCATCCCCACTGAGACTCCCACCGCCCTCGATACGCCGACTCCGCTCCCGACGCCCATCCCCACTCTCGCGCCCGGCTCCGCGCGGATCGCCACCGATGGCGAGGGCTTGCGTCTCCGTCAATCACCGGGAACCGCTGGGGTCGTGCTCAATCTCCTCGACGCTCTCACACCTCTGCAACTCATCGGGCGCACCGGCGATAACGTCTGGGCCGAAGTCAGCACGCCGCTCGGCAATGGTTGGGTGATGGCGCAATGGATTGAGACAGACTTGACCCTCGCGGCTTTTCCGGTGACCGGAGTGGCGATGGACTCGACCGCGACTCTGCCCCCGCCCACGCGGACACCGCGCCCCGCCGGGCCAACCGCTACCCGCGTGGCCACTCAACCCCCACAACCCGGTATCCCCATGGCGACTCCACTCCCGACGGTTATCCCCGCGCCCGCGCAAACGCAAGCCCCCATCCCGCCCAGCCCTACCGCGCCCGCGCAACCCAACCCGACTTATCCACCGCCGCCCGCGTATCCTTACATCTCCGGCCTCAACTCACAACTCCGCAGTATTTATCTCGCCGGACGCGCCCTCGGCAACCGCTCCAACGTCTTCGCCAAAATCGGTGACAGCATCACGGTCGAGCCGTACTTCCTGACACCCATCGGGCAAGGGCAAATCGTCTTGCATGACTATACTTATCTCCAGCCGGTGATTGATTATTTCAGCACTGAGCGCGCCTACGATGCGAACTCCTTTGCCAGCCGTTCCCTCGCCGCCGACTACGGCTGGAGCGCGTGGACGGCGCTCGACATCAACTGGGCCGACCACAGCTTGTGCCTCGCCGGAGAAGCGCCTTTGCGATGTGAGTATCGCCTCGTCAAGCCCGCGATAGCGCTCATCATGTTCGGCACGAATGACGCAGTGAACAGCACGCCGGAGGTCTTCCGCGCGAACCTGAGCACGCTGGTGAATGTTTCGATTCAAATGGGCGTCATCCCGGTCCTCAGCACCATCCCCGACCGGTACCTCGGCGACATCCCCCCCGAGCGCGTATTCGACTACAACGCCGTTATCGTGGACGTGGCTCAGACTTACAATATCCCCCTGTGGGATTACTGGTCATCCCTGCAAGGCCTGCCCAATCACGGCATCGGCGACTCAGTCCATCCGTCTTATCCCCCCAACGCCAGCACCGCCGACTTCAGCGCCGAGAATTTACAGTACGGCTACACCGTGCGTAACCTCGGAGCGCTCTTCATCCTCGATGCCCTCTGGCGGCAAATCATCACGCAGGGGTAATGGTTCGCAATGACGCTGTGAGAACGCTGACGACGCTGACATAAAAACGCTGATTGGCGCTGATTATAAATATCAGCGTCAATCAGCGTAGCATCAGCAAAATCGGCGTTTCCCCTGCCAACGACTATTGAGCGATTACATTCAACCAAATCGTATATAGCGCCTGCAAGGCCTCCAGATTGTGCCGCGTGAGGCCCGCTTGCAAAAACGGGTCGCGGAAGATGTAGGCCTGCCCGCCCGGCTCACTGCTCAAGTGCGCGTGCGGGTCCCAACTGTAATCGCCGATGCCTTGCCCCGGCAAAGATTGCGCCGACTGATAAAAATCCCACAGCGGCACGTTCATATCCTTCGCCACTTTGCGGATGGCATCGTTCACCGCCAGCGCCGCGGGATAGTACGAACTCTTCGGATTCCAAGCGAGGGTGGACATGACCGGCACTGCGCCCCGGTCAATGCAGTTCTGCACGATTTGCCGCAGATACGGTTCGGAGGGTGTGGAGCCTTGCACCCACACGTCATTCGTGCCAATCATGACCAGCACCACCACCGGTTTTTGCAAACGGAGTTCGCACACCAATGCGCTCTCAGTAGAGCGGCACAAACGCGGATCGGCGTAAACCGGGTTCGTCACGCCCCACGAGGTGAAACCCTGCACTGCCGCGCCCGTGCGCCGGAACGAGCCGGAGAACTGATTGACTGCGCTTTGCAAATACCCGAAGCCGCCGAGGTCAAACACGCCGCCGTCGAAGTCGGCGAGGAAACTGGAGGACTCGCTATTCGAGTCGCCGACGCGCGAGAAGGCGCGGGCATTCACGCCCAGCCGCCGCCCGGTGCGGGCGATGGCGCGGGCGTTGGCTAACGCCGAAGCGGAGAAGCCGAGTGGATTATCAGTATCAGAGCCGCCGGGGGCCAGAGTGGTCACCGGGGTTTCGGCGAGCGCGGCGGGCTGAGTCCCCGGCACGGGCACGCCCTCAAGTCGTCCGGTAATCGTCCCCGTGTCCACACGCACCCACGCTTCGGCCTTCGCGCCCGCAAAATCTAATTGCACCCACGTCGCATCGGCGTTGCGCGCGCGGATGAAAAAGGTCTGACCTTTGAACGCGGAAGCAATGGGCGTGGCATCGGTGCTCGGCCCACTGCGGACGTAGATGGCTTTAGCGCCAATAGTGATTTTGACTTTCGTCGGCGGGAGGAGGCCGCCATTGCCCGGCGGGGGCGCGGTCGTCGTGGTCGTCGAGGCTGAAGTGGATGAAGTTGTTTCCGCTTCGGCGACGGCGGGGACGGCGCTGAGATCGCCTTTGACGGTGCCGTAGTCAACGAGCACCCAGACCTCACCCGGCCAGCCGCCGAGATCTATGTGTACCCAACTCGAGTCAGTCGTGCGCCCGGTGACGGGAAAAGCTTGCCCAGTGAAGAGCGAGGCGAGGCGGGTAGTGCCGGTGAACCCCGGCCCACTCCGCCCGAAGACGCTTTTGACGGCGATGGTGAAGGTGACGCTCTCGGCGGAGGCCGCGAGCGGCGCAAGGGTGAGGAACAAGATGGCGACGAGGGCCACTGACCGAGCGCGTAAGGTGAACATACCTTCTCTCCTTGCTACTTTCCGCTATCGCACCCACTTGAAGACGGCCGTGTAATCGTGGATGTGCTGACAGGTGGCGTCGTCATCCAGCACAGTGACGGCGTGCATCACCCAACTCTCTGAGCTGAGGAAAGTCAAAGTCATGTCGAGGTTGCCCGCCGCGATGTTGCTCCGCCCGCTATAGCGGTAGATATTCGTGGCGGATTGCTGGAAGGTATATGTGCCTACGCCCTGATCCCGGAAGGTGAGCGTGTTGCCTTCCTGCGTGATGGCGATGAGGCCGTAGGGAACAGAGAGTGATGAAGCGCAAATGCCGACCATGTTATCCGTGGCGACGGGGACTTCCCACACGGATTGCCTGGCGGGGACGAAGGAGACAGGGCCGCTGGGCGTGTTGGTGGCGGGCGGCGCGGTGGGCGGGGGATTCGTCGGGGTCATGGTCGGCGGGAGGGGCGTAGCAGTCGGCGTGGGTGTGTCCGTCGGAGGGACTGGTGTCGCCGTCGAGGTCGGGGCAAGAGTGAGGGTGGGTGGCACAACCGTCGGGACGAGCGTGTCGGTCGGGGGCAGAGTCGCTGTGGGCACGGGGGCCTCGCCCGCGCAAGCAGTCAATAACACGGCTAAAATCAGGGTCAATACCAATTTTCGCAAAATTACCTCCAGAGCAGATGCACGTTGGAGACATCATAATTCAGGCTAGGGTCTTGTCAACCCGGAGGCGGCGCAGGGGATTAACCGCTTATAAATCAACTTTCCGCGCTGGAATCAGAAACCGGGTTTCTTGAAGAAACCCGGTTTCTGGCGCGCATTTTTCAATAGCGCAAGTTAGCGCAGGATTTTCGCCTTCAGTTCGCCGATGAATTTTTCCCAGACCGGGTAATCACTGCCCTCCCAAATCTGCGCTCTGAGCGCATTGGCCTGGGCCTCCGTCCAATCCAGATTGTGGGTTTATCTGATTATACTGCTCGGCCTTTGCCAGAGTTCATCGGCCTATTGTCTCTTGTGCTTGACAACTCCGCCCATCAGCCTACACTCCTTAATGCGTGCGATGCGCTGGCGAAGGGCATCGCCTAT
>Ga0315281_10008338_pt1 | contig 14499 bp, 15 predicted proteins | sample YL17G07_0_MG_FD_204540 | JGI IMG/M metagenome (GOLD analysis project Ga0315281, IMG submission 204540) | Sediment microbial communities from Yellowstone Lake, YNP, Wyoming, USA - YL17G07_0 | ecosystem: Environmental > Aquatic > Freshwater > Lake > Sediment | place: USA: Wyoming | collected...
GCGGCCTCAGCAAGCAAGCTGTCGATTGTTCAGGCTTCACCATGAACATATATTCACAGGCTTTCAATATGAGCATCCCAAGAACCTCGGACGGGCAGTACTATAAATACGGTAAATCCGCTGTGGACGACCACGCCAGAAAAGAAGGTGATCTCGTTTACTTCAATACCCTGCGTAATGGAAAGCCTGTGTCACATGTCGGTATATGGCTGGACGAAAAACGGTTCGTTCACGCCAGCTCCAGCAAAGGGGTAATTATTGCCAACATCAATGATACTTACTATCGAACCCGTTACGTGGGAGCCAACAGGCCTATCCGGGAGTAATTTGTCTTTTAACTAGTGTTCAAGCCTGGACGCTCATTGCCTTCTTAATGGCATCAGCTACTTTTTCCGGACTAAATGGTTTGCTAATGTAGCCTACTACTCCAAGCTTGGCGGCTTCCATGACAGTTTCGCGCTGTGCATTCCCGGTAATCATCAATACCTTGGAGGACGGGACTTTCTGGCGAATCTCCTTTAACGCTACCAAACCTGTCATACCCGGCATATCAATATCCAGACAAACGATGTCGGGCTGATGCTGAACGGCCAGTTCAACAGCCTGAATCCCATTGGTGGCTTCAGCTAACACGGCAATATGTTGTTTGGCCAGGATTGCCATTAGTAGCACTCGCATTGTCTTGCTGTCATCTGCGATGATGGCGGTTTTTTTGTCGTCAGACTGGGCAACTACTTCTGCAGGATCAGAATTTATCAATTGCTGTGCAAGGAGTTGCCTGGTTTGAATGACACTCTTGAACTCCTTGATGACCTGGTCTTCTGAAAATGGTTTCTGGATAAATCCAGCCGCACCTGCGGCGGCTGCAATGCTTCGAAAATTAGGATCCTGCTCTCCAGTAATCATGACTACTGCAATATTCGGATACTCCACCACTATTGATTTCAGTAGTTCAAGTCCGTTGATGTCGGGTAGATTGTAATCAAGGCACACGATGTCGGGTGGTGACAGAGAAATTGTATGCAATAACTTAAGCCCACTGGACAACTGGCCAACCACTTTGATATTGGCCGTTGCTAAAATCGCATTAAGAATTCCACGCATCGTGTCAGAATCATCAACGATAAGTACCTTGGCCGAGCTTGGGGATTTACTTTCCATTGTGATCCTTCGATTCTAAAGTCGTCATACAGACAGAATATCTAAATTTTTCCTTGCCCAGTTTACACCCGAGTCGATAGGCTTCGCCTGTTGGCGAAGCCTAATTTTTACACCCAGTTTTTGGGCACCAAAAACTTCTCATATAACTCCGCCTCGGCTGATCCCTGCTCCGGGTGCCAGTCATAGCGCCATTTCACCAGCGGCGGCATCGATAACAGGATGGATTCTGTACGCCCATTGCTCTGCAAACCAAAGATAGTGCCGCGGTCAATGACCAGGTTGAATTCAACGTAACGCCCTCTGCGATACAACTGAAAGTCCCTTTCACGCTCGCCATAGGCTGTGTCTTTGCGTCGCTCCAATATCGGAGTATATGCATTTAAAAAGTGATCTCCCACGCTTTGCTGTATCGCAAAGGCAGTATCAAAATCCGGCTCGCTCAGGTCGTCGAAAAAGATACCGCCCACACCGCGCGGTTCGTTGCGATGCTTTAAAAAAAAGTACTCGTCACACCATTTTTTGTATTTCGCATGCAGGTCAGCGCCAAAGGGATCGAGCGCGTTTTTGCAGGTTTGATGAAAGTGCTTCGCATCTTCTTCAAAGCCGTAATAGGGGGTCAGGTCCATGCCGCCGCCAAACCAGAAGGCGGTATCCCCATTCTGTTTTTTTGCCATGAACATGCGCACATTGGCATGTACAGTTGGCGCATAGGGATTGCGCGGATGCATCACCAGTGACACGCCCATCGCCTCCCAACTGCTGCCCGCCAGTTCGGGGCGGTGGGCAGTGGCCGAAGCGGGCATTTTATCGCCCTGCACGTGCGAAAAAGCCACGCCGCCGCGCTCCAGCACATTGCCTTCTTCGAGGATGCAGCTAATGCCGCCACCCGCGCCGATTCCTGTACCTCCTGCTGGACGCTCCCACTTGTCGCGAAGAAATTTTTTGCCGTCTACTTGCTCAAGGCCTTGAACAATACTGTTTTGCAAACCGAGCAGGTATTGCTTGACTGCTGCGCTGTCCATTTTCAACTCCTGTATTTTTAAACCAACTGCGTGATATAGCTGACTATTTCAAAGCATATTTCTTAGCAGTGCAAACCCTCCCCACCCCTCCCTTGACAGGGAGGGAGCCTGAAACAGTTCTCCCCCTGACAAGGGGGAGTTAGAGGGGGTTTGAACACTATTTGAGACTCTACTTCTTGTGCCCGATAGCGCGATAGCCAATATCGTGCCGCATCTGACAACCGTCAAATTTAATATTCTCGGCAACCTGGTATGCTCGCCGCTGCGCCATGCTGACATTGCCACCCAGCGCGGTGACGCACAGCACGCGGCCACCGCAGGTAACAACGTTTCCATCTTTCAGCGCGGTACCGGCATGAAATACATGGGCATCGTCTTCGGCCTTGATCCTGCCCTTGATGATATTCAGGCCGCTGATGACATCGCCCTGCCTCGGGGTGTCGGGATAATTGGCCGCTGCCATTACCACGCCCAGTGCTGCGCGTATGTCCCATTCGGCTTCGACTTTGTTCAAGGTGCCGTCTATTGCATGCTCCAAAATCACGGATAAATCGCTCTTCAAACGCATCATAATGGGCTGTGTTTCCGGATCGCCCATGCGGCAGTTGAATTCCAGCACCTTGAGGTCGCCCTTGGCGTCGATCATCAACCCGGCATAGAGGAAGCCGGTGTAGGTAATGCCTTCTTTTTCCATGCCCTGTATCACCGGCTTGATCACTTCGCGCAGAGCACGTGCATGCAGTGTGGGCGTTATTACCGGAGCCGGCGAATACGCCCCCATGCCGCCGGTATTGGGGCCTTGATCTGCATCTTTCAAACGTTTGTGATCCTGGCTGGTGGCAAGTGCCAGCACATTCTTGCCGTCCACCATCACAATGAAGCTGGCTTCCTCGCCCGCCAAAAATTCTTCGATCACCACGCGAGCACCAGCATTGCCGAGCTTGTTGTCAGACAACATCATATCTATTGCGGCAAAGGCTTCTTCCCTTGTCATCGCCACCACCACACCCTTGCCCGCAGCCAGTCCATCGGCCTTGATCACAATAGGCGCACCATGCTTATCTACATAGGCTTTGGCAGCAACGACATTGGTAAAGGTTTCGTAAAATGCGGTGGGGATGTTGTGCCGCACCATAAAGGACTTGGCAAAATCCTTGGAACTTTCGAGTTGTGCAGCGGCTTTGGTCGGGCCAAATATTTTTTGTCCGGCGGCGCGGAAGGCATCGACTATGCCTGCTGCCAAAGGCGCTTCAGGGCCGACAACCGTAAAATGAATTTCTTCCTTCTGCGCAAAGGCAAGCAGCTCTGCAATGCCGGTAATTGGCAGGTTTTCCATGCCATCTTCAAGTGCAGTACCCGCATTACCTGGTGCTACGTAGACTTTTTGCACGCGCTTGCCCTGAGCCAGACGCCACGCCAATGCATGCTCGCGACCACCGCCACCTACAACTAATATTTTCATAAAACCTCTATCCGATTACTTCGGGATTGAATAAGCGTTAGTTAATGAATTCCTTTAGCAACTCCACTCTATCCCTGGTCAACTTCGTGTTCCACGCCGCTTCTGATACGGCAGGATACTTGAGCTTCGCAAATACTAGCCAGGCATCACGATACTTAAGCCAGGCGCGTTGCGCTAATTTGATATTTTCTCTTGTTACGGTTCCTGACACTTGGTTTTCTTTACCACCTTGAATTTTCTTATATATAAAATTCAATTCTTGATCTACCCGCTTGCTGTCATGTTCAGAAAATTTTGGCATTTTCCCTTCTTCATAATCAGACAAATCCGACAGAAATTTCTTTTTCAGCAATTCCTGATCCGCAATAATCATTGCGCCTCTGTCAGTTCCACTTTGATCAATTTCAGCCTCCCTTGCTTTAAGATAAGACTTCCATGGAAACTGCATTTTCTCAAATGAGCGTTTTTCACCTGTAGACCACTTACTGAATAATCTTGTGTACTGAATTTCTCTCAGCGCATTATCTAAAGATGCCTGTCTATTTGCACATATTCCCGACATATACCCGCTGGTTATATCTTCACAATAATCGAAACGCTGTTGTCTGGTTTCATGCTTCATTTGGAGTATATGCTCAACACGCCCTTCAAATTCAGCGGCGGCATGGCTTTCATCATCACAGGCGAATTTTAAAGCAATATCCAGATCCCTCTTAACACCCTCACCATTTGCATAAACGGTCATCAATATTGGCGTTCCATCAAAAACACCGTCTGCATTATTTTGTTCCACCTGCATAAACGCACACTTTCTTGCATTTATCGGATCAGATGTGTTGCCATAACCGTAGTACAACTTGTCGGATGAACATCCCTTCAGTAACAGCTTTTCCTGATCAGTCGGCTTGTCCTGCGGGGGGATTTTTACGTTTGCTACTTGTGAACATATTTTTCTTATTGAATCACAGTGAAGGTGCCTGCTGCCACTATGCCTGCACAAATCCCAAAATTGATTTTGAGCTGCAAAGGTTTCGGTCGAAAATGTAAAGGTTATAGAAACCAGGTACAACAGGCTGTTGGTGACAACAGGTAAAACAAATAGCTTACCAATAAGCAATCTAGCGTGATGCATACCACCTCCAGATTTTCAAACTGATAAGATAGTTCACTGCAAAGTTGACTTAATGCCTGAAGTGCCGCATGCCGGTAAACACCATCGCCATGCCATGCTCATCTGCCGCAGCTATTACTTCGTCATCACGCATGGAGCCCCCGGGCTGGATCACGGCCACGATGCCCGCCTTTGCAGCTGCGTCGATACCATCGCGGAAGGGGAAGAATGCGTCGGAAGACATTACTGAACCTTCCACTTTTAAACCGGCCTGTTCCGCCTTGATCCCGGCGATACGCGCGGAATTAATACGGCTCATCTGCCCTGCACCCACGCCGATGGTCATCTTGTTTTTGGCATAAACAATTGCATTGGATTTGACATATTTGGCCACACGCCAAGCGAATAGCAGGTCGGCCATTTCCGCATCGCTCGGCTTGCGTTTGCTCACGACTTTAAGTTCGTTATACAGCTCCAGGTCGGCGTGCTGCACCAGCAAGCCGCCGGTCACTCGCTTGAAGTCCATACGCTGTGGCGGCTGTTTTGACCACTGGCCACATTCAAGCAGGCGCACATTTTTCTTTGCCGCCACGACATCGCTGGCAGCCTTCGACACCTTGGGTGCGATGATGACTTCGACAAACTGGCGCTCGACAATCGCCGCTGCGGTCTTGGCATCCAGCTCGCCATTAAAGGCGATGATGCCGCCGAACGCGGACTCGGGGTCGGTCTTGTAAGCGAGGTCATAGGCTTCCAGTAAATCCTTGCCATAGGCGACACCACACGGGTTGGCGTGTTTGACGATGACACAGGCGGGTGCGGCGTCAAACTGTTTCACGCACTCCAGTGCGGCATCGGCATCGCCAATGTTGTTGTAGGAAAGTTCCTTGCCTTGCAATTGGCGTGCAGTGGCAATTGAGGCTTCTTTCGCATCGGTTTCCACATAAAATGCGGCGCCCTGGTGCGGGTTTTCACCGTAGCGCATGGCTTGCAGTTTGCCGAACTGGAAATTGATGACTTCGGGGAACTGCTGTTTGCTGCCGTCTTCGGTCAGTGCAGTCAGGTAATTGCTGATGGTGCCGTCGTAGGCCGCGGTATGCGAGAAGGCTTTTTTTGCCAACGCGAAACGGGTCTTGTCGCTGACAGCTCCACCATTGTTTTTCATTTCGTCCAGCACGGTTTTGTAATCGGCCGCTTCAGTGACGACGGCCACATGCGCATAATTTTTAGCCGAGGAGCGCACCATGGCGGGTCCGCCGATGTCGATGTTTTCAATCGCGTCTTCCAGCGAACAATTGGGTTTGGCGATGGTGGCACTAAAGGGATACAGATTCACCACCACCAGATCAATCGTCGGGATGTTGTGTTTTTTAAGTGTCTCTACATGCGCTGGCAAATCACGTCGCGCCAGGATACCGGCATGAACTTTGGGTTGCAGCGTTTTCACGCGGCCATCCAGCATCTCGGGGAAGCCGGTGTAGTCGGCCACTTCGGTCACCGGCACGCCGTTGTCGGCGAGCAGTTTTGCGGTGCCACCGGTAGAAAGTATTTTTACGCCCATTTTGTTCAGGGCTTTTGCAAAATCCAGTACGCCTGTTTTATCCGAAACGCTGATGAGTGCTTGCTTGATCGCTGCCATAGTTTTTTCCAGTCAGTAAATTATTTGATGCCGTGCTCAATTATTTTCTTGCGCAGGGTATTGCGGTTGATGCCGAGCAAATCGGCCGCGCGGGTCTGGTTGCCATCGGCGTGGTGCATCACCGTTTCAATCAGCGGTTTTTCCACGCAATTCATCACCATTTCGAAGACAGAGCAGGAAGGTTCTTCGCCATCCAGATCCTGGAAGTATTCATTCACTGCCTTACGCACATAGCGTGCGATATCATTTTCATCCAACATACATTCATACTCCCCCTTGCTCATGCCGCCAACTCCTCATCATATTGAAGGTGAACACTAAGTTGCAATTGTTCATCAAAAAAATCCCTTACCGCCATCATTTGCTCTGCACTTGTCGGCAGCTCATTCATATGATGGCGAAACTTCGCCGATCCCACCAGGCCACGCGTATACCAGGAGATATGTTTGCGTGCCACACGCGTGCCGGTGTGCTCTCCATAAAAATCATATAACTCGTGCATGTGCTGCTCCAGTACACGCTGCACCTCGTCTACCTGAGGCGCTGCCATGTGTGTGCCGGTTTTAAGAAAATATTCAATCTCGCGAAACAACCAAGGGCGTCCCTGTGCGGCGCGGCCTATCATTACCGCATCGGCGCCGGTGGTTTCCAGCACAAATCGTGCTTTCTCCGGCGTGGTGATATCTCCATTGGCGATCACCGGAATGTTGATTTCTGCTTTGACCGCCGTAATGGTGTCGTACTCGGCATCCCCGGTGTAAGCGCAGGCACGGGTACGGCCATGTATGGCCAGCGCCTGGATGCCGCTGTTTTCTGCAATGCGCGCAATGTTGATCGCGTTCTTGTGCGCCTTGTCCCAGCCGGTGCGCGTCTTCAGCGTAACCGGTACATTCACCGCACCCACCACTGCTTCCAGAATTTTTGCCACCAGCGCTTCATTCTGCATCAACGCGGAGCCCGCCATCACATTGCAGATTTTTTTTGCCGGACAGCCCATGTTGATGTCTATGATCTGCGCACCCTGATCCACATTGTGTTTCGCAGCACGCGCCATCATCTCCGGATCGGTGCCCAGGATCTGCACCGAGATAGGGTCAACCTCGCCTTCATGGTTGGCGCGGCGTTTGGTTTTCTCAGAACCATACAGCAGGGAATTGGAAGCGACCATTTCCGATACCGCCAGACCCGCTCCCATGCGCTTGCACAGCATGCGGAAAGGCCTGTCCGTCACGCCCGCCATCGGCGCGACGATCAAGTTGTTTTTTAGCTTGTAGGGGCCGATTTGCATGGGGGTTTTCCGAAAGGGGCGACGATTATAAATGAAGCTCACCTCAACCGCCATGCTCGCTTTAGAAAGTATGCCGCCCCATATGCTATTATTTGAAATGTTTCCTCTGGTATTCCCTTATTTTATGGATTTTGATGTTGTCATCATCGGCGGCGGCCTGGTAGGCGCAAGCCTGGCCTCTTCGCTCAAATCCAGTGGCCTCGGCGTTGCACTGCTTGAAAGTCAGCCCGCACAAACCAATTTTGACGGCTGGGACACTCGTATTTACGCGATCAGCCCTGGCAATGCGGCTTTTCTCGCAGACTGCGGCGCCTGGCAACATCTGGATATGCAACGGGTACAGCCCGTGTCCAATATGCAGATTTTTGGGGATACCGGCGCCGAACTCGACTTTAGTGCCCTCCAGGTTGGCGCACCGGAGCTTACTTTCATCCTTGAAAACCGTTTGCTGCAGCAGGCTCTGTGGCAGGAACTGCAGCACCAGGAGAATCTGACCTTGTTTCACCCTGCAAGCTGCGCCCGCATTGACTGGCACAGCGATCATGCCGCGCTGACGCTGGCAGATGGCCACGAACTTCGAGCGAGGCTGGTGGTAGGCGCAGATGGCCCCGACTCGTGGGTCCGCCAGCAGGCAGGAATCAGCGCCGCGCCCAGCCTGTACCAACAACATGGTGTGGTGGCCAATTTCGTTGCCGAAAAGCCACATCGTGGCACCGCATATCAGTGGTTTCAGCCGAATGGCATTCTGGCGCTGCTGCCGCTGCCCCAGAATATGGTCTCCATGGTATGGTCAGTCAGTCCGGAGAAGTCTTCCTCGCTTCTTTCGCTGCCTGCTGAAGCGCTCTGCGAGCAGGTTGCCGAGGCATCCCATCACACACTGGGCGGGTTAAAACTGGTTACGCCACCTGCGGCCTTCCCGCTGCGCATTTTGAAATTGCCTAACATTATTGCGCCACGACTCGCCCTGATTGGTGATGCAGCCCACAATGTTCACCCGCTGGCAGGTCAGGGAGTGAATCTTGGTTTCCGTGATGCGCGCACATTGGCCAAAATTTTACTGGAACGCGGTGCACAACCGGATTGCGGTGATATACATTTATTAAACCGCTACCAGCGGGCTCGGCGTGAAGATATTTTGTCGATGCAACTCACCACCGATGCGCTGAAACGCCTTTTCAATAATGACAATCCCCTATTGCGGAACTTGCGCAACTTCGGGCTGTCTTTTACTAACCAGTTTGCACCCCTTAAAAAAATGCTGGCTCGCCACGCGCTTAATTAAACTAACCCGGTACTTTAATAATGTTAAAAGTTGCAATTCTGTTTTTCGCCACATTTGTCTCTTTTGCGCACGCTGACGAAGCTGCAATCAAGGAAGCACTACAAACTAAAATCCCCAGGATCGGCCAGATTAATCAGGTGAATAAAACGCCTGTCCCCGGTCTGTACGAGGTGGTTACTCAGGAAAGCCTGTTTTACACCGATGAGAAGGCGCAGTTCATTATTAATGGTGCCATTTTTGATTTGCACAGCAATCGCAACCTGACCGAAGAACGTGCAAAAAAATTCTTTGCGCTGGATTTCAACCAGTTGCCATTTGAGCTCGCGGTTAAAAAGGTAAAAGGTAATGGTGAGCGCAAGCTGGCTATTTTTACCGACCCGAATTGCGGCTATTGCAAGCGCCTGGAGCTTGATCTGCAACAGGTAGACAACATTACCATTTACCAATTCATGTATCCGCTCTTTCAGGGCTCTGAAGCAAAAGTGCGCGGTGTATGGTGCAGCAAGGATAAGGTAAAAGCCTGGGACGACCTGATGCTGAAAGGTATCGTCCCCCCCGAAGGGAAATGCAGCACTCCAACTGAAAAGGTTCTGGCTCTGGGGAAAAAATTAAAGGCCAATGGTACTCCTACCCTGATTTTTGCTGACGGAACAGTCAATCCCGGATATTTGCCCGCTGCCGAGCTTGAAAAAGCCTTCGCTGCTTTAGCAGGAAAATAATTCGCGCTTTAGTAAACAATTGCGACCCCATCCATATCGTTAATGGCGACTTGTGGGCGATGAATATGTGTGCAATGATCTTGAAATGCAGTCTGGCTATGCATGTGAAGAAACTACCTTAACGCAGTAATTTTTACGCCGATGAGAGATATCCCCACACCCGCCGAGATCCGCCAGCTAACTGACAATGACAATCCGGATGTGGTCTGGGCAAAGGCAGTCGACATTGTCAGGCGCATCAGCCCTGCTTACGATTTTGCCTTTGTTCTCACTACTTTTACTGATGTTTTGCGAATGTTTCGCGGTGAGTATCCGGGCTATTGTGCCATCAAGACGCCTTATCACGACCTGCACCATACCCTGGATGTCTTTCTGTGCTCAGTGAGAATTATGCACGGTGTCCACCTTTCCGGTATGCCGCTGAAGGACAGTGAAATCACCTGCATCATGCTTGCCGCCCTATTGCACGATATCGGCTATGCACAGCGGATAGACGAAGAGTACGGCACGGGCGCGCAATACACGCTCACGCATGTTGCCAGGGGCATAGAATTCATGCACCAGTATCTGCCGGAGCACAATTTACCGCCTGACTTTGCCGTCCCTGTTGAGTGTCTGGTCAACAGCACCAATCCGGGGCTGAGTTTCGACGATATTAAATTCCCGGATGAACGAACGCGCTTGCTTGCCCAGATTGTAGGTTCAGCCGATATTGTCGGACAAATGGCTGATCGAACCTACCTGGAAAAATTGATGTTTCTTTATCTTGAATTCAAGGAAGCGCGCTTTGGCAACTATGAGAGCATTCATGACTTGCTGTGCAAGACAAAAGATTTTTATGAAGTAACCAGAAACAAAAAGCTGGACGGCACTTATGATGGCATGTACAAAAAGCTGATTTTTCACTTCAGGGATTATCTGGGCATCGACAACAACTATTACACCGAATCCATCGAAAGAAATATCGCCTATCTTTCCAAAGTGATTTCACTCAACGAGGCTGATTTCCACACCATGCTGAAACGCGCGGGCATCGTAGAGAAGTCTAAACATTTTCCCGGCGTATTGACCTGAAAACACAAAGTGTGTCAGCGCATTGACGCACTAGAATTTCACAGGTTCGCTGCCCTTGGGAAACAGTACCCACATGCGTCCCTGCTGTTTCATGCGACCTGCCTGTGCACCCGCTTTCTCGCCAAATCCCCAGAAAAAGTCTGCGCGTACTGCCCCTCGAATAGCACCACCCGTATCTTGTGCAAGCATTAAGCGATTCAGCGGCGTAGTGCTGTTTGGTTGTGTCGTCGCCAAAAATACGGGCGATCCCAATGGAATCGCGCGCGGGTCAATCGCAATGCTGTATTCATTGGTAAGCGGTATGCCCATCGCACCCAGCGGAGCGGTGAGAGTTTCCGGCAGCTCCCTGAAAAACACGTAGCTTGGATTTAATTCCAGCAGCGGCATCAGCTTTTCAGGATTTTTTTCACCCCAGGCTTTAATCCCCTGCATTGATGCATCTTCGAGTTTCATCTCACCCTTTTCAATGAGCTTCTTTCCGATGGAGACATAGGGATGCCCGTTCTGGTCAGCATAGCCTATCTTGATCTGACGACCATCGGGTAATTCTATGCGACCCGACCCCTGTATTTGGAGGAAGAATAACTCAACCGCGTTTTCCACCCAGAATATTTCCCTGCCTTTGAGACTATCTGTACCCGAGTCGATTTCAGCACGATTGTAGTAGGGTACAACCTTTTTACCTGACAGGCGTCCACGCAGGCGCTGGCCTTTTAATTGAGGATAGGTATCGCCCAGATCGATCTCCAGCATGTCATCCGGGGCGGCATATATCGGGTAGCGGAATCGTTCGGTTTTAGTACGACTGCCCAGCAACAAGGGTTCGTAATAGCCGGTGATCACACCGGTTTCGCTGCCGTCCGGGTTGAATATTTGAAACGGCAGGAGCCTGTCCTCGTAAAACTTGCGCTGTGCTTCATTGTCATTTTTATCTACCAGTTCTGCGCCGCTACATATTTGCTGCCACTGCGGTTTGTTTCTAAGCACGCGGCAACTTTGCAACAGCGCAGCCCAGGAAGGGGTTAAATCCAGCGTGGCCCATTCAGGCAAAGCTTCCCAATTGCTCTGCGTAAATATGGGGGGCTGCGGTATGGTCACTGGTGGCGCTACGGGAGCCACAGGCTTGCGTACAGGCTTGGTCTGGCATGCCGCAAGCAGTAAACTTAAACTTAATAACACCGACCACTTTAGCAACTTGCTTTTCATTATTACGCTTTCCATATTCGTTTAATCTATAAACGGGGTTAGTGCCTTCAAAGTTTACCCCCCACCCTAGCCCTCCCCCGCAAGGGGTGAGGGAATCGGCTCCTTCCCCCCTTGCGGGACCAGCCCGAAGGGCGAAGGACGCTTCGCAGATGCGGTCCCGAGTAAAGCGAGGGATGAGCCGAAGGCTCACAGAAGGTTGGGATGGGGGGTTAGACTTTATCAGACACCATATTAAATTAGCCTACTCACTAAAGGAGTATCAAGGCCTATTCAAGCCTCGATAATACTATCAGCCGAAACCAGCCCCCCGCCAATACTTCCTCATCCGATACCAGTTTCAAATTCGGCACCTTCGCCAGCACATCTTCAAAAATCACGTTTAATCGCGTTACAAGCCGCGATGTAAGCAGGCTTAAACCACGGCGCAACCAGGCACGTTGCCCGCGGTGCAAGAACTTGTCGAACACAAGAATTTGCCCTCCTGGCTTTACAACACGCGCCGCCTCTGCAAGGCAGCGCTCAGCATCAGGCACCACTGCCACGATAAGGTGCAGCACAACAAAATCGAAACTCGCATCCGCAAAAGGCAAGGCCATGCTGTCGCCCTGTGTCCATTGCATGCGTAAATTTTTCGCCTTACCCACCGAGCGGCTTAGCATGGCATGGGTCAGGTCAAGCGCAGTGTAGTCGTGCCCGGGGTACAAAAATTCGAAATCCAGGCCGGTGCCCGCTCCGCTCAACAAGACCCGCGACGTACCCTGCTGCGGCAAACGCGACAAACTGCGTTTTCGTGCAGCCGCAGTCGCTCGTGTTACAAAGAAATCATAAAACGGGGAAATAAATCGATAACTGAACTGGAGTGACATTCCTGACTTGCTTTACAAACTTAGTGCAACACACGCGGTACGCTCAAAACGAATTGCGGAATCGGCACATCAAATTTTGTACCATCTTCTGCCACCATCTGATAGCTGCCAGTCATGGTACCCACCGGCGTTGAAAGCACTGTACCGCTGGTGTAACCAAAACTTTGCCCCGGTTTTATGACAGGTTGCTCGCCCACCACACCCTGACCGCGAACTTCCTGCACCTGATTATTGCTGTCGGTAATAATCCAGTGACGGCTCAGCAATTGCACCGTGCTGGCTCCGTTGTTAGTAAGGGTAATCGTGTAAGAAAACACATAGCGGTTATCCGCCACGTCGGATTGCTCTTCCAGATGCTTAACCTGCGCAACGATTTGAATATTAAATGTTGAATTATTTTCCATTGCGCCATTTCACCGTATTTTTCACTTTATAGCAAGATCACATTTGCCTGTTTAATTCAAATATCCACATGCAGCCTTGATTTATCGACTTTGCCAGTTTCGGGTAGAATACGCGCTTCAAATTCACACACTCTTAAGGACTTAACCATGTATCAAATTGCTCCCAGCATTCTTTCAGCAAACTTTGCCAGACTTGGCGAAGAAGTCGACAACGTTCTCGCCTCCGGGGCTGACATCGTGCATTTTGACGTGATGGACAACCATTACGTACCCAACCTGACCATCGGCCCGCTGGTATGCGAAGCGCTACGCAAGCATGGCGTAACCGCACCGATCGACGTGCATCTGATGGTGAAGCCCGTTGACCGCATTATTCCTGACTTTGCCAAAGCTGGCGCGACTTACATTACATTCCACCCTGAGGCTTCAGAGCATATCGACCGTACCATCAGCCTGATCAAGGAAAATGGCTGCAAAGCTGGTCTGGTATTCAATCCGGCAACCCCTCTGGACGTACTGGAATACATGCTGCCCAAACTGGACATGGTATTGCTGATGTCGGTTAACCCCGGCTTCGGCGGCCAGAAATTTATCCCTCATACACTCGCAAAAGCGCGCCAGGTGCGCAAATTGATCGATGCTTCCGGCCTGCCAATCCGCCTGGAAATTGACGGCGGCGTGGGTCCTGCAAACATCCGCGAGGTGGCTGAAGCAGGTGTGGATACCTTTGTGGCCGGTTCGGCTGTATTTGGCAAGAAGAACGACAAAGACAAAAACCACTACAACACCATCATCGCCGAAATGCGCGCGGAACTGGCCAAGGTAAAGAAATAATGTCGTTCAAAAATTTCCCTTTGCCGGTCAAGGCGATTGTAATCGACCTCGACGGCACCCTGCTGCATACCGCACCTGAGCTGGCCGAATCTGCCAACCGCATGTTGCGTGACATGGGCCGTGCACCGGTGTCTCAAGATCTGCTGATGAGCTACATCGGCAACGGTATACACTGGCTGGTGAAGCGTGCGCTCACCGGCGACATGCATGCCGAGCCGGATACCGCCCTGTTTAACCAGGCACTGCCGATTTTTGAGAAGCACTATACCGAACTGGCGACCCAGAGCAAACCCTTCCAGAATGTTGTTAAGGGACTGGATGCAATGAAGGCCGCCGGCTTCAGGCTGGGTTGCATTACCAACAAACTGGCACGTTACACCGACCCCATATTGAAAAGTTCCGGCCTCGCGCCTTATTTCGAGATTGTGGTT
>Ga0315281_10008339_pt1 | contig 14497 bp, 12 predicted proteins | sample YL17G07_0_MG_FD_204540 | JGI IMG/M metagenome (GOLD analysis project Ga0315281, IMG submission 204540) | Sediment microbial communities from Yellowstone Lake, YNP, Wyoming, USA - YL17G07_0 | ecosystem: Environmental > Aquatic > Freshwater > Lake > Sediment | place: USA: Wyoming | collected...
AGCCAGCCCAGTTCTAGGCTGATGTCATCATCCTATCCCAAGAGATGGCCAATTCCATGAAAGCAGAACGTGGCATTTCATCTGGCTGCGACAGGATGGCTTTCCGAACCGCATCATCAGAGGGTAGACGTATTCGAGCCCACGATTTCAGGCTGCGTAGATTCACGAGAGCGTTCTCCAACGCATATCGGCAGACATACTCTCTGCGCTTAAAAAAGGGGGGAGAATGCTCCTCGGGAGCCACTCATCTCGACTGCACTAGCACAACTCCGGTCTGGATACGATTGACCTTGAAGGCCCTCCGATAGCTTGTCGGGAAATTGAGGATTTACGCAGGAACCCGGTTTTGGCGCGGGGTCTAGTGACATGAGTCGTTAGATCCCAACGACATAGACCTCAGTTCAATTTCCCGACAAGCTACCTCCGAGCCTTTTTCCTCGGACGATCACCGAGGAATCACGTAGCGAATCATGTGCACAGACGTGCTGCGTGAACTGTTAATCACATGATTCGTGCTTCCAGCCAGCCTAGAGGCGCATAGGGACGCGGTTTTGCGTCTTGAACATGGCTACTCGCTGTGGCAGGTACGGGTGGCTGTCAGGCCAGTGGTTTGGCCTATGCTCGCTTCTTGAAGGGGAAATGGGGAAATATCTTTAGTGAGAAAAAGCAGCTAAATCAAGATATTAAGTGAGAAAACCTAACTTAAGCCAGCGCTTTAGAAAGTTTTCCCTCGCAGATATATGTCGACATCTGATCACCCATTCTCATGCCGCGAACCTCTCCTTCTGCAGCCTCACCCATTGGGGAGGCAACCGACGGGCCAGCGCTTAAACGGCCTTCGAAGGAATTCTGCGCCGAACTCAGAAGAGATCCGCTTGTGGTCGAGTGGTTCGTTTCACTCGGTGAGAATGAAGGGTCACGGAAGGTTTACCTTTGGTGGTTTGCAGTCTTCTGTCTTTTCACAGGGTGGACGCCTCAGGAGATTATCGATCTCAAGCGCAGAGCGCCACTGCGCACTGAACCGAAGAGCGAAGTTGAAAGTGCACTGAGACGCTTCTATGCGGCACTATGCAGCGCAGGATACGCCAAGAGGACTTGTGCCCTCGGCCTGACCGCATGTTACAGTTTTCTCAACGCACATGGTTCTCCCGTCCCCAGAAAGCTCATCCATATGAGCTACGGGACCCCCAAGGAGACTCGCCTTCTGGAAAGAGAAGAGATTGAGCACATAATATCCCAAGCAGGAAGCTTGGAAAGAGCAGTTCTGTTCACCGTGATGGCAGAGTGTCCAGCAAGGGTTCGAGTTTTCCCAGAGATGCAGTGGGGCTGGCTGGAAGAGGACTGGTACAAGCGTGACATCGCTCACATCTCACTGCCGACGCGATTCAGGCCGCATCGTGGAGGTGGCTCCATAAAATTCGAACCGATCTGTTATGTCGGTCCCCGTGGAACCATCATGCTGGAGAAGCTGCGCGACGAGCTGACAAGGCAGGGACGACCCCCAACTCCTAACGCCAAGATCTTCCCATCATTCCCATACCCTCAAGCCATCAACTTTGCTGTCCAGACCGCTTGCGCTCGCGCGACCAGGATTCGCGTCCTGCGTGAAACCAAAGAGAATGAAGAGAAGATTACACCGAAGAGTTTCCGGAAGTTCATCTTCAATACCATTGACAGCCTCGAGGGGATAAGCCCGGAGTGGCGTGCCATGCTGAAAGGCAGGGACCTGGGAGTTGAGAAGTACTACAGCAAGGAGAACATTGAGGCTCTACGCAAAATCTATCATGAGAAGATCTATCCTGCCATATGGGGCTCCTCTGTAGAGCCTCGCTGAGCACTAAGCATCGCGGGGATCTCTCAGCAACGATATCCGAACAAACACGGGTTCTTGGCCTCGGACAAGTCAGCTCCTCCCGCTCCCGGAGCTTTTTTCCTCGGACGATCACCGAGAAATTACGAGCAGGGAGGAAACAGGAGAAGAAAAAACATGGAGATGTGCACAGGCGCCTTGAGGGCGTTTACGTGAAGAGATGTTTGATTGAATGACGTGGTCGCCACCGGTACCGTGTCCTGCATATGCCATCGTTGCAGCCAGCAAGAATGGCAGCAGCGAAACGCCAACGAACAATGCGGCGTAGATCAGCTTACTCACTAGGGGACTCTGCTATGCCGATTCACCAATCAGAATACTGTTTGGCGGGCGGGGCAGGTTTCGCCAGACTTGTTGGGCGGGTCCCGCTCACGCTTCGTCATGGGCACCGCCACCAGACAATGTTGCCAAGGAAGCGCTTGAAACTTTGAGCGCCGCAGCCAACTGCATCCTACAGTGCCGGCTAGAAAAGAGAAAAGGACCTATTGTCCCAGGCCACGGATCGTGGGTTCAAATCACGTCGCCCGCACCATGAGACCCCCGATGCTCCTTGTGCGTGATTATCGTCGTCCAAGTGCTCGTCTTGGACCGCTTTATTGTTCAGGAGCTTCCGGCGCTAGCTGCGTTTCTCACCCTTTCTTGCATCGGCGTTGTCAAGAGTTGTTTCTTGACCATATACTCGCCAGCCAGAGGCCGTGACTGTGACCCCGGTTCCAAGGCATGCCACGAGATTGGTCGTTATGGTCGCGGTGACCCCCTTTTCCGTGACCTCCGTTTTCTTGATTTCATGTGATTTGAGCTGGAAGTGCGGGTGTTGCGATGGGGGTCCCAAGTTGGAAGGATCTGAGCCATGCAGCGTCGCGACCACAGCCGCGACGAGCGGAGAGTCTGCAGAAAGGGTGTCTCGCAGAAACTTCTCCGTCGGCGAAACATCCAATACCAGAAGAATCGCCCTGACCAGCACTTCTCGAGTTGCGTTATGAAGAGCAACAGCTTCTGGTACCAAATTCTTCAACTCGCTCTTGCCATGAATTAGACCGATTCTCAGATCTTTCATTCTCGGATAGATGGTCTCTCCGTTTAGTAGGAACTTGTGAACTGCCGCCCTAATTCCGGAAACCGTTGACGTGCTCACCCACTCATGCCTACAATTCGGACAGTGAGTGGGGTCGTCTAAGACGTCAAAGATTCTCTGCAACAGTGGGTTCAGTGCTTCTAGACCAATCCAGAACCAAGTGAATTTCTCCAGCACGTCAGTGGCCAAGGACCCTCTGCGGTACCATCGTATCGCCCGAATCACTCTATCCTTCTGGTCCGGATCGCTGAGATTGATGGTCTTCTGCATCATGTCGATCATAGCTGCATGGTCAATTTCTCTTCGGGAAGGTCTTACGGGCACTTCATGGAAAAACTGCAGGAAGCTTCGATCGTACACCCCTGCAGTAATCTCGTAAGCGAGTTCCTCTCTTACAATCGGCATACCGAATCCGCTGCAAAGTGAGGCAAAACTCGTAACTCCATCTGCGATTCCTTTTGCTTTTGCGATGGCTTCGTCTGTGTTCCGCGCCTCCACCTTAACGTCAAGCGCCAACCCAACTGGAATCTCATTCCCAGCCGGGTCTCTTTCAACGATGTTGGTTACCATCACCGTCGTTGTCTCAGCCGGTTCGGGAAAGTTCAGTTCAACTTTCCCGTTGCCGTGAAGTCTAGAACCAGGCTTGACGTTCATGACCACCATGAACTCCCGACTCACATCGGATTTGGAATCTTGTGTAACAGACATTGAGCTCGTTTCGTCCCTTGTGCTGTTCAGATTAGCTGCCTAAAAGCTCTAGTTCTAGTTTGGAGGTTTGGGGATAACATGAGAGAGAGCGCGCCTCGACTGGTGCGCAAACAAATGATCGGAGATTCAACCAGGCATTCGTCTGATTGGTGAGTACTTGACCAATGCTTTGTTTGTTCTACGTTTGATTCGTGTGTGCGCGCACCAGCTGAGCCGACGACGAAAACGAACGCCCCTCCAATCACGGTTCAAATCCTGAAGCCCGCACTGAGTGTACCGAGGACGATGCGCACGAACCATCCCGACGAGACGCTTATCCTATGACGGTTCGATTATGACGCCCGTACGAGGTTGGATGAGGAAGCCGTGGCCAACCAAGAGATCGGCCTTCAGAAACCTTGTTGGAGTTCCCGACAAAAGGCCTTTTTTCCAAAGGGAACAAAATGGGATGCGGTGATGTAGGTCGAAGAGAAGCCAGATGATTATCGCCACTGCGATAGTTGCCTTCGTTGTGGCTGCGTCCTGAACATAGGATCTGGGTCTGCTTCGATAGCTGACTTTCGGGTTTGTCGCCATGAATTCGGAAGGCTTGTCTAGCTAGGTTGTGACTCCGAGGGCTTTCTTCTCCCTCAGGGCGGTGTGAACAGCCATCGAATCAGGTCGTACAGGATCGATCCTACTACCGCGAAGAAAACCGCTGACATCGTGCCAATAACTGCGGTCCTCTTGATCCCACGATCTTCCCCTAATGTGAAGTATGGAAACAACCACTTGAGGAGTCTAGACATAGATGACAATACAAAGACGAAGGCGAGAAAAGACAGGAATATTATCTGGGGGAGATACCACCAGACAGGATCAAGGGGAAAGGGTTTCCCTGTTACGCTGGCGACTTTGATGATTGCCCAGGCTATCAGAAGGGCTAGGGGTGCGGTGATCGCTGCGGTAGAGCGTACTCTGTAGGCGAAGTCATATCGAGTTGCGTGCTTCTTGACTTCGTCATCCAGAGTCTTGGCCACTCCATTGAGGATTTGTTCATCGCGTCCTTCGATTGAGTATCCGCTGCGGACGCTGAGTGCCGGTGTAAAATACAATGTCGCTTTTGCATGATAGCTCGGCATACTACCCGCGTCAATCGAAATCTCGGTTAGCCTTGGTGGCAGCTGCAGACCTCCCAGTGCATCTGCGGATGACGAAGTGATAGTCTTCGATGGAGACTTAACCACTACGCGAAGTCTCTGCAGGTCATTCAGGTCCTGTTGTTCCGTCGACCAATCCCACTTCACAAGGCCATCGGACGGCTTGCTCCCCAGCTTAGCAATTTCCCGTTCCATCATGAGCGTTCCCCCTCTTTGCAATATTACGGCTACTTGTTTGATCAATTCAGGGGAAATCTTGCACGGTACGATTGAGCCAGTCCTACTGTTGACTTCTTCCAATCGAATCAGTGATCGAGTCTGGCTTGCTTTTGACACAAAAGACTTTCGACCGATATTGAGCCATGGAGTCTATACCATCACGCCTAGGGCTCTCTTCTCTTCGTCCTCGAGGAAGCTTCGCTTTAGCCTCCACTCCATCGTTGCCTCGTGGATTGATGCAGGTATCTAGCAAGTGGCGCCGCACTCTAGGCACTCGTTGAACTCCTTGGCGGGGAATTGACATGCTGCACAGAATCTGAGATTCGTTTCAGGATCGAAGGTTATTGCGATTTTGTCAACATTCCAATGCTTCTGTTCGAGCCTGCTCTTGGCCCATTCGAAAACTCTGTCTCTTATGTCCCCGATTCGCTTGTAGAGTCTTCTCTCTGCATTTTCATCCAACTCAAGTTCGAAGACGTGCCGATGATCGCGACGGGCTTCTCGAATCTCTTGCTGTTGGAAATTGTCAAGCATGTCCTCTCTCATGGTGGCATCGACGCTCAGTTGGATATCTGCTCCGTCGACACTGAAGTGACCTCGCGCTGTGACCATGCGGCCGAACTTCTTCTCTTTGTAGAGTGAGACTACTTTCTCCTTCATGTCTCGAAGCTTCTTCAGCTCCTCTTTGTCACGCAAGGCAAAGCGATAACGTACGGCCTCCGTCACGAACCGAGAAATGTCTCCCTTCTTGTGAGCTACTTCTCTCAGACGTTCCAAAACGTCCGTCGGGAGACTGACCAGGAGTTTTGGCATGGATATATAGATATCTAGATGTCCAATATAAAGGCACTCAGCAGTCAGACAGGAACTGACAGGCAGAATATTGCCGACGCCGTCGACAGTTAGGAATCAGCGTGAAGCTAGGTCATGATTCCGAGGGCTTTCTTCTCCTCGCTGTCCCCTTGATGTACTAGCTGCAGCGTTTCGTGAGTGTACCGGGTCGCAGTCGCATACAGCCCTCGAAGACGTGTAGGCATTCATGCATGAGGAAAGGCAATGCGTCTTTCTCTATGAAGATCGTGTACTCGCCCCTCTTACCGGAGGGCCCGATCGTCATGGCTGGGGCCTTTCTCGTCGACCATGTGCGACCGTACTCCAGTAACTGGCCTAGCTGAGGGTTGATGATCCCAGTCTTTGTCAGCGACCTGTGAATGTCTCGCCAGTCCCCGCGTGAGAGCACGTGTATCCTGACTCGTGGGACACGCACTGACTGAGCCGGATAGCCTACACTTTGTGCGAGTTCCCTAGCCTTCTCGATGTGTCGAGCTACCTCCTCCTGCGGCATCTCGCCGTCCACGAGATTCTTCATCCAAGGCGGCAAGGAGTGGTAGATCCCTTTGACGAGTTCCTTGAGTGGTTTCACTTCACGATTTGGAGAGGTCGAGGCGATTCACCGCGTCATCGCGATACTGAGCGTCGGCCAGTGTATGTTCTGGGCGACTGACCCGACGATACTTCTCCATTCATCTCCTCGTGGCTTCAGAGTCCGAGGGCCTTCTTTTCTCTGTCCTCTAGATAGCTGTTCTCTGCCAGCTGTTGCAGGAGCAGAACGCGGTTAGTGTCACATATCAGCAGCCAAGCCGCCGCTATCCCAGTCTACAAGCTTGACGCGACGGTCCCGGAGAATGCGGATACTGCGCAAATACAACTCAAAAGACAACTGCTCCAACTCAGGACTCATCTTCACCACCTTCAACCCGAGATTCTTCGCTTCCGGATACCTTATCGACCGTCCGTGTGAATGGAACTTAGAAGCATCGGTCAGATCTGCTGCGATTCGTTTGGCGTCCGAAGAGGATATTCCCATATACTTCGTCAGCCAGCCCTCTGCGATCGCAGTGGCCAAGTCAAGTGCGTTCTGTGCTACATCAAGAAGCGTCGGGTCCAAGGACTTTGCCAGCAAAGCGACGATGTTCGGGTCAAGACCGCCCTTTTTCCACATGTCCTGAAGGTTAAATGGCGTATTGATGATGGACCACGCTGGGCGAAAGACCGAGGTTCCGGTGTTGGGGTCCAATCCTGCGACTATCTGCGGATCTATTGGGCCCAGTTCGCTCAGATCAGACATGTGGATCTCATTGCCCATCAAGGCCAGCATTGTCGCCGCGCTCTTTGCAGAATCTGGTACTACTATCATCAACTCCTTCACGTGCTCACGAAGAAGCAGCCCAATCTTCTCGGTTGCTTCTATCACCCCTCCGGGGCTGTGAATCACCATTGCCAGATTCTCTGGTTTACCCAATTGCTCGAAGGCTTCGCGAAACATAATTGCATCCTGTGGCAGAATGTTGGCTGCCGGAACATCAAATCGCGCCATGTACGAAATTACGCGATAGGGTTTCTCCGCGGTCTTTGTCATATGGTCTTGTATTTTCTGGATCAGAGCGCGACGGTGGAGTTCTGTCTCTTTGTTGATCCTTGCGAGAGTTGATTCGTTTTTCGACAAGCGAGGAGTCCCGACTACAAGGGCTTGATCTCGAGGTAGGGTAACACTAACGGCTGAAAAGTGAAAGCAGTTGCATTGCTAATCTCGCGGATCAAGCTTTCAAATTTCTTCGAGTCTTCAGGGCTCTCCGCCTTCGCCTTCTCCAGCTGCTTCAAGAGAGACTCCATCCCCGATCACCGCAATATGTCTTGGCCGTCCTTGGCGCTCTTATGCCTTGCCCTTGTCGTTGCGAACGAGCAGGAAAGCAGGGGTCACGATCTCATCCAATTTGCACAGGATTAGGTCAATGAACTACCATCACGTACAGGCTGTTCCCACATGGAATATGGCTGGCCGGCCACTCATCGCGGCCTCATACCCAGTTGCCCCGTTCCATCAGGATAACAGCGAAGTACTTGCTCCTTGCCCAAATATCGTAGGCCAAAGGTTGGCCTGCTTGCGGTTGCCCCATCTCAGCAAGCTTCTCCCATAGGCCTTGTTTTGTCATGCCAGAGTACAACGCAGTGCCAGAGTACGAGGCGGTGCTGATTTGGCCTTCGCGTATGACATTCTCCAATATCAGGACGGGTTGGTTGGGCCGATGAAGCACATTCAACAGGAACAGCCCAGCCATCGCCTCGAGAAGATTCTGAAGTGTTGCGATTCTGCGATTCTTGAACAGATCGTGCTTCACACTGTTGTACGCACGCCACCAAAGCGGCGACCGCCCCTTTGAGAATGCTCGGAAGGGCTTTGTCTCGGTGTAGCCAAGGAAAGGCTTCCCGATCGACACTTTTCGCCTAGACAGTTCGAGATAGGGCTCAAACAATTTCCTGAACTCGCTGATGTTTATGGTCTTATCTTGGACGAATTTCGCTCTGCTTTGTCCCAATATGACTTGATCTATCTTAGGCGACTCATCCAGTGCAGGATCGCTGAGCATATGCTTGAAGAAGGTCTCACATTGCGCCGCGGCTTGGAAGAGGCTCAGTGATATTCTGGTGGAATAGACTCGTGCGTTAGGTTTCTCAATAGCGACGCAAGTGTCAAGCTCATCGAGTTCTGATTCCAGTGTCGAGAGTCCGGACCAAGCACGACCTTCCGTGAAGTAACTCGACATCTGCCATCGTCACCTGATGTAATATCTTGTGAATATCTCGCACTACAAGACTTAACTGTCTATGGTGGTCGATCGTCAAACGGTGATACCCAGCGCTTTCTTCTCTTCGTCCGCAAGTTGGCTGTTCTCTGCAGGGCTGTCTTGTCGCAACAGGGCCGTTCAGTCTTTCCTTATAAGAGCCAAAAGAGGAGGGTCTAGCTGTCGAGGTATCAACTAATTGTCTTCTGGGTTCTCGACTGTGGAAGGAATCAAGGTCCAGTTCAAGGTCTTGGGACCATACCCGAACGCGGTCTCTCCAACGTTGAACCTGCAAGTGGAGTTCTCATCGCTATTGGATGAGGGGCAGATCACCATTCTTCCGATGGTCTGCGAGATGTTCCTAGCACAGCCCAATGAGATGTACATGGGAAACGCATCCATCTACAACGAAGGCTCAAGCTCCTCATATCTGGAGAACGTCCAAGTTGCTCCGAGAAACAGCATCAGACTCGAGTCACGTTTCGAATTGGGCTTCGCCAAGATCAATGCCATTGAGAATCAGAGGAGAGAACTCTCCAAGAAAGATGTACACCTCAAGGTCGGAATGTACGGCTGGCTTCTTACCGAGAAACAGGCTATCAAGACTCTTGCTACCAGAATAGACAACATCATCATCCCCGAAAGCGAGTGGGTCGATTGGCTGAAGTCATGGGGAAAAGAAACCCGTCTCGTGTCTCTGTCGGGCAGTGTCGTGAAGCGTTTTGATGAGTTGAAGGCGGCTTGGAAGGTGAACGATGATTCAGAGGTTGTGTCGCTAATGACTGACAGACTCAGAGAAACCCAGTTCCAGAAGAGGGAGGAGTTTCTTTGCACCCTTCCACACAAGCGAACAATCGAAAGCAGAATCAAAGACATGTTAGCAAGAGCGAGCAGCGCCTCCGAAGTCATGATTACAGGATGGGTCGATCAGGCCTTGGAACCCGACCTCAAACGGCTCGTAGAAGACAGAGTTGCTGTCAAACTGCTCATACCAAAAGGAGCTACCAAGACACCCTCTAGAGAGGTTAAAGACGCTCTGAGTCGGGTAGCGGGATACGGCGTTCAGGTAAGAGAGAATGATTGGCTTCACGGCAGAGTTCTCATCGTAGATGATAATGAAGCTGTCATATCATCGGCTGATCTGAAGACGGATAGCCTAGCGAAGAATCGGGAGGCAGGGATATACACCACTGACCCCACAACTGTCAGACATGCGGCGGAGTTCTTCGATAGTGTATGGGACGAAAGATCGCCGCATAGTTGAGCATTCAAAGGACCCTGTCAACGGTTCTCCTGTTCATTTCACTGAGCGTATTTCAAGGACAAGAAATCTTTGAATCAAATGACTGGCATCATCAGATCGTCGTCCTGTTGATGGTCACGCTCGTGTGCGACTACGTGAAATTGGCAGTCTGCTGTATCTGGATGAGTCCGAGAAAGGATTCTCAGAAGAACAAAGGCGTGAGATGGAGCGAGTTGGCATTTGAAAAATCACAGTAGTACTGGTAAACCAATCAAGAGCTTGGACCTGTTCAATGAAACCATCATGTTCTTTACGAGAACTGGCTGGCTCGGTCTGAAAGCACCGAAGCACGCTCGTTCTCACCTCCTAGCAGGTTTCACATCGAAAGGTCTAGCAGTCCATAGGACTGCGGAGGATACCGGATTACACATTCCACTAGCTGACATATCTATTGATTAAGTGAACAAAGCAGTGAGCGAGTTCCTTTCTGAGATCTTCCGAGGCGAGATCGACCCGACCGACAACAAATATCTAGATTGGGTCGTCTTGATACCTAAGACAACTTCACCCGATTCACTAATCGCTTCAAAGTTGTTCATTGAAAGGGGGCGTAAAGCTTCGTTGACGCTCGAACCGCTCATCAAGAGACACCGGTCCTTCTTTCTGACTTCTGACGATGTGTAACGTTTCCAGACTTTCAACACGCAGACAAGTCCGCGTCCTTAGATTCGAGGCTAGATTTTGGATGCTCAGACACCCGGGCCTCTTGCACACGTTGAATGACAGTTCAAATCCGGACGGCCGCGCCAAGGGACACACAATTTACTCCCAAGACGACGGTTCAAATCATAACGGCTACACCAAGAGAGAAGACACACAAATGCCACTCAGCTCTTCGAGTCGACCTCCAAACCATATGCTTGGTCGGCCCACAGAAGATACTCAGAGGCCAGTTCTAGCGCAAAATCGGCATCGTCTGCTGTAGGTTCATGATCTCTAAACTGCGTCATGACCTGAGTCGTAGGTCTGCCGCCTGGGATCATGTGAAAGACAGCGCAAGTTATCTCGCGAAGTCGCGTGAAATCGTAAGCGAAAGTTGCCGATAGGGCCACGTCGAGCGTATCATCCAAGTCTCTATGAATGCCCTCGATTGTTCGAAGGATGTCCCCGAAGACGCGGTCTGTTGTCGATGATAGATGATGTCTGTATCTTCCACCTAGAACCTTCTGCCTAACTATCCACTTGCCTTGTTGAATCGCGAAATGAGCGGCTATCGTTGCATCTTCAAACCTTCCATCGTCATAAGCTTCTTGAGCTTCCCCCAGAGTCTTCTTGATGTCTTGATTGCTGATAATGTCATTCTGCGAGAGCTTAACATAATCAATGCCAAATGCCGCGGAGCAGAATTCTTTCATGCAGTTCTCTGCGGCACGTACTAGGCGATACGCCTCTTTCTCATCAGGAACTTGGCCATAATGTTGGATAAGCTCCCTAGTCTTGTTCAGTTCCTCTAGTTCTCTTTGATAGGCCAGATTGACGCTCTTCCCCATTAGGAATTTGATCAGTCTCGGGAAATCATAGACTTCGGGCGTAGAAGCCCCCAATTCTGCAGCTTTCTTTCTAAGTGCGAGTTCAACCGCGTGATGCGCATGATGCACGCTCAGGCGCCTATCAAGTCTTGATGCTCTCCCTCGGTTGATATGGAACATGCCATGGCGTAGCAGAAGTTTTGCTTCGGTCAGTTCCGCAGGAACGTTTGAAGCCAATCTACATTACGCATGAAGATGCAAGGACGCTATCTCATAGGGGTTTTGATCAACCTTGCCGTTTCTTGTGTGTGCGCACCAAGCGATCCACACACACAAATTACCTGAAACGACGACGGACGACGGCTGATGCGCGCACACACAACTACTCCAATAAGAGTGGCTAGAATCAATATTGACATTCCTGACGATGTGCATGCGAGGCTGAAGATGATAGCGGCAGCTGAGGGGAAGGGATTCTATGAATGGCTCAAGTACGATCTCACTCAGATATGCCCCGACGAGGAAACACTTCACCAAACGCTCATGGATATTAGGGAGGCACAACGGATGCGGAGAGCACCTTGAGGATATCGCTGCCAACTCATGCTGGCTTTGGTGGAAACGCAGCCATTATGCCACCCGCAAGAAAGACAATCCTTTGAACCCAGTCGATGGCGTAGGCAGTCTTGTCTAGTGCTTGTTTTATGGGCGCCAGTTTGCTTACCCGCGTATCAGATCTCAAAGCGTCTTCAAGCTCAGTCAAGACACTAGTCTCGACATGGTGCCCACATTCCCTGATTTCGCGAATCGCCTCTTGTTGCATAGATAGGGACTGAGGCGCGTTCTTTGATCTCAGGCTCGCCGCTTTTCTCCATTTCGCCTTCGCATCTCTGTATTCCCTTTCTATACCATTAAAGGTGGCGCGTATTGATTCAACTCTCTGGACCAAAGAGACGAAGTCCTTCGTGTTCGGCAGATGGGAATATGCTTGCTCAATAGAATCTCGCGCAGTTCTGAGCTCGCGATCTAGCTCCTTGGCTGCTTCTGGCTTGTCAACGCTCCAATCTTGGGTAGTGGTGACGCTCCGTTCAATCCTAACAACATCGACGAACGAACAAGTCCAAGAATCATCAACGAAGGCGTATTGCGGCGCAAGCTCAGCCATTATTGCGCTCCGAAGATCCTTTGGATTTCTAAAAGTCAAGCCTTCTCTTGTACGACGCTTGGTGATTAGCGGATAAAACGTGCCGCATATCAATAGACCGCCTTCTGCAGTGATGGCATTCTGAACCGGCGGCGGCGCGTCCTTTGGCACTGCATAGTAGCTAGCTTTCAGATTGAATTCTTTAGACAAATCTTGGACCATTCCTTCAAGAGACTGCTTAGCCAGACTTCCCACAATTGCAATAGATCTTTGTTTCTTCATCGGTGCCACTTTTCCTTCGGAAGAAACTGCAGATGGGTTGATTCCAAATTGATAGCCCGAAAACCGCTTCATCCACCCGCGCTTGTCGATCTCAAATTCTGTCTTGAGGTCGATTAGGAATCCCTCTTTGTTGGTCACTCCGAACAATGCAGCTTCAATCTCTCGCTCCAAAGAGCCAAAGTAGCTTCTTATGTGCAGCCTGTTGTGTGTCCGCCTTTCTTCAGCTTTCTTATTCTTCGCTTTGTACTGCTTAGCGGTGATCCCCAGCTCACCTTTTATGGCGCCAACCAAGGATGTCCGCAATCGGTTCTCAAGGTATTCGTAAAGACAAACGGTATGCTGGGTGATTCTCATGTGTCTAAGCTATTCGGGGTCATTTGTTTTTCACTCTTTCTACTGAATCGTCGTACAGCTTGGTGCGGGCGTCGTGATTTGAGTCGTCATCGGTATACCTAGCGCGGGCACCCGGATTTGAACCGTCGTTCTCGTGTGTGATTCTTAGTGCTCGGGGTAGAACACATCAACGGAATCTCTAGCAAGTGCTAAGGCTTCGCTGAGCTAGTTACTCGTACGGCTTGATGTCCAATGCCTCAGCGTAGTAAGAAGAGAAAGCCAAAGGAGCTTGCTGTCAACCCTTTCCTTTCCAAACCGTTCTTGAAAGGGAGTAAGAAGGATCTGGTTTGTTACCTTCCTCCGGGGAACGTACACACCGGAGGCGGTATTGCCGGTCCTGAGAATCAATGGAAGGATGAAAGAGACTCTGAATTGTGCAATCGGATCCGGAAACAAACAGGAGCTACCGTCCGCGTCTGCTGGTATGATGTGGGTTCTTCTGCTGTAGACAAGGATGGCATCCGTAAACCGCATATGATGATCCGGCCTGTGTATGACTACGCAAAGTCCATGAAGTTTGAGAGGTTGCATTTCGTCGGATACAGTGGAGGCGCAATGCTTGGGTCAAGTCAGTTGGTCTTCTGGCCACCACGACCCGGTGACCCAGTCGTGAAGACTCTGGTACTCATTGCTGGTGACGTTGCATCTAGGCTTGACATGCCTCACAAGAATGCGGCCTTCTTTGCCGATAGAATCAATGCGAGAACACGCCTGATCTATGGAACCAAAGACGATGCGGCTAAACTCGGTGCGCAAATGTGGAAGAAACGCAATCCCAATGCGGATATCCCACCTCCCTACGAGGGAGGACACCCCTTCTACGAAGACGGTCAGTTTGAAAATGTCACTCGGATGGTCATCGAGTGGCTCCCGAAAATGCCCGCTATCAGAAGACGAAAGGCTCACCGAATCGTTCGCAGAAGACACACGAAGAAAAGGAGATCAAGAGTAGCGTAATTGCGGACGTGGAAACTTTGAGGTCATCGATTTTGGGACTCCAATTCCTAGTTGAGACGGACAGGCATCACGAGGACCCGTTTGAGGCATTTGTGTGTGTGTGGGTCAGCTGGTGCGGGCATCCAGATTTGAACCGTCGTTTCTGGATTGATTGTGAGTTAGCCGCCGACTACTTCCAGAGCGCGATGACCTGTGAGCCGGCTGTGCTTCATGGGGATTCGTCCAATCTGGAAGAAGTTGTCTCGAGCGAAGAAGCCCACGGTGCCACATGAATAGCAGAGCGCTCCTACCTTCCGTGGGCTGCCTGATTCGAAG
>Ga0315281_10008340_pt1 | contig 14497 bp, 13 predicted proteins | sample YL17G07_0_MG_FD_204540 | JGI IMG/M metagenome (GOLD analysis project Ga0315281, IMG submission 204540) | Sediment microbial communities from Yellowstone Lake, YNP, Wyoming, USA - YL17G07_0 | ecosystem: Environmental > Aquatic > Freshwater > Lake > Sediment | place: USA: Wyoming | collected...
CGTACCAGGTTTTCCTACAACCTCGTTAGGCTGTCATTGACCTCGGCACAGTGGGAGGCTTCGATGGACGTCAACCGAATCAAGGCGAACGTGCTGGACCTGCTTCCCGTGTCTGGCGGCGGGTATCTCACGACACGGGTCGGCGATAGCGGCGCGAAGCAAATCGCGAGCTCCAAGCATATTCCGGGATTCAAGATCTTGCTCGTGCGCCAGGAGTCGGTGCCGTTCCTCCGAGAAGATCCAACTCTTTGGAACCGTATCATCAATGTAGGGGCCTTCAGGACCTACACGTTCGGTTTCTTCATGGAGCAACCATCGGAGATCCTCGACAAATGGGATCAGTGGATACGCGACGGAACCAAGAAGACGAAGAATGGCCTTCTGGTCGTTCAGGTCGACACGCCGCATCTATTCCTCGGCTTTCTTGCGACCGTTGGAGGAACAGAGGCAACCGAGAAGAAGTGGTGGCAGTTCTGGAAGTAGGAGGGAACGGTTGCGCGAGCGCGCCGCGGTAGGCGCCTAGACGTCCCAGTGGCTTCGCGGCAGCCTAACCCGCGCTTGCTGCGGACGGCCGCGAAGTAATGGAGTAGCTTCGCTACGGTGCACGGCCGCCGCAGAAGCGCAGGGCGTTCGGCAGACCTAAGGCGATGGTTGTTCCGCGGGCTTGAGCAGGTCCATACTCGCACATTTTCGGTGACGGGAGACACCAGCAATGAGATTCCTGAACGCCAGTTTCGCAGTGGTACTAGTGTCCTGGGCGGTGCCGGCTCGCGCGCAGAATACGGCGCCGACCGCTGCGCCTTCGGTTGCGCCAAGCGATTCGAACGTGGTGTTCGGCAACGTCGGAAACGCGGCCCTCCTGATGGATGTATTTCGGCCGGCGCAGCCAAACGGGCTCGGTATTCTTTTCATCTCCGGTAGCGGCTGGGGGGGCGTCTCAAGCTACACCCATGGATACGACGACACGCCGCTGAAGAATGACGCTCGCAGTAGCGCCGGCTATGAAGGTCGACTGGTACAAGGCCTCGTGACCCGCGGCTATACGGTGTTCGCGATCAATCACCGGTTCGCTCCGGAAGTCAAGTTCCCGGCACCGGTGTATGATGCGCAGCGGGCAGTGCGCTTCGTCCGAGCGAATGCCGCGCAATATGGAGTCGACCCGGCGCGACTTGGCGCCATCGGGCATTCCTCCGGGGCACACCTCGCGGCGATGCTCGGGGTTATCGATACGACGATCGACAACCCCAAGAATCTCCCGGCGCAGCGAGGAAGTTCAAAGGTTCAGGCGGTCGTCACCATCGCCGCACCCTTTGTGGTTACCGGCATCCTACTCACGCGGCCTGCAAACGTCCGTGTCGTGTCCAACTTCATTGGTGCGCTACCGGAGCGCGCCGCGGATGGTACACTTCCACTGTCGGGGATAGCTGCGATGGCTTCTCCCCTAACGCACGTGTCCGGTCAAACTGCGCCGTTTCTCATCTACCAAGCAGAGAATGACTCAACCGTGTTAAAGACGTCCGCACCGCAGATGGCCGAACGTTTAACAGCGGTGGGCGTACCTAACCGGCTCGTGATGCTTCCGGTTGGTGGGCATGCCCCGAAGTATGATCTCGATGAGATTGATGCGTGGTTCCGCCGTTACCTGAAGTAAAGGCGGGGCCCCGGCCGGTGGCGGAAGCTGAAGGGCATTGCGGATGTGCGGCTCGCGAATGGTCAGGTCCGGCGCGTCGAGCTACATTGGTATGAGGCGCACGGAATTGGCCGGCGCGACTTCAAGATTAAGCGCTACGTGGGCGAACCATGAAAAGACTAGCGAAGCCGTTTGCTGTCTGCGTGGACAATGAAGGCAACGAGGCCTCCCTCATCCCGGGGAAGGTCTATCGCGTGCATTCGGACGTCCGCGCCGCCAAGGACGGCTTGGTTCGCGTGACCGATGAGAGCGGGGAGGACTATCTCTATGATGCGAGCCAGTTCGTCCTCGTCACTTTTCCCCAGCCGGTTCGCCGCCGCCTCCTCGCGCTTCAGAGAGCCAGCTAACGCCTATCCGGTAGGCGGCGGTAGGCGGCGACAGACTCTCTTGCGTAAGAAATATCGGGGACACCCTGGTTGAGGTGCGGCCCAATGCACCAACACACGGAAACGTACGAGCTCGGCCTCGTTGGCGGCGAGCAACCGCTGAACGCTCACGTTGTCGTGACCGTTCGAGATTGGACCGAGCGTGGATTGCGCATCCGCCCCTGCACGGTCGCCATCACGTGGGCTGAGCATTCCCTCGAGGTCACGTCGCACAGTGCGTTGCGCCGGGTTCCGTGGACACCATCCCAATGTGTTCTTATGGAATCGGAGGTTCAGCATGCGTACGCGGAGGAACGCCGGGAAACCCTTCGAGAGCCGCAACCCATCTGTCGCGAACCAGGCGCGCCGCCGAGATTCCCCGAATGGGAAAAGGCCGACTCGAAGCATTCAGCGATGGCGTGATCGCCATCCTCATCACGATCATGATCCTGGAGCTCAAGGTGCCGACAGGCCACGAGCTCGCGGACCTCAGGCCGCTCATCGCCCCGATGCTGGCGTACGTTATGAGCTTCGCCTACCTCGGCATCTACTGGAACAACCATCATCACCTGCTCCAGGCGGTGAAGAAGGTGAACGGGAAGATTCTCTGGGCCAACGCGCATCTGCTCTTCTGGCTCTCGCTCGTGCCGCTCGCCACGCTCTGGCTCGGCGAGTCGCACTTCGCGAAGGTACCGACGATCACGTACGGCGTAATGCTGCTCTTCTCCGGCATCGCGTACTACGTGCTCGCTCAATCACTGGTGAAGCACCATGGCACGGAGTCGACGCTCGCCAGGGCGATCGGTGCAGACAGAAAAGGGCTGGCGTCGATGGCGTTCTACGTTGCAGCGATTGGATCGGCGTTCATCGCGCCGACGCTCGCGGTCGCGATCTACGCGCTCGTCGCGCTGATCTGGCTCGTACCGGATTCCAGGATCGAGAAGATCCTCACTGGAAACGATGGATGAGTCGCGGCGTCGGCCATTCGAGAAGTAGCGAAGGAGCCCTATGAAAGCCGCCGTCTTCACGGGCTTTGGGCCGCCCGAAGTCGTCCGCGTCATGGACGTCAACCTGCCAACGCCGAGCAACGACCAAGTGCGCATTCGCGTCGTCGCATCGGCCGTCACGGCCAGCGAAACCATGATGCGGGGCCTCAAGTTTCCGCGCCGATACCGGATTCTCATGCGCATCATGTTCCGACTGCGCCCGCCGAGCCGGCCCCTGATTCCCGGAATAGTCTTTTCCGGAGAAATCGAGTCCGTCGGCCGCAAGGTCACGACCTTCAAGCCGGGTGAGGAGGTCTTCGGGCTCTCACAATGGAAGGGCGGCTGCAACGCCGAGTACGTCTGCTGTTCGGCGACCGGCCTGATCGCGGCACGGCCGGCCAGCCTGAGCCACGCAGAAGCGGCGGCATTGCCGTACGGCGGACTTCTTGCCTCGCTCCTCTTGAGGAAGGCTGCGATCAGACCCGGCCAGCGCGCCCTCGTCTACGGCGCATCGGGCGCCATCGGCACGGCGACGGTGCAACTCGCCAAACACCTGGGCGCTCGCGTCACCGGCGTGTGCAGCACGACCAATCTCGCCCTGGTCCAATCGCTCGGCGCCGAGCGAGTGGTGGACTACACGCGAGAGGATTTCACCGCGAGCGACGAGCACTACGACGCGATCCTCGACGCCGTGGGCAAGCGAAAGAGCGCGCCAGCGATGGTCAACGCCGCACGCGCATTGGCGCCCGGTGGAACCATCATGTCGGTCGACGACTTTCGACCGTGGCTTCGCGCCGAGGAACTACGGGTGCTCAAACAACTGGCCGAGTCGGGGGAGCTCAGGCCGGTCATCGATCGCACCTATCCGCTGGAGCAAATCGCTGAGGCCCATCGCTATGTGGATGAGGGGCACAAGCGGGGCAACGTCATCGTGACGATCACCGGGTCGAGCGCGACCTGAGCCACGGTGCGCTCCCGCGCGCCGGGCCTTGATGGGCCGCCGTCATCGCGTGGGCGGGGCTTGATGGGCTGCCGTGGAGACGGGCTGGCCTTTGCGGAGAGACAATGATGATGACGCGCTACGCGCGTCATCATCATTGTCTCCAGCTGCAGGAGGCCCGCTCCACGCCACCCATCTGCGCCCGCCAACCGATTTTTCTCTCACAACTGACTACCGAGAACAACGCTCAACACTCACCTCTACATCTCAGCTCGTTCTCAAAACACGCCGTTCACTCATCACTGTCACTCACCACTCAGCACTGGAGCCGTTCACGGCGCTCTGGCCAGCGTGGGCGGGCCGCACCAAGCGGTCAGCGCGTCAGTGAGCCCCAGCTGGCTCGGGTCTCCGGCCAATGCCAACTCGCCCGCCAACATCAGCCCGGTCGGACCGCCCCCGGCGATAACCACCGCATGTTCAGTGCTCAGGCTCGGCGCCCCTCATGACCACTTCAGATCAACGTCCGTGATCGGCAGGGTGCGAATTCGCTTGCCCGTCGCCGCAAAGATCGCGTTGCATACCGCGGGCGCCGCCGCGGGAAGCCCGGGCTCACCCAACCCTGTCGGAGGCGCAGTCGATTTGACGAAATGCACCTCGACCACTCGCGGTGACTGGGGCATTCGCATCATCGGGTATTCGTCAAAGTTCGTTTGCCCGGCGGCGCCGCCCTCGATAAGAATCTTCTGAAACCACGCCGCGCTGATGCCGTCGAGCATCGCGCCCTGCACCTGGGATTCTGCCGCACTGAGGTTGATGATGGTGCCGCAGTCGACGGCCGCGGTGAGCCGCGTGACCGCGAGCGTGCCCCCGCGACTCACCGTCACGTCGGCGACGATCGCGACGTACGCGTTGTTGGTTTGCGTAATCGCAAACCCCTGCCCTTCACCACGCGGCCGCGGACGACCCCAGCCGGCTTTCTCCGTCGCCAGCTTGATCACGGCCTTCATCTTGTCCGGAGAGAATCCGCGCCCCGGTCCGCCAGCGCCCGCGCCGGGAACGGCGTCGAGCAGGTCGAGCGTGAAGGCCATGGGGTCGCGGCCCGCCGCGTGGGCGAGCTCGTCGATGAACGACTGCGTGGCCCACGTGTTCCCGTTGTCGCCCGGGGCGCGCCAGAATCCGGTGGGAATCCCCGCCGGCAATTTGCTCGACGCGACCTTCGATCCCGGGATCGCCGTGAACGGAAAACCGCCCGCGGTCATGTCTCCCGGCCCACCCTGCATTTTCACGAACGCATCGTGCAGCGCCACGACCTTGCCGGCACGGTCGAGCCCGGCGGTAAAGAAGTGCCAGCCATTCGAGCGGTAGTTGTCGTGCGCGAAGTCGTGCTCCCGCGTCCACATCACCTTCACTGGAATGCCCTCAAGACGCTTGGCGATCGCCGCCGCCTCGATCGAGAACTCGTTGCTTCCACGCCGGCCAAACCCGCCGCCGAGTCTCGTGATGTGCACCACGACATCCTTGGAGGCGATGCCGAGGCCGCGCGTCACGAGGCCTTGTCCGGAAGCGGGAATCTGCGTTGGCGTCCACATTTCCATCACGCCGTTCTTGAAGAGCGCCGTACAGTTCTGCGGTTCGAGCGTCGCGTGGGCGAGAAAGGGATAGTGGTACCCCGCTTCGATGCGCGTTGCGTCAGCGGGCAGCGCGTCGGGCAGCGTCGCCTTGGCGAGCTGCTCCGCCTGCTTGGCCATCTCGCTGCTGTTCTGGCTCGCCACGGCGCCCTCGTTCCATTTCACTTGCAGCGCCTTGGTGGCGCTGAATGCGTTCCACGTCGAGTCGGCAACGATCGCGACGCCGGACGGAAGTCCAGGGATGTTGTCGAGGACGAACGCATCGCGGACCCCGGGACGGGCTCTCACCTCATCGATATTGGCGCTCGAGACCGTGCCGCCAAAGACCGGGCACTTGGTGTACGTCGCGTACACCATCCCCGGCAGTCTGACATCGATACCAAAGAGGGGCGCGCCCGTGACGATCTTCGCATTGTCGACGCCGGCTACGCGGGTCCCGAGCAACTTGAAGCTGTTCGGATCCTTGAGCGGCGCGTCAGTCGGTGTCGGCATCGTAGCGGCCTTCGTCGCCAACTCGCCGTAGCTTGCGCGACGTTTCGACGCCGCGTGCACGACGCTTCCCTTCTCGGTTGTACACTCACCGGCCGGCACGCTCCACGTCTCGGCAGCCGCCGCAATGAGCATCGCTCGCGCGGTGGCGCCGGCGCGGCGCAATGCGGCGTAGTTACCGACGGTCGAACCACTGCCGACCGACGCCTGGCGCCCGTACGCCGGGTTCAAATCGCCCTGCACGACGGTGACCTGGTTCCATGTCACGTCCAGCTCTTCCGCGACGATCATGGGAAGCCCTGTCTTGATCCCCTGCCCCATCTCCGAGTTGGGCGCGATGATCGTGACAACCCCACTCGGCGCGATACTGAGAAACAAGTTCGGAGCAAAGTCGGTCGCCGCGGCAGGTGCTGTTTCGGCGAACGCGTCGTCGGGTCCGAAACGGAGGTACGTACCGATTAACAGACCGCCGCCTACAAGAGCGCCCGCCTTGATGAATCCGCGACGATCGACAACGGGCGACGGGGCATCGGATGCGCGAGTCATGAGTTGCCTCCCCGGGCCGGCGTGGAGCCGGAGGCGATTTCCGCCGCGCGTTTGATGCCGTCCCGGATGCGGACGTACGACGCGCACCGGCAGAGGTTCCCTTCCATCGCGCTGTCGATGTCCGCGTCCGTCGGGAGCGCCTTTCGTTTGAGCAACGCGGCGGCCGTCATGATCTGCCCCGCCTGGCAATACCCGCACTGCGGAACGTCGAGCTCACCCCAGGCTTGCTGCAGCGGATGATTGGCGCCTGCATCGAGGCCTTCGATGGTAACGACCGCGGCCGCGCCGACCGTCGAGACCATCGTCTGACAGGCGCGCTTCGGCTTGCCGTCGACATGAATGGTGCAGGCGCCGCACTCGCCGATGCCGCACCCGTACTTGGTCCCGACCAGTCCCAACGCGTCGCGGAGCACCCAGAGCATCGGTGTATCAGACGCCACGTCCACGGAGTGCGGCTGGCCGTTCACGCGCAATGTGTATTTGCTCATGGTTCCCGGAGGCGGTTGGCGTGGGAGCCCGGAGGTCAGCGCACCTCATCAGGCCGAATCCCTGCTGACATTCTACGAGGACTTCCGCTGCGGCGCCATCGCACGGTCATTCCACTCCGCTCGGTTGGGACGCCGCCCCAACCCTATCCCGGCGCACCTGCGCACTCGGGTTTGGTGGCGCGGCAAGACGTGTCACGCCATACTTGCCTCTCGCCCTCTCATACAGGCGGGCGACGGACTCACGCACATGCTCACCACACGACACCCATGATCATTGCGCTTGCCTCGCCCCGCGTCGCCTCCACGTTTGAGGAAGGGTTGGAGAAGGTCGAGCGGTTCATGGCGGAGGCGTCGGCGCTGGGCGCCAGCGTCGTATGTTTTCCGGAAGCATATCTGCCGGGGCTCAGGGGTCACGATTTCGACGTCGTGCCCTACAATCAATCGGCACAGGAACGCGCGCTGCACGCCGCCTCACAGTGGGCGCGAACATATGCAGTGACCACGATCCTCAGCATGGAACGGGTCACAGATGCTGGCCGACAGATTGCCGCGTTTGTGATTGATGCGGACGGGCAGCTGCAAGGATACCAGACCAAGAACCAACTCGATCCAAGTGAAGATGCGTTCTACGTGCCGGGCAACACGCGGCGTCTCTTTCATGTAGACGGGATGAAGTTTGGCGTCGCGATCTGCCATGAAGGGTGGCGTTACCCTGAGACGGTGCGATGGGCGGCGGTGCGCGGTGCGACCATCGTTTTTCATCCGCATCACGGGGGAAGCGATCACACCGGCGTATTGCTCACGCAGTGGGGCGATGCCAAGAGCCCGTACTACGAGAAGGCCATGATGATGCGGAGCCGGGAGAACACCATCTACTTTGCCAGCGTGAACTACGCGTTGCGTTTCCAGGAATCGGCGACCAGTCTCATAGCGCCATCTGGCGAGTGTCAGGCGTACCTGGAGTACGGACAGGAAGGCCTGCTGGTACAGGAGATTGATGTACGCAAAGCAACGGGACTTCTGGCCAGTCGTTTCGCGCCCGATCGATATCAGGATTTCACAGCCGGCCGGCGCCTGCAGTCAGATTCTTAGCCGCCCGCCTGGCAAGGTTTCGCGGGACGTTTAGCCCACGGTGATCAGGTCCGGGCCAGGGCGGCGTGGAATGAAAAAGACCGTGACGATGAGTTGGGAGACGAGATCGGCAGTCTTCATTCAGCGGAACCGGGGCGACGCCTTGGTCAGCACTTCGACGTGGGCCGGTCGGCCTTCGCCGCCTGTCCCTCGAGCTGCCACCAGACCATGTCGGACGCGTACTCCGCGAACGCCTTCATCGTGAGGAATTGGCCGCTCGAGCCGCAGCGGTTGTTGATCCCGATCGCGCCCGGTGCCTTCACGTTCGGGTCGCCAGGTGCGAACGTCACCGCAAGGTTCGTCATCGCGGTACAACTCATGTCGGGATTGAGACCCGACACCCGGTCGCACGACACGCGCTCCTTCATCATTGGCCGGACCCGCAGTCTCATCGCGCCTTCCGTCGCGATGTCAGTGAATCGGTATCCGTGTGCGGCCATCGCGGCGCGGAATCGCGCCTCGAAATCGTCGCCCGAACCGTACCGACGGTCCGCCACATAAGAAGCCGACGTCTTTCCATTTCCCCAGTCGAGGTCGAAGACGCAGGGCGAGACTGTGCACGGCGCGGCGGCGTCCTGGGCGCTCAGCGACTGCGGAATCGCAATGCCGACCGCGATCGCGGCGATTGCCGCTAACCGAAAACGTGTCATGGCTAACCTCTCGCGTTAGTCGCCCGCGCCTCGCTCGCGGCCCGGACGAGTTGCAGCGGACCGGTGGAATATGACGCGTTTGGTTGCCCGCAGTCCAGCACAGCGACATTGCCCGCGGTCCCGTAATCTCAGCCCGCGCCCTATTTACGCTTTGATGCCGTCCCGTCCGTGAACGCCATCGCCTCCCCGTACGGCCGGAACCCCGCGCGGCGGACGAGGACCCACCCGATGGTCAGGCCGGCGCCGGCGATGATCGCGTTGGTGACATCGAAGAAACGGCCGGCGACCAAAATGTGGCCCACCTCCACCGCGGCAACGAGTGCAACGGCCGGCCAGAGGTGCGACCAGCGACCGGAGAGCCGCAGCGGCCAGACCGCGAGCATGCAACCGAGCGGGAGATAGAGCGCGAACTGCTGCGCCACGTGCAGCGCGCTGAAGACGTCCCCGCGCCCGGCGAGACTCTGGAGCGGGATAAAACGCCCGACGGCGAACTGATCGGCGATGGCGCGGACGCTCATCTCGGGAACGAACGGCCGCCATGCCCAGAGCACCAGAATGCCAGCATACGCGACGAGCCACATAACGGCGCGCGACGGACCGCGCAACTCGCGAGAAAGCGGGGCGAGCCAGCGGTGCGCTGCCCAGGCGCCAAAGCCAACGGCCAACGCATGCGTCCCCGCCGCCTCCCAACTGATCGGCAGCCGGATGAACCCGTGCGCCAGCTCGGCGGCGAACGCGATCCCTGTTCCGATGCCAGCCACCAGGGCCCACGATTTTCCGCTCGACCGGCCACGCTCGATCAGCGTCATCGCGACGAGAAAGCCCGCAGGAGCGTAAAGCAGCACGTCGGTCAGCGGCGCCTGCCCGAGTGCGAGCGGCATGGAGAGCCCGAGCGACATCCGCAGCCATGCACGCGGACCGCCCTCTATGTAGGGCAGTTCGACGTTGCGCAGGAGTGGGGTTAGCGCCTCTGACAACAAGGCGGCCGCGTATGCGGACGCCGGCACGAACGCGGGGACGCCGAGGTAAGACCGAGCGCCTTTCGACCGGCTCACAGTGGCGATGAATAGCGCCAGCCAGTAGGCTCCCGCGATCGCACCCACGGTATTGGTGGCGAGGTCAAGAACGCTCGCTGTGCGAACGGGAGAGAATAGTTGCATCCCCTCGACAAACGCACTCAGCCCGAACCCGACCAGAGCCGAATTGCGGATTTCCGTGGTCAGCTTGCCCGACGGCGAGGTCACGACCCAAACCCCACCCAGCCCGGCGAAGAGCGCCACGTTACGCAGTCCGTCGACAGCGTCACTCCATCCTATAGAAGGGCTGAGCGACCGCACGACCCGCTGGCCCACCGCTGCCAAGTCGGGGGAGAACTGAAGCCCGGTCAGCGTCGCAACCAGCACCACGACGACGTACGAGGTGCGGGCGGCGAGGAAGCGCATGTGGGCAGTCACGGGGGGGAAATGTAGGCGAAGGGCCAGGTCCCCGTTCAGGAGTCCGCGCGACGCTACACGGCGTGCACGGTTCCCAAGACGCTCGTCAACAGCCACCACACGCCGACGGTGAGGATCGCCACGGGAATCCCGAACCGAATCCAGTAGAAGAGCCACATCGGCACCGGCTGTTCGCCGTGCCGCCCAAGTTCGCGCAGCGCAGCCGAACGGTTCATGCACCACCCCACGGTCAGCACCGCGACGAGCGCACCGAGGGTTTGCATCCCGGACCCGAACGTGAGATCCCACGGAAAGAAGATCGCATTGTTGATCGTCGGCGGAATCGCGACCACGAACACCGCCGCCGCCGTCAGCCAGACGGCGCGCGTTCTGGTGATGCGCGTGTTGTCGGTCAGTCCGGCCACCAGTGCTTCGAAGGCGGCCACATCCGACAGATACGCCGCGCCAAAGAGGCCCGCGAAAAAGAGAAATCCAAACACCCACCCGGCGGGCATGCCGGCGAACACCTTCGGAATGGTGACGAAGAGGAGTCCGGGCCCCTGCCCCGGCTCGAGTCCGAGCGCGAACACGGCGGGAATGATCGCCAGCCCAGCGACGAGCGCCGAGCCCGTATCGCCAACCACGGTCCAGAGCGCCGGAGCGGCCACGCTTTCCTTCGGATCGAGATACGACCCATAGATCACCATGAAGGTGCCGCCGAGCGACAGCGAGAAAATTGCGTGACCCAACGCAGCGACCATCACGTTGGCGTTGAGATCGGCAAGCCGGAACTTGAGGATGTACCAGCGGACGCCCTCCATCGCGCCCGGGAGCGAGAGCGATCGAATGGTGAGCAGAATCAGAATCACGAACAGAGACGGCATGATGATCTTGCTCGCCCGTTCGATTCCCGATCGCAGACCCTTCACGAGCACGAGCGCGCAGGCGACAATCACCGCACCGGTGCAGAGGAGCTGCAACAGAAACGACTTGAGCACGAACCCGTGGTCGGGCGGAAGGATGGCAGCGACATCGAGAGGCTGACCCAACCCAATCGCCAGCTGGCCGACGCCATAGTAGAGCACCCAGCCGATGACCGCCGTGTAGTAGCCGGTCGCCGCCGTCACGACGACAAAGAAGAACCAACCAGCCTGCTTTCCGAACGGCAGTCCGGCGGCGGCGAATGCGCCAACCGGTCCGCGGCGCGTCTGCCGGCCGAGCGCGTATTCCGCCATCAGTGCCGGTGCGCCGATCACGACCGCCACCAGCGCATAGAAGAGTACGAACGCCGCTCCGCCGAACTTGCCGACCATGTAGGGAAATCGCCAAACGTTTCCAAGCCCCACGGCCACGCCGATCAGACTGATCCTGGCGCCAAAGCGAGAGCCAAACGTCTCGCGAAGCGCGGTCATCCGGTCCGCACAACCGCTGCGAGGGCGTCGAGCGCGCCGTCGACATCGTCGACGGTACTATAGAAGTGCGGGGCGAGCCGAATCACCGGTCCGCGCGCGGACGGCAGCACGCCGCGCGCCCGCATCGCGGCTTCGACGCCACGGGAGTCCGCGACACGAAAGGCCGTGGTCACGGTCTTGTGGGCGATGTCAGACGTGCCGTCGAGCGTGAGTCCGCGCGCGCGCCCGCCGTCGATGAGCCGCGACGACAGGACCTCGAGCCAGCTCCGAATCGCCCCGGCCCCAACCTGATTGATGATTTCCATGCCGGCCCGAGCGACATAGACGTTCGCCAACGGAGGTGTGCCTGCGTCAAACCGGCTGGCCGTCGGCGACCAGTCCAACTGCCGCGTCTGAAAAGCGAATGGCTCGCGGCGGCCGAACCAGCCGGTGACCGTCGGGTGCAATCGGGGGATCAACTCGGAGCGAACATATAGAAACGCCACGCCGGGCATGCCCATCAGGAATTTGAGATTGCCCGATGCCAGAAAGTCGACCCCGAGCGCGCGCACGTCCACCGGTACGGCACCAACCGTCTGGTAGGCGTCGACGAACAGCAAAGCGCCGTGCTCATGCGCGTTCACGGCAAGCGAAGCCAGGTCTTGCACAAACCCATTGAGATAGTAGCCGTGGCACGCCGAGACGATGACGGTCTCGTCATCGAGCAGCGGGTCGTACGCGGCGGGATGGATCGTTCCCTCGCTGAGTGGGACCCATGATACCCGAGCACCGCGTCGCTCCTGAGCCAGCCAGACGTGTCCGACCGTGGGAAACTCGGCCTCGGTGACAAGGACCCTGTTCCGCCGCGCCGAGAAGTCCAGCGCGCTCGCGACGGCGCTGGTTGCCTCCGAGACGGAGCTGAACAGCGCAATCTCGTCTGGCGAAGCGTTGATGAGCTTCGCGAATTCCTGCTTGGCGAGCCGCACCTCGTCGATCCATGCGTCCCAGTCCATCCCGTTCTGGTTCCATGAGTCGAGGTACCGCATGGCTGCGTCGCGCGTGAGGTCTGTTTGCGGCGCCTGGGAGCAGTGGTTCATCGGGATCATCGACGCGAGCAGCGGAATGCGGCGGCGCCACGCGTCGATGTCGTATTGCGGGGAGGGCATCGGGGGATTCTACAGGCAACGGGGCTCATTGACGAGGAGAGAGCCCCATCACGCACCATTGACTCGGCGGGCAGGCCGAGCGTATCGTCGGGCGGCGCGGACTCTAGCGGTACGCCGGGAAGTGAATTGGTGGTGACCACCGCGACGACCGCCCGCAGCGTCCCGCATGCGAATCGCGGACAATTCGTCGGGGAGACTGGGGCAATGCACATGGCACCGCAGACCAAGCGATGGACGCGCGCCGAACTGGCGCAGTTACCGGACGACAACAACAAATACGAAGTCGTGCGCGGAGAGCTGTTCGTGACTCCGGCACCGCGCTTGCGGCATCAGCAGCTCATCGTCGTCCTGGCGCGGCTCCTTGCAGCTTACGTCGCGCGCCACGGCCTCGGTGACATTCATCAGGCGCGGTCCGTCATGATATTCGACGGGAGCGAGGTTGAGCCGGACCTGATGGTGCGCCCACTCGTGAGGCCTCCCCTGCCTGAGTGGGAGGATGCGCCCATTCCCGTCCTCGTCGTGGAGGTTCTTTCCGACACGACGCAGCGCCGGGATCACGTCGCGAAGCGCGCACTCTACCTTGCCGCGGGCGTCGCCGAATACTGGATCGTGGATGGCGACACGCGATCGATCACAGTCGTTCGGCGCGACCGGCCCGACGAACTTGTCCTGGGGCGATTGGTCTGGCACCCGACCGGCGCGACGGCCCTGCTCGAGATCGACGCTGCTGAGATGTTTCTCGAGGCTCTGGGCTGAATCGTCATGCGTCCGACGGGTCCCTCACCAAGCGGTGCGACTGTTGCTGCAAAATCACCTATAGTCCATCGGCTCCTGCCGACGTTCCGACCGACGCGGCGTCATAACGCCGGCAGCTGCTTGCGATGGTGCCGAGTATGGATTTCCTGGAACGTGGCGTAATCCACGATCGATACCTGACCGAACAGCGTGCTTGACATGCCCGGGCCCTTGGCCGCCTGGGCGCGGCACGCCTGGTCAAAACGTTTGAGCGCGTCCTCGACTCGCCGGCGCCCATCGGCGGGCGTTGCCGGGCCGCTGGCGGGATTGAACGCCCCTTGGGTCTTGGCCCTGGGAAAGGCCCGTTTGCGCAGCACACGTTTGAAGAACAGTCCGCGTAGGAGTGGACGCAGAAACGTCGGCAAGGTGGGGAACTTCGATGGCGCACCGACGACTTCGTTGGCGGACTCCTCGATGGAACGCGAGACGTGCTCCACGAGCTGCGCGGGAGACCATTTGCCAGGCGCACGCGGCACGCTCCACGCGCTGCCGGTTTTCTCTGCCGCCGTGATGAATTCGTCGACAGCGGAACGGTTGGCGGTCATCACGGTGGTGACGTCGGTCATGGGATCTCCTGGTTGGATTCGGCCAAATCTAGCGCTTCGGCGCGGTCTTCTCGCGCAGCTCGCGGCCCCAGTTGTGCACCACGATCATCTGCGCGTCGGCGCCTGCGCGCTTGAGCATCAGGAAGCGGCCGTCGGGCGCCACGTCGTAACTGGCATGCGAGGCATCCGTGATGTAGTTGCCCGTGAGCACGGTCCTTCGTTTGCCAATCGAAAACCGTCCGCCAGTGGTCACG
>Ga0315281_10008341_pt1 | contig 14496 bp, 14 predicted proteins | sample YL17G07_0_MG_FD_204540 | JGI IMG/M metagenome (GOLD analysis project Ga0315281, IMG submission 204540) | Sediment microbial communities from Yellowstone Lake, YNP, Wyoming, USA - YL17G07_0 | ecosystem: Environmental > Aquatic > Freshwater > Lake > Sediment | place: USA: Wyoming | collected...
AACAAGCAACCTTATATTATGTTAAATTATGCTTTTGCATAATTTAACATAATATATCTTATCAGACGTTAGATTTCAACATTGATTGTTAGGAAACTGTTAGAACTCAACTAAAAAATACCCACAACACTTATAACAGACTGATATTCCATGATTGTATAATAATTAAGCAGTTGAAGTTTCATTATAAAATAAAGGGTTAGGAATTTTTAATAGGGATTCCTGAAATAAAGTCTAATTCTGCAGAAATGATTAACACTTTAATAACGTTTTTTCTAATAAAATTATCCCCATTTTGATTGATAATTATCTTCAAATAATTTTCAGATGTTGCATAATATGCCTGACCGTCGAATCTTTCAACGACACCTGAAAGGGTTTTACCAACTTGAGTCTTCATATAATCAGCCTTTATCAGCCTTGAATGAGAGAAGAGAATCTTTGCGCGTTGTTTTTTTGATGCTGAGTCAACTTGATAAGGGAGATTGACTGCCTTAGTATTTAATCTTTTTGAATATGGGAATACATGAAGATATGAAAGAGGAAGTCTTTTGATAAAATTAAAGGTATTTTCAAAATGTTTGACTGTTTCACCTGGAAAACCAACGATTACATCGCTTCCAATTGAGATATTATCAACAGCATTATGTATCTTGTTTATAATATCAAGGTATTGCTTAGTGGTATATGTCCTGTTCATTGCCTTTAAAATCTCGTCGTCTCCGCTTTGAAGGGGAATATGAACGTGGCTGCAAACCCTTTTTGACTGAATTATTGCTAATATTCCTTCATCTATCTCATCTGGTTCAAGGGAAGACAGCCTTAAACGGATTTTTTGAGTATTATTAAGGATATGCTCAACCAACTGCCATAATCGAAATCCGTTGCTTGCATATGCGCCTATATGAATCCCTGTAAGTATAACCTCATTAAACCCAGACTGCTCAAGACCTTGTATATCTTCAAGTATTGCTGCAGGGTCTCTGCTGACAGAGCGCCCCCTTGCAATTGGAATAGCGCAATATGAGCATGATGAATTACATCCGTCTTGAATCTTGACCATCTCCCTTGCCCTTGAGCTGTCTGTAAATATATTAGTATAATTTATGCCGGCAAGCTGCTGAAAAAAAATGTCTTTTGCCTTTGTAGGCACAACCTCAATATCACTGCCTAACAGTTTTATATTGTCTTGATTAAGCTCTGAATAACAGCCTGTGACATAAACCTTTGCGCCTGTATTAAGAGCGCGTCTGATTAATTGTCTGGATTGATAATCGCTCTTTGCGGTTACTGTACAGGTGTTTATTATAAATATATCAGGCTCTTGATCTGGATTAACTTCAGTATGAGAGTTTTGCAGCATCTGCCTTTCAATCACAAGGCTTTCAGATTGATTGACCTTGCAGCCAAGCGTTAAGAGTGAGAATCTCATGGGCTTACTATCTCGCCATCAAGGGAATGCCTGAATCCTTGAATAATCTTAATGTCTACAAACATCCCCGCAGTTAATTTAAACATGGAAGCCTGATCAAAATTAACTATCTTATTGGACGTAGTACGCCCAGCCCACCTGTCAATATTAGTTTCACTCTTTCCTTCAACCATCACCTTAACTATAATTCCTTCAAGTCTTTTGTTTATTTTTCCTGTAGTTAGCTCTTGAACTTCAAGTATTTCTTTAAGTCTTTGAACCTTTATATCTTCATCAATATGTCCTTGCATGGTAGAGGCTTTGGTCTGTGGGCGTATAGAATATTTAAAGGCATAGATACCGTCAAATTGAAGTTCTTTTAAGGCAGTGATGGTTTGACTATGGTCAAAATCTGTTTCACCCGGAAAGCCTGCTATTATATCTGATGTTATAGCGATTCCTGGAATTGTTTCCCTTAGTTTGATGGTTTTATCTTTAAACTGTTCATAGGTGTAAGATCGATTCATAGCATTGATTACACGATTTGAACCGGATTGAAGAGGTAAATGGATGTGATTACAGACCTTGTGAAGCTGCGCCATTGTGTCTATAAGTTCTGTGTTTAGATCCTTAGGATGAGACGTTACAAATCTTATTCTTTCAATGCCGCTAACCTGATGAATTAGGCGCAGGAGTTCTGAAAACGAACAATCTGATTTATATGAATTCACATTTTGTCCAAGCAGAGTTATCTCTTTATAGCCAGATTCGCCAAGTTTCTGGATTTCACTTAAGATGCTATGACAGCTCCTTGACCTTTCTCTACCCCTTGTATATGGCACTACACAATAACTGCAATAGTTATTACAGCCAAACATTATATTTACAAATGCCTTGACCTTATCTTGTCTTTCAGCGGTTAATTCAAGGGCGGATATATCGTCTTTTTGGTCAATGGCTATGCCGTTTTTTTCTAATAATCCTGATAATTGATCAATATTCTGAGTGCCAAGAATAATATCTACAAATGGGCGTTTTTTCTTAAACGCCCTACCCTCTTGCTGGGCAATACATCCTGCGACAGCAATCTTTAGTTGAGGCTTTTTTCGTTTAATCAGTTTTACCTTGCCAAGCTCGCTATAAAACTTTTGTTCAGCCTTTTGTCTGATGCTGCAAGTATTAAAGAGTACCAGATCAGTGGCGTTTATATCTGAAGTAATGTCATAGCCCTGGTCTAATAATTTTGTGACAATCTTTTCACTGTCATGGACATTCATCTGACAGCCGAATGTTTGAATATACGCTAGTTTAGTCATTTTTTTTTTTAGAATATACATCCTGTCCATCGAATCCAAATAACATAATAAAATACATAAAACCAGCCAAGTATACCATGAAATAAAGCCCACAATATAGATTTGTTTGCAGTCCATGAGAGTATCATAGCTAATACTGCTCCAATTCCAATACCGTTAGTTGTAGTTGAACGTCCTTTCTCATTCATAAGTTTTGTCATCAATATCTCCATCTGCCTTACTTGAATGTTACCTCTATATAATTGCTGTTATCCATGTTATTATGTTTTATATCTATCTAAGTCGCCCCATCTTGTATCCCACTTTTATAAACATCTAAAGTTATCAAAAACTCAGCGCCTCCAGCGACATTTCTGACAGTAAGCATTCCGCCCATGTTTGTCTCTATTATGGTTTTTGACATATACAGTCCTAATCCAGTGCCTCCTTGTGATTCCTTTGTTGTATAGTATGGCTCAAAGATTTTTTCTATTATTGCCTCTGGGATTCCCCCGGCATTATCGCTGATTGAAACTACAATTTTATACTTATCTTTAGAATTTTTTAAATTAATCTCTATTTGTCCCTTTATTTCAGTATTTAGTTGCTTTCTTGAAACAATCGCATCCTTTGAATTATTCAAGATATTAAGTATCACCTGTTTAAACTCATTTGGATAACCTTCAGTAAATAATTCAGCCCCTTCATCAGTTATTATGGAAACATCAATATTGTTAGAGATAAAAATTTTCTTAAACATTGAAAATAATTGTTCTATGTTTGATTTTACATCAAATTTAATTTTTTCCTTTGAAGGTTTCAAGAAATTCTTGAAATCATCAATAGTGTTTGACATAAATAATATCTGCTGCAGAGATTTTTCAACTGAATCTTTAACATATTTATCATCCATTTTGCCTATGGCATAAATATCTTCGAAATCAGAGATAATTATAGATAATATACCCAATGGCTGTCTCCATTGGTGCGCTATTAATCCTATCATCTCTCCCATTTGCGCCATCTTGGATTGTTGAATCAGTAATTGCTCTTGTTTCATGTGATTATTAATTTCTTCCATTACACGTTGTTCCAGTATTATATTTAATTCATTTAATTCTTCTTCCAGTTGTTTTTGTTCTGTAATATCTGTTATAAAACCCATCCAAATAATTGAGCCGTCTTGTTCCTGATGAGGCATAGCATTACATAATATCCAGCGCATTACATTATCTTTATATGCAATACGCGCTTCATGTTGCCAATGTGACATATTCTTAGCCGATTGTTTAATAGAGATGAAAGTACCTTCTAAATCATCTGGATGTATAAGATTAAATACTTTTGACGCATCTTCACGTACCTCTTCTGGGTCAATATTGAAGAACTCTTTAAAGGCAGGGTTTGCAAATGGAAAACAAAAACTTCCATCTGGACGTAGTTTAAATTGATATATAACTCCTGGCGAGTTGTTAAATATTTTCTGAAAGGTATTAATCGTTGGTTCTCTTTCCGCTTTTCTATGTTCAGCTATCTCGTTTCCCAAGTTATAAGTTATCCTCTGATGCCCCAATTATCCTATTCTCAAAACGAAGGTTTTCGAGAATTGATTTTCTCCCAATATCTGAGACTCTCATCTAAGTTATCCTAAGTGTTCTTTTAAAGTCAAATTGACTTAAATTAATAAAAGAATACTTATACATTATTTAAATAATAATTCGCTCCTTGACATCTTTAAAATCATCAATTGGAGCATCAAAATCATCTGACATTATTATCAATCCCTGAGCCGTGCCAAACACAGCGTTTCTTTTATTATTAGAGATAGATACCATTTTAATTATCGCCATATTATTTTGAGTTATCACCACATCTTCTCCCCTAATCACCTCTTGGATAAGGATAGGGAATTGATTTTTAGCCTCATCAATATTAACCTGACGCATTATATCCTCCGAAGACTCGCAAAGAAACATATATAAATTATGATAACAAAAATTATAATTAATTTGTAAGTGTTTATACTTTATCCAAGAAATTTTGAGGGTCAGGTCTTGTATCTTAGCATTGTAGAATTTTTCTCTTATATATTTTAATAATTCTGATCTTGCCCCAGCATGTAGAACACATAACTAAGATACCCTAATTTTGATTCAAATTCAATTATTTACAAAGTAACGACTTCTATGTCTATTCGCTCTTTTACTTTATGTTCGGTTTTAAGAAAATGGTCTATCTCATCAAGAACAGTTGCATGGTAATATCTCTCCCCACATTCTAAACAAACCTCTGCTGTCACATTTTCTACGATATAAAGCTTATTCTGCAGCCAATGCTGTTTTTTTACTCTCTTTTCTAAGGTAAGTCCATTGCATAGCTCACAAATCATTATTCCTCCATTAATGTGACGCAGTAATTATTATGAGATTATCGTCCTCTTTAAATCTACAAATAATATGCATCTGTCTCCCATCTTTAGAATATCCTCTAATTCTATATCTGACACCTCTTATATCCTCAGATAACTTTTTGTCAATTCTTCCTTTAAGAATAACGTTTTCAATATCAATACGTTCTATTTTATCGTCATACATTTCTTCTTCAGCATGAGATGACAAATAATATTTCCTATCAATTATCTTTTGACGAATTCTCTGAATTCTTGACATTAAATTTTAGACTCAACCTGCCCCAGTTTGTAGTATACATATCTAAGATACCCTAAGTTTTATTTCTAAATCAAGTTTTTCTTGCTTGTCTATTGCAGATATAACATGATCTTCCCCCGATTTATAGGGCGCTTCTCTTAGATACCCTAAGATTCCTCTCAAAGTCAAGTTTTCTTTCAAAGTCCACAGGACTCATATAATTTATTGTTGAATGTCTACGCTGTCTGTTATAAAACATCTCAGTTACAAGGTCTTTTGCCTTGATAGTAATAGTCGGCAGAAAATCCGCTAACGGCCTGTTTTCAGAAATACGCAGTTTCTTTTTCATCTGCAATGTAATATACCCGCCAAACAGGGCAGAATCCCCTTTGCCTATGTTTATCATTTTGTTGACATCAACAAAATGATCGGCAATCTCCTGCCCAGCATTCGCACAGGCAAACTTCGCCTTGTCAATTACCTGAATAAAGTTTCTCCATTCTGTATAATCCAGTAAAACCTGTAACTCACGAGCTAACCAATACTCCATGCCATCTTCCTGATATGCCGATTCTTCAAAAGTTTTGTTAAGCTTTACTATGAGTTCTTTTTGCATCTCTATCTCCCTCTTCTATTTTAATATCCATTTTCCTATATAAAGATTTAGGGTCATTGTTTAAGATTTCCATTCTTGATTTCTTGATTGAATGACTTTGTTTCCAAAATAACTGTCGGGAGAAAGAACTTACCCAGTAATTCCTGATTCCATTGTTTACGGAGATTGGAAGGCAATATTATTAAAAGTTTCCGCTTTCTTTCTGCCCATTTTTGAGATAGCAAAATCCCTGCCTCAATGGTCTTGCCATTTATTTCATCCCAGCCATAGCCATCACTCCCTCTCTAACCTTGTCTGCCAGCTCCTGATGATTGACTTTAATAAATTTCTGGCTTGTGTCATGTGGATAAATAGGCTTACCAATTGTGATAGTTATTTTTGCAGCTAGACGCGGGAATCTTTTATTTCTTGGAAGGGCTTTATAGCTGCCTTTGATGTAAACTGGTATCAGAGGAACATTGTCGTGAGCTGCCAAGATTGCAATCCCCTTTTTGAACTCTGAGATCGTTCCATCAAAGGTGCGTCCACCTTCGGGGAATATACAGAGGGATTTTTTATTTCTTAATAAATATGATGAAAGCGTTAGGGCTTTTGTTAAAAATGTATCTGGATCAATTGGTATTACATGCGCAATGGCTGCAAACTTACTCATTATAGAACTGCTAAAGACCCTTTGAGAGCCTTGAAAAAATATGTCCCTAAAAAGTCTTTTAGGCAGAAGCGATGATATCAAAAATGCGTCAAAATAACTGCTGTGATTTGGACATAATATGAATGGCGCATCTATCAGATTTTCCCTGCCCTTGATAGTTGCAAAAAAGAATATCTTAAAAAATAGCTTTATCCAAAAAAGAATAAAACTGACCATAGAGCGTTCAAGGTGTCTTCGGCTTAATCCTATGGATTTTAGTTCCTCATATGTAGGCAGGGCTTCCAGGATTTTGTTAAATCTACTGCCTGAATCACTCTTAATCATGTCTCTTACCGGCAGAGAGCTATAATACCTTAATTTTTCAGTCAACTCAAAAACGCTTTGTACATCAAATATGAATGTCTCAGGCAGATTAAACCTTAAAACCCTTTCAAGCTCAACTACAAGCTCTATCTTTTTCAGAGAATCAAGACCAAGGTCAAGTTCAAGATTATCAGATGGAGAGATATCATCTGTGTTTCCAGTAACAGTTTTAATGATATCTATGACCTGAGAAGAAAATTCATCCATACCAGCAGGTCTTGAGGTTATATGCTTATAGAATTTTTTAGTCTTTGCTTTTTCAATGTTTTCTTTGACCAAAAATCTCTGTATCTTGCCAAGCGCTGTCTTTGGAAATGGTTCCATTGTTAGGCTGAATCCATGTAATCTCATATATGAAGGGAGCGTTAAAGACATTACACTTATTTCTCGTTTTAGAAAATCATGGATATTTGCAATATTTTGTTTTTTTGCCTCTTCTGTGTCTGGGACAATGATTGCTGTAGAGCCTTTTTGCTCATCGCCATATACACATATCTCTTTTATTAATGGAATAACGCTATAGTGTCTTTCTATATCTTCTGGATAGACATTTTTGCCTGACGAAAGCACTATTACCTCTTTTTTTCTTCCAGTTATAAACAAATAGCCTTCACTATCAATAAATCCTATATCGCCAGTATGAAACCATCCGTCTTTGAGGGCATCTTGTGTCACTTCTTCCAATTGATAATACCCTTCCATAACCATTGGACCCTTGACCAATATCTCCCCCTCTTCATCGTGGCTAGCGTCAATTTTAAGGAGAACGTCTCTAATGGCAATGCCAGCAGAACCAGGTTTTCTATGGTCAATTGGGGTGAATGTAACCACAGGCGATGTCTCAGTGAGTCCATAACCCTCAATAACCGTAAAGCCGTATGCCTCAAGCCTTTTCATTGTCTCTGGCAGAAGTTTTGCTCCACCTGACACAAAGAATCTAAATTGTTGACCAAATTCCTTATGTATTCTTGAAAATACAGTATGTCCAATATTTAACTCAAAATAGCCTCGCAAACTGCTTGACGATGCCCTTAATGCCTTAATCACCAATCTCTTAATGGGATTTGTCTTATTCATCTTTGTCTCTATGCCATTAAGTATCATCTCTAATAGCTTAGGAACAGCCACAATTGCTGTAACTTCCTTCGTTTTTATCGTCTCAATAAGTTCAGTAAGGCCGCCTGGGTATGTTATTGTTGCTCCCAGTAAGATTGGCAATATGAAGGCGCACATAAAAGGATAGGCATGATGAAGCGGTAAGACTGCTAATATATTATCTTCGCTGCTAATAAGATTAGTTGAAATGAGAGAGTCTGCATCTGTACTGAAATTATAATGTGTAAGCATTACCCCCTTTGGATTGCCTGTCGTGCCAGATGTATATATTATCGACGCAAGATCATTCGCTGATACGGTTGACATCTCCTTTACCATTGCTGGCGAGGAGGACTGCCATGTTGACATAAATTCATGCGATTCAAAATTAATTACATCTATTCCTGCATTCTTTGATGCATCTAAGACCTTCTCATGAATTGCCTCGCTTGTAAATACAAGTATTGAATTAGAATGGTTGAATATATTAAATATCTCATTTCTGCCAAGCTCGCTGTCAATTGGAACGCAGATTGCCCCGATTGAGGTTGCGGCAATATATACAGCGCACCATTCTGGTCTGTTTTCAGAGCATATTGCAATTCTATCTTGACTTGATATATTCCTTGCCTTTAGCATCTGCGCTACTCCAGATACCTTTGTCAGGAACTCGCCATAGCTCAGAGTCTTCCAACCTTGAGCTGCTCTATAGATAAAGGCGGTTCTCTCTCTATTCTGGATGGCAGAATGGAAAAATTTCTCTGGAATTGAGCCTAAATGTCTATTAATCATATTTTTTAATCTGGATTAGGTTAGACAATATAACATCTTCACATGCCTTGTCAAACGGGAATGTTGGATCGCCAGATGCCCCAGTTTTTAATACATGTCTACAGTCAGGGGCAAACCTGTATCTTGGAGCTATTTTAAGTAATTCTCTGCCAATCTCTCTTAGAGATGAAATATTCAAGATGTCCTCTGCTTACAGTGGTTTCTATTATTGTATTATATTGACTGCCGATTTATAAATACTCTATGCTTATTATTTAAACTAACACAATAAACAGTCAAATAACAAATGAAAAAGAATTCTCCATAGTGGGGAAGTGGTATATTTCAAGCGGCGCAAGAGGGTCAATAAGCCCCTTATAATGGCTTAATGCTAAAATACAAGACTTGAACTTCATTATCGACCTACAGTTCCAACATAGCGTTCATTGATGGAATTTTTTCTTTGCTCAGCGCCTTATCTAAATATTATGGGCTTATTTAAATAGGGAGACTTTTCCTACAACTTAAACAACTCCGCCTCAACATACTCGCATATCATATGCCCAATCAGAATATGACATTCTTGAATCCTTGGCGTATCAGTACAAGGGATTGACAACACAATATCTGATACCTTTGGAATCAGAGTCTCAATATTCCCTCCAATAAAAGATATCGTCACCATACCCATTGACCTTGCCTTTAACAGCGCATTATATACATTTTTGGAATTACCGCTTGTAGAAATCCCAATTATTGCGTCGCCTTTTTTCCCTTTTGCCTCTACCTGTCTTGAAAAAATATCATCAAAGCTGTAATCATTGGCTATTGCAGTTATAGAAGATGTATTAATAGTTAATGTCTCAGCGTCAAGGGCTGCTCTCTCCATATAAAATCTGCTGACAAGCTCTGTTGCTATATGCTGGGAATCAGCCGCGCTCCCGCCGTTTCCGCATAATAATAACTTCCCCCCTGCCCTGAATGAATCTGTAATAGTTGAGGCAGTCCGCCTTAACTCACGGAGAAAGATTTCATCATTGACTAGGGAATCAATAACCTTCTGATGCTCTAAAATCCTATCTTTAAACATTTTTCACCTCGTTAGAATTTTAACACAATGGGATTAAATTAAGATAGAAAGAGCCTCTTGCAAAAATATTTATAAAAATGACTTACTTGTTCTTAGAGTCGTAGGGGCAGGTCTTGCGCCTGCCCTTTCTTAAAGCAATCACCACGGTTACTACAACACCAGGGCAGGCACAAGACCTGCCCCTACGCCTCTGCGTTCTCTGTGGTGAATTCCTTTTTTAATCTTTTCTCAGCGCCTCTGTGGTGAATTCCTTTTTTAATCTTTTCTCAGCGCCTCTGCGGTGAATTTTTTTTGAAGATAATAGTCAAAAAATGTTATACTCCAATATAAGATTAATGATTAATCTTAATAATACCGATATAGATAACGTGAACTTAAGGAGTAATAATGTTTAGAAATAAGACATGCGGAGAGTTAAGAGTATCCGATGTTGATAAGGATGTAACGCTCTCTGGCTGGGTATTTCGCCGCAGAGACCATGGAGGGCTGATATTTATTGATATCAGAGACAGGGAGGGCTTAACCCAAGTCGTGTTCAGCCCTGATATTTCAGAGGAATATCATAAACTCGCCCACACCCTTAGGTCTGAATATGTGATCACAATATGCGGCAAGGTCCGCAAACGTCCTGCTGAAACTGAAAATAATAACCTGCCAACTGGCATGATAGAGATTTACGCAGAAGAGCTAAAGATTTTAAACACCTCTGAGCCCCTGCCATTTATGCTTGAAGACAACTCCACAATATCTGAAAATCTAAAACTCCGTTACAGATACCTTGACCTCAGAAGACCAGAGGCAATGAATAAACTCTTAATCAGGCACAATATTACAATGATAATAAGAATCTTTCTTGATAATCTTGGTTTTATTGAGATAGAAACCCCCATGCTGACAAAATCAACTCCAGAAGGCGCAAGAGACTATCTTGTCCCAAGCAGGGTGAATCCCGGACAATTTTACGCCCTCCCCCAATCTCCGCAGCTATTTAAGCAGATGCTCATGGTTGCTGGTTTTGAGAGGTATTTTCAGATCGTCAGGTGTTTTAGGGATGAAGACCTTCGCTCTGACCGCCAGCCTGAATTCACTCAGGTAGATATGGAGATGTCGTTTATTGTAGAAGATAACATAATCAGCGTCATCGAAGAATTGTTAAAAAGTTTATTTGAAGAGATAAAAGGCGAGATATTGACAACCCCATTTGAGAGATTGAGCTTTAGAGATTCTATGGAGCGCTTTGGTTGCGACAAACCTGATATGCGCTTTGGACTTGAGCTAAAAGAGATGGCTGACCTTGCCAAACAAGGCAGTTTTAAGGTATTTTTAGATGCTATTGAAAATGGGGGCAGGATTAAAGGGCTCTGCGGCAAAAATATGGCTGCCCTCTCAAGAAAAGATATAGATATGCTTACTGAAGAGGCGCAGTCTTTTGGGGCAAAGGGGCTTGCTTGGATTAAACTTACGCAGGATGGATTTGTGTCTCCAATTGCAAAATTCTTTCCACCAGATATTTTAAACCAGATGGCTCAAAGGCTTGAGGCTGAGGCTGGTGATTTAATGCTCTTTGTTGCGGATAAGGAAAGTGTTGTATTTGATGTCCTAAGCAGAATGAGGATAAATATTGCAAAAAAGAATAATATGATTGGGATTAAGGATAAATTTGTATGGATTATGGATTTCCCAATGTTTCATTGGAATGAAGATGAGGAAAGATTTGAGGCAATGCACCATCCGTTTACATCTCCATCGGATTTGGATATTGAAAAGATTCTAAGCGGCGAGATTAATCTTGAGAATGGTTTGTCAAAAGTAACGGCAAAGGCATATGATATAGTTTTAAATGGAAGCGAGATAGGCGGAGGGAGTATCAGGATTCATAATACAACCTTACAAAATAAGATATTTGAGATACTTAAAATACCAGAGGACGATATACCAGAAAAGTTTGGATTTTTGCTTGATGCCTTAAAATATGGAGCGCCTCCTCATGGCGGTCTTGCATTAGGGCTTGACAGGCTTGTAATGATCATGACAGGAGCCGAATCTATCAGGGATGTAATAGCTTTCCCAAAGACCCAAAAGGCTGCGTGTCTATTGAGCAAGGCTCCGTCAAAGGTTGATGAAAAACAATTACGTGATTTGTATTTAAAATCAGTTTATATTGAACCATAGGAAAGATTGTAGGGGCGTATTGCATACGCCCTATACGTGGACATAACACAAAGACATAAAGACATAAAGGGCGTAAGCAATACGCCCCTACTTTGTCAATAGATGGAAATATGGAAATAGACACAGCAAAAAATATACTCTTGATTGTCAAAGGCATCTCATATGCCGCAGTAGCGGTGACTTTCTATTTTTTTGTAGTTTTGCCTCTTATAAAAACTATAAAGACACTTGAAAATCATGTTGATAATTCTGGAAGCATCTCGCAGGAATTAACCCCTTTTAGTGAAATAATAAATCAACCAGGAGGCGTAACACAAATGCCTGCTCAACAAAATATTCAAAGTAATCTTGATAATAATAGCGGCGCACCTGCCCCTGACTCTGCCTCATCACAGCCTGATAAAACGGTGAAAGAATGGGCTAATCTACAGCCTCAACAAGCCGCTCAACTTGTTAAAGATTGGATGGCAGAGAGTAAACCTTGAAGATATTTCCTACGATTTTTTTGCAGCCTTCGTTTCACTCTATAATAAATCATTCTTGGGTTACTCCCATAAATGGTTATGGATATGAATTATTTGAGTAAATTACACTCAAAAAAAATTGATAATTATTTTAATCCTATTCTACTTATATTTATTTCTATAATACTGATTTTACCCGCAGCAATATTTTTTACTCCAAAAATAGTTTCTGCCCAAGATTCCATTATTTTAACTGATAATCAAGATCGTTATCCGCTTGGAGACACAGTTGAGTATCTGCAAGATAAAGAAAAAAAATGGACTATTGACGATGTCTCTTCAGGAGAAATCGGCAGACAGTTTAAAAAAATAACTACAAAAAATATAAATTTTAGCTATACGAAATCTGCTTATTGGCTAAGATTCAAGCTGAAAAACAATTCAAAATTAACTAAGAACTGGTTTATTGAAATCAGCTATTTAATAGAAAATATTGATCTATTTATTAAGGGGGAAAATGGGTTTATAAAGAAAAAAAGCGGGCTTTCTGTGCCATATAATGAAAGAGAAATCAAAAATAGAACCTTTATATTTCCAATCAGGATTAAACCAAGCGAAGAAGATACTTATTTTATTAGATTGGAGACAAAGACTTCTATGATCGTTCCTATTGAAGTCATTAAACAATCTGCCTTATTGTCAAAAACTCTTAATGAAACACTTTTTTTTGGCATTTATTTCGGATTTATCATAGTTATGATCTTATATAACTTTTTTATATATCTCTCTATAAAAGATAAATCCTATCTATATTATATCCTGTATCTGTTTTTCTGGGGTTATCATATGTTCACATTGACAGGATTAGGTTTTGTATATTTTTATAATACCTTTGCAGAATTAGAAAGAACATTTTATATAAATGGATCTGCTTCTATATGTTTTTTGATTTTATTTTCTAAGAATTTTCTAAAGACAAATATTTATTGTAAGAAAATTGATATGATTTTAAGCATCTTGATAGTTCCGTATTTGATTAGCGCAACTTTAACATATATTGATTTTTATTATATGCGCTTTGAGTCAACTCTTTTACTGCTCATGCCTATTATAGTATTCTATGGCGGTATTATATCATATAAAAATGGCTATAAGCCTGCGCGATTTTTCCTCTTAGGGTGGTCTATTTTTTTAAGTTCGTTTATTGTGTATATACTCAAATTAATTGGCATAATTCCTGTGAATTTTGTAATACAAAATATTCAATACATTGGCTCAGCCCTTGAGATGACCTTACTATCGCTAGCGCTTGCGGACAGAATAAATATCATGAAACAGACTCTAATTGAAAATGTCGAGTATAAATTAAAGGCAGAGGCTGAGATTGCCAAGACTCAAAGATTAGAATCTTTAGCCCTTTTAGCAGGCGGCATGGCTCATGATCTAAATAATATTCTCACAGGCCTATTTGTGAAGGTTCAATTATCAGCAAGTATTATCAAAAAAGATGCCGATAAGGCAGCAAGTTATTTGTCTGATGTTAAACATATCTTTCATATGGCTAAAAACATAGTAAACCGTATTCAGACCTTTTCAAGAGGTGACACATTATTTATTAAACGACAATCCCTTTCAGAACTTCTTAGCAATGCAGGAAATCTTGTGCTTTCTGGGTCAAACTCTCAATGCGAGGTAACGATTCTGAAAGACCTATGGCAGGTGGAATTTGATAAAACTCAACTTAATCAGGTGATAACCAATTTATTAATCAATGCAGATCAAGCAATGCCAAATGGTGTTATCTCTCTAATTAAACCGACTCAAATAGCCCCAAATTATTCACAATAAGGCAGCCCAAAAATATAATCATTCATATTATAATAACCATACCATAGTAAAATATTATAAAAGGAGTAAAA
>Ga0315281_10008342_pt1 | contig 14496 bp, 13 predicted proteins | sample YL17G07_0_MG_FD_204540 | JGI IMG/M metagenome (GOLD analysis project Ga0315281, IMG submission 204540) | Sediment microbial communities from Yellowstone Lake, YNP, Wyoming, USA - YL17G07_0 | ecosystem: Environmental > Aquatic > Freshwater > Lake > Sediment | place: USA: Wyoming | collected...
TGGAGCCTGAAGATGCATCTCGTGTGTTCAAAGTCTATCGGATTTGAACCAGGCAGCGCTATATGAGCATCAGTTTTGCCACTCAGGAAACAAATCTCTGTCTCAGTAATATTGTCTGATGTACCCATAAGCGCGGTCAAAAAGGTCTTGGTCGGTGTGCAACTTGTATTTCAACAGTGTCCTGCGTAGTTCTCTTTGGACTAGTCGCTCTCCCTGAGTAGTATACTGCCAGTCAGGGAAACGCACCTTCTTCACTATCTCATCGATGTCAGTCACTATTCGTTCTACAATGATGTGTGTGTTCTTGCTCTTCGCTTCGTTGAACAATTCGGTGAGTGCTTCTTTCGCGCGGTCGCGTTCATCTTTGGTGTCGGTCTGTTTTTCAGCTTCGACTACATCCTTTGCGAGCTCAAGCATCTGTTTGAGAAACTCGAGGCTAGCAAGAAACCCTTGCTCGTGCTTTTCCCTGATTCTCTCAAGTCGCTCACCGAGTGCGACATACTTGGGGTCACCAAGGTGTCTCCGTAATCGGGCCACTAGCTTGATCTCCACCTCTCTGGCTCGTCTGACAGGGTCCTTGTCTGCTAGAATGCTTTCGAGCACTTGTGCGTCCAGCACTAGTGTTTCGACATCGTCTCGCACAGATTCAAGGTGAACGTTCCTGTTAATAAGGTCGATAGTCTTGGCTCCGAGCGAATGCCAGAGGAGCCTCCCGTTGCCGCTGACGGGTTTCACTGACTCGTAGACTTGCGTCAACCACTGATAGTCCTTCTCGTAAGGACTCAAACACTGATCTGGTGACAGCGCCTCCCATAGCCATTGAAGCCTCGAATACTGAGCAGCAAACTTGTCGCGCTCGTCGTTATTCGGAAGAGCCTGCTGCGCATTCATGAGGCCTTCGTATCCCCCGATTGTTCGGTCAGTTCCGGAGAAGAATGCGCAACATTTCTGTACCTGTATCGGCAGAACCTTGCGTAGTTCATTGACGTTTGAAATCACCAGTTGCACTGATTTCTCGTCAAAATCAAGTGCGCGGGCCACATCATCGAAGATGCCAATGTAATCCACAATCAGTCCATGGCTCTTGTTCAGTCCGTAGGTGCGGTTAGTACGGCATATTGCCTGCAAGAGATTGTGGTCTTTCATTGGTTTGTCGAGATACATAACCTGCAAGATGGGTGCGTCAAAGCCGGTCAGGAGCTTGCTCGTTACGATCACGAATTTCAGAGGATCTGCTGGTTCACGGAAGCGGTCCAGCAATTTCCCCTCGGCGTCTTTTCCACGTTCGTGTTGTTTCCATTCCGGTGGATCTTCTGGTGCAGTGGTCATGACGATAGCGCTAGCCTCGGGATCTATGAGCTCGTCCATCACCTGTTTATAGAGCACGCAGCATTCGCGGTCGAAGACCACAACCTGAGCCTTGAAGCCGTTCGGTTCGACCTTCTGTTGGTAGTGCTTGACGATATGTTGTACTACTGCTCGAATACGCTCAGGGTTCTTCACGAGCACGGCCATTCTGGCGGCACGTCTAGCGAGGTCGTCACGGTCCTGTTCAGAGAGTTCGTCCGTGATATTGTTGAACGCCTCATCTACAGCAGCTCGATCTATTCGTAGCCGGACTTCTGGTGCCTCAAAATGCAGGGGCAGAGTCGCCTTGTCCCGGATGGACTCCTGGAAAGAATAACGGCTCATATAGCCCTTCTCGTCCTCATCGGCGCCAAAAGCCCAGAAAGTGTTACGATCCGAGCGGTTGATTGGCGTGCCTGTTAGGCCAAAGAGGAACGCATTCGGCAAAGCTCCGCGCATCTTGCGGCCTAGGTCGCCCTCTTGAGTGCGATGGGCTTCGTCAACCATCACAATGATATTCGAGCGTTCGTTCAGTATTCCGCTTGCCTCGCCGAACTTGTAGATGGTGGTGATGAGCACTTTGCGCACATCTTTGCCAAGAAGGTCTTCCAGTTCCTGGCGGGTTGCTACGGGAACCATGTTCGGAACATCAGCGGCGTTGAAGGTTGCTGTTATCTGGGTATCGAGGTCGATTCGATCTACTACTATGATCACTGTCGGGTTACTGAGCTTTGGGTGTAGGCGGAGCTTCTGCGCGGCAAACACCATGAGCAAGGACTTGCCACTACCCTGGAAATGCCAGATTAGACCCTTCTTTGGGAGGCCTGCAACAACGCGTGCCACTATTTTGTTTGCAGTCTCAAACTGCTGGTAACGGCAAATTATCTTGATTCGTCGGTGCTTCTTGTCGGTGGCAAAGAGTGTAAAGTTCTGTGAGATATCGAGCACCACTTCAGGTCTAAGCATGTCCTTTATCGAAGCCAACACGTGATGCAGTTGACCCTCTTCTCGATTGTCATTGTTCCGCCAGGGACCCCACATTTCAATCGGCATACGCACGGAACCATACCGATACATCCGTCCCTCAGTGGCAAAGGAGAAGACATTCGGTACGAACATAGCTGGCACATCCCGCTCGTAAATCTGGTTTATCTGGAATGCGCCATCAAACCAAGTCACTGCACTGCGTGTCGACGTCTTCACTTCGCCAATGACAAGCGGCAGGCCGTTGATCAATAAGACAATGTCAAATCGTTTCTCCAGTTTTCCCGCCTGAAATGTCCACTGGTTGGTGACAACGAGATGGTTGTTTGAGGGCTGGACAACATCTACGAGGCATACCGTTGTATGCTCCCCGTTAGGACCGAAGGGCATGGTCTTCTCACCGCGCAACCATGAAGTGAAGTTCTCATTCGCCCGTACCGGACCATCGGTATTCACGGAAAGAAGTATGGCGCGTAGATTGTAGATGACCTCGTCTGCCCGGTCAGGCTGAGCAGCGATTTCTGGGTTTAGGCGGATGAGTGCATCGCGAACCCACTGTTCGACGATTACATCCGTTATGTGTCGCGGCACATCTAGTGGCGAGAAATAGGCCCACTTAGCTGTGCCGCTGAGTCGCGTTACGGCATCGAGTATCATTTGTTCGACGGTGTTGGATTCTCTAAACATGGATGAGACCTTCTCTGATCGAATCACGAACCCGTACCACATTCGCACCGTGCAATTCCACGACTTGTCCTAGAAGCGACAGAGTATTTAGTCTAGATACAGTCTCCTGAATTGCTGAGTCCTCCAACGCGGGTATCTTGAGATTGCGAATAGTTGTTAGAGAAATGTTTGAAATCGTACTTGTGACTCTATCTCGCCGTATCTGTTTCTGCGCATCTGACGACTGGAGCCAATAGTAGATGAACATTGAGAATTTCGTGTTCTTCGGTCTCAATACGGCTACTGCCTGGTTGCAGTTCATCGGTTCTGTCATAGTGGGAGCCACAACTCCCGCCCTTCCTATTGTGCCAGCGATTGACAGCAGAACATCGTTTGGCTTGATCGATGAGCGTGATAGAGTGTTGTGGAACTCATGGGAAACCTGCAAGATTCCAGACACCGAATCGATAACTGCGTTACGAACATTTTCCGCGCGGAGAAAGGGGACTCCTTCAGATACGTACTCTGCGCCGGTGGTTGTCGGTGTCGCACCCTTGGTAATGGTAGAGCAAAGTGTGGACAACGCAACACGCGGGCAATTGGCTGTGGAAAAGGACAAAGATGCGTCTAGAACCCGACGGATATCAGACTCAATTGTGCTGACGAGGGACTCCGCCTCATCTACCGCCCAAAGAATCTCGGCAATGCGCCGCTGTTGGTCGAGCGGTGGGAGTGCGAACTCATCGAGCTTGAGTGTCGTCCAGTTGATAGTGGGAGAGAGTGAGCCAACAGAGATCTCAACGGCACGGTTCATAAAGCGATCGCTCATCATCAGGAAAGGCAAGAACTCCGGCAGAACTACATCCGGATTGGATCGCACTACCATTGCGTGAGCCGAGCAAATACCATCAAATTCGGCTACGGCCAGCTTGCGTTGGTAGGCACGGCGGCGGCCGAATATAAGGTCGCCCTTCCGAAAACGCAGCTTGGTTCCTATGACATCACTGCCTTTCCCCCATCGCCGAATGTGCAGGTCCTGCGGGTCGAGATGCTCCAGTCCAACGTAGATTTCATCCTCCGCCTCATTCGGCTCGACGCGCTCGTTCACGCTACTCGCGAATGTGCCAAATGGTAGTCGTTTCCATTCGCTGTGCTTCAACCACGCCGGCAAAGTCTGCGCTGGTTGATGTGGCTCGGAGGGCAATCTCTCGCTAACCTCTCCGAAGGTGCGCGTGAGCGCAGAACGAACATCACTAGTCGATGTGAGCCAGGTGGAGACTGAATCCGACAAGTGGCTGATTGTCGGAATCTTGTCGCGAACACTGGATTCTGGCAATGAAACATAGAGCGGGATGCTCAGTTTGCCGTGTTTGGTGCGGATTTCCTCCAGAGAGGCGACGCGAGTGAAGCCTGGTTCGTCCTTGAACTGCTCATAGGCTTTGACGATGCGCTTGACGTGTTCATCGGTAAGGAAACTCTGGGCACGCTCACGGGTAACTTCGCTAACAGCGTTGATAAACAGTATCTTGTTGCATCTCTGCTTTGGCTTGGCCGTGCGGCAGATGACGACGCACGCTTCCATTGGTGAATTGTAGAACAGGTTTGGCCCCAGACCGAGAATACACTCGATGAGATCAGCCTCGATGATCTTCTCTCGCATCTCATTTTCCTCTTGGCGGAAAAGAACGCCGTGTGGAAAGAGTATGGCACATCGGCCCGACTTGAGATTCATGCTCTGGATTATGTGCTGCCAGAAGGCGTAGTCAGCCCGGCCCGGCGGCGGGGTGCCGAATATGTTGCGCCCCCATGGGTCAGAGGCAAATGCCTCTCGATCCCACTGCTTGATGGAGTACGGCGGATTTGCCAGCACAATGTCGAAACGCTGAAGGCGATCGCCCTGAACGAACTTAGGCTCGGCAAGTGTATCACCCCTTTCGATGCGAAAATCCTCGATGCCGTGGAGGAAGCAGTTCATCCTTGCGATTGAGGAGGTCATTAGGTTGCGTTCCTGGCCGTAGACGCGGGCATTCCGCCACTCCTTGCCTTGCCTGCGCAGCTGAGCTATGCAGGAGATGAGCATGCCGCCGGAACCGCAGGTCGGATCGTATATGCTCTCGCCGGGTTGCGGCTGGAGCATCTCAGTCATGAGGTGAACAACTGTGCGATTGGTGTAGAATTCTGCGGCAGTGTGGCCCGCGTCATCGGCAAACTTCTTGATGAGGTATTCGTAACCATTGCCAAGCTCGTCCTCGGGCAGGTTGGTGAGCGTCAGTTCGAGAGAGCTAAAGTGCTCAATTAGGTCTCGCAGCATGGCGTCGGAGAGACGGTCCTTGTTCGTCCATTGTGCATCACCGAATATGCCATAGAGCTTGTCAGGGTTGGCAGTTTCGACGGTTCGTAGGGCGTTTTGAAGGTTTACGCCAACGTTATTTGCCACCATTCGGACCTCTTTCCAGTGGGCTTCGGGAGGGATCTGGAAGCGATGGTTCTCGGGATAGGCGGCAAAATCCTTGTCTCCTTCGGATTCGGCAAGAGCGGTTCTGGTCTCCTCATCGTAGACATCGCAAAGGCGCTTGTAGAATAGCAGCGGGAATATGAACTGCTTGTAGTCTCCCGCATCGATTGTGCCACGCAAGAGGGTAGCGGCACCCCAGAGATATGATTCGAGCTGCTGTTGGGTGATTCGAGCCGTCATCGGAGGAGTCCCTCCCGCGTGAGGATTGCGATTAGCTTATCCTCAGCTGCGAATGCGTCTTGTGCACTTCTTCTGAGGTCACGCATGGCCTCATCCAACGAGAGCGCATCCTGCTCGGCCTTCGGCTCTACGTAGCGTGGAATACTGAGGTTGTATTCGTTGGTGGCAATTTCGTCTAGTGTGACGACCCGGGCAAGACCTCTTACATCCTTGAAATCGCGATACCAGCCATAGATGCGCTGGACGTGCTCGGCCAGCAACTCATTCTGAGCTCGGTCAGCCTCGAACTCTTTTGAGGCGTCGACAATGAGCACCTTGTTTCTGTGGTCCTCCGTCTTGCGTTGGCGGAAGACGAGGATGCAGGCTGCAAGACCCGTGCCGTAGAACAGATTCGGTCCAAGCCCGATGACTGCTTCTAGCAAGTCCATCTCGAGGATCTTCTTGCGAATTCGGCCTTCAACGCCCATGTGGAATAGAGCGCCATGAGGGAGCACCACTGCCATGCGTCCAGTCTTTGGAGCCATTGACCGAATCATATGCTGAACCCATGCATGGTCTCCGCTCGTCTTCGGCGGCATGCCGGCAAAGTTGCGACCATAAGGATCGCTCGCCCACACCTCCTCGCCCCATTTCTTTAGGGAGAATGGGGGATTGGCTATGACGCAGTCGAATGTCGAAAGGGCATCGCTGGTGAGGAATGCAGGTTGTCGGAGAGTATCGCCTCGCACAATTCGGAAATCCGCAGCACCGTGGAGGAAGAGGTTCATTCGCGCGATGGCAGAAGTCGTGAGATTCTTCTCCTGACCGTACAATTTGCCCCAAAGGGTGCGGTCATCGCCATGATTCTCCCTTACATGATGGATGGCCTCAAGCAGCATTCCCCCTGTGCCGCAGGCAGGATCGTATACCGACTCTCCCTCTTGAGGATCGAGAATGCTCACCATCAATCGTACCACGGATCGTGGAGTGTAGAACTCACCCGCCTTCTTGTTAGTCAAGTCCGCGAATTTCTTTATTAGGTATTCATACGACTGGCCAAGGACATCCGTTTGTGTGTTCTTGTTTCCCAACTTGATGCGCGAAAAATGCTCGACAAGATCGCGGAGCAGAGAATCCGACAGACGCTCCTTGTTGGTCCATTGTGCATCGCCGAATATGCCGTAGAGTGTTTCAGGATTTGCCTTTTCAATCCCCCGCATCGCTGTTTGGAGTGCTGAACCTACATTCGTGGTGACCGTACGTATATCCGACCAATGACATCCCTCAGGAACCAAGAAACGGTAGTTCTGAGGGAAGAGGGCATATTCTTCATCGCCGCTCGATTCATCCAATGCCGCCATGTGCTCCTCGTCGTAGACGTCGGAGATGCGTTTGAAGAAGAGGAGGGGAAATACATAGGTCTTGAAGTCAGAAGCATCGACCGGGCCGCGTAGGATGTTGGCGGCTTCCCAAAGATGTTGTTCCAATTCTGAGAGAGAGATCTTGTTCTCCAATGTCTCCTCACCTTCGACCATATCCCTGAGCTCATTCATCTTATGGGTTTGACAATAGAGTCTTGTCAAGTCCCCTTACAATTGCACACGATGACAGGATGGATGGCGTGCACTTCCATCAGATTATCCTCCACACTGATTAAGTGACGTCTTACATCAAAGCTTTGCTCCTGCCTGGACGAAGGGATCGCCTAGGGACCAACGGCGGTGACAGTAGGGTGTTGTCCCCGGTAAAACGGTCTCATGACCTTCATACGGAACATGCTTTGAACCCGGATTCTCTGTCAGGCTTGGATAGGTTCATCGTCGATGCCGTTTTGTCATGCCACTATGACGTTCGACGAAGACTGACAGTGACTTCACGCGTATTCTTCTTGCCATAAAGAGAAAGAAGTAGAAACCATGGTCCGCATCCCTTTACACTCCACTTCAGAGTTGACGCTCCAATATTCTCATCGCTCTTCGCGGGGCTGAAGTCCTCCCTTTTCTTATACTTAACCAGATTCTTCTCGTTGACGATATACCAGTCAAACTCCTCCCCATCAGACTCCTCTATTCTGCCTAGAATGCTATCTCCTTCATCAACGTCGAGGGGAATCTCGATGTAAGTTCCTGGGTCTATATCGTAAGGTCCCTCATCGCATACTTCTTCTGGTTTAGCTGGGATGAAGCTTCTGATCGCTTCATGGACGATAGAACCCAGTTCCAATACATTCTGGTCGTCCATGTTAATGCAGTCGCAGCCCTCGAGGAGCGCGGGGGGTTTCACTCCTTGGGCTTTGAGCGGAATGATTGGCAGCTTTCCCTTAGCATATCCGATCTCTTGTTGCACCCAAGGAGAGGTAACTGAATTCACAGTCAAAATAACAACAAAAGCATCTGAGCTTCTGATAGCATCTTCAATCTTCCTTGAGATGTGCTGCCCAGGTTGAACCACCTGAGTCGCCACATACGGGAGAAACCCTTGGTTCTCCAAAGCATCTCTAACCTGCGAGAGTGCTAGCAGGTCATCTTTGCTGAAGCTAACGAACACTCTTGGCTTCTTCGCCATGACCAGTGATTCCCGCCGTCTGAAATAACACCTTCTGTCAAATCAGGTGCTTCATGGCTCCAAGAACCGAGTCGGGTTTGTAGCATCGTAAGCGTCGGGCGCACAGTTCAGATTCAATGGGATGTGAACCTGATGGCTCGCATCACAGTCAATTGAGTCGCGATGGTTAATTCCTACTAGTTCGCCCGATTGATTGAGAGGCGCTGGCTATGGTGTCGAGCACGAAACTTCGCATCAATGGTGTCTCACAATCGGAGACGGAGGACCCCACAGTTCCTCCGCCATTATCAGGTCGGAGAACGTGCCATGCAAGAAGGGAGACAGCAGCAACCTTCATATTCATTGTACTCCTGCCGTAGTACAGTTCAGACCAGCCGACGCCGCGCCATGGGAAGCCAATCGGAGCTCACAGGTCGGCCAGAGCTGGAAAGGCGTGACGATCTAAGGGGAACGATCACGGTAGGAGCAGCATCGAAGTGGTAGAATGGATCGCATTCATCATCTTCTGACAGGGCTTTGTGAGGAGATTGAGAAACAGATCAAGCCGAATCTGTGGGGCCTCAAGGGCCTGATTGTCCGCGGCTATCTGCCCCAGGTCTGGGTCTTCGAGACCGAACATGGCGCGTGCACTCTGTTCTTGGATACCGAGGGAAACGCTCGTGTATTCCCAGGAAACGACAAGGACAGAGATGTGACGATCCGGTGGAAGTACGATTCTCTTGTCTCAGTTCTCGAGTCAAGGAGCCGAAGATCCATCTCGGATGGCGATTATCCAGATGTCTTCGTTAACACGGAGAAAGGCAGAGCTGCCTTCAACTATCTCAAGAAGGAGATCGGGCTCTAATCAGGAATCGGTGCCCGCCCTGTCGCAGGAATGGCCCGCTTCGTCTCACCTTATCTTGAAGGCACGGGACAACCCGCTCGCGAAATCCTCAGAGGGCATCGTGACACTCACGAACTCAATCAGGACGTAGATCCTGTCCTCCCTCCTCTGGGCGTTCCTCTCCTCGGCAATATCCTTGATCAGCGATGCGAGCACGGTCCTGACCGAGAAGTCGAGAAGGCGGCCTCTTGACAGCAGCAGAATCAGCAGATCGCCCTGGTCTCTGGACAGCGTGCCGTAAGCCACCCTCTTCCTGACGCTCTCCTCGGGCGACCGTAGCACGGGCACATACTCGGAGGATTCCTCGGAGCTGCTCCTCACCGGCCTTTTCGCGGCGATTCTAGCCTGCGAGCACTTGGGACATGTCACGACGCCCGGAGGGACGGGGGAGCCGCAACTGGCGCAGTAGTTCCCTGCGGTCTCCTCCTCCTTCTCCTCCATCCTATCGCGGTCCTTCAGAAAGGATATCGATGCCCAACTGTGGTATGCGCCAGTGCAATCACTGTACTACATGCGGGATACAAATATCTTGCTGAGCGTCTTTGACCGGGGAAAACTAGAAAACCCTCGCATGCCAATCAAGCGTCCAGCTCCCCCAACACTCTCGCGATGCCATTGTCAGTGCTGAGAGCCCCAAAGAGGTGTGAAACCCTGCCCCGGAAGAGTGAAAGCGGTCCTGGCAAGAACGACCGCATCACGATCAAGATTGACAAGGACATGTGGAAGGTGATCTCCAGACAGATCAGGGATCATCCCGAGTGGGGTGTGAAGTCGGTCTCCGATTTCATTAGGCGCGCGATAGCCCACGAGCTCGAGGCGAAGACGAGCGTCACCGAGCGCAAGGTGCTCGAGATACAGCTCCGACCTAGACTTTCTCGAGAGGACAGCCGTGGCAGAGATCCCTGAAGACCTCTCGGTTGAACATCTCCTCCAGTCGGACTGAAAGGATTTCAATATTCAGTCGACAGTCCTTGGGTACGGAGAGTGTGAGTGTTAGGCAATCCTTGCATGTGGTCAGGTTCTCGAGCGTGCGTGTCTCCTTCAAGATGATCCATCCCTGATGGGGCTCGGCCCGTGGAACGTATGTCGTCAGGCATAAAGAATGCTGGTGTTCATAGCTCGTTGTCTGATTGCATCCATTGACAAGATCGACGATTGGAACCGGCGTTGCACGTCGGCCGACGATTTCTAAACCGTGACCACCAAGCGGGAGTGGAACCGCATACCCACTTCTCTTAATCTACTCGTATGCCGCCCTCAGTGCAAGTTATGCGCTGCCCCGTGAGAACCTCGCAAACCTTCTTGATCGCACCATGCCAACACCCGGGGGATGTGTCCAATGCTGGGGCTGATTCGGATAGGGGGTCACCGATTGATGATGCGCTAACACTCCCATTCAATTATCCGTGGGATTTGGATCCAGTCTCCTCCGAATAATGGTGCCAGATGTCGTCTAAACGGAGTGCACAGCGTATCCTGCAAGAAGTATCCCATATTGCGCCGGGTCCTCCGTCTGCATCGGAAGGCGAGATGCTATAACGACCGAAACGCATTACCAGACTGAACATGGCCAGCGAATTTCTCGAAATCAGGACATCTCAGGACCTGGTTCAGGCTCTGGCAAAGGCAAAGAAGATCGAGGAGGCATTCGAGGAAGTCCTCCACTGGCGGGGCTTCCTGACGATTGCGGACCCTGAAACAGGAAAACTCCTCGGCGAGCTCGTGCGCGATTCCGAGACTCACGAGCACATGGTCGATTCGCTCATCAGAATGGTCGAACCCTTCGCCTCCACCCGGCGGGAAATACGTAGTGCGCCGATAGTCATCGATGGCGACGACGAGGTGCAATTCCTTCAGAGGCTCCTGGAAGGGGAGGATCTGGCTTACTATGTGTACTCGGTGATCCTTGATGCGTTGGCACACCTTGACCAGCAGTCCATCGGGGGCGAACAGAACGCCACAGAATTGCGTCAAGTGCTCGGCCAGCTGGTTTCTGCCGAGAGAAAGCACCGAGAGCTTGTGTCACAGCTTCTCGCAGCCAGAAGTCCTCCGTGAGAATCAGGATCCCCGCTCTTTGTGCGGTCTCACCCCGGCGGGCCTGTGTTGAGACCAGAACTTCAGCTGTATCTCCTTTTCTTGCGGTTGGCGTCTTCGACCGGCCATTTCTATTTGCACAGCGCTTTCTTCAGATTCGACTGAAGTGGGAAACGCTCGTGAGAAGGCCTGCAGTCGACGACGGAATGTTGTGCTTGGTCAATCTCTGTCTTTTGACAAAGCTTTCGGGTCCCTGTTGGGGGTAAGGAACTTCAGGCGCCCCTTCTCGATTGAAGCATAGCCTATCTCGCAGAAGAACTGGACATCCTCCTCGATGTCCTGCGCCTTCCGTCTGACGCTGGTGATCGACCTAGATATGCTCGTGATTGGAGTTCCTACGAGCTTGCCGATCTCCTTCACACTCTTGCCCTGGCGCAGGTGTCTGAGTATCTCCTTCTCGCGCGGTGTCAGTATGCCCATCAACTACCATATGGTAGTACACAAGACTGGCGTCATTAGTATTACCAACTCAACTGATATAATTAACGCAGTTGCGTTATATTTATTAACTCCCGAACGAATACAATGCTGCTGGAGATTCTATGATTGGCAGTGTGGCCCACCCCATGAGACGAGCATCAGCCTTGATAGTGCTCTTGAGCATGCTGGCAGTGATCGTGCAGGCAATGGCGGTTGATAATGCATCTGCAGCCGCAGACATCGACGTTACGATTCAGACTCAAGTTGTAAATGGCGTCAGCGCAACCTTCGGTTTCAATCTCCAGTATACGCCACAGGAAGCCCTTGCTCGGCCAGGAACGGACGTCACACTGGGATTCGCCCCAGGACCATTGCCATCAACTCTGATTGTCGATGTTCTCGGCCTGCTTGGCTCGGCAGGGATCTCGATTCCAGCATGGGTTACCGACTCCGTGAACTCCACTGCAGCCTCTTTGGGCGTCTCAAATCCATGGGTGTCCACGATCCCGATCGCCGACACGCCTGTCGGAAGCTACAGGGTTTACTCCCTTCCGCTGTATGAGGGTCTACCAGTCTACTTCGACATCAACCTTGTTGGCGTGCTCAAGGGAGACCTCTCAGCCAGTGCTGGTTCTCTTGAGAAGAGTCACTTGACTTGGACGAAATGGGGAGGGCAAGACGTTAACCTGACGCTCCCTTCGGAGGTCGCCGATGTGACTGTGTCCGCAGCGTTCAGGTATTCTGTCAATAATGACTATGTCATCCGTTTCGACATCTTGGGCTTCTATGAGGATTACCCCATAGCCTCCTTCTCGCTGGGAGAGATTCCGCTTGGAGAGGCGACGACATCTCACATTGAGGTCGTAGATGACTCGTCAACGGCGGTCACTGTGCTCTCGCCCGCAGGCCTCGGCCTGGGGGCTGCTATCGGGGGCGCAGTCGGACTGGCCCTCGGCATCTTGATGGGCAAGAAAGGCAGGAAGCAGGTGCCGAAGTCCCCAGAGAGCCCGGAGAAGACTAGCGCTCCTCCAGGATAGGTCGCTGGGATCAGTTCTCTGAAGAGCAAGACAACATCAAATGAAGAGCGCCGGAATCGATATCATGTTCGGTTGACATTCAATTGCAGATGGTGTGATTCGCGCTTCCGGAGGGGAGTAACCTGAAGCAACCACTAAGGCGGCCAGCGTCAGAAGAAGACGAAGCGTGCGGGCAAGCGGGCAGGTCGAAGAACGGTTACGCGGCAAGTCTGAGAATTGCATACGCCCAGCTGTACAACGCGATAATGACCTATTGTCTCGAATGGCAACCCACGAAGGAATCTAGGGGAGAGACAGAACTTGCGAGAGTTGTCGATTCTCTGCCCCCTGTGCTTGAGGCCACGTTCAACCAGATGTTGTTTGTGGCCTATGAGTGCGGCAACAAGAACCTTCCTCTGCTCAACAGACTTGGAATGGACGGCCGTGATCGTGAGCAAAGCGTCAGGCCAGCATGCGCGGATTTATTCAATCTCACGGTGGAGGGAATGAAATCGCCTGAGCACGGAAGCGAGGTCAGGCAGATCGTGGACGACCATGATTACTCCCTCGTAGACCTGCCGATAACAGCCCACATTCTGGACTTCCCGAGAATCTCACAAGCGCCGAGGCTTCCAGCGGACTCCTCGAGATATGGGCCGGAATTCTCAACGAAAGCGATGGTCGCCTACTGTCAGTTCTACAATTCATTGGTGACCCACGGTTCGGATTTCTTCCGCAAAGGTAGATCAAGGCCTTCATGCGACAGGCAGATGCGGGGTCTCCTCATGAACTTCTTGCCGCATCCTCAACACGTGCTTGTCGGGGATATTATCGAGATAGGTGAGCTCGTCAGGGCGCGTGATCTGGAATGCTTCTACCGTTTGGGAGTGGACGGAGAGGACATGAACACATCAATGAAGTCAGCGACTGCGGACCTGATGAACCTAGCATCCGGCACAAAGGATCCCCGAATTGCGGAGTTAGCTACCAGAGCCGCACAGAGGGGCAGAGTTGGAGTAAGACTGACCGCCGGAGAACACCTCGTCCTTCGGAAATCGGTTTCGAAGCAAATCTGGGGAGAGCTAGGATAGCCCAGGCGCTACATCACATGGAGACGGATTCTCGACAAACGGCCAGCCCATTTAGCTCGCCGTATCGCTGGCCCGGAATTTGCCCGCAAAGATTACTGGCTATGCCCAATGAAACATGGATGGACAATTCTGTCCGTTGGTTCATTGATATGTGTCGCCTAGGGCATAGCCCAATTGTCTTGCGTGCCGTCCGATGCGCGTAGCCCGCGCGATCTCCATGCTTTGGGTTACAGTATCGCTCTGAGTCGCACGTTCCCGGCCTTCTGGCATGAATGACCGCGCGCAGCATGCCAGTACCATGAAAGGTTCAAGACGCATGACGCAAAACAAATCCACGCTTGGCGATACGAAGACGGGCATGCGGGACCGATACGGCGACGGAGACTTGGTCGCTAGACCTGCAATAGCATCCGACGCCTGTCATGACCCTGCGGTCCTTGCGGAATCCAGCATCGCATCGAAGGACCTCCTGAGCGATGCGAGATCTGTTTGCAGGTAGACGTACCGCTCCTTCGAGAAGTTCTGAGTCGCTGGCCCGAGGTCCTCTCTCACCGCATTCGCGCAGAAGCGCATCAGTCCCTCCAAGAAGTCCAGGTGTTCCTTCTCGATTTGACCTGCCATCGTTCCCGCGTCGATTATCTGCCTCGCCCTCTCCAGACATCCGGCCAAAACCAGAGCCTTCATTCCATCGTCTGTAAGCGCTAAGGGCTCAGAGACTTGGGCATTCGATTTCTCAGACTCGCTTTTCGCATTCAG
>Ga0315281_10008343_pt1 | contig 14495 bp, 12 predicted proteins | sample YL17G07_0_MG_FD_204540 | JGI IMG/M metagenome (GOLD analysis project Ga0315281, IMG submission 204540) | Sediment microbial communities from Yellowstone Lake, YNP, Wyoming, USA - YL17G07_0 | ecosystem: Environmental > Aquatic > Freshwater > Lake > Sediment | place: USA: Wyoming | collected...
CTACTTCACCTGGAATCTTTCCTCGACGGCGACCACCTACGTCCTCGAGGCCGGATCCGCGTCCGGCCTCGCGAACCTCGCCAGCAGCGACCTCAACAACGGCCTCAACGCGTACGCGGTTGCCGCGGTTCCACGAGGGACGTACTTCGTGCGCGTCCGCGCGAAGAATTCCTGCGGGACCAGCGCCGCGTCGTCTGAAGTCAGAGTGACGGTTTCTTAGGTCGCGGCCCCAAGGGCCGCCCGACGAGGGCGCGCTACGCGTCCTCGATGTACGACCGATCGAGCGAGGCGATCGACGGGCATCCGAGCAGCGCGAGCGTGCGGATCAGATCCTCGCGGAAAATGTCGATCGCGCGCGCGACGCCGTGTCCACCGCCCGCCGCGAGCCCGTAGCCGTACGCGCGTCCGATCAGAACAGCTTTCGCGCCGAGGCACAGCGCCTTCACGATGTCGCTGCCGCGGCGGATGCCGCCGTCGAAGAGCACTTCGGTGTTCGCGCCGACCGCCGCGACGACCTCCGGCAGCACGCGCATTGTCGGCGCAACGCCATCGAGTTGCCGCCCGCCGTGGTTGGAGACGACGATCCCGTCTGCGCCCCTATCGACCGCTCGCCGCGCATCGTCGGCGGTGTGAATGCCCTTGATGACGATCGGGCCCTTCCACGCGTCGCGGATCCAGCGCAGGTCCTTCCACTCGATCATCGTGTCTCCGAGCGCCGCCGTGACGTCGGTGTACGCCATCGGGCCGCGTCCGGGCACCATGACGTTGGGAAACGTCATCAACCCGCCGTCGGCGAGAAAGGCAGCCATCCACCGCGGCCGCGCGAGCAGCTGCGGGAGGAAGGGGAGCATCGTCCACGGGTTGAAGCTGAGCAGCTCCTTGATGCCGTTGTGATGATCGCGCTCGCGCATGCCCGCGACGGCCGTGTCGATGGTGACGACGAGGACTGAGTAGCCCGCGGCTCTGGCGCGTTCGATGCCCGCGCGTGCCACGTCGCGGCCACCGACGAGATAGAGCTGATACCAGACCGATCCGCTCGAGCCGGCCTTCACGTCTTCGAGCCGGCAGCCGGACAGCGTCGACAGGATGTACGCCGTGCCCGCGGCGCCGGCTTCGCGCGCGGCGACGATCTCGCCGCGCGGATAGAACAGGCGGCTGCTGCCGAGCGGCGCGAGCAGGAATGGCAGCTCGAGCGTTGTACCCAGTACGGTCGTCCGGAGATCGCAGTGCGGAGTGGCGACGGCGCCCCGCGGACGAAACGCGATTGTCTCGAACGCGCGACAATTGCCGCGCAGCGTCACCTCGTCCTCCGCGCCGCCGTCGATGTAGTCGAAGACGGCGCGCGGCAGGCGGCGCTGGGCGAGGCGCCGCAGGTCCGCGATGTTGATCGCGCGCGCGTTCATGGCGTCCGCGATTCTACATTGGCAGCTCCCTTGCCGTTTCCTTCCGCACAGCGCCCGTTCTGACGGGTTTCCGGAAAGAGCGCGTCTGCGGTCCGCTGGAAAGTCGGCGGACCTACCGGAGATCCGGCATCCAAGTGGTTCTCGTTTGTCGGCGCGCCGGGGCGCGCGGGGGGCACACATGAGAGACCTGGTTCACGAATACTTCGACGGCCGCCTCACCCGGCGCACGTTCTTCACCCGTCTCGTCGCCACCGGGCTGACCGCGGCCGCGGCCAGGTCGGTGGTCGACGCCGCGGAATCCGGCACGATGCCGGACGCGGCGGCCGCCGCGGCGCCTGCATTCAGCGGCACGGGCGGCGAGCTTCTGGTCGAACAGATCAAGGCGGCAGGATCGAAGTACATCTTCACCAACCCCGGCTCGCTGGAGGTGGCATTCTTCGACGCGCTTGTCGATCGGCCCGAGCTCGAGGTGGTGGTCGGGCTGCACGAAGGGATCGTGATCGGCATGGCCGACGCGTATCACAAGGTGTCGCGGCAGCCGACGTTCGTGAACGTGCACGCCGCCGTGGGCACGGCGCAGATGGCGGGTCAGCTGTACAACGCGCACTTCGACGGCTCGGGGCTCATCGTCACGGCCGGCATGAGCGACAACACGATCGGCAGCGACGACATGGTGCTCGCGCCGCGCCCTGGCTTCAGTCAATCCGAGATCAACCGGCAGTTCACGAAGATCGCCTGGGACGTCCGCACCGGTGCATCGACGGCGCTGGCGATTCGCCGCGCGTACAAACTGGCCTCGACGCCACCCGGCGGCCCGGTGTACGTCGCGTTCTCAACGCGTGCGTTGACTGAACAGGTGAAAGGCGAGGTGCTGCCGAAGGAAGCGTTTCTATTCGAGGCGAAGCCTCGGGCCGCCGCGGATCAGGTACAACGGGCGGCGCGCGCGCTCGTCGACGCCAAACGTCCGGTCGCCCTGTTGGGTGACGAAGTGTTCAAGGCGGACGCGATGGCCGCAGCGGTTGCGCTGTGCGAGATGCTCGGCCTGCCGATCGTCACGCCAAATCTGCCCGGGTTCAATTACCTCTCGGCGGCCCATCCGCAGTATCTCGGGACGCGGTTCGGCGGCGATCGGCCGTATCCGTACAGCGGCGCGGATCTGGTGATTCAGATCGGATCGCGCGAATCCGGCGGCGCACCGGACGCTGCGAGTGGCGACGCGCCGCGGTACATCGCGGTGGGCCTCGACACAAACATGATGGGTCGCACGCGCGGCCTTGATCTCGCCGTGGTCGGCGACGTGAAGGCGACGGTCGACGATCTCGCCGCCGCCGTCAACGCGCTCGTGACGCGGGATCGTCTGGCGAAGATTCGAGAGGAGCGGATGGCGGTGATCCGCCCCGCCATCGCGGCGGCGAACGCCGAGCGTCTGGCGCAGGCCCGGAAGGTGTTCGGTCAGGCCGTGATCCATCCCGATCAGCTGGGCTACGAGATGGAGCAGACTCTCGAGAAGAACGCGCTCATGGTGACCGAGAACGCGCCGGGCCTCGCGGGCAAGCACGACTTCCTCAGCTACGGCCCGCGTCCCGATCAGAAGCAGAACATCGGCCACGGCGGCGGCTCGCTCGGCTGGGGCGTCGGTGCAGCGGTAGGCGCCAAGCTCGCGGCGCCGGACCGGCAGGTCGTCCTGAGCATCGGCGACGGGTCGGTCATGTACAGCGGCGGCGGGTTCTGGTCGATGGCGCGCCACCAGACGGCGGTGCTGACGATCGTCTGGAACAATCACAACTACCAGACGGTGCGCAACGGCGCGTACCGCTACAACAAGCGCATGACCGAGACGGGGAAGTATCCGGGCCTCTACCTCGGCGATCCGGACATCGACTTCGTGAAACTCGCCGAGAGTCAAGGCGTGCAGGGGGAGCGTGTGACGCGCGCGAGCGACATCGCGACGGCGCTGAAGAAAGGGACTGCGGCCACACGCGCCGGCAATCCGTACCTGCTCGAGTTCGTCGTCTCGCGCATCGGCGGCGGCGCCGACTCGACCTGGTATCAGAAGGTGAGGCCCGCTGGCGCCAGGACCGCGACGACAGACGTCAGGTAGGACGTCCCCGCGTCAGCGATGCTTGATGAAGCTGCCATCGCGCAGCTCGTTGTAGGCGCGCTGCAGTTCTTCGTCTGTGTTCATGACGATGGGCCCGTACCACGCGACGGGTTCCTCGAGCGGTCTGCCGGAGACGAGCAGAAAGCGGATACCTTCGTCACCAGCCTGCACGGTGATCTCGTCGCCGCTGTCGAACAGCACCAGCGATCGATTGCCGGTCATCTCCGCCTTCGTCGTTTCCGCCGCGCCCGACGCGCCGACGCGTTCGGTCACGACCGCGCGCGGCTGCGACGCGTCGCGGAAGGTCCCGGATCCCGCGAACACGTAGGCGAACGCATGACGCGACGATTCAACCGGCAGCGTCTTCCTCACGCGCGGCGGAATCGAGATGTCCAGATACCGCGGATCCGCCGCGACGCCTTCGACGGGACCGCTCTTGCCCCAGAAATCTCCGCAGATGACCCGCACGTGCGTGCCGTCGTCGTCGGTGACGTCGGGAATGTCCTTCGCGACGATGTCCTGGTAGCGGGGCGCCGTCATCTTCAGCGCGGCCGGGAGATTTGCCCACAGCTGGAAGCCGTGCATCCGGCCCTGCGCGTCACCGGTCGGCATCTCCTGGTGCATGATGCCGCTGCCCGCCGTCATCCACTGCACGTCGCCCGCGCCCATCGATCCTTTGTTGCCGAGGCTGTCGCCGTGCGCCACGGTGCCGGCGAGGACGTACGTGATCGTCTCGATGCCGCGATGCGGATGCCACGGAAAGCCCGCCAGGTAGTCCGACGGAGTGTCGCCGCGGAAATCGTCGAACAGCAGAAACGGATCGAAGTCCGACGTTTTGCCGAATCCAAAGGCGCGGCGCAGGTGCACGCCGGCGCCCTCCATCGTGGGTTTCGATTGGGTGATGCTCTTGATCGGTCGAATCGACATGGGGTCCCCTATTTCGGATTCACGGAGCGATACGCGGCGATGAACTGATCGACGAACTCGGTCACGCGATCGGTCACCGCGCTGCGCACGATCGTCGGGCCGGCCAGCCCCAGCCGGTTGAGGCTCCACGTCGGACACTGCAGCGGCGTGCGCGTCTTGAGCCCTCGCGGCAGCGTGACCTCCTGCATCAACGACACATCGACGAAGTACGGCAGCGGCAGCGACGCGCCGGCGTCGGCGACTGTCACGTGCACGTACAAGTACGCGTCGGCGTCCTCGACGATCGCGATGCCGGCCTGGCGCAGCCGCCGCGTCACGTCGGCCTGCAGCGAGGCCGTCGTCAATCCGTTCTTCTCGGCGATGGGCGGCAGCCCCTCGACGACGACGCTCATCGTCGTCAGGCCCGTCAGCGTGGCGCGTTCGATCGCGGAATCAGCGGCCGCCGCGGGATGCGGTAGACCGAGCAGACCACCGAGCAGCAGGCTGTATATAAAGGTAGGACGCATGTGACACCCTCATGGATTCGCGTTTTGTCGGCGGACCAGGAATGATCCCCGCGCTCCGCTCGGCTGAAGCCCCGCGCTACTGCGCTCTCTGGCCGCGACGCCCGCGGCCGCGATTCAGAAACTGGAGGAAGCGGCCGAGATCCGGGCTGGCCAGCGCCATGTCGCGCAGGTGCTCCGTGTACGCCTGGCGCAGGCGCGGCAATTCCGTTTCGTCCGCCGCGACAACCTGAAGATTGACGCTGCCCATCTCGTCCGTCGACTGCTCGCCCCACGACACGCGGCGGGGCGGCGTGCCCGGGTTGCGCGGATTCTCGCTCGAGTTGTCGTAGCTGATGGACGCATGGAGCACGGTGCCTTTCGGCAGCGTGACGTAGTCCTTGAACGAGTATTGGTCCTGCCACGAGAAATCCCAGTCCTGAATCCACAGCAGCGTCTTCACTGCGCCGCCGGGCATCGTCGCCGTGAGCTTCATCTCTTTCGCGAGATAGTGCGCGTGCGCCGTCACGTCGAACGCCTTCACGTCGACCGGCAGCGTGAAGGAATCCTCGATCGTGTAGTGCGCGTCGCCGGCGGGAATGTGAAGGCCGGCGAACACGCCGAAGAGCGGCGGCAACTGGATGCCGCTGAACTTCTTCGTCGGCGGCCGCTTCGCGAAGTACAAGCCGACCGTCGACGCTTCCTGCTCAGGCTTGCCGGACGGATGGAAGTGCGTCGACAGAATCAAGTCCGATCCCTTCGGCACGAGGTACGCGAGGCCGTCGGGCAGCGCGCGCGCCTGCGCGCCGACCGCCCAGCCGCCGAGGTTGTTGCCGAGGCGGCTGATGGCCGAGAGATCCGGCGTCGCGCCGACGGGATTGCTGCCTCCGCTTCCGCGACCGGCGCTTCCCAGGGCGCCACGTCCGGTGAAGAGTCCCAGCAGGCCGGCGAGCCCGACGCTGCCGCCCATCGTCCCGCCGTAACCGGGCAGCGGATCGCGTTCGTCGGCGAACCGCGCGGCGCCCGTGTCGTCGAGAAAGAACAGGCTGTGGTGCACGACGGTCCGGGCCGATGGACGAAAGTCGACGGCCGAGATCCACGTGTCTTCCGTGAGATTGAGCGGCAGGACGAAGTTGCGATAGATGTCCGGGCCATCGGCGCGAACCGTGAAGGCCTCAGGCATGGACGCGACTAGATCCGGCGTACCGAGTTGCCATCCCGGCGTGAACGCCGGCAGTGCGGGCGCGCGGCGCGCGTCACCCTCCGGCGCACCGCTCCCGGCCCACTGCGCGAGGGTCGCGACGTCGGCGTCGCTCAGGCGGCGTGCGTTGCGGAACTCGTAGTCGCTCGGCCCGGCCTTCCACGGCGGCATGCGATGCGACGCGGTGACCTTCGCGATCAGCGACGCGCGCTTCTTCACGTCCGCGTAGTTCATCAACGCAAACGGCGCGGCTTCACCGGGACGATGGCAGGACGTGCAGTGCGCGTAGATGATTGGCGCGACGTGCTCGGCGAACGTGACGCTGTCGTTCGCGCGCGCCGGCGACTGCGCTCCGAGCGCGGTCAGACCCGCGGCCACGCTCATGAGGAGGACGCCAGCGCAGAGGCGAGCAGTCACGAATCAAGTATAACGGGGTATCCTTGATGCCGGCCATGACCTGGGCGATCACACGGAGCCGGCTCGCGATCGCGGTTGCAATCGTGCTGCTGTCGTCGGCGACGCCTGGGTTTGCCGCGCTCGGCGGCGATGCCTCGAGCGTCGATGCCGATCGCGTCCGCATGAAGGGTTCGCTGATGCGGATCGTCCGCAGCGACGCATACACGGTGCACGAGATTCGGTCCGAGTCCGGCACGACCGTCCGCGAGTTCGTGTCGCCGGATGGACGCGTGTTCGCCGTCGCGTGGGAAGGGCAGTGGCACCCGGACATGGAGCAGGTCCTCGGCGCCTACTTCGTCCGCTATCAGCAGGGCGCGCAGGCGGCGCTCCTGCAGCGGCGCTCCCGCGGGCTGTTGCAGATCCGCGACGGCGACCTCGTCGTCCAGATGTCAGGCCACCAGCGCGCGTTTACAGGACGCGCGTATCTCGCCAACGGCATCCCGCGAGGCGTCCAGGCGGACGCGCTGCGGTAACCGTCCATGCTGCGCACCCTGCTGCTTGCGTTTGTCGTTGCCCAGGCCACAGCCGGGGCGTGCAGCGCGACGACGGGCACGACGACGACCGCCACGACGACGACCACCACGGGCCCGACGCTGAACATGCAGTCCATCGTCGTGAACGCGGGCCCGGCGAACAATTACTTCAACGGGGCGTTCACCAGCGTGCTGGTGTGCGTGCCCGGCCAGTCCGCGTGCCAGTTGATCGATGGCGTCCTGGTGGACACCGGGTCGAGCGGGCTGCGCGTGCTCGCGAGCGCGCTGACGCTGTCGCTGCCGCAGCAAGCCGACGCGGCCGGCGCGCCGACGGTCGAGTGCAATGAGTTCGTGGATGGCATCACGTGGGGACCCATACAGATGGCCGACGTCAAACTCGCCGGCGAGGTGGCGAGCAACGTGCCGATTCAGGTCATCGGCTCGCCGGCGTTCTCGACGATCCCGAAGGCGTGCTCCAATGTCGGACCGGTCGAGAACACGCTGGCCACGCTCGGCGCCAACGGCATTCTCGGCGTCAGCGTCTTCAGGCAGGACTGCGGACAGGGCTGCACGATCTCCGGCAGCGCGAACCCCGGCGTCTATTACGCGTGCCCGGCGTCGGGGTGCGTGGTAACGACGCAGGCGCTCACGCGGCAGGTGCAGAACCCTGTCTGGCTGTTTCCGGCGGACAACAACGGCGTCATGATTCAGCTTCCGGTGCTGCCGCCTGGCGGCGCGCTGACCGCGACCGGCGCGCTCGTCTTCGGGATCGGCACGCAGGCCGACAATGCGCTCGGTTCCGCCAGGGTGATGACCGTCGATCAGGTCGGCAATTTCACGACCACCTTCAACGGCGTGTCGTATGCCACGAGCTTCATCGACTCGGGATCGAACGGCGTGTTCTTCCTCGATACCGCGACAACGCTCCTTCCCGTCTGTGCGGACTCGAAGGATTTCTACTGTCCGCCGACGCTTCGCACGCTGACCGCGATCAACCGCGGCGTGAATGCGGCGACGAGCACCGTGACGTTCAACGTCGGCAACGCCGATACCCTCAACGGCAGGTTCAGCGCGTTCAACGAAGTGGCGGGTCCCTTCCCCGGCAGCTTCGATTGGGGGCTGTCGTTCTTTTTCGGCCGCACGATCTTCACCGCCATCGAAGGCCAGTCCACGCCCGGCGGCACCGGCCCGTACTGGGCCTACTGATCTCTGTATAATCGCCCGCATGTTGAAGACCGCGAGAACGGCGTTCGGCGTCGTGTGCGCGCTGTGGCTGACGCCGGCGCCGGCCGGCATCGCCGGGGCGGCGGCGCAGCAGCCCGCCGGACGCGTGTGGACGCAGCAGGAAGTCTTCCGCCGCAACGTCGGCTCGCGTGAGGAGCAGACGACCGCGTTCACGCCCCACAAGGTCGTCGCGAACATCTATTACATCGGCACGCGCAGCCTCGCCTCGTTTCTCGTCACGACGCCCCAGGGCCATATCCTTATTAATAGCTCGTACGAAGCCAACGTCCCCGTGCTCAGGGACTCGGTGGAGAAACTGGGCTTCAATTGGGCCGACGTGAAGATGGTCCTCGGCAGCCACGCGCACGGCGACCACATGGAAGGCGACGCGCTCATCAAGCAGCAGACGGGCGCGACCGTGGTGACGATGGCGGAAGACGTGCCGGCCCTGGAGAGGATTCGGCCGGGCGACAAGCCGCACCCGATCGACCGGGTCATCCGCGACGGCGATGCCGTGACGTTCGGCGGCACGACGCTCATCGCGCACCTGACGCCGGGCCACACGCGCGGCTGCACGACGTGGACGATGAAAGTTGAGGATGGCGGGCGGACCATGGACGTCGTCATCATCGGCAGCGCGGGCGTGAATCCCGGGTTCGTGCTCGTCAACAACAAGGACACGCCGCAGATCGCGGACGAATTCCGGCGGACGTTTCAGATTCTGCGGTCGCTGCCGTGCGATATCCCGCTCGCGTCGCATCCGGCGATGTACAACCTCGCGGAGAAATTCCCGAAACTCGGCAAGGGTCCGAACCCGTTCATCGATCCCGCGGGCTACAAGGCGGAGATCGACATCGCGCAGGGCATGTTCAATCAGGTCTGGGCGGAGCAGGGCGGAAAATAGAAGAAGAGGATTTCGAATGAATTCACAGATGACGCGTCGAAGCCTGTTGCTGTCCCTGCCCGCCCTCGCCGTGGCCCGTCGCGTGATGGCGCAAGCCGCCGCGCCGCAACTGCGCATCCGCGGGTTTAATCATTTTCTGCTGTCGGTCGCGGATCCGAAGCGCACGATCGATTTCTACCAGGGCCTGTTCGGCATGCCCGTGCAGACGCGGCAGGGGGCGACGACCATGCTGCGCATCGGGAGCGGACCGCAATTCATGGCGGTGGCCCCCGCGGGCGCGAACGGCACGCCGCACATCGACCATCTGTGCGTCACGGTCGAGGACTTCAACGTCGATCGCATTCTCAAAGTGCTCGCCGATCACGGCGTCGCCAAAGCTGACGCGACCGGCGGTGGCCTGGCGGGCGGGCCGATGAAAGTGCGTGTTCGCGTGCGCGGCCCTGAAGCGGGCGGCGCGAAAGACGGTACGCCGGAAATCTACGTCGGCGACGCGGACGGCATCGTCGTGCAGCTGCAGGATCCGAAATACTGCGGCGGTGGGGGCGCGCTCGGAGACATATGTGGCGCGCCGGAGGCGTCGCCGTCGAAGGGGCTGCTCGCCGTGCGCGACCTGAGTCACTTCACCGTGTTCGCGACGGACGCCGCGCGGTCGAACAAGTTCTATCAGGACGTCTTCGGCGCCGGGATCCGCTCGTATCAGGGGCCGACGGCGCCGACGCTCGCGATCGGCTCGACGGTCGAGTTCCTCATGTTCACCGGCGGCGGCGCGCCGCGCGGCAACGCGGCGCCGCGGCCCGCGAGCATCAATCACGTCTGCCTCAATATGGACGCGTTCAATCCGGACCAGGTGATCAAGATGCTCGAGACCTACGGTATCAAGCCGCGCGAAAGCGCGACGGGCCCCGTCGGGCCGATGCGGCACTACATCAGCATGCGGATGGAGAACCGCGGCGGCGCCAAGGAAGGCACGCCGGAGCTGTACTTCACCGATCCCGACGGCTTGTTGATCCAGTTGCAGGACGTGAGCTACTGCGGCGGCTCCGGCGTCCTCGGCGACAAGTGCTGACCATGCCCGGCTGCGACATGGCAGTTTCTGCAACAGGGTCCGACCCTCATCCGACGCCGCCGTTACAATGGCGTTATGGCGTCTCGACGCCTCGCCTGGGCCTCGGCCTGGCTGGGGATCGCGCTCATCATTATTAAAGCGTCGCATCTGGGGGTCCCGTCGGTCCCCGGCGCCGTCGGCTACCTTCGTTCCGTGGCGGCCATCACGTATCGCGACGTGCTGTTCGCCCTGAGCGCGTGGGCGATCGGGCGCGCCGCGCTTGCGTTCGCCGGCGGCCGGCCCCTGGCCGCGCGCGTCATTCCAGCCGCGTTCATCGGCGTGTCCTCGCTCGTCTGCCTGTACGCGCTGGCCAGCATGATCGCGTTCGGCCCGCTCGGCGGATTCCTGACGTACCCACTCCTGGGGCTCGTCGGCAGCGTGCGCATGATTAGCTCGTCCGTCGTCGTCTACATGACGCCTGGCGTTGTCGTCGGTCTCGTGGCCGTGCCGCTCGCCTACATCGGTCTCGTCAGCATGACGACTGCGCTGGTGCCTGCGGCGGACGCGCGCCGCGCCGGCGCGAGGATCGCTCTCTGGACCATCATGGGGCTCTGGGTGGGCGCCGGGCACTACGTGTACGCGACCGACTGGGCGACGCACTACGACTGGCGCATCGCGGAGAATCCGCCATGGGTGTTCGTGTCCTCGCTGTGGCAGGCGGTGCGCGGCGGGCCCACCGCGCGGTTGTCCGGGACGTTTCCGGCCGCCGATCTCGCCGACTTCGATCGCATCGGCGTGCGTCGTCCTGCCTCCGCGCCGGCGCGGCGCCCGCCGAACGTGATCCTCGTCGTACTGGAATCGGTCGCGGCGCGATGGACGAGCGTGAGCGGCGGCACGTACGCGTCCACGCCCGTGCTCGCGGCCGAGGCGTCGCGCGGCGTCGTGTTCGATCGCGTGTACGCGCATGTCGGCCGCAGTTCCAATTCGCTGGCGTCGATGCTGCTGTCGGTCTACCCGAAACTCGACTTCCTCGACTACACCGAGGAGTTTCCGCGCGCGCCGCAGACGTCGCTGGCCGCCGTGCTGCGCGACCGCGGCTACCGCACGGCGTTCATGACGTCGAGCAACATGAGCTGGGCGGGCTGGGACACGTTCGTGCCGTCGCACGGTTTCGGCGAGGTCCGCGACGATCGCAGCCTGCCGTGCGACACGCGCGTGACGTCCTGGGGCCTCGCCGACGCGTGCGTCGTCGACGGCATCATGCAGTTCATCGCGCAGGACCGGACGAAACCCTTCTTCGTGATGGCGTGGACCCAGCAGACCCATCACCCGTACGAGCCGACGCCGGGCGTGCCGCTGCTCGACCTGGTCCGCGAGCCGAACATTCCCGACGAGTACGACCTGGGCCGCTACCTCAACGTGCTGCACGAAACCGATCGCCAGCTCGGGCGGCTGTTCGAGGCCATTCGCCGCGACGGCCTCGCCGACGACACGCTGGTCGCCGTGGTCGGCGATCACGGGCAGGCGTTCGGATTCCCGCACGATTCGTATCTGCAGGGCCGGACGGTCTATGAAGAAGACGTGCGCGTTCCGCTGTTGATCTGGTTTCCGCGGCAGTACGCCTCGGCGGTGCGGTCATCGGCGATCGGCGGACTCGTCGATCTCGCGCCGACGATCGCCGATCTCGCGGGCGCGCCTGCCGCCGCCGACTGGCAGGGCCGCAGCCTCTTCGATCCCGCGCGTCCGCCGCGCGCCTACTTCTATGTGGCGCAGGACGAATTCAAGCTCGGCGTGCGGGAGGACAGCTGGAAGTACATTCTCGACCTGCGGACGGGCGTCGAGGAGCTCTACGACCTCGAGCACGACGCGACCGAGCAGCGCAACGTGGCGAGCGCGGAGCCCGAACGCTCCGCCCGCCTTCGCCAGCGGCTCGCGGCGTGGACCGAAGCGAATCGCAGGCAGTACGAACCAGCCCGGAACTAGGACGGAGCCGTCCTGACCGTAGAATGGGCCGGTGAACCGGCCCGGCCTCCCGCATCCGCTCATTCTTCTGCTCATCGGCGTCGCGCTTGCCGCCGTGCTGACGTGGATTCTCCCGCCGGGCGCGTTCGATCGTCGTGACGACCCGGCCACGGGCCGCCGCGTCGTGGTCTCCGGCACGTACCATCCCGTCGCGCGCGCGCCCGTCGGTCCGCTGGCCGCGGCGATCGCGGTGCCGCGCGGCTTTGTCGCCGGCGCGGACGTCATCGCCGTCGTGCTGTTCGTCGGCGGCGCGTGGGTGGTCGTCGATCGGATCGGCTCGTTGCCTGCGCTCGTCGCCATGCTCGTCGGACGTTTTCGCCGCCGCGGACTGTGGGCGATTCCCGTCATTTCGCTGTTCTTCGCGACGATGGGCGCGCTCGAGAACATGCAGGAAGAGATCATTCCGCTCGTCCCCGTGCTGCTGGTGCTTGGCGCCGGCCTCGGCGTCGACGCGGTCGTCGTCGTGGCAATGAGCGCGGGCGCCGCGATGATCGGCAGCGCGTTCGGTCCGACGAATCCGTTCCAGGCCGGTATTGCGATGAAGCTCGCGCAGCTGCCGCCGCTCGCCGGCGGCGGACTGCGGCTCACGATGTTCGTCGTGGGACTCGCGCTGTGGGTCGCATGGACGGTCAACTACGCGCGCAAGAATCGCGTCACGGCTGGCGTCGCACGTGGAGCCGGAGGCGGCGCGCTCCCGCTGAAGCACGCGCTGATTCTCGCGATCGCAATCGCCCCAATGGCGATCTACGTGTACGGTGCGTTGCGGCTCGACTGGGGATTCAACGAGTTGTCCGGCGCGTTTCTCGTCGCGGGCGTCGCGGCCGGACTCATCGGCGGCCTCGGCCCGACCGGCACGCTGACGGCGTATCTGGAAGGCGCGCAGAGCCTGCTGCCGGCGGCACTGATGATCGGCGTGGCGCGGAGCATCTCGCTCGTGCTCGAGGACGGTCGCGTCGTCGATACCATTCTGAACGGCCTCGTGTCGCCGCTCGTGCACATGCCGCCGGTGATCGGCGCGGTGCTGCAGATTCCCGTCCAGGCGCTCCTGCATGTCCCGGTGCCGAGCGTCAGCGGACAGGCGGTCCTGACGATGCCGCTCGTCGTCCCGCTGGCGGATCTGCTCGGCCTGTCACGGCAGGTGCCGGTGCTCGCGTACCAGACGGGGGCCGGACTTGCCGAGCTCGTGACGCCGACCAACGGCGCGCTGATGGCCATCCTGCTCGCAGCGGGTGTGCCGTTTCAGACATGGATTCGGTTCGTGACCGGCGGCATCGTCCTCGCGACGCTGTTGGGAATTGCCAGCATCGCCGCCGCGATGTGGCTGGGGGTCTGATATGCGTATGCGCACAATGACGTGTGGCGGAGCGCTGGCAATGGTGCCTGCAATGCTTGTCACGCTCGCTTCGACGACAGGGGCGCAGCAGCTGACCATCACGCCGATCATTCATCACTTGGACCCAAAGGCCATCCAACGGCTCCGCAAGCCGGGCGCGCCGGTGGTCGTGCCGGCAGCATCGCACTCGAAGTTTCCCGAGGGGACGCCTCTCGCGAACGGCGAGACCAAGACGCTCGCGGGCATCAGCGTCGAGGCGATCGCCGCGTACGACATCAAGCCTGGCGAGCCGTCGCACCCGAAAGGCAAGGCGAACGGCTACGTGATCACCGTTGGCGGCCAGCGGATCTATTTCGCCGGCGTGACCGAGTGCGTGCCGGAGATTCGCGCGCTGAAGAACATCGACGTCGCGTTCCTGCCGATGAACCTGCCGCTCGATCGGATGCTGCCGGCGGCGACGGCCGAATGCGCCGCCGCCTTCAGGCCGAAGACCGTCTACGTGAATCACTACGACCAGGCCTATGCCGCGCGTGTCACGAATCCCAACGCCGCCGCCGGTCCCGATATCGCCGCGAGTCTGCAGGTGCTCCGCGGCCGGCTCGCCGCCCTGTCCATAGGGTTCAGGGACGGCGACTGGTATCCGCCCCTCCCGGCGCGATAGCGCCTCAACCTTTCCCGGCGCGATCCCGTCCAACTGCCCATGCAGGACCTTTGGTACGCCCTCCGCTCCCTCCGCAAGCAGCCGATCTTCACGCTGGTCGCGGTCCTCACGCTGACGCTGGGCATCGGCGCCAACACGGCGATCTTCAGCCTGCTGTACCAAATCCTGCTGCGGCCGCTGCCGTACGCCGCCGCCGATCGCCTGGTCTTCATCTGGAACACGTATCCGTTGATGGGATTGCCGCAGGCCGGCGTCTCGATTCC
>Ga0315281_10008344_pt1 | contig 14495 bp, 12 predicted proteins | sample YL17G07_0_MG_FD_204540 | JGI IMG/M metagenome (GOLD analysis project Ga0315281, IMG submission 204540) | Sediment microbial communities from Yellowstone Lake, YNP, Wyoming, USA - YL17G07_0 | ecosystem: Environmental > Aquatic > Freshwater > Lake > Sediment | place: USA: Wyoming | collected...
GGCGTCTGTGCCGCCCTGGGGAACCTCGAGGAGGACCACTGGGAGTGGCACATGTTCGACACGATCAAGGGCGGCGATTACCTCGTGGACCAGGACGCGGCGGAGATCCTGGCCCGGGAAGCCATCGAGACCGTGATCGAGCTCGAGCACATGGGCCTGCCGTTCAACCGGACCCCCGATGGCCGGATCGACCAGCGCCGGTTCGGCGGCCACACCCGGAACTTCGGTGAGGGCCCCGTCCGCCGATCGTGCTTCGCGGTCGACCGCACCGGTCACATGATCCTGCAGACGCTCTACCAGCAGTGCATCAAGGCGGGCGTCAAGTTCTACGACGAGTATCACGTCGTCGACCTTCTGACCGAGGGCGGCGAACTCGGATCCGGGGGGCGCGCGGCGGGGGTCGTGGCCTACCGGATCGCCGACGGGGAGATCCACACGATTCGCTCCAAGGCCGTGCTCCTCGCGACGGGTGGCTTCGGGCGGATGTTCCGGATCACCTCGAATGCCTGGTCGCTGACCGGGGACGGCGTCTCGCTCGCCTATCGGCACGGCGTTCCGATGCAGGACATGGAGTTCTTCCAGTTCCATCCGACCGGGATCGTGGGGATCGGGATCCTTCTCTCCGAGGCGGCGCGTGGCGAGGGCGGCACCCTCCTCAACGACGCCGGCGAGCGGTTCATGGAGCGCTACGCACCGACGCTCATGGAGCTCGCGCCGCGGGACATGGTCAGCCGGGCGATCCACCAGGAGATCCGCGCGGGACGGGGGATCGGCGGCAAGGATTACGTCTACCTGGATGTTCGCCACCTCGGGCGCAAGGTGATCGAGGAGAAGCTCGCGGACATCACCGAGTTCGCCCGGGTCTACCAGGGAGTCGAGCCGATCACGGAACCCGTCCCGATCCAGCCGACCGCGCACTACGCGATGGGTGGGATCCCGACCGACGTGGAGACACGGGTGATCCGCGATGAGCACGGGACCGTGGTCCCCGGCCTCTACGCCGCCGGCGAGTGCGCCTGTGTCTCGGTGCACGGCGCGAACCGCCTCGGCACCAACTCGCTGGTGGACCTGCTGGTTTTCGGGCGGCGGGCCGGCCGCCGGATGGCCGCCGACATCGCCGGAACGACCATGCCGGTCGTCCCGGAGGACGCCGCCGAGGTGGTGCGGGCGGAGATCGAGGGCATCCGCGACGCGGCCCCCGGCGAGAATGCGGCTCACCTGAGGCGTGAGCTGGCCGACGTGATGATGGACAACGTCGGCGTCTATCGCGACGAGGCGCTCCTCATGGAGGCCCGTACGAAGGTCGCCGAGCTCCGGGATCGCTACCGTCGCGTCTCGGTCGCCGACAAGGGCAGGACCTTCAACACGGACCTGCTGGAGGCGCGAGAGCTCGGCTACCTGCTCGATTGCGCCGAGACGACCGTGGCCGCGGCGCTTGCCCGCAAGGAGAGTCGCGGCGCCCACGCCCGCGAGGATTATCCGGCTCGCGACGACGTCAACTGGCTGGCCCACAGCCTCGCCTACCGCGGCGGTGGCGGGCCGAGCCTGCGCTACAAGCCGGTGACGATCACGAAGTTCCAGCCCAAGCCGCGGACCTACTAGGAAGCCGTGATGCAGATCGATCTCCGGATCCTCCGCTACGACCCGGAGCGGGACAGGAAGCCGCACTGGGAGTCGTACGCGGTCGAGGCCGATCCGGCCTTCGACCGAGTGCTCGACCTGTTGCACCGGGTCAAGTACGAGGCGGACGGGTCGCTGACTTTCCGGCGTTCCTGCGCCCACGGGATCTGTGGTTCGGACGCGATGCTGATCAACGGGCGCAACCGGCTCGCCTGCAAGGAGCGGATCGAGAAGCTCGGCCGGAAGATCACCGTCGCCCCGCTGCCTGGCCTGCCGGTCGTCAAGGACCTCGTGGTCGACATGGATGGCTTCTTCGACAGTTACAAGACCGTGATGCCGTTCCTCGTCAATGAGAGCCCGGCTCCCGCTCGCGAGCGACGTCAGTCGCCGGAGGACCGCGCCCGCTACGACGACACCACGAAATGTATCCTGTGCGCCGCGTGCACGACCTCCTGCCCGTCCTTCTGGTCGAAGGAGGCGTACGTTGGCCCGGCGGCGATCGTCAACGCCCATCGGTTCGTGTTCGACACGCGCGACGAGGCCGCCGAGGAACGGCTGGAGATCCTTGCCGGCGACGACGGCGTCTGGCGCTGCCGAACGATCTTCAACTGCACCGACGCCTGCCCGCGGGGGATCCACATCACGCAGGCGATCCTCGAGGTCAGCTCGGCGATCCTGGAGCGACGGTCCTGACCGATCGCCGCGATCCGCTCGCGCCCCTCCCGGCGACACTCACCCTCGGGTTGGGCGAAGCGCCCGAATCGGCGGCCGGCGAGGAGGTCCGCCGGGGCTTCCTCATCCGGACCGACGGCGCGGCCCGCGGCAATCCGGGTCCGGCCTCCGCGGGCGCCGTGCTCATCGCCCTCGACCGCCCCGACGCGCGGGATCCGCGCGCCCGGCCCGACGCGACCATCTCGGAGTTCCTCGGTCATCGCACCAACAACGTCGCCGAGTACATCGGCGTGGTGCGGGCCGTCGCCCTCGCCCGTGAGCTCGGGGCGCAGCGGGTGGAGCTGCTCCTGGACTCCAATCTGATCGTCGAGCAGTTGCACGGCCGATGGCGGGTCAAGGATGCGAAGCTCCAGCCTCTCTGGGCCGACGCGCTGCGGACTCTGCGATCGTTTCCCGGCGGCTGGACTGCCTCGCACGTCCCGCGTGCCCAGAACTCGCTGGCGGATGCGCTGGCGAACCAGGCGATCGACCGCGTCGCCGACGGAGGGCCCGCCGTCGTCGTGACGCGCCCCGGCTGAGACGTCTCGCCACCGCGCGCTGACGTCGCGCTCCGGCGTTCCCTCGCCGCGCATCGAGCCCCTTCGCGATGGCTCGAGCGATGGGCGCGTAGAATCGTCGAGCCAGCGAGGCGACCGGATGGCTGCGCGACGACGGGGCAACTCGCCGGCGTGAGGAAAGTCCGAGCTCCACAGCGCAGGGTAGCGGGTAATTCCCGTCCGCCGCGAGGCGAGGACCAGCGCCACAGTGACGATGCCGCCGGGCAACCGGCGGAGTGAAACGCGGCAAGCTCTACCCGGAGCAAGGCCAAATAGGAGGGCGCAACCCGGTTCGCCGGGGGAGAGGCGCGCTGCCCAGCCCTCGGGTCGGCCGCACGAGCCGGCGGGTAACCGCCGGCCTCAGATGGATGGCCATCTCCGCTCGGCGATTCGTCGTCGGGCGGGACAGAACTCGGCTTACAGGTCGCCTCGCTGGCGACTCAGCCCATCAGTCCTCGTCAGGCCGGAAGATGTGGGCTGCCGCGCATGCGTTGCAGACCTCCATCGCCGTGTCGAGGTCTCCGATCGGGATCGGGATCTTCCGGTCTGGGTAGAGGCACTCCACGTCGTAGACCCGATCGTCACCCGCCTCGACCTGGATCATCCGACGGAACGTGCAGCGCCGGATCCGGTGCGGCGCGAGCCGGTACGCGTCAGCTTCCGGATTGGCAACGGGCAGTGGCAGCGCCACGGACGAAGTACCCTCGATTGACGGTTGCCGCACCGACCCGCTGTCGGCACGACGCCGAGACTAGCACCTCGCCAGATGCCGCGGCTACGCCGAAAAGGTACTAGAGTCTCGGTCGGGGACCATGGGAGGAGCCTGGTTGGACAGAGATCTCGGTCGCTATCTCCTCGACCCGGAGACGCGATCGCCGGACCCGGCCGTCTGCCCGTTCCTCCGCGCCGTCGCCCCGTCAGCGGACGGCGCGCCGCGCGATCTCCTCGAACCGTATGACGAGCCCCATGACGACAACCGCTGCCTGGCTGCAGGCCCTGTGGAGGCCCAGGGCATCGCTCAGCAGCGGGCCGTCTGCCTCACCGCAGACCATGTCGCGTGTGGTCGCTACCTGCGGGGCGCCGCGGCAGAGCCGCTGCCACCGATCGTGTCGCCCGTGGTGAGCGCGCCGTTGGGGTCGGATCCCATGGAAGAACCAATCTTGCCGACGACACTCGTGGCCCACGGTGCGGCCGAGAGGCCGGACGCACCGGAAGGACCGGCGATCGTGGACGAGCCCGGGCCGGCCGCCTGGGCGGGGAGGGAGTCCGACGCAGCCGGGACCGGGCCGAGGCCGCCCGTGCCAGTGGCGTTCTCGCCAGGGTCGAGCGACGCCGCCGCAGGACCGGCACCGGGCGACTATGGTCCGGGCCTGTCCCCGGCACGGGCAGGGGAGCCCCGGCGAGTCCCCAGTTCGCCGCGCGGCCGACACGTCATCACCCCTGCCGTCCTTGTCGCGATGGCGATCCTCGTGGGTTCGGCCGGGCTTGCGGTCGCCTTCGTCGCCGCGCATGGCGGTCTCGAGCTGCCATCCGCGTCCAGCGTCGCCGCGGCGAGCGTCACACCCGAGCCGACAGGATTGGCGACGGCTCCGCCGACGCCGGCCCCGACGCCCGCTGTCACGCCTGAGCCGACGGCGCCACTGACGGCTCCGCCGACATCGGCCCCGATCGTGACGCCGGAGCCGACCCTTCCACCGACACCCACCCCCGCCCCGACCAGCAACCGATACGCGGTGCTCGTGCCCTGTCCGTCCACGCCAGGGTGTTACCTGTACACGATCCGGGCCGGGGACAACCTGCGCAGCATCGCCCACTGGTTCGGCGTGCCGTACTCGACCGTGCTGTCGATGAACCCGCAGATCATCGACGCCGCCCTCATCCAGCCAGGTGACGTGATCAAGCTGCCGCCGCCGACGCGCTGAGCCCGCTCGGCGCCGGGGTTCGCGCCGAACCTGGCGCGGGCGACTCCGACCGCTCACGCACCCTCATGTTCCAAGGCGTCGCCCGCGGTTCGTGACGTGCCGTCGGATCTGCCCGCCTGGCGGATCTGCCCGCCTGGCGGATCTGCGGCACGGCACGGCGGCGCACCCGTGGCCTGCCCGGACGAATTCCTCTTGACGGCTGGATTCGGTGCGCTATGATGCCCGCAGTGGCGTGAAGTGGGGAGAAGTGGGGAACCACTTCCGACCGGCGCCATCAGCGGACGACCGGAAGGGCACACCGGGACACCCGCGACACCAAGGACGGGCCCGCGGCCAGGTCGCTGCGGGCCCGTCGAAATCACGAATGCGGAGAGACCCGAAGGGTGTTCACCGGCGAGTACCGGCACTCGGTGGACGACAAGGGGCGTCTTGCCGTCCCGTCACGATTCCGCGCGCAGCTTGACGGCGGGGCGGTCATCTCGCGCTGGATCGACGGCTGCCTGGCGATCCACACACGAGCCGGTTGGGATGAGCTTGCCGACCGGGTGAGCGGGCTCCCGATCACGGACGCCTCAGCCCGGCTGTTCCAGCGTTACGTCTTCGCGGGTGCGACCGAGGTCGAGCTCGATCGGCAGGGTCGGGTCCTGCTGCCCGGCTTCCTGCGGGCCGAGGCGGGGCTCGAAGCCGAGGCGCTGATCGTCGGGTCTCGCGATCACGCCGAGATCTGGGCGCCGGCGCGCTGGGCGGAGTACCGCCGCGCCATGGATGACCCGGCGACCTTTGCCCAGGCCATCGAAGGCCTCGGGATCTAGGTCGCGCGATGGATATCCAGTCCGATTCCACGCACCGCTCAAGCCGACCGACGGCATGAGCGACGAGGGACACGTCCCGGTCATGGTGGACGAGGTCGTGACGATGCTCGCGCCCGCGCCCGGCAGCCTGCAGATTGACGCGACCCTCGGTGGCGGCGGGCACGCCGAACGAATACTGGAAGCCACCGACCCTGATGGCCGCCTCCTCGGTCTGGACGCCGACGGGGCGGCCATCGCCAGAGTCCGAGCCCGCCTCGAACCGCGGTTCGGGGACCGCTTCCGTCCGTATCGTGCCAACTTCCGTGATCTGGCCAGGGTGGCTCCGGCGCAGGGGTTCGGCGCCGTCGACGGGTGCCTCTTCGACCTCGGGCTTTCGAGCTTCCAGCTCGTCGACACGGAACGGGGCTTCGGGTTTCGGACCGGTGGGCCGCTGGACATGCGCTTCGACACCTCGCGCGGCGTACCCGCCGCCGAGCTGCTCGCGACCCTCGGCGCGGGAGAGCTCGCCGCGCTCTTCCGGCGCTACGGCGAGGAGCCGTTCGCCGGTCGGATCGCGCGGTCAATCGTCGAAGCGCGCCACATCGGCCCGATTCAGACGGCCGAGGAGCTGGCCGCGCTCGTGGAACGGGTCGCCCCGTCGCGCGCCCCCGGTCGGCGCCGCGTCCACCCGGCGACGCGGGTCTTCCAGGCCCTCCGCATTGCGGTGAACGAGGAGCTCGAGGCACTCGAGGAGGGCCTCGCGGCCGCGCTCGACCTCCTGCTCCCCGGCGGTCGCCTCGTGGTTCTCAGCTACCACTCGCTCGAGGACCGGATCGTCAAGCGCTTCTTCCAGGCCGAGCGGCGCGGCTGCGTCTGCGCACCCGAGGTCCCCATCTGCATCTGCGGCCGGGCGCCGCGGCTGCGCGTCGTCACGCCGAAGGGCGTCGTACCCGGCGAGGGAGAGATCGCCGCAAATCCCCGGGCACGGAGCGCGCGGCTCCGGGCCGCGGAACGTCTGGCCGCGTAGCCATCGCGCGAACGGACCGGCGGGGAGGAGCCGCCGGACGGCACCAGGGAGGAGGAGTCCCGTGAGCAAACGACACCAGGCCAATCGGCGACGAACGTACGGGCGCCGGCAGCACGAACTGCACGAACGCCACGACCGCCGGATCGATCACGGGCGCCCCGAGGTCAACTGGGCAGGCGCGGACGATGCCTCGCAGGCCGACCCGCTGGCCTTCATGGATCCTCGCACGCCGCGACTGCGGTTCGACTTCGCCGACTGATGGCTGTCTACCAGGGAGCCCGTCGGCGCGGGTTCGAGTTCCAGCGCCCGTCACTGGGCATCGAGGTCGCGCTGCCGGCGGCCGGACGCACCCCCCCTCGGACGTCCAGTCTCGCCGGGCATGGTCGTCCCACCCGGGTCGGCCTGGCGCTGGCAGGGATCCTCGTTGCCTTCACACTCGGGTTCCTCTGGTTGTCGCAGAGCGTGCGCGTCGCAGCGACCAGCTATGACGTCGTACGCCTGACCTCGGAGTGGGAGCGCCTCGATGCGCTTCGCCAGGACCTTCGTTCGAATCTCGACCGGCTCGGAGCAGAGCCGGCCATCCGCAAGCTCGGGCTCGACGATGGCCTCGGCCAGCTGGGTGCACCGTTCGTCATCCCTGCCCGCTAGCTGCGATCGGAGTCACGGGTGATCCTTGGACGGACGGACTCGCGCGGCCGGCTCGTCTTCCTGCTGCTCATCTTCGTCCTGTTCGCGGGTGCCCTGGTCGCGCGCCTTGGCTGGTGGCAGGTGGCTCGGCGCGATGACCTGGCCGCGAGCGCAAACCGCCAGATCTTCCTGCGGACGGAGGTCCCGGCCGAGCGCGGCGCCATCTACGACCGGAGCGGCGTCGTGGTCCTCGCGGCCACCGTCACGCGAGACCGCCTGATCGCCAACCCGGCGCGCCTCTCCACGTCGCAGCGCGAGGCACTCGTCGCGCTGCTGACCGGCTCCCTCGGGCTGGACGATGCCGGCGTGGCGGCGCTCCGTGAGCGGCTTGCCGGCGGGACGACGTACTCCGTGATCGCGCGTGACCTGGAACCCGCCCAGTCCGAGGCGATCATCGCCAATGCCACGACGATCGGGATTCCCGGCCTGGCGATCGAGTCGTCGCGGATTCGCACCTATCCTCAATCAGGCGGCGGTCCCGACACGACCATGGCCGCCCAGCTCCTCGGGTTCGTGAACCGCGATGGCCAGGGTCAGTACGGCGTCGAGCAGTTCTACCAGAACGTCCTGGCCGGGACTCCGACGATCATCGAATCGGATCGCGACGCCAATGGTCAGGCCGTGATCGAGACGCAGCGCGTCGTGCAGCCCGGCAACGCCGGGACGGACATCAACCTGACGATCGACAGCGGACTGCAGCTCGCGCTCGAGCAGGAAGTCATCCAGGCGTGGGTCGCCGACCGTGCACGGAGCGTCTCGGCCGTCGTCATGGATCCCGCGACCGGGGCGATCGTCGCGGAGTCGACCTACCCGTCCTACAACGCGAACGATTACGCCGCGGTCGCCGCGGCCGATCCGGGCCGCTTCGTCGATCCGGTCGTCTCGGGGGTCTACGAGCCGGGTTCCATCTTCAAGCTGATGACGGTCATCGCGGGCCTCGAGACCAGGACTGTGACGATGGGTACCAGGATCAACGACACGGGGACCATGCGGCTCGATGGCGGACGGACCGTGGTGAACGATTCGGATCTCAAGCCGATGGGCCTGATGCGCTTCGACGACGCGATCGCCTGGTCGCGCAACGTCGTCGCGACGAAGGTCGCACTGAAGCTCGCGCCAACACTCGATGCCGCAGCGAAGATCCTCCACGCGGTCTGGACCCGGATGGGGTTTGGGCGCCCGACCGGGATCGACGTGGCCGGCGAGGTCTCGGGGCTCGTTCACGACCCCGCGACCCAGCCGTGGCGCCAGATCGACCTCGCGAACGGCAGCTTCGGCCAGGGTGTGGCCGTCACGCCGATCCAGATGGCGGCGTCCTACGCGGCGATGATCAACGGCGGCACCCTCGTCACCCCGCACGTCGTCGGTGCCATCGGGGGCAAGGCCGTCACCGTCCCGGATCGCGGCCGCGTTCTCGACCCGTCCCTGACTCCGACCCTGATCAAGCTCATGAACCACGTCGTGAGCACGGTCCCGTTCTACCGTGGCCGGACACTCATCCCGGGTGCCTTCGTCGGCGGCAAGACCGGCACCGCCCAGATCTGGGACAGCGCTGCGCACGACTGGAAACGGGACGTCTTCAACTTCTCCTTCGTCGGGTTCGTCGGTCGTCGCGACGGGCAGCCGGACCTGGTTGTCGCGGTCCTCATCAACGAGGGCATCCCGGACATCCTGCGCGGCGGGCACCTCTCGATGCCGGTGATGTCCTTCGAGCTGTTCCGTCGGATTGCGACCGACGCCCTGAGCATCCCGGGCCTCCTCCCGGAGCTGCCGGCTGACCCCGGATCCGGGTCGCGGCTCGGCGGGTGAGCGGACCCGTGGCCGCGACGGTGCGGTCGTCGGGGTCGAGCGCCTGTGCCACACTTGATCTCGTGCCCGACGCCGTGACGTCGCCCCAAGCCGGCCGTGCCGCCCCCGCCGCCGTGCCGGACGCGCTCGCGTCGTCCGACCTGGTCGCGTGGGGGGGTGGTCACCTGCTGCGCGATTCCGGCCGGCCCATTCGCGGAGCCGCGGTTGACTCCCGGCTTGTGCGTCCCGACGAGCTCTTCGTCGCCCTGGCCGGCGAACGAACCGACGGGCATCGATTCCTGACCGAGGCGGTTGCGGCCGGGGCTGCGGGCCTGCTGGTCGCACGAGAGCCTGCTCCGGCGATCCTCGAGGCGATCGGCGACGTGACGGTCGTCGTGGTCTCCGATCCGCTCGCGGCCCTCCAGGCGATCGCGGCCGGATGGCGCGCCCGGTTCTCCCCCCTGGTCGTGGGCGTTACCGGCAGCATCGCGAAGACGTCCACGAAGGAGGCGGTCGCAACGGTCCTGGCCGCGCACGGTCGAACGCTGCGGAGCGAGGGCAACCAGAACAACGAGATCGGGCTTCCACTGACGCTCATGCGGCTGACCCGGGACGATGTGCACGCGGTCCTCGAGATGGGCATGTACACCCGCGGCGAGATTGCCCACCTGTGCGAACTCGCGCGCCCGTCCATCGGCGTGGTCACCGCCGTCCAGGGCGTGCATCTCAGCCGGGTCGGGACGATCGACGTGGTCGCGGACGCCAAGGCCGAGCTCCTGGAGGCGCTGCCCCGGGAGGGGACGGCGATCCTGAACGCAGATGACTCCCGCGTCCGGCGGATGGCGACCCGCACCCCCGCACGAATCATCACGTACGGGTTTGCGCCGGACGCCGACGTCCGGGCGGTGGCCGTTCGTTCCCTGGGTGCGGACGGGATGGCCTTCACGGCCGTGGCGGGCCCCGCAACCGGGGCACCGGGCAGCGCCGAGATCCGGATCCCGGTCCTCGGGCGGCTCTCCGTCCACAACGCGCTGGCCGGGATCGCCGTCGGGCTCGCGGTCGGCATGCACCTCGACCTGATCGCCGAGAGCCTCACCGCAGGTTGGGCAGCGCCCCATCGCGGCCAGCTGGAGCGGGCCGGGGGCGTGACGATCGTCGACGACAGCTACAACGCCTCGCCGGCCTCGATGATCGCTGCCCTGGAGCTGCTCGCCGGCCTCGACGGGCGTCGCGTCGCCGTTCTCGGCGAGATGCTCGAGCTGGGCGACGGGAGCCATGAAGGTCACCTCGAGGTCGGGCGGGCGGCCGCGGCGACCTGCAGCCTCCTCGTGACGGTCGGTTCAGGAGCGGCGGCGATCGCGGCGGGCGCCCGCGAGGCCGGCATGGCAGAAGGTGACATCGTCGAGGCCGCGGATCGAGACGGCGCGCTGGTCGCGCTCCGCGAACGCCTTGCTTCCGGCGACGCCGTCCTCGTCAAGGCCTCGCGCGGGGCGGCGCTGGATCTGCTCGTCGCCGACCTCCTGAGGACCCTGGCGTGACCGTCGAACTGATCCAGGGCCTCATGCTCGCGTTCGCCCTCGTGGTCATCCTGATGGCCGCCTACATCCGGCTCCTGCGGGTCATCGGGATGGGCAAGCGAATTCGCGCCGAGGGTCCGGAGGCCCATCAGGCCAAGGGCGGGACGCCCACGATGGGCGGTCTCCTGATCATCCTCGTCGTCCTCGCCCTCTTCTACCTGCTGCGCGGCTTCCCCCAGCGCGGCATCATCGCGCCGCTGGCGACACTCCTGCTCGTCGGGGTCCTCGGGGCGGTCGACGATTTCCTCAATGCCCGGACGGGGGAGGGGATCCGCGCCCGGCACAAGATGCTCTGGCTGATCGTGGTCGCGGCCGTGGCGGCCTTCCAGATCCAGTCGACCTACGGGATCGACGAGATCGCCGTCCCGTTCGTCGGGGCGGTGGGGATCGCCCCCTGGCTTTTCATCGCGTTCGCCGCGTTCGCGATCATCGCGGCCAGCAACGGCGTCAACCTCACCGACGGCCTCGATGGCCTGGCCGGCGGGACCCTGATCTTCGCCTTCGTCGCGTTCCTGCTGATCGCCCTCCTGAACGTGGTGCGACAGCCGGACGGCACGCTCGGAAACCAGCCGAACCTCGCCTTCCTGTGCGCATTGATCATCGGTGCCCTGCTGGGGTTCCTCTGGTTCAACGTCCATCCGGCCCAGATCTTCATGGGCGATTCCGGCTCACTTGCCCTCGGGGCGACCCTGGCCGTCATCGCCCTCATCACGGGCCAGATCCTCGTCCTGCCGCTCGTCGGGCTCGTCTTCGTGATCGAGACGGCGTCGGACATCATCCAGATCGGGTACTTCAAGCTGACGAAGGGCCGACGGGTCTTCCGGATGGCTCCGCTGCACCACCATTTCGAGCTCTCCGGCTGGGACGAGGAGAAGATCACCCTCCGGTTCTGGATCGTCGGGATTCTGGCCGGCCTGCTCGGCGTGACGCTCTTCCTCGCCTCCATCGACCGACTTCGATGAGTTTCATGACAACCGATCCCGCGGTGGCCCCGGCGATCGATCCGGATCTCCTGACGATGGATGCGATCCGCTCCGGCGTCCTGCGCGGTCGACCCGTCACGATTCTCGGGTTTGCCCGGAGCGGGATCGCTGCGGCGCGCTTCCTCGCCGACGCAGGGGCCCGTGTGACCATCTACGACGGCCGAGGGCGGGACCAGCTCGGATCTGCCGTCGCCGCGCTCGAGGGCCGCGAGGCGACATTGCTGCTCGGACCGGACGTCGACCCGACGGAGGCCTGGCGCGGCGCCGCGCTCGTGGTCACATCGCCGTCGATCTCGCCGGACTTCACGACGACGGAGCCGCGGCTTCGGGCCGCGCTCGGTGAACTCCGGGCCGCGCGACTTCGCGGCGAGGTCTCCGAGCCGGCCCTGATCTCGGAGGTGGATCTCTTCCTCCGCCTCTGTCCGGCACCGACGATCGGCGTGACCGGCACGAAGGGCAAGACGACCACGGCGTCGCTGACGGCAGCCCTGCTTGCCGGCGATCGCGTCCATCCCGTCGTCCTGGGCGGCAACATCGGGACCCCGCTCATCGAGCGGCTGCCCGAGCTCACGCCCGCCCATCGTGCCGTCGTCGAACTCTCCGAGCTTCAGCTGCCGACGCTCTCGCGCGGCACGACCGTCGCGGTCTACACGAACGTCACCGCCGACCACCTGGATCGGCACGGATCGCTGGAGGCGTACCGGAGGGTGAAGCGGCGGCTCGCGGAGCTGGTCGACCCCGACGGTGCCCTCGTCCTGAACGCGGAGGATCCGGTCGTCACGGCCTACGCCGGTCTCGGGACCGCGCCGGCCGTGCTCTATCGCCTCGAGCGACCCGTGCCCGGCGGTGTCGGCGTCGTCGACGACTGGATCGTGGCGGCAGCGGTGCAGCGGCTCCCGCTGGCTGGCGGGGGCGCGGCCGCCACCGGCCCCGGTGGCCGGATCATGCCGGTCGCCGAGCTGGCGATCCCGGGTCGGCACAACGTCCGGAACGCCCTCGCGGCGGTCGCCACGGCGCTGCTCTTCGGCGTGGCACCGGATGCCATTCGTCGCGGAGCCGCGGGGTTCACCGGCGTCGAGCATCGTCTCGAGACCGTCGCGGTCATCGATGGCATCCGCTACGTCAACGACTCCCAGGGAACGCAGCCCGATGCGGTGAGCGCGGCGGTCGAGGCCTTCCCGGCGCCGGTCATCCTCATCGCCGGGGGGCGCGACAAGGGCGTCGATCTCACGAGCCTGGCGGCAACCGTTGCCCGGCGCGTCGAGGCGGCGGTCCTCATCGGCGAGAGCGCCGACGCGATGGCGGCGATCTTCCGGGCCGCCGGCCTGGGGACGATCGAACGGGCCGCATCGCTCGAGGCCGCGGTGGTCGCCGCGACCGAGCTGGCCGGGGTTTCGCTGGCGCGCCGTGGCGAGGCCGGCACCGGTCCGATCGGCCCGGTCGCCACGGTGCTCCTTTCGCCGGCCGCCGCGAGCTTCGACATGTTCGAGGACTACGCCGCGCGCGGCCGGGCCTTCAAGGCCGCGGTCGCCACCATCGCGGCTGACGCCGCGGCACGGGACCGATCGTGAGCGGGATCGGGCGACGGGCCGTCCCGCGCGCCGCGGTCACGCCACGGCGGTATCGCCCGGCGGACGTGGCGGCAGACGCCGCCGGTGGTGTCACGCCGAAGGCGGCCGAGCCACGTCGGGGCACGGCCCGAACGGACATCCTCCAACGCGATCGCCATCAGCCCGACTGGTCCATCCTCGTCGCGGTCGTCGCCCTGGCCTCGATCGGCATCCTGATGGTCTACTCCTCCTCGGCGATGCGGGCGTACGTCCAGCAGGACGACACCCTGGCGATCGTCGGGCCGCAGATCCTGTGGGCGGCCCTCGGCGTCGGTGCCATGCTCCTGATGATGCGGGTCGACTACCGCTTCCTTCGCCTCATCTCGCTGCCGGCCTACCTCGTCGGGATCGGTCTCCTCGTCCTCGTCTTCGTGCCGGGGCTCAACAAGGTGGTCGGCGGGAGCGCTCGCTGGCTTGCGATCGGTCCGCTCCCGGCCGTGCATCCCGCCGAGATCGCCAAGCTCGCCCTCATCATCTACCTCGCCCACTGGATGGCATCGCGCGGCACGCGAATCGGCGGCGTCCGGTCCGGGACGCTCCCGTTCCTGATGATCACCGTGCCCGTGATCGGCCTCGTGTTCCGGGAGCCGGACCTCGGCACGGCGACGGTTGTCGCGGCGACCGCGTTCACGATGTTCTTCGTCGCCGGGGCGAGCCTCTGGCAGTTCGTCGCCATGGGCGGCGTCGGGATCCTCGCCACGCTCGTGATGGGGTTGCGGGACTACCAGATCGAGCGGATCCGGACCTTTCTGGATCCCTGGCGCGACCCCCTCGGCGCCGGGTTCCATACGATCCAGGGCCTCTTCGCGCTCGGCCTGGGTGGCATCTTCGGATCGGGCCTCGGCGAGTCCAAGATGGCCGGTGGGCTCTATCTCCCGAACGCCTGGAACGACTTCATCTTCGCGATCATCGGCGAGGAATTCGGCCTGATCGGCGCGGTGACGGTCGTCGCGCTCTTCATCGTCCTCGCCTACGCGGGCGTCCGCACGGCGCTGAGCGCGCCGGACACGTTCGGCGCGCTCCTTGCCACCGGGATCACGGCCTGGCTGTGCATCCAGGCGTTCATCAACATCGGTGTCGTGGTCGCCCTGTTGCCGGTGACCGGAATCACGCTCCCGTTCATCAGCGCCGGCGGCTCGTCGCTGGTGATCAGCTTCGCCGCGGTCGGGATCCTCCTGTCGATCTCCAGCGAGACGCTCCAACGCACCACCGAGGAGACCCA
>Ga0315281_10008346_pt1 | contig 14493 bp, 12 predicted proteins | sample YL17G07_0_MG_FD_204540 | JGI IMG/M metagenome (GOLD analysis project Ga0315281, IMG submission 204540) | Sediment microbial communities from Yellowstone Lake, YNP, Wyoming, USA - YL17G07_0 | ecosystem: Environmental > Aquatic > Freshwater > Lake > Sediment | place: USA: Wyoming | collected...
GATCGCGTTCGACTGGACGGAATCGGGACCGCACTTTGCTGAATTGTTGAGCACAGCATTCACTCCCGAGTCATTCAGGGCGGTGACCACTGCGTCACAGCAAGACGACGTGAGCGACGATCTCGACAAGATCGGCTGTCCTGTGCTCATCATCCAGCCCCGGGAGAGCGCCGTCGTCGTCTCGCCCGAAGCGACGCGCGAGATCGCCGCACGGTTGAAGGACGCACGGTTCCAAACCAGCGCGTTGCACTCGTGGCTGTCGCCAGCATTCGATACGGGCGATGCCCGGGCGTTCGCCGAGTTCTTCGGCGAGGACGAGCCTGACGCGACCGATGGCGTGGCAGGGCCCTCGGGTACCGCCATCATCCTCTTCACCGACATCGTCGACTCCACCGCACTGACGGAGCGGCTGGGCGACACGGTCTTCCGCACGGCGTCGCGGGCGCTCGACGAAGGGATGCGCACGGCGATGCGTGAGTCAGGCGGCACGCCGGTGGAGGGGAAGGTGCTGGGCGATGGCGTCATGGGCGTGTTCACGTCGGCGTCGCAGGCGATCGACGCCGCCCGCCGCTGCATCGAGCTGAGCGCCGAGAGCGAGCTGCGGCTGCACGTCGGCCTCCACGCCGGTGACGTGAGCCACGAAGGGGGCAACGTCTACGGCGGCGCCGTCAACATCGCCTCGCGCATCTGCGGCCTGTCGGCGCCCGGCGAGATCCTCGTCTCGGACATCGTGCGCGGCCTCGCGCGCACCTCCGCCGGCGTCGAGTTCGCCGACCGCGGCGATCACGCCCTCAAGGGCATCGACGACGCCGTGCGTGTGTACGAAGTGCGGTGGCAAACGTAACAGCGCGGCCCCACGCAGGCACCGCGGGTAACAGCGGTTCGAACAGACGGGTACCGCGAATTGTCCCGTGATAGGCCAAGTGCCATCCGTCACAAAGAGCAATGCCGGTCGGCGGCGGCGGCTTCCTTGCATTGGCGAACACAAATATGATCTACTGCTGGCAATTGCCGGTCGGGCGACCGTCATCGGAAGGAGCCGAACCATGGAACTGTCCAACCGTGAAGCATGGACCGCCGCGCACGGCACGCAGTGAGTCAAGCACCACTGGGGTCGCGTCGGCAAGCTACCGGAGCATTACTCATGCACAACAGGTTCGTTCTGGAGGATCGTACATGAAGCGAAGGACACTCGATTTCATCTTTGCCGGCGGAGGCGTACTCGTTGCCGCGCTGCTCCTCATCCTCGGACTTGTGGTTCAGGACCAGTACAACTTCGCCAAGGACTACGTCAAAGGCGAACTCGGGGCACAGAAGATCACCTTTGCCGCTGAGCCCAAGCCCGAAGAGGTAAGCTGGAAGCCCCAGTCGAAGTGCCTGACGGAGAACGCAGGCAAGCTCATGGAGACCGGCAAGCAAGCCGAGTGCTATGCCAGCTACTACATCGCCTTCCACATGCGGACTGCCGCAAAGGACGCCTACCCCCCGGGAACGTACAACGACGACACGTACGCGACGATGGGCGCGAAGCGAACCGCACTGCAGGCCGCCTATGACGCGGCGCTGAAGGAAAAGGGCGCTACGGATGCGGCGACCGTCGAAGCCAAGAAGAAGCTCGATGCGGCCTCGGGCCTGCGGAGCACCTTCCAGACCGGTGAGACCCTTCGCGGCCTCCTGCTCACGACCTACGGATTCAGCATCTTCGGTGACAAGGCCGGGCTTGCGGCGACGATCTGCTTCATCGTGGCGGGGCTGATCATGGTGCTGTCGGCGGCGGGCTTCGTCCATGCCTTCCTGGCAGGGCCAGATAAAGTGGTGCTGGGCGGCGGGAACGGGAAGTAGACGAGAGAGCCATCCTCGCTTCACGTCAGCAACGGCGGCTCCACCAGGAGCCGCCGTTGCTCTCGCCTCGATCCAATCACCAGCCACCAATCACCAGCGACCAGCAGCGATCACGCCGTTCGGCTGCGCAGCGCCCCGAACACGAGCGTCATCGTCAGTACGCCCAGCGCCGCGATCGCGGCGAACGACTCGCCCAGCGCGCGGGCGTCCCAACCCTCCAGCACCAGCCCGCGCATGCCCTGGAGGATGTACGTCACCGGGTTGAACGTGGCCACCGTCTCCAGCCACGGGCTGAAGACCGCCTTCGGCGCGAACGCCGGCGACAGGAACAGCAGCGGGAAGAACAGCAGGAAGCCCAGCTGCGTCGCCTGCGCGCTCCCCGTCTTCAGCGCCAGCGCCATGCCGATGCCCGAGTACGCCACCCCGAACAGCCCGCCGATCGCCATCAGCATCAGCACGCCCAGCGGCCCCGTCGCCATGCCCGACCCGGCGATCAGCCCCACCACCACGATGCACAGCGTCAGCACCGCGATGCGGATGCCGTCGGCGCAGAGCCGGCTCACTACCAGCGACGTGCGCGATGCCGGCGTCAGCAGCAGCTTGTCGAAGTAGCCGCGCTCGATGTCGGTCACCATGCCCAGCCCGGCGTTGCCCGCCCCGACCGCCTGCAGGATCGCCACCGGCATCTGGAACCCCAGGTAGTTGTCGATGCCGAACGCCCGCCCGGCCACGTTGCCGATCGCCCCCACGGTCACCGCGAAGAAGAACATCGGGATGAAGATGTTGCCGATTTCCACCGCCGGCTGCCGCCGCGCCTCGCGCAGCGCGCGCAGCACCAGGTGGAACGTGTCCCGCACGCCCTGTATCATGCGCGCCCTCCCGCCGCCGCCCGTGCTGCCTGTGCGTCGCGCGCCTCCATGTGGTGTCCTGTCTTGCGCAGGAAGACGTCGTCGAGCGTTGGCTGGTGCAGCCTCACCTCGCGCGCCCGCACCGATGCCTGGTCCAGCAGCAGCACCAGCCGCGAGATCGCCGCGCTCCCTTCGTGCACGTAGACGATCACCGCGTGGTCCACCACCCGCACGTCCTCGATGCCCTCGAGCGCCCGCACCGCCAGCTCCGCGCGCGCCAGTTCGTCGGTGCCTCCCTCGATCTCCAGCGTGATCACGTCGGCGCCGATGCCGGACTTCAGCGCTGCGGGCGACCCCAGCGCCACGATGCGCCCGGCGTCCATGATCGCCACCTCGCCGGCCAGCCGGTCGGCCTCTTCCAGGTACTGCGTCGTCAGGAAGAACGTCACGCCTTCGCTCTTGTTCAGCTCCGACACGTAGCGCCAGATCGACTCGCGGCTGATCGGGTCGAGCCCCGTCGTCGGCTCATCGAGGAACACCACCGTGGGCCGGTGCACCAGCGCCGCGGCCAGGTCCAGCCGCCGCCGCATGCCGCCCGAGTACGTCTTCACGCGCCGCTCGGCCGCATCCGACAGGTCGACGACCTCCAGCAGGTGCGCCACGCGCGCACGTCGTTCCTTCGCCGGCACGTGGTAGAGCTGCGCCTGCAGCATCAGCAGCTCGCCCCCCGTCGCCAGGTCGTCCAGCCCCGCTTCCTGCAGCGCCACGCCGATGCTCCGCCGCACCATCCCCGGCTGCCGCACGACGTCGAACCCGGCCACCTGCGCGCCGCCCGCCGTCGGCCGCAGCAGCGTCGTCAGCATCCGCACGGTCGTCGTCTTGCCCGAGCCGTTCGCCCCCAAGAAGCCGAAGATCTCCCCCGCCTCGATCGACAGCTCGATGCCGTCGACGGCGCGGATCTCCGCCCCGAAGTACTTCATCAGCCCCTGTGCCGCGATCGCCGTCACGCGCCCCTCCAACACTTCCAATCGTCGCGACCAGTCTAGCGCGGCCCGCCAGCGCCGGGACTACGCCGTTCTGCGCACTCCCGCCCGTTCGCCCTCACCTGGACCTCAAACCGACACTCCCGTGTGAGCCCCTCTCCACGCCGTGGAGAGGGGTGGCCGAAGGCCGGGGTGAGGTGCCCGGACCTATCCCCCGGCCCCTTCCCTGGGAGGGAAGGGGAGCGCCGTGACGACGGCCCGCACGCGCAATGCGCCGGATGTCGCGCCCACACATTCATCCGCGTAGGACGGCCGCCCTCCGCCGTCGCACCCGTCCTCTTAAACCACCGGCTCTAATCGCGAGCCAGCACCCGCACAAGATCCCCTCTCCCCTCGTGGGAGAGGGGTGCCCGAATGGGCGGGGTGAGGGGCCGCCGCAGGCGATCACGCTCGCCCTCAAACCGCCCCCTCTGTGTCCTCTGTGGATCCCTTAGACTTCGCGTCCTCCGAGCCTTCGCGGTGAACACAAACCGCCGCGCGGCGGCGATACAATGGCGCATTCGGCGTTTGGAGGCGTATGGCGGCAGGATCAGAGCGGCGCGGTGCGGGCCCGGCGGCGCGCGTGCGGGCGTGGGCGCGGGGCCTCGCCGACTTCGCGCGCACGGCCGAGGGGCGCCGGCTCGGGTTGATCATCCTCGCCGCGGCGCTGCTGCGGCTGGCGCTGCTGCAGACCACCGCGCACCTCACCGACGTCTTCACCGACGAGTTCACCTTCAAGCGCCACGTCGCGCTGATCCACGAGCGCGGGCTGATCGAGACGTTCCGCGACACCAACACCTCGTACGTCTTCTATCACTACACGCTCTGGCTGCTCTCGATGCCGTACGGCTGGCTCGGCGGCTCCTTCGACACGTCGTCGGCGTCGCTGCGCGCGCTGATCAAGATCCCGCCCCTTCTGCTCGATGCCGCGCTGATCGCGACGGTGTACGCCGTTGCGCGCTCGCTCTGGCCGAAGGACCGTGCCGCGTGGGCGCCGGCGTTGATCGCCGCGCTCGTCGCCTTCCACCCGGTCGTCGTCTACGACTCGGCGGTCTGGGCGCAGATCGATGCCGTCGTGGCGATCTCGGCGCTGGGCGCGATCGCCTTCGCCGCGCGCGGCAACCCGGCGGCGGCGTGCGCGATGCTGGCGTTCGGCCTGCTCAACAAGCCGCAGCCGGTGATCTTCGTGCCCGTCGTCGCCGTGCTGATCTATCGCACCTCCGGCGCGCGCGGCCTCGCGCGTGGCGCGGCGATGGGCCTCGTGCTGATGGTCCTGCCGGTGCTGCCGTGGCTGGTCGCGGGCGACGCGTCGCGGCTGGTACACGTCTACCGCAAGCTCTTCGCGAGCGGCGGCGGCAACGTCACGGCGCTGACGCAGAACGCCTGGAACCTCTGGTGGTTCATCCCGTTCGACAAGGTGCCGCAGGCGAAGGACGTGATGGCCACGCTGGGCGGCATCGATCTGACGTACCAGCGCTTCTCGCTCGCGCTGTCGGCGCTGGCCGCGCTGGCCGCCGTCGCGTACACGTGGCGATTGCCTACCGTGCGCGGCGCCCTCGTCGCGGCATCGTACGTGGCGGTGGCGTTCTACGTGCTGCCGACGTCGACGCACGAGCGCTACATGTACCCGATGGTCGCGCTGCTGGCGCCCGCGCTGCTGGTCGAGCGGCGGTATCGCTACGTGTACGCCGTGCTGTCGCTGACGCTCTTCGCGAACATGTTCCTGGTGGCGCCGCCCATCGCCTCGTGGAGCCGCCGCTGGGACGACGCCCTGCTCACGCACTACGTCGCCGGCGTCAACGTGCTGGTCTTCGCCGCGTACTCGTGGATGCTGCTCTCGGATCTGATCACGATGCGGGGCGTGCATCAAGATACTGTGTGAGGACGAGCCTCCCGAGATCGCTCTGCCTATCGTTGAGCCGTGGATCACACAGAGCTATTGTCAGCGAGCTTCGTCACGGCGGCACCGGTGTCGGATATGGCGGGTAATCAGAACGCACGTCGTGGCAATGAGCACCTGCCGCATCGACAACCAGGGCGTCCTTGACGGCCTCGTCGAAGTCACATTGCTTCGACTCTACGCTCACCCGACCGGTGAACGGAAACCACCCCGTATCAAGCACGGCCCTCGATAACGGCGCGACCTCCATGTGGTAGGACGTTCCGATCTGAACCGTTACTTGATGGTCGGTCCGATTCTCTACCACGAGTCGCTTTGGGGCGATGGCCGGGTACAACCGATACGCTCCGATCCCACAGGCACCGGCAGCGAAGATCGCTCCCGCCAGGACGGTGGCTTGAATCGGCCCCCGGGCGTTCACTTGAGAGCCTCGCCGATGGTCCTTGGATTCCGACGAGGTAGCTTCATGTCACAAGTATGCCTCGCAGCGCCGATTCGTTGCGAATCTTAGGCGCTGACTACGCGGGCTCCCGACCGTCGCCCGCCCGCACCACGGTCTCCCCCGCGCGCACGATCGTCGCGGCGGCCAGCGTGACGACGACGGGCAGCAGCGGCACGTGGTAGCGCGGCTCGCCCGCGAAGACGAGGTGCAGCGCGCCCCACGCCGCCAGCGCTGACCACATCGCCAGCCAGGCCCGCGTGCGCGGCACGGCGACCAGCGACGCTGCCGCGAGCAGCAGCACCGGGTAGTACCAGAGGTCGCCCAGCAGGACGAACAGCGCGCGGCCGCTGACCGGCGTCGCGCCCAGGCTCTCCGACCAGCGCACCGATGCCTCGGCGTCGGACCGCAGCAGGTAGCCGATGCGCCGGAACGCCAGCTCGACCTCCCGGCCGGGGTGCTCCCGCATGTACGTGAGCGCGCGCGACCGGCCCTCGTCGTCGAAGAAGATCTCGCGCTGCTTGAACGAGATGCCCGGTCGCTCGTCCCAGAGGTCCTGCGGCGGCACCGACGTCCCCTGCGAGTACGGCCCGTGCGCCAGGCGCAGGTTGTAGCCGAGGCTGTCGTTGATCAGGTACGGCCGCCCTATCACCGCCTGGTTGCGCACCGCCCACGGCACGACGAGCACCGCGATCGCGGCCGCCACCGGCAGCCCCACGCGCGCGAGGTCGCGCATCCATACGCCCGGCGCGCGCCCGGCCGATGCGTCGCGCAGCGGCGCCAGCAGCAGCACAGCCACCGGCACGATCATCAGCATCCCCTGCGAGCGCACGAACGCCGTCGCCGTCAGCACGATGCCCGCCGCGAAGTATGCCGCGACGGAGCGCCGCTCTCCCGCCCACATCGCCACCGCCAGCGTCGACGCTACGCCCAGCGTGAACAGCGGCTCGCTGAACAACGTCGCCGTCCAGAAGATCAGCCCCGGCCCCAGCGCAAAGAGCAGCGCGCCAAGCAGCCCCGTAGCCTCATCGCGCGCAAACCCGAGAGCCGTGCCCCCTTTGCTGTTTGCTGTTTGCTGTTTGCTGTCGCGCGCGCGCCCCATCCCCCACCCAAGCAGGAACACGGGCGCGACGGTCAGCGCGCCAACCACGGCATTGAACCCCGTAGCCGCGCGCACGCTCGGCCCGAACAGCTTGTACATCGGCGCCAGCGCCAGCGGATACCCCGGCGCCCAGAACGCCGTCCCCTCGCTCTTCTCGCCCGCGACGAAGTTCTGGTGGTCCAGCGCGACGCTGTACCCGTGCCCCTCGGCGATGTTCTGCGCGGTGGCGTGGTAGTACTGCGGGTCCGACAGCGGCAGCAGCACCGTATCCGTCCCGGCGAGCCACGCGAGCCGCAGCACCAACGCCAGCGCGAAGATCGCCCCAAGCGCGACACCAGCGCGAGATGAGATCCCCATCCGCATGCCGGGATCATAGCCGAACCCGCCGCGAGCGGTCGCCCGCCCATCTCGCCCGATCGCCGCGACGCCATTTCAGCATCATCCTGCCCAAGATCCCCTCTCCCCTTGTGGGAGAGAGGTGCCCGAAGGGCGGGGTGAGGGCCCGCCCGCAGGCGGCCACAACACCACTCACGACTTCCGGCCGATTGCACACCGATCCCTCCCCCGAGCGCCAACAGCCAACCCCCAACAGCCAACAGCCCTTCGGCCGAAGCCCCGTTCCCGCTACCCTCAGGCACGGAGGCGACCATGCCCGAAGAAGCGTCGTGGCGCGTCATCGCATCGCGCGTCCTGCTGGACCGGCCGCCGTGGCTGCGCGTCGTCGAGCAGAAGGTCGCGCTGCCGAACGGCGTCGTCATCGACGATTACCTGCTGGCGCCCGGCCGCGACTACGCGATGGTCATCGCCGTCACCCCCGCGCACGACGTGCTGCTGGTCAGGCAGTACAAGCACGGCATCGGCCGCGAGCTGCTGGAGTTCCCCGCGGGCTACCTTGACGACGCCGACGCCGATCCGCTGGCCTGCGCGCAGCGCGAGCTGCTCGAAGAGACCGGCTACGCATCGGAGCGCTGGACATCGCTCGGCGCCTTCTGCATCGACTCGAACCGCGGCCCGACGTCCGCCCACCTCTTCCTCGCGCAGGACGCCGTGCCCGCCGCCGCGCCGCACCTCGACGACACCGAGGCGCTGACGATGACGACGCTGCCCCTGCACGACGTGCCCGCGCTGCTCGCCGGCGGCGACGCGCCGAGCATCGCCTGCGCCGCCGCCTGGGCGCTGGCGCTGCCGCATCTCGCGGGCTCGATGTGACGTGATCCGCAACCGGCCGGGGCATCAGGCCGGCAACGTAGGCACCAGGCGTGGCGATGGCCGCTCGGATGCTTGACAGGCTGGCGTATGATGGCCCTGGCAGGCTCATCGCGAGGTCCGGATGTTGGCACGAAGGTACGCAATCGGCGCGGCACTGGCGACCACGGGGTTGATCGCGGGCGCGCTCGTGGCGGCGGTCAGCCTGCCGCTCGGGCCGTTCGACGGCACGGCGTTCGCCGAATTGACGCACAACGGTGGCACGCCGGCGGCCGGCACGGTCCACATGGCGATCGACTGTTCCACGGTGGGGTCCGGCACGCAGGACACCTGCGCGGCCACCCCATGGATCACCACAGACCTCGACATCGACGTCACCATCGGGAACGCGACGGGATCGGCGCGCATCATTCGCCGCTTCAGCTTCGCCGTGAGCGTTGATCAGACCCTCCTCGATCCCAAGGCGGGCGTCGACGCGAACAAGAACGCCAACCCGGACGCGAATGACGTGCTGGTGGATGGCACGTGGAGCTGCACGCCGCCTCCGCCCGCGCGCGATACGGACCCCGGCACGGCGGTTGCCCGATCGTTCATCGACTGCTCCACGGCCGGCCCCGGCATCACCCTCTCGCCTGACCCGGCTCCTCATGTCGCGCTCGCCACCGTGCATTACATCGTGACTGCGCTGCCCGGGTTCTGGTCTGCACCGCTCACGCTGGGCGATGTCCAGGTCTACGACGAGACCGGCGCCGAGATCATGAGCTGCAACCCACCGCTGACGAACGCCGGGCCGTGCTTTGGTTCGACCGTGGACATCATCCCGCAGCCGACGATCGATGCCACGCCGCCGACAGCCACGCCGACGACGCCTACGCCAACCAGCGTATCGAGCGTCGGCGGCGTTTCTGAGGAGCCCGTCGTGACCGCGCAACCGGTCGGCAGGCCTGCCCACGGGAGCAACGAGGGCGTAGCGGCCGCCGTTGCCGTCGCCGGCACGCTGACGCTGGCCGCGGCGGGCGGCTGGCAGTGGCGGCGCAGGCGTGGATGATGGCCTGCGTGGCGCGGTGAGCGCGTGCCGGCGGCTGCTGGCGGGGCGGCGGGCGTGAGATAATGTTCGCGTCCGAATGCAGGAGGCACTCACATCGAACAGCCGCCCAGGCCCGGCCAGATCATCGTGCTCAACGGTGCGCCACGGTCCGGGAAGTCAAGCATCGCCGCCGTCATCCAGGATACGTTCGACGGCGTGTGGATGAACCTCGGCGTCGATGCGTTCGTGCGGATGGTTACGCCGCGGCGCTATCAGCCCGGTGTTGGCCTGCGTCCCGGCGAACCGCAACACCCTGCCGCGCCGCTGGTTCCTGTTCTGTATGCCGCTATGTACGAGTCCATCGCCGCGCACAGCAGGCTCGGCCTTAACGTCGTCGTGGACGTCGGCCATCACGGCGCATATGGCGAGCACATCCTCGCGGACTGCGCCCGGCGGCTCGCGGGCTTGCCCGTTCTATTCGTCGGCGTGCGCTGCCCGGTCGAGGTGATCATGGAACGACGCAACGCCGGCCAGGCCGGACGAGAGAGCCAATACGCTACGGGCACACAGGGCGAACCGATCCCGCCGCCCGTCCTCCTCTGGCAGCGTGAAGTCCACATTCCCGGCATCTACGACCTCGAGGTCGATACCTCGATCCTCAGCCCCGAAGACTGCGCCGCGACGATTCGCTCGCGCCTCAGGAATGGTCCGCCGGGCTCAGCGTTCCAGCAACTCGCCAACGGATTCTCGGAGAGCCAGGCCGAATGAATTCGGCATCTGGATGGTCCCCTGCTACACCCGCACGACGGCCAGCGTGATCTCGTGCCCATCGATCTGCGCGGTCTCGCCGTGGACGCCGTGCTCCGGCGCGTCGGCGGAGATGGCCGTGGAGGCCCCAGCGGCACTAACTGTTGGCGCGGCTGCGGCATTCCTTCGCGTCCGCGGGCAGTACGCCCAGGATCACGTCTTTCGGGACGAAGTCACATTGCTGTTGTGGGCTGCAGCCGTTGCCCCACGCGTGTGAATCGAAGCTGTTACGGCGATTGTCACCGAGGACGAAGTACTGGTTCACCGGTACCGTTCTGGGCCCGTACGTGTAGTTCGGCTTGTCCTTTGCGTACGTATCGGCCTGAGTGATCGTCCCGTTGACATAGATGTCGCCATCGCGCACCTCGATCGTCTCGCCAGGCAGGCCAACAACTCGCTTGAGGAATTCGCGGCTCTGGTCCAGGGGGAATTTGAAATAAATCGACTGCCAGCGCTCGACGGTGCCGGTGAAGGGCTTCATCACCAGGCCGTCGCGATCACAGAGCGCGGGCAGCATGGACGAGCCGACGACGAACGCGATCTTTACGTCAAAGTAGGCTTCGGCCCTCCTCTGCCAATCGCCATCATCGCCTACGTCCCCGATGTCGGTCGGGTCTCGTTTTCCGGTTGCGACCTGAATCAGGAGATCTCCGGCTTGCTTCAGGAAGGATCCATATTGAACATGGGCCTCGCGCAACTGATCGGGTGGAGTCAGCTTCGTCCACCGCTCGGCGGCTTGCTTGAGCGTTGTCCCCTTAGCCTGCATTTCTTCGAGGCTCGTAGGGCGATCTCGTGAGATCATTGAAAGCGTGTCGACGGCTTGAGTGAGGTAGTCGCTCTGGCCCTCGCCGGATCGCGTCGGCTTATCGCTTCCTCCACACGAGACTGACGCGAACACCACCCCGACGGCCAACACTGAGGGAATTAGTCGGCATAGCACCATGCAAAGAGTCTACACCCGCACGACCGCCAGCGTGATCTCGTGCCCATCGATCTGCGCGGTCTCGCTGTGCACGCCGTGCTCAGGGGCGTCGTCGGAGATCGACGTCGCCAGCGTCTCCTGGCTGATGTAGCCACCGTACGCGCGCATCACCGCCGCCACATCGGCGTCGCCCGCGTAGTACAGCTTGATGCGGTCGGCGATCTCGAACTCGGCGTCCTTGCGCAGGTTCTGCACGCGATGCACGATCTCCCGCGCCAGCCCCTCCTGCAGCAGCTCAGGCGTCAGCTCGGTCGAGACGACGGCGATGGCGCCGGCCTCCTCGGCCGACGCGAAGCCCTCCTTCTCGCGCCCGTTCACCAGCAGCTCGTCGGGCGCCAGCGTCTTGCCGGCCACCTGCACCGGCTGGCCCGCCGCCGCTGAGCGCGCGACCTGCGCCAACTCCGCCTCCGGCATCGACTGCAGCGCCTTCGCGATGTCCTGCACCTCGCGGCCATACTTCTGGCCCAGCAGCTTGAGGTTCGGCTTCACCTCGAAGCGCAGGAAGTCCGTCTCGTCGCGGACGATGCGGATCGCCTTCACGTTCAGCTCCTCCAGCACCTGCGGCGCCAGGCGCTCGAGCGCTTGCTCCTCCGCCGGCGTCGAGAGCTTGACGAACAGCTCGGCGACCGGCTGGCGGACGCGGAGCTGCGCCTTCGCCCGCGCCGCCCGCCCGAGCGAGGCGACGCGCATCACCAGCCGCGTCTCGTCCGAGAGCGCGCGGTCGATGCGCGCGGCGTCCGCCACCGGCCAGTCTGTGAGGTGCACGCTGTCCGGCTGCGTCGCATCGAACGAGCACACCAGGTTCCGGTGCAACTCTTCGGCTAGGAACGGCGTGATCGGCGCCAGCAGCTTCGTCAGCGTGACGAGGCATTCGTAGAGCGTCGCGTACGCCGCCAGCTTGTCGCTGTCGCTCTCGGACTTCCAGAAGCGGCGGCGGCTGCGTCGCACGTACCAGTTCGAGAGATCGTCGACGAAGGCTTCCACCAGGCGCGTGACCGATGCCGCATCGAAGTCGTGCAGCCGCTCGGTCTCGCCGGCGATGAGCTGGTGCAGCTCGGAGAGTACCCAGCGGTCCAGCTCCGTGTAGGCGAGGTCGCCCTCTGCCTGCGCCGGCGTCCAGTTGTCGAGGTTGGCGTAGGTGACGAAGAACGCGTAGGTGTTCCAGAGCGTCAGGAACATGCCGCGCCGCACGTCGTCGGCGTGGCCGTAACCGAAGTTGATGTTGTTCGCCGGGTTGCTGCGCATGAACAGCCAGCGCATCACGTCGACGCCCATGTTGTCGGCCGCGTCCTCGAACCAGATCGCGTTGCCGCTGCTCTTGTGCATCTCCGCGCCGTGCTCGTCGCGCACCATCGCGTGCCCCAGCACCGTGCGGAACGGCGGCCGGTCCTCGAGCGCCGTCGACATCGTCAGCAGCGAATAGAACCAGTTGCGGAACTGGCCCGGGAACGCTTCGGTGATGAAGTCGGCGGGGAACCACTGCTCCCAGTACGCGCGGTCGTGGCGATACCCCAGCGTCGCGTACGGCACGATGCCGGCGTCGAGCCACGGGTTGCCCACGTCCGGGATGCGCGACACCGGCGCGCCGCACTTCTTGCAGGCGATCTTCACGGCGTCGATGAACGGCTTGTGCGGCGAGTGCCCGTCGAACACGTCCCAGCCTTCGACGGCGCGCTCCCGCAGCTCCGTCTCGCTACCGATGATCTCGAACGCGCCGCAGGCCTCGCAGTCGTAGATCGGCAGCGCCAGGCCGTAGTAGCGCTTCTTCGAGATCATCCAGTCGTCCATGTTCTTCAGCCAGTCCAGCTCGCGCGCCAGGCCGAAGTCCGGGATCCAGCGGATCTGCTTCGTCACGTCGGCGATCTGGTGGCGGAGCTCGTCCATGCTGATGAACCACTCGTCGACCAGCCGGAAGATTAGCTCGGTGCCGCAGCGCCAGCAGTGCGGGTAGCGGTGCGCGTACTGCTGCGTGCGGTACATCAGCCGCTTCTGGCGCAGCGAGTCGAAAATTGCGTCGCGCGTAGCGTCGTCGGAGACGAAGGCGCCGGTGAGCGACGCGAAGCCCTCGATGTATACACCCTCGTCGTCGCACGGCGCGATCACCGCCAGGTCGAACTCCTTGCTCAGCCCGAAGTCCTCCTTGCCGCACCCCGGCGCAATGTGGACGATGCCCGTGCCCTCGTCGTCCGACACCTCGCCCCAAGCGATCACGCGATGCACGATGCCGCGCGCGACCGGCAGCTCGTCGAACGGCCCGCGATACGTGAGGCCGACGAGGTCGGCGCCCTTCACCTCGCCCAGCACCTCGTGCTCGCCCTTGAGGGCCGACTTCGCCGCGCCCTTCGAGAGATAGAGCACGTCCGTCGTGCCGTCGGCCTGCGCCTGCCGCACCTTCAGGTACGTCAGCTCCGGGTGTACCGCCGCGGCGACGTTGCCGGGAAGCGTCCACGGCGTCGTCGTCCAGATCAGCAGCGACTCGCCGGGCCGCTCCAGCAGCGGGAACTTCACGTAGACGCTGGTGTGCGTCACCTCGCGGTAGCCCTCGGTCACGATCTCGTGCTCGCTGAGACCGGTGGCGCAGCGCGGGCACCAGGGCATGGTGTCGTGGCCCTTGTAGACCCAGCCCTTCTCCCAGCAGCGCTTGAGGAACAGCCAGATGGTGTAGTTGTTCTCGTCCGAGTTCGTGTAATAGGAGTTGTCCCAGTCCATCCAGTAGCCCAGGCGGATCGACTGCTCCGTCTGCACACCGGCGAAGCGCCGCACGCGGTCCTTGCACTCCTGCACGAACTTGTCGATGCCGAATTCCAGGATGTCCTTCTTCGACGTGAAGCCGTGCTCCTTCTCGACCTCCACCTCGATCCACAGCCCCTGGCAGTCGAAGCCGTTCTGGTAGCGCTGCTTCTCGCCGAGCATGGTGTGGAAGCGCTGGAAGAGGTCCTTGTACGTGCGCCCCCAGGCGTGGTGCACGCCCATCGGGTTGTTCGCCGTGATCGGCCCGTCGATGAACGACCAGCGGCGGTCGGACGCGTCGTTGCGGTGCAGGTAGCGGTCGATCATGTGCTGGTCGCGCCACCACTGCAGCGTCTGCTTCTCCATCTCGACGAAGGAGGGTCGCGTGGAGACGGGTTGCATCTGCGTCATGTCGGTCACTCCTCTATCGAGCCGTTGTTCTCGCCTGCGGGCGAGCCCTCACCCCGCCCTTCGGGCACCCCTCTCCGACGGGGGGAGAGGGGATCGGGGGTTGTGTTCTGCTTCTTGTTGAGGCGGCTGCTCATGTGCGACGTCCTCTCGCCTGCGGCGAGCCCTCACCCCGGCCTT
>Ga0315281_10008347_pt1 | contig 14493 bp, 8 predicted proteins | sample YL17G07_0_MG_FD_204540 | JGI IMG/M metagenome (GOLD analysis project Ga0315281, IMG submission 204540) | Sediment microbial communities from Yellowstone Lake, YNP, Wyoming, USA - YL17G07_0 | ecosystem: Environmental > Aquatic > Freshwater > Lake > Sediment | place: USA: Wyoming | collected...
GTTACGCTGACGACACCCTGGTTGAGGAACGTGGAGATTCGCTACACCTTGGACGACAGAGAACCCGGACCCGATTCGCTGCTGTACGAGAAGCCGCTGACGCTGACCGCAACGACCCGCCTGCAAACGGCGGCCTTTCGTGCCGGAAAACGGGCGAGCGTGCCCACCGACGCCCGCTTCTTGCGCCTCCCGCCCCGCCCGGCGCAACCCGACGTGTACCTGGACGATCTGAAGTACATCCTGGATCCCTACGGCCAGATCGGGCCGGTTCTCGCGGCGTGTTTCTGGCAGCCAAAGGTCGGGAAATCGTACGAAGATCAGCCCCTGCGGGTGCGCAAGAAGGTCTATGAGAAAGGCTTGGGCTGCCGCGCGCCCTCCGCGGCGCGTTATGAACTGAAACCGGAGTACGACCGTTTCGTTGCCCTGGCGGGCATTGCCGACAACATGCTCGACCACGAGTTGGGCCGCAACTTGGCGATGCACTGTAGCGTGGTCTTCCGCGTGTTTATTGACGGCCGGCAGGCGGCCGAGAGTCCCGTGATGCGGATTTCGCAGGAGCCTTGGCGGTTCGATGTGCCGGTCCCGCCCGGCAGCCGGTTCATCAACCTGGTCTGTATGGATGCCGGCAGCCGCAATGTTCTGGACCTTGGCAACTGGGTCGAGGCGGGCTTTCTGCTGAAGGAAGGGGAGGCCAGGGAGAAGATCCGCGCGGCGCGGGAGCAAGGTGCCTGGAAAGCGATTCGTGTACCGGGATACTGGGAGCAGGCTCCCGGCGGTCAATGGGCCAACTACGATGGCCTGGCCTGGTATCGCTGTTACGTAGAGGTTCCGCAGTCCTGGGCGGGCAGGGAGGCCACGCTGCACGTCGAGCGCATTGACAATCGCCACGAGAGGTTCGTCAACGGACGGAAGGTCGGCGAAGGCGTCCTGGACACGTCCGATTACTGCCGCACCAAACTGACAAGCACCGACCTGCGGCCTGGCGAGTACAATCTCGTGGCGATCCGGGTCGAAGACGTCGGCGGCGCCGGCGGCTTCGCAGGGCTGTCACCGGTGCTCTACTGCGGCGACGAGGCGATCGAACTCAAGGGGGACTGGGAGTTCCGCACCGGAGACGATGCATCCTGGGCCCTGTGGCCGGCCGGCTCTCAGCCGCCGGGCTTCGCCCGGTTTGAACAGGTCGTGCCTGCGACCGCGGCGCCTCGACAGGCAGGTGCGGCCAAGTGATCTGGCACACGCGGCAATGGTGTTGGAGGAGGCATCCGATGCAGCGATTCTCACTCGTCTGTGGCACTCTGTTTGCGCTCGTTGTACCCTACCTGGTAGTCTCCGCGACCCCTTCGGCGGTTCGGGCGGAGGATCAGGCGAACCCGACGGCCGACTCCAATGTTCTCAGGTATCTGGGCGAACGCGCCACGCGGATGGCAGCCCTTCTGCCCGCAATCCCGCGGGATCAGGCAGCCTGGGAGGCGCGCCGAAAGGAAGTCCGCGGGAATCTTGCCCGGCTGCTCGGACTGCCGGATCGCGAGCCGATGCGGGCGAAGATCCTGGCGGCCCGCGAGGACGGCGACCTCGTCGTCGAGGAGGTGATCTACCTCTGGAGCGAACGAGCCTACGTGTCGGCCAACGTCATCCGTCCCCGCCAGCCGACTGGCCGGTTGCCTGCCTTAGTTGTCCCCCCGGGCTGGCTCGGCCAACTCAAGGAAGAATACTATCAGACGTTCGTTTACCACATGGCCAGCCAAGGCTACGTGCTCCTATTCATTGACGATCCGCACGTCGGCCAGCGCTCCGCGCCGTGCGCAGGTCTATACGCGACCGCCTCCGTGGCGGGCACGCAGGTCATGGGGGTCCAGGTTTTCGATACGCTTCGCGGACTCGATTACCTCCTCACCCGGGCCGACGTGGACCCGGGCCGCATCGGCGTGGCGGGGCTCTGCCAGGGATCAGAACAGACCTGGTTGGCCGCCGCGCTCGACGAGCGATTTCGAATTGCCGTGCCCGTCTGCGGCACCACGACGTACGAGGACTGGGCCCGCATGCCCTCCGAGACCGGGGTCCACCTGTCCGACCCTTCGCCCTACGTCGCCGGAGTGTTGCGCAGCACGGACTGGCATGAGATCGCCGCCTGCATCGCGCCGCGCCCGGTGTACATCGCGAGCAACTCCGGGGACAACTGGTGGCCGGTCCGGGGATACGACAAGGTTGTCGTCACGCTGGAAAAGACCTATGGGTTGTACGCTCAGCGGGAAGCCTTCCGGCACCTCCGGGATTTGCGCTCGCACAGCATGACGCCCTTTATCCCCGAGCTTGCTCCGTGGATCGAGGAGCGACTGAAGACCTTGCCGGCCTCCGCCGAAGCTTGCACTCCTTGCCTGGAGCCGGTCGCACCCGACCTCTCCATGCTGCGGCATATGCAACGGCGAATTCGCCGGCGGACGGACGCCTTGCCCGCTTCGTTCGCGGACCAAAATGCCTGGGAGAACTGCCGCCGAACGGTAGTCGCCTGGTTGGGCCAGGCGTGCGACGCGCGGGGACTTGCGCTGGGCGAACCCCGGCGGGAATCGCGACAGACCACCGAGGGCGTGGTGACGGAAGTGGTTATGGTCCCGCAAGACCAAGGTCTCGGCGTGCCAGTGGTCTTGCTGTATCGCGAGACGGTAGGCAAGGTTCGCAAGCCGGCGGTTATTCTTTCGCACGACAGCGAGCAATGCGCGGACGAACAGGGCCTGCGCGCGTTCGCGAACGCCCTGGTTCGTGATGGATACCTGGTTGCGATCCCGGAGCACGCCACTCCGAACGCGCGCGGCCGGCGGCACGTGGGGAACATCAGCTCGCTGTATGGCGTCAGCGACACCGTGGGGCTTCCTCCGCTGGCGATGCGCGTCTGGGACGATCTGGCCGCCATCCGGGCGATCCAGGGCCGGCCCGAAGTCTCGGACACAGGCCCGGCGATGGTCGGGCTTGGAATCGGCGGGATTGACGCGGCCATCGCCGCCGCGCTGGATCAGCGGATTGCGGCCCTCGGCGTCGTGGGAGCGATCACGGTCCGCGACTGGTCGGAACACGTGGCGCCGAACGTGAACCAGTTCGACCGGATCATGCCCTATCTTCCCGAGTTGACGGCGCGAAGCGACTGGCCCTGGGTCTATTGCGCCGCCGCGCCGCGTCCGCTCCTGCTGGTTGATGGGACCGACCGCGCGAACTGGCCTGAAGCCGCCTACGCCAAGGTGCGGAACACGGCCGCACAGGTATACGGGCTGGGCGGCAATCGTCGCCGGCTGACGGCCGTTCCGGCCAATTCGCCGTGGGGAGTCGAGGAAGTTCGAGCTTGGCTTCGGGCAACGATTCCCGCCACGGCGTCCATCGGGTCCGCCGCGCTGGGCGGTGAGCCCAGCCAGTCCGAACGAGTCCCGATCTTCTCCGCCGAGGAGGTCGCAGCCTACCAGTCGAAGGGCGCGAGCAGGTGCTTCCGCCAGCTGTGCTACGACTACAATTGGCCGGGGCGCCGTCTGGCCGACCTGCCGGAGAAGTTCACGCAGGCCGACCCGGTCGCGCTGGCGGAATTCAGCCGGCGCACGAATCTGGACGCGGTGCTGCTGTTGGCCGTGCCGCACCACGGCTACTGCACCTACGAGACGAAGGTCGGCGAGAAGTTCCCGGGCATCCGCGGCGACTGGTACGGACAATGCGTCCGGGAACTGCACAAGCGCGACATTGCGGCGCTGGGCTACATCACGATGGGCACGAACTGGAAGTACATGCGGGATAACCTCGGCAAGCCGTTCATCCATGGCCGCATGGACGCCGATGGGGTGATCGAACCAATGGACGCTATCTGCTTCAATGCGCCGGGGTACCTGGAACTGGTCGAAGCCTACACCCGGGAAGTGCTCACCCAGTATCCGGTGGATGCGCTCCGCTACGACATGCTTTTCTCCCACAAACGCTGCCTTTGTGAGGGCTGCCGGAATCTCTACCAGGAACGATACGGCGAGGAACTGACGACCTGGGACGGCAAGGATGAGCGGCGGGTCATGGACTTCTACCTGGCCACCCTCGACCGCGCCGCGACTCGCTTGACCCAAACGGCCCGGGCCACAAAGCCGTCGGTGGAAATCTGGCAGAACCACATCAACACCTACAGCGAGGCCGACGTGAACCTGGGCCGGCAGTACGACCTCGCCTACATCGAGTTCGGCGATCCGGTCCGGCTCCTGGCCCTGCGCGGCATCCTGAACAAAGATGCGATCATCGTGGGCCAGACCCTGACCAGCCCCGTTCGCCGCACGGTGATGGCCCTGGGCGCCCGGTGCTACCAGTACATGCCCGTCAACCCGCGCACGGCCCTGCCTGACGACCGCCGCTGGTTCGAAACCGACTTGGCCCCGTTCTTCAAGATGGTGCGGCAGGTGCAACCCTACCTGGAGGACGCCCGTCCCGTGTCGCACGCCGCGATTGTTTACTGCGAGGCGACTCGTTTCCGCTTCGCCAACTACGATCGCACTCCGTACATGAAGGCCTGCGAGGGGATCACAGCGGCGTACTTGAAACGCAGTCCGCCGCCGGACTTCGTCAACGTCCTGGATCTCGCGAGCCGAGACCTCTCGCGGTACGCCCTTTTGGTCCTGCCGCTGACCTCGGGATTGGAGCCCGGCCAACTGGACGCCTTACGCCGCTATGCGCGGGCGGGCGGCAACCTCCTCGTCGCCGGGGATGCCCTCCGCCACGACGCCCAGGGCCGCGCGCTGGCCGACTTCGCCCTGGCGGCAGAGATGGGCCTGCGGTTCGAGCGGGCCGTCGTCGAGGATGTTGAGGCTGGCCGCTGGCGCTGGAGAAACACGCGTATCGGAGGCGGCAGGGCGACCATCGAGGCGGCCGCGGCCGGTCGCCATACGCTCAGCCTCTGGCAGCGCGAGAGCGGCCCCCGCCTCGACCGCCTCCTGCTGACCCGCGACGCCGAGTTCCTCCCCAGCGACAAGCAGTTGGCGGCCGACCGCGGCGGCGATCGAGTGCTGGTCGAGGCAGAGGATTACTCGCGGACGATTGCCCGCGGCGGGGCGGCTTGGAGGAAGGAAGCCGGCGACCAGGCGTTCTCCGGAAGCGGTTACCTCCGCAGCGCCGGAGAGACACCCTTCATGGCCGCTTCGGGATTTGAGAATCAGTCGCCTGAACTCCAATACGAAGTCCGCTTGCCCAGGGCGGGAACCTGGTATCTGTGGATCCGCGAAAAGTCCGACAATCCCAGCAGCGATTCCGTGCACTACGGATTGGACGGCAAGGTCATCGGAGCGGTGAATTTCGATCAGGAATACAGACTGCCGCACCCCGAGGACGCCGCCGGCGGCAATGGCACGTTGCGCATCACGGGCGACTGGAACGGTGGAAGAGTTCCTGACGCCCTTGCACTGAAGAGCCGTGTCGAGACCCGCGCAGTGCAGGGCGATTCCTGCCTGACCTTCGAGCAGAACGGTCAGCGCCACCCGCTCTTGCACCTGAACACGTTGGGGAGCGGGCGGATCGCCTGGCTGGCCAGCCTTGACTCCGTGGAGCTGACCACGCTGGTCATGGACTGGCTAGCCGGCCCGCCGCCGCTGACGGTGGTCCCGGAAGACAAGCAAGTGATCCTCACACGGCAGCGGAAGCAGCACCGCTGGGTTCTGCATCTGTTGAGCGACGGCGACTACACGGTGAACATCCGCCGCGAGTTCGCGGCGCCCGGCGGAATCGCCGCCAGATACCCCGCCGAGGGCTGGAGCGCGGATTTGGAGTCCGCCGGGACAGGCGTGGCCATCCGGGTGCGCGGCGAGAGCAAAGACCGACTGCTGGTCCTTCAGGATGGAAGCGGGGAAGCGCGAAAAGAGAACCCATAAGGACATGCCGTACCATAGCGCGGCCCAGGGAGAACCCGTCAAGTGACAACCTCCCACGATCGTGTACTCACCGCCTGCGCCTTTCGCCAGCCCGACCGGATCCCGCGGTTCGAGAACTTCTGGCAGTATCCCGACACATGGCAAGCGCGGCTTGGCGACCGCGAGGGCCTGACGGACGTCGTGATCTGGTATCCCGACGAGACGCCATTTCCTTCGCGCGCCCGGCCGCTGGGCGAAGAGAAAGGCTACGTGATCGAAGCGGACGCCTGGGGCCGGATCACCCGGCGCTGCCCCGGAGCGTTCTTCGTGGAGACGCTGCAAGCGGCGATTTCCCAGCCGGCGGACTTGGATCGCCTGGAGTTCGATTCCCCGCACCTCGATTCCCGTTACCTGACCGGCAAGATGGACCCCTCGGTCACGCATCCGAATGAGGCGGTGATGCGGCAGGCGCTGGCTGACGACAAGGCTCGGCACTGTGTGTTTGGCAAGACGGGCGGCCCGTACCTGCGATCCACCTACCTCCGCGGCGAAATGGAGTTCCTCATGGACATTGTTGCGGACCCGCCGTTTGCCCGGGCGATTGCGGAGCGTGTGGGCGACCACCTCATCGCCGTGGGCGTCGAGCAACTCCGCCGTTGGGGTCTCCACGACACGGGCCTGTGGATTTACGACGACATGGCCTATAACCGCGGCCCCATGTTCAGCCCGCGGCAGTTCGAGCAGATCTTCCTGCCCATCTATCGCCGGATGGTCGCGGCCTACAAGGAGGCTGGGGCGAAGTACGTGTTTCTGCACTCCGATGGCGACATCCGCAGCCTCCTGGAAATGCTCGTCGCCGCCGGGATTGACGGCATCAACCCCTTGGAGCGGCGGGCGCACATGGACGTGCTCGAAGTCCGGAAGCGATTCCCCCGGCTCATCCTGACCGGGGGTATGTGCAATACGAAGACCTTGGTATCCGGGACGCCGGATGAGATCGAGGCGGAGGCCCGCCAGATCATCGAGCTCGGCCGCGACGGCGGGGTCGTGATCGGGTCTCACTCCGTCAGCCCGGAGATTCCCTTGGAGAACTTCGTCATCTATCACGAGACCTGCGAGAAGTACGGCAGTTTTGTTTGACCGAAAAGACAAGACAGAGAGAATGACAGCGAAGTGAAGTCAGAAGTCGTGTTGCCCGCCAGCATGTTTCTGACCTTTTCCTTCTGAAGTCTTGATCGCAAGGGACGCGGAGGCTGGTTGCCCACCGGAGCATCACCGAGCACGTCGTCCAGATCGGGCCACGCCTGAAAGTGGCGGGTGTGGAGGATGCGCTCAAACACGGCGAGAAATCGCTGATCGGCAACAAAGGCTGTCGGCGCCGCGTGCGCGCGAGCGGCAGGCGCTTCACGATCGCCCCCCGCTTTCTGGCCGCGCTTCCTGGCGCCCTTCTTCGCGGCGGTCTTCCTGCAAGGCGCAGTCTGGGAAGACGGTTTCGAGACTTCGCCAGCGGCCTCGAATGAAATGGCAAAGTGCACATCCACCAATTCCCGCTCGCCACATCAGGGCAATGTTAGAACGGAGCGCGCCAAGTTTTCAAGCCCGGCTCACGCGTCCTCCCCCTTCCTCCCTTCCCGCTCCCGCTGGCGGGCGATGATCGTGTCGAACAGGACGATTGCGCCCAGCGTGATCAGCGGGAAAATGGCAAGACACAGAAACACGAGATCGTAGTTGTGTGTTTTGTCAATATACTTGCCGATCTGCGGATTGAGGAGCGCCGCAAAGATATTAGCCGCGCACCCTGTCAATCCCGCGAGTTGCGCCGTGTTCTTGAAGGAAACCTCGGGCTGACAAGCCGTCTGGTTTGGGACAATCGAAGTGATGCCGAGCCCTGCAACCGCAAGCAGGCCGAGCGCGATATATGGATTTTCGATATGGCTGATAAAAACAACCGGCAACACGAGGACGGCGCCGACAGCCACGGCCGCCGCCCGGCCCTGCCGGACGGAGAAGCCCTTCTTGTCGCACAGGTATTTCACAATCCCCCCTCCGAGGAAGTTCCCCAAGTCGCCTCCAAGGAAGATAGGCACAGTGATGATGCCGGCGCCCAGGACTGTGAATCCGCGCACGTCGTGCATGTACTTGGTGCTCCACTCGCACAGGAAATACCAACATGGATTGATCGTGATCGAGACGAGGATCAGGAGCCAGAAGCCGGGGTGCGATAGAATGACACCGAATGGCCTAACCACATCCGCCGCGTTTGCGGCTTTGGGACGGTCCTCCTTCGCCGTACTGAAGACGTCGGCTCGGCCGCGCGTCACAGCCCACCAGAGGATAATCCACAAGGCGCCCAGCGCGCCGATGATCAGGAAAGCATAACGCCATCCAAGACTGACGGCGATTGGCGCGATGATGAAAGGGGCGATCAGCGATCCGGCCGCGGCGCCGGAGTTGAAGATTCCCATTGCCAGCCCGCGGTCCGCGCGCGGGAGCATGTTCGCCACGATGCGGGTGGCGCAGGGCCAGTTGAAAGCCTCGCCGATGCCGAGCAATCCCCGCGTCCATTTGAAAACCCCGACGCTTGTTACCCAGAAGGCGAGCGCGCCGGCGAGCGACCAAAGCCCTACGGCGCAACCGTAGAAGAGACGGAGTGAGAAACGATCGGCAATGAAGCCCGCCGGGATGTGAGTGAAAGCGTAGGTCCATCGGAAGGCGGCAAGAAGATCGCCGAATTGCTCGTTGTTGAGTTGGAATTCCTTACAGATCAACGGCGCACAGACGGACATCGTCTGCCGGTCCAGATAGTTGAGCATTGTTGCGAGGAACAGCACGATGCACAGCCACCATTTCCACGCCTTGCTGACCGTTCGATGCGGTCCTATTTCCGATGCATCAAAGGGGGGCATTGCTTTCATGTTTTCTCCTTTTCTCTCCCGCCCGCTTGGGGGGATATGGAATCCTTCCGCAGAATCAGATGGTGCGGTCATTCGCGCGCGTTTCATAGTAATCGAAGCTCGGACCCATCTTTTCCCTAACCTCGCCCGTAGCCTGGTTCAGCCGCTCGATAACTTCCGCCGGGAGCGGCTGGGCGGCCGCTTTTGCATTGTCCTCCAGCTCGCGGGCGTTGCGCGCCCCGACCAGGGTGCTCGTAACAGCCGGGTTGGAAATGGCCCACTTGACGGCCACCTGCGGCATCGTGAGCCCAAGATCCTTGCCGATTGCCCGGATCGCTTGAAGCGCGGCGTTGATTTCCACCTCATGGCCGTTTTCGCCGTGGCGGACTTCCCTGCACTTGCGCGAATCGAAATGCCGGGTGCGCCGCTGCATCGGAGGCACGTCGTCGAGCGTCGGAAAAATGTCGGCCAGAATCCCCTGCAGGAGCGCCATGTAGCCGAGAATACCGATCCCCTTGCGCCTGCAGTAGGGGAGTATTTCGTGTTCGATCGCCCGGCAGAGCAGATTGTGGGGCAGCTCGTTGATAACGATATCGGCCCCGGTGGCGAGCGCCTCGTCCATCTTGGCCGGAGCGAAGTTGCTCACGCCGATGTAGCGGATCTTCCCCTCGTCGCGCATCTTCATCAGCGTGGCGAAAGCGTCCTGGACCGGCGGGCAGACCTTCATCTCCGTGTTGAAGTGGTGGATCGAGCGCAGCGTGATGGGCCAGTGGACCATGTAGAGATCCACGTAGTCCACTCCCAGGCGCTTCCGGCTTTGGTCCCAATGCTTCGGCAACTCGGCCGGGGCGACGTTCGACGGGCTTACCTTCGTGCCGACGATCACCTTGTCGCGCGGCACGAGCTTCAGCGCCTCGCCGAGCGAAGACTCGCTCCCGCCATTGTTGTACGCCTCGGCGCTGTCGAAGTAGTTGATGCCGAAGTCCACCGCCGCCTGCACCGTCGCGTTGACGTCGCTCTGGGATTGGTCGCCCCAGTACTTGCCACCTCCGAACGCCCAGCATCCCAAGCCGAGCACCGAGAGGCGAAGGTTTGACTTACCGCACTGTCTTGTTTCCATTGGAATATGTCCTTTACCGAGAATTCCCGTGTCGCACTATTCCGGCTGTTTGTGCATCCCATGCGGCGCGCGGAAAAACAGAACACGTTGCAGCCGCGGCATCCGAGCCTGGGTCTTCATGACTCAGTCCTGGTTGAAGAGCATGATGGCCTTGACGCCCTGCCCACTATGGATCGCTTCGAAGGTCTCGAGCCATTGGTCAATCCGGATGCGGTGGCTGATCATCGGCTCGATCTGGAGCGTCCCCTGGCCGATCATGGCAATGACCGCCTCCCACGATGGCCAGTTGTGGCTGAACGTGCCCTGGAGGCGAACGCCTTTGGAGAGAAGCGGATCGAGGCTGTAGTCTATCGGCTCCGGCCCCCAGCCGATCTTGGTTATCTGCCCCTGGCGTGCCACGACGTCCACGGCGAGTTTCAGCGCGTGTTTGTTCCCCGCGGCGTCCACCACGAGCGGAATGCCCTCCCCATTGGTCTTCTCCATGATGATTTCCCTGGCGTTCTCCTTCGACCCGTTGATGGTGAGCGCCGCGCCCAGCTTGCGCGCGCACTCGAGGCGGGCCGCGCCTCTATCGGTGCCGACAACGATGATCGGACCCGCGCCGCTTGCCTTGGCCACCTGGAGGCAGAAAAGGCCGATCGGCCCCGGCCCGATGATCAGAACCGGTCTGCCGGGGCGGACGTTGGAGAGAACCGCCAGAGCCTGATACGCGACGCAACCGGGCTCCGTCAGGGAGGCGTGGTCGAAACTGACGTTGTCAGGGATGCGGTGCAGGCAACCTTGACGCACCTTGACGTAGTCCGTAAAAGCGCCGTCCACCCCGTAGCCGAATCCCTTGCGCCCCCCGCAAAGGTGGTAGTTGCCCGTGATGCACTGCGGGCACTTGCCGCAGATCACCGCGCCGGTCTCGCTCACCACCCGGTCGCCTTCTTTCCAGCCGCTCACGTTCCTCCCGACCTTGGCGATCACTCCGCAGAACTCATGCCCCTGGATCACGGGCACCGCGACCGGATTGGCCATCTTGTGCTGCCACATCTCGATGTCCCATCCGCAGATGCCGACGGCTTTCGTCTGGAGAAGAACGTCCTCCGGCCCGATTTCGGGAACGGGAACCTCTCGGATTTCCAGCTCGCCGGGTTTGTTTCCGTACTTCACCAATGCTCGCATTGCTCAATCTCCTTTTCGTTGCTGTATATTCAGGGAACCAGAATGACCTTCATCAAACCTTTCTCCATCGCGTGGAGGCGATTGAACCACGATGCCCCCTCCGCCAGGGGCGCCACCGCGCTGATCAGCGCATCCACGTTGACCGATTTGCGCGCGATCATGTCCAGGCACGCCGGATATTCGCCGCACGAAGCGCACGAGCCGAGGAGCGTCAGCTGCCGCGTCACCACGGCCTGAAGCGGGAGTTCTACGCTAGGAGACAGATTGCCGACCAGCGTCAGAACGCCCCCCTTGCGCAGGCAGTGGATCGCCGTCTTGATCGTGGGCGCAATGCCCACCACCTCGAAGGCGACGTCCGCGCCGCGGCCGCCGGTGAGTTTTTTCACCTCCTCAACCGCGTCGCAGGCGTCCGCCTTGAGCCCCGCGTCCGCTCCCAGCTTAACCGCCAGGTCGAGCCGCTCCTGCTCGAGGTCCACCGCTATGATGCGGCCGCACCCCGCCAGCCGCGCGGCCTGCACCACCAGAAGGCCGATCATCCCCGCGCCAACCACCACGACCGTGTCGTTCAGCGAAACAGGCGTCCGCTCGACGGCGTGAAAAGCGATCGAGAGCGCCTCGACCATCGCCGCCTGCTCGAAGCTCGTTTCGCCCGGCAGGGGATAGAGGATGTGCTGCGGCACCGCGACGTATTCCGCGAATGCGCCGTGCCGCCGGTATTCCTCGCACGACACGCCCAGCACCCGGCGATTGTCGCAAAGATTGATGAGCCCCTTGCGGCAGAACCAGCAGACGCCGCAATAGACCGTCGAATCGAAGGTCACGCGGTCGCCCCTCTTCCAGCAGGCAACGCTCGACCCGAGGCCGGCGATGATGCCCGCCGCCTCGTGCCCCATGATGATGGGCGGGCGGCGGCGACCCGTCGAGCCGTCCATCCCGTGGACGTCGCTTCCGCAGATGCCGCAGGCCTTGACCTGGACGAGCGCCTCGTCGGCGGCGATCTCCGGCATCGGCGCGTCTTCATAAACGAAATGGTTGTACTCCTTCAGAACGAGTGCTTTCATGCGTTCATTCACCTTTCTTGACCACGCCGATGGTCAGCAGCAGGTTGGCGAAGCGCCGCTGTTCGCCCGTCGCGATGACAAGCGACGTGCTCGGGTCCTTCGCCTTCTCGTAGAATTCGTAGCGCTTCAGGGGGGTGAGCTCCAGCCCCGCCGGAAGTATTTGTTTGAACTCCTCGAAGATCGCCTGGGGCGAGCCGTCGGGCGGAGTCATCACCGTCGCCGCCTCGATCGGAATCGTTTCCACCAGCGCCTTGAGGGCGTCGGTGACCTGCACTATTCCCGGCATCAGATTCAGAAACACCTTGCGCGCCAACGCGGGCGAACCCGTAACGAACGGATAGTTCCCGTCGGCAATCAGCACTTGGGAGCCATGACCCGACCGACCGAGCGCATCCAGGATTTCGGGGTGCAGCAGTTTCGTCTTCAGCATGGGCGTCTCTTCCTTTCCCCGCGATTTCAAGCCATTTCGCGCACGACGCGCGACGCCATGTCCGTCCATTGCGTCACCCGCTCCGGCTCCCCGCACAGCGTGTGGATGTCCTTCATGACGATGTGGACCGCGCAGCCGCGGGCAATCGCGATCGTCTCGCGAATGTCGCTCTCCGCCGATGCCCAGTCGGGCCGCGGCGCGCAAATGCGCGAAGGATTCGGCTTATAGACAAACACGAATTTCCTGCCGATCTTCTCCGCCGCCCGCTCCCGGTTCGCGCTGGGAGGAACGGCGCACCAGCGCAGATTTGGCACATTCTCGAACAGAACGTCGTACTTGTGGTCCAGCGGCTCGCAGCAGCCATAGTCCACCAGCCCGAACCGGCGCAGCAGCGGCAGTTGATACTGCAACACGAATTCATCGAACAGCTGCGGTCCGACGCCGACTGTTTCCTGCGACTCGCCCCAGCAGAAGCAGTGGCGCGCGCCGGGCGCGCCCTCGATCTTTTCGCCCGGAAGAGACTCCGTGGGAGCCAGGCCGCCCGATCCGCATATATTGTCAGCCAGGTTGTTGACCGCCACCTCGCCCGCTCCCTCGTACAGGTCGAGCTCGCGCATGAAGTCGTCTCGCAGGAACGCCATGAGACGGTGAATGATCTCCGGCTGCTCGTACATGTCCATCATCATCCGGTCGAGCCCGCGCATGTGAATCAGAACGCGGCTCAGGCCGTAGCGCCAGAAAAGCCGCCCCACGCGCCGCACCTTCAGTAGGTCGCCAAAGAGCTCGTTCGCCAGTTCGCAGGAGCGATTCGTACCTTCGATCTGGAGTTCGATGGGGCGGAAGTGGAGCTTCTCGATGTCGGCTTCGGTCCTAATCACCGGCTCGATGTGGTAAGCCCCGCGATTGTACTCGCTGCTCGTGGTCAGAAGCTGGAACCCGTAGTCGTTGTAGCCGCCTCCGGTCGCCTGAATCTCGACGTTGAACGTGTCGAGGATGGGGAAATCGTCGTGGACTCGCTCGTGACGCACAACCTTTTCGCGCAGCGCGCGCTCGAAAGGATGGAGCGCCGCGTCCTCGCATTGGGGACTCATCCACTGCGAGTAGAACTCGGGGGGAAACTGCCAGGCGAACAGCATTGCCCGCTCGGGGCGCAGGTCGTTGCATGCAGTCCACAGGCGGACCTTCTCGGCCTGCTCGGGCAGCGCGGCGATCTCGGCCACGCGGCCGGCCAGATTGCGCAAAGTGGCGCGGTCTCTGTTGCTGACTCTCATGTTGTTCCCTTCAGGGTTCATAGGACTGGAAATGGATCTGCTTCCGAGGGTGGCTTCGCGCCCCACTACCGTTTAATGGTTTCTGCCCGCTTCAGCGCGGCTTCCCGACATGCTTCAGCCTTTCCTTTGTCCCCTCCCTTGCTGAAGCGGGTCGAGAAGCCCGGCTGAAGCCGGCTTTGTTCTTGAGAGAGTATTCCCCCTTTCCCACCGGCTGAAGCCGGGGGCAAAGAGGAGCCGCCTGAAGTCGGCTGAGGATACACTCAAGTCTTGCATATTATTCATATTCCAGTGGTTAGAGCGTGCAAACCCTTAAACGGTAGTGCTTCGCGCCCCTGGGCTTCGTTATGGAATCCTTTCCGAATCTGCCTCTGTCTGTCCTTTCCTCTGTCCGTCCAGAAAACTGGTGAGCCGGCCAACTGGCGAACTCTGATGGGCCAAGGCCCATCCTACGAACTGGCAAACCGGCGAACCGGCAGACCACCAGACCGGCGAACCGGCAGACCACCAGACCGGCGGACTGGCGGACTGTGTAAGGCTCCTGCGTTTGGGTGCGGCTCCGCTGCTCCAAGACTTTCGAGTATGGGCTTCCGCCGGCGCCTTTTTGCAGCACCAAGAGGCGGTTGCCGGCGTCGCCGAGTTGTGGAACAACAGACCCCAGGGGTCGCCGTACTCGATGTAGGCCATATCAACGTACCTCA
>Ga0315281_10008348_pt1 | contig 14492 bp, 10 predicted proteins | sample YL17G07_0_MG_FD_204540 | JGI IMG/M metagenome (GOLD analysis project Ga0315281, IMG submission 204540) | Sediment microbial communities from Yellowstone Lake, YNP, Wyoming, USA - YL17G07_0 | ecosystem: Environmental > Aquatic > Freshwater > Lake > Sediment | place: USA: Wyoming | collected...
CCACATTGCGCTCGGATATGCCAAAGGTATGTATGGTCCTGGCTAACGTACAGCCGTCACCGGACCGGTATTTGACACGCGTCTCCAGATAGTCACGTAGCATTGATTTCATCTCACCGGGAACGCCGGGTAAACAGACTAATTCAGTGTTGCCGTGCCGGAAGGCAAAACCGGCGGCGGTTCCGTTGCTATTAAAAATTACCGTTGCACCTTTCGGAATCAACGCCTGTTTTTTGTCTGTGTCCGTAACCGTTCTATGTCGGCTCTCAACTATTTTCTGTATATGGGCATAAGATTTCTCGTCCAACACCAGCGGAACGCCGAAGAAGTCCGATACCGTCTCGCGCGTTACATCATTTTCCGTTGGACCCAGTCCACCGGTAGCAATAATTAAATCCACTCGTTTACAAGCAACATCCAGGGAAGATTTCAACAATTCCTTATTATCACCGACAGAGGTTTGAAACTGTACCCTGATACCATTCTCCGTCAAGGACTTTGCAATGTACGGAGCATTGCTGTCGGTAATCTGCCCTAAAATGATTTCTGTGCCTATGGTGATAATTTCAGACGTTGTCATGTAAGTTTTTAATTCCTTTCGTTTAACCACAAATTTATAATTTAAACGTTTGACTAATAAACAGTCTTCATGATAGTATTTAAAATCATCAAACGCAATACGCGATAATTTTAAACCATATTTCCTTGTCCTTATGACCACAGAAGAGGCGGTATGACTACAGACCACGCCCTTTTAAGCGCCCTGCTTGAAATTTCAGATGACGCAATTATCGTGTCCGATAAAAGCAATCAGGTATTGCGGGTAAATAGTGCATTTAAAAAACTCACCGGCCTTGAGGATGACGAAGTCAAGGGAAGAGGTCTCATACAGCATAATTGCGGCTGCCAGGAGAAACCATTGTTAACAACGGTTGAAAAACCGTACGACAACGGCAATTCATGGACTGGTTTGATAACTATTTGTAAAAAGGATGGCAAAGCGTTTGCCTCCCATGCCGTTATTTCAAAAATAAACGATGGACGGGGTGAACTCGTCCGGCATGTTGCCGTTTTGCGCCCTGGTTCTTCATCAGGCGAGACTTCAAAAGACTACGGAAACAAACAATTAGACCCCCTTACCAATCTTCCCAACCGCTTCCTCTTTAATGACCGCTTAGAACAGGCCGTAATTGCATCCAAGAGGTTAAAGAAATCTGTTGCAGTGTTTACCGTCGGGCTTGACCGTTTTATTATGGTTAACGACGGACTGGGCTTTGCCATCGGCGATATCATCTTAAAAAGGATGGGGGAACGCCTGAAAGAAACCATCCGCCACAGCGACACCATCGCACGGCTGATGGGAGACATTTTCTCCATGTCCTTGGTGGTAACGTCGGTTGACGACACCGTCTTATTAGCAGAGAAATTTCTGAAGATCGTAAGCGAACCTTTCCCTATTGAAGGTCACGAAATAACTATGACGGCAAGTATCGGCATCAGTGTTTTCCCGGTGGACGGTGAGGACGCCGCCACGTTGATCAAGCGTTCTGAGAGCGCCATGCGTTATGCAAAAAAGATGGGCGGTAAAAAATATCAATTTTTTGCGAACGAAATGAATACCCGGGCGAAGCACCGCATCGAGACAGAAAACAATATGCGGCATGCCCTGGAACACAACGAATTCTTATTATACTATCAACCGAAGATTGACACGAAGACTGAGGCCATTATTGGCGCGGAGGCGCTTATTCGGTGGAATAACCCCGCGCGCGGTATGGTACCTCCCGGAGAATTCATACCTATTGCCGAAGAAAGTGGTCTGATTGTACCAATAGGCGCATGGGTGATGCGCAACGCCTGCAAACAGTGCAAGGAATGGCTGGATCAAGGCCTAAATCCCATACGCATTTCAATCAACGTGGCTACCCATCAGTTACGCTCCAGTGATTTTATTCATCAGGTTAAAGAGGTCATTGATGAAACGGGCATCCCGCCCAGCCAATTGGAGCTGGAGATTACAGAAGGCACGATGATGGAACATTCCATTTCCAACATAAAAATTTTGCAGGAATTAAGGGATATGGGAATACACATTTCAATAGACGACTTCGGCACGGGCTATTCCTGCCTAAGCTACTTGAGCCGTTTTCCAATCACAACGTTGAAGGTTGATCGCGCGTTTGTCAATAACTTACAGGACAGCAATAACGCCGAGATTACCCGCGCCATCATAAGCCTTTCCAATAGCTTAAAATTGGAAGTCGTTGCAGAAGGTGCGGAAATAGCGGAACAAATTACATTTTTGTCCTTTCATGGATGCACCGTTGTGCAGGGATTCTTCTATAGCCGCCCCGTTTCCGCCAAAGATTTTGAGAAAATGTTACACACGGGATTTATTCACAAGGGTTAGCCCGACCTTTGCAATTCGCGCTGAAAAACCTGCTTCAGATTAAAGCAGACTCTTTCCGGTTAGCTCCTTGTATGCGTTCAGGTACTTTTCTGAGGTTTTTTGGATGATCTCAGGGGGAAGCACCGGCGGAGGTGGTTCTTTATTCCAACGGAGGCCTTCGAGATAGTCTCGGATAAATTGCTTGTCGTAGGAATGCTGAGGCCTTCCTGGCACATAGTCTTCCAATGGCCAGAAACGGGATGAATCTGGCGTTAGCGCCTCGTCGATGAGAATGGTCTTATTGTCCGCGGTAACGCCCCATTCAAATTTGGTATCGCAAATGATAATGCCCTTCTCTCGCGCGTAGTTGCTTGCCTTAAGGTACACCTTCATGCTTTTTTCCCTTAGTTCCTCGGCGTATTTCTTCCCTATCTGATCGACCACCTTTGAAAAGGAAATGTTCTCGTCATGGCCTGTGGTTGCCTTTGTCGAGGGGGTAAAGATGGGTTCGGGAAGCTTGTCTGATTCTTTAAGCCCCGCAGGCAGTTTTATACCACAAATGGCTTGTTTTTTCTGATATTCCTTCCAGCCGGATCCAGCCAGATAACCACGAATTACGCATTCGACCGGGAAAACCTTCACTTTTTTCACCAGCATGGAGCGCCCCTGCAGTATATTACCAAACTGCGAAATCGTGTTATTGTTCATGCGGTCGATTTGGGTGGTAATGAGATGGTTTTCGGCAATATCAGCAGTATATTTAAACCAAAATTCCGAAAGACCCGTAAGCACCATGCCTTTGTAAGGTATGCCGTCCGAAAGGACTACGTCGAAGGCGGAAATCCTGTCCGATGCAATAATAAGTAAATTGTCGCCGATTTCATAAATGTCCCGTACTTTGCCGCGGTTGCACAATTTGAGTTGTGGGATTTCTGTGATAAGCAATGGTTTCATACTTTTTCTCATAGTCGAATAGTTTGATGGCATAAACATATTTACCTGATAGTGCTTCAGTTCAGGCTCTGCATATATTTTTATGATACCATTTGAAAAGAAAAGATGCAACTAGATTGCCATTGGCGGCAGATTAAGTTTTCTGGGATATATTCCAAAATCTTTCTCACTCAAACCTTCGGGTTTGATGGCTGTTTTCTTGTTCCCAATCTCCAGCTTGGGAATGTGCCTGCACCAGAAACTCCTGACTGCACGTAAATGTATATGAATGTATAGGAATTTGAAAGTAGGGACACGGCGCCCGTGTCCCTGTATGTAAACAAGAAAGTCGCTGAAGACCTAATTTAATGATCAGAAATTTCAAAATGACTATGTAGTGGCAATTCATGAATTGCCACCAACACTGTTAAAAGCCGCCGAATGCCTAATTCAAATCCTTGTTCGATATTGATAATTCAATACACCAATACCCCGATTCAGAATTACGAGACGCCGGTATGGCAAGCGTTCCCGCTTGTCATAGCAAAATTCCTCAGAAAATAATCCCGAAGGGATGGCATGATGGCAGACAATGCCTGTAAAACAAAACCCAACCCCAAAGGGGTGAAATAACATGACGCGCTAAAACAATATCACCCCTTCGTGGTTTAAAACCCATTGCACAACGATATTGCTACAATAATCACATCCCTTCGGGATTGAAAGTGCTTTTGAGATTTGTCTCTTGACATACCGAAATCGCATAGTTTAGACTACAAGTGTTGTAAAGCGAATTTCAAATTTTTATCATTCATTACACCCCACCGATTGCGTGTCTGGTGATCTGCATAAGATACGGACCGTCTTATTATTGTTGGCTGGAGAGACAATATGAACAGCGAACTTGTCAAAGAGCTTTGCAAGAGCCTGAGCGAAAACAAACTCGCCTACATCTTAGTTTGTGCATTGTCTGCATTGTTTGCATTGTTTGCATGGCTTGGCAAAACCTCTGCATCTCGCATTGCAAGGCGGGAAGAAGCTGCAATTCGAGAAGGAGTTTACAATTTATCAGGACCTGATGCGGAAAGCGTGTCTATTTCACCTGTCCTTTTTCACTCTCCACAGAGCCCTTCAGCCTATTCACGAAAATAAAATGGATGAGGAAGCATACAACATGCCTCTTCGAGAAAATGTGTTCAAGGCCGTAGAAACACTGAGGGAGACGATTCGGGAGAACCGTCCGTTCTATGCACATGATGTCTTTCAACACTGCGATAAACTTTTCATCTCGCCGTTTCTGATGTTGCAAGTCTTAAAACAAGTCCTGGAACCGGATCTCTGTCTTTTAAGGAAATGGAGAAATTGAAAAAGGATATTGATTTTGCCCTTGACTCAGTCGTCGAAAGCATCAGGGAGAGACTGAATTCACTGATCGTTTTGGAATGAACGGCCAATCAGTGAATGAAGGCGTACCGGCATCACTCGTGGAGATTGTTAGCATTGTCTGAAGCTTATTAGCGTGTGCTGTTGGTCGCTGGCGCAACCTTAATGGTATTGGAAAAGCGGTCATCGTTGGGTTTCGCCTTGATCAAATCAACCGCATAACTAAAACACCAATTCTCGGATAACCTGGAATGATTCGCCCCCGTTCTTTCCAGGAAAAAACCGAAAAAAGTTTGCATTTTTCTTTGTTTTTTTGTATCGCTTTATTTTATTGATAACAGAAAGCATAAACAGCCACATATCCATGTAAAATATCAGGGTAGTGAAGCTGTTATTTCAATTCCTAACGGTAAACTTCTTGACGGAGAATTGCCTCCAGCCAAAATGCGATTGGTTTTGGCTTGGATTGAAATTCATAAAGATGAACTTATAGCTGACTGGGATTTGGCCGTTAGTGGACAGCAGCCGTTTAAAATTGAACCATTGAGGTAAATTATGAACCCAAGAGTGAAGGCTGTAAAGACAAGAGATAACTATAAACTTGAGATAATTTTTTCTAATGGCGAGGTCGGCATATACGATTGCACTCCTTTGCTTAATTTCGGTGTATTTACTGAGTTGAAAGACGAAGTTTATTTTCGCCAGGCTATGGCGGCACATGGAACTGTAGTATGGCCACATGAGCAGGACGTATGCCCTGACACTTTATATTTAGATTCTGTAAAAATAAAAAAATCTCCTAATAAATCGCTCCAGCGGACTGGCACAAAAAGCCGTGCCAGCCGCTGAGCTTTGTTGTTAGACAATACGAGCGCGCCTTGCACATGTCAACCTCGTTTGTCCCAAAGAAAAAGCATCCCATCAGATATCTCAAAAACCATCATTTCCAAAGCCAGTTAACGAGGGGAGTATTCCCAAATTTTGTAAATTTGTGTTTTTCCTATACGGACAGGTGGAAATAGCTGGAAATACAACCCCCGGTTTGATTATCGCATTTACGGCGGCAATTGTTACCGTTGTATGGGGACAACAAATGTTGGCTCGATACGAGGGCGTTTGATAGCGTCAGCGGGGTATACATAGTACACAGTAGGACCACCCACCAGCAAGGAGCGCAAAGAATTGCCATACAGTGAAACGACTTTTTCTTGACCCTGGCTATAATTCACGGTAACATTGCACCGTTGCGTTGTTTTGACGCTTTTTCCGGTGAATCGAATGGGGCTATGGTGAAATAGTAGAAAAATATGTTGCCTTATTATGCACGCAAGATCGTTCAGTATCTCTCCTTTTCCCTCTTTCTTTATTTGCTCCTCTTCGTAGACCCACTCACGGAAAGGGATTTTGGGGCGAATGTTTTTCTTCGCATGAGCCCGCTTTCAGCCATCGGGGCTATGGCGGCGGCGAAGGTTTTTGTTGCAAAGTACTGGCCTGCCCTTGTTGTCTTGCTTCTTACCATCCCCTTTGGCCGCTTCTTTTGCGCATGGCTTTGTCCGCTTGGCACAACCATTGACGTTACCGACCATTTTTTTGCGCCTGTCAGAAAAAGGGCTCACAAAAATATCTACGACGGGCGGCGGCTCAAGTATTACCTGCTTGCATTTCTTTTGATTGGCCTCTTCTTCGGTCTTCAGTTTGTCGGGTGGTTCGACCCCATTTCCCTGGCGACAAGCGTATACTCGATATGCGTCCATCCTTACGTCGTTTCCCTGCTTAACAGCGTCCTGGACTGCTTCAGCGGTGTGCCGGTGGTGGGGTATGTGTTTGATTTGCTGCAACAGTCCATCCACGCCGTGCTGTTTGCACAACACGCGCCTTTCTTCCGGGGGCATGGGATACTCCTCGTGGTGTTTGTCGCATTGATTTCCTTTGGTATGGTATTGAGGCGCTATTGGTGCCGGAATCTCTGCCCAATGGGCGCCCTTTTTGCCTTGTTTTCCGATTGGTCAATATTCAAGAGGAACGTTTCATCGTCATGTACAAGCTGCGGTATCTGCGTGGAAAATTGCGGTATGGGGGCAATTGGAGAGAGCGGACAGGAGACCAAAGAAGGCGAGTGTGTGTTGTGTATGACATGCAGCAAGGTGTGTCCCGAAAATAGCATTGCCTTCCGGCGGAATCAATCGCTTGAGCAAAGGAACGCCGTAGACCTTTCCAAGCGGTCGTTTTTATTCGCAGGAGTGCTGGGAGCAGTTGTGGCGCCTTTGGTCAAAATGAATTACACGAAGGCGGTTAACAAAGGAAAGATGTCGCTCATCCGCCCGCCCGGCGCTGTGGATGAGGAAGAGTTTGTTGCGCTTTGTATACGCTGCGGGGAGTGTATGAAGGTTTGCAAGACCAATGGGCTGCACCCCGTATTGCTGGAGGGCGGGATTGAGGGCGTGTGGACGCCGAAGCTTATTCCCCGTCTTGGTTATTGTGACTATGGATGCGTGTTATGCACGCGGGTGTGTCCGTCCGGCGCGCTCAGGCGATTGGAGCTTGACGAAAAACGCGAGGTTGCCCTGGGAAAGGCGCGCATAGACCACAACCGGTGCATCCCATGGGCAGGCTACGCCCGGCTCCCGGAGTTGGAGAAGGAATGGCAGGACTTCAACTGCGGGGTCTGCGAGGAGGTATGCCCGGTGCCGACAAAGGCCATCCACTTTAATACCTATGTGGACGCGCAGCAGCGTGAAATACGCAGGCCTTTCGTGCGCGAGGACGTGTGCATCGGCTGTGGCTTTTGTGAAAAGGTATGTCCTGTCTTAGGAACGGCTGCCATTGTCGTGGAGGGTATTCAGCCTCAAACAAAGATAAAAAGCGTGGCCTCTTCCTCTCATAAGGGGCAAAAGGATTCGTCGATCAACAACTTTCTTCCGAACACCATCGGCGAGTGGAAGCGGGTCTCGCAGCCGGATATGTACGAAGGGAAGGAAAGGCTTTATGAATACATCGACGGCGGGGCGGAGCCTTATTTATCCTATTCATTTATCCGGGTCGTCAGTGTTGAATATAAAAAGGAGCCAGGCAAAAAGGTGTCCATTGAGATGTGGGAGTTCGGCAGTCAGGAGGACGCCTTTGGGGTATTTAGCAAGGAGCGCACCGGCACGGACGCAAAGATAGGCAACGGAAGCGCGCTCTTTAGCAACTATCTTTTTCTTTGGAATGATGTCTACTTTATTAGGGTTGAACCGCGGGAAGGCGACGTGTCGCCGGACGAGGTGGTACTTGTCGGGAAATCAATTATCAACATTATGCCCTATAAGAAGGCACAGTTGCCGTCCATTACGGCCTGCCTTCCCCGGCAGCATCTTATCCAGGAAAGTATCAAATTTTTTCACCAGAAGATCATCCTGGACAATATCTCCATCTCCGATAATTTTATTGAGGAGAATGTTTTTGGCCTCAGCGAAAAAACGAATGCCGTTATTGCTGAATACCAACCCGACACCAATGCAAGTCCGCTGAAGCTGATGGTAATAAAATATCCCGACACTCGCCTGGCGACCAGCGCCCTTCAGGGCGCGCTCAAGGTGTGGCGCGCCTGGGGTGAAGAGGAGTTTGCGTCCGGGATAATCCACTCATTTCAGAGCAAGGCGCACCGTTACACATCATTTTTACAACAAAGGGACGCACTGTGTGCCGTGTTTTTCTCTGAAAGCAGGGTATATGCCAAGAAATTGCTTGACGATGTTTTGGAGTTACTGTAGGTCTTGCAGCGGTTCAGATGGTAGAACAGTCTTGCAAATGAGCGCTCATACAATTAAGTTATTGAATGAGAAAATGTAACGATGTATACTACCACAGATAAACTAAGCAGTTTGAACGTAGTTGTTCACTGCAACCGGGCAGTATGTTATGATTTTATTGGTATCTAAATGAAAATTACTTTAAACGGCGAAACAAAGGCGTGTACGGACGGAACTACCATCGAAGGCTTGCTTGATTTGTTTAAGATCGACAAGAACCGCACCGCGGTAGAATTGAATTTACAGATTGTTCCGAAAAAGGAGTTCTCCAATCGGGTGTTAAAAGACGCCGACGTGTTGGAGGTGGTAACCTTTGTTGGCGGCGGATAGGAAGGGAAAAATTTATGGAAGACAAAAAACTCAAGATCGGGAAGTATGAATTCACCTCCCGTCTGCTTGTTGGCACAGGCAAATACCCCTCAATGGAGTCGATGGCCGACGCCCTGGAAGCAAGCGGCACGGAGGTTGTTACCGTAGCCGTCCGAAGGATAAAGATTAACGAAACGACGTCACTCCTTGATTATATTGACACCAAAAAATACGTCATATTGCCGAACACGGCCGGCTGTTACTCCGCCGATGAGGCTATCAGGGTTGCCCGTCTTGCGCGGGAAGTCGGCATGTCAGACATGGTCAAGCTGGAGGTGCTTGCCGACGAAAGAACGCTCCTGCCGGATCCCATCGAGACCTTAAAGGCCACGCAGACACTGGTAAAAGAAGGTTTTACCGTGCTGGTGTATACCTCGGACGACCCCATTATTGCAAGGAAACTAGAAGATGCAGGCGCTACCTGCGTTATGCCTGCCGGTTCGCCGATTGGTTCAGGCCAGGGGGTCTTAAACAAAAACAACATGCGCATCATCCTCGAATCGGCGAAGGTGCCGATTATTATTGATGCAGGGGTCGGCACAGCATCGGACGTAACCGTTGCGATGGAACTCGGTTGTGAAGGAGTTTTGCTCAATTCGGGAATTGCCCTTGCAAAAGACCCGGTTCGTATGGCAAAGGCCATGAAACTGGCTTGCGAATCCGGACGCCTTGCATACCTTTCCGGCCGCATTCCCCGCAAACTGTACGCAAAGGCCAGCAGCCCTGAAAAGGATTTTTAAGCAGTGAACAAGCCCAGTCCCCCCCCTGCCCCCCCCCGCCATTGGCCGACCACGCGGATCAATAACCCGCCGCTGTAGCTCAGGGCTTCAGCCCTGATGGACGCTTGTATTGTACGCTACGCCAAACCCCCACACAATGCTTGACAACGCCCGCACCTGTGTCAAGCGCAACGTCCATCAAACCAAACGGTTGTGTGGTGGCAGGAGTTTTCTCCTGCCGCTTAGCCAAAAGAATGAACTAGCCGCGGATTGGCGCGAATTGGGCTGTTCCCCTCCGGGGCATGTTGTATGGACACGGCGCCCGTGTCCATACGTGTGAGCATCAAAAATTCATCTTGTTTTGCTACACCCACAAAAAAAACAAATAAAAACACTTGCATTTTTTAAAACTTATGCTTCAATAATTAGGTCTTGTTCATTTACTATACCTATTAACATAAACAATCGGGTGTGAATATGGCACAAATCAACGTTGAGAAATACATTGCAGGTTACGGCAGGACAAAGGAATCGGCCATCCCTATTCTACAGGCCATTCAGAACGATTACGGCTACCTTCCCATGGACGTCCTGGGCAAGGTGTGCGAAGAGTCGGAAATAACAAAATCACATCTTTACGGCGTAGCCACCTTTTATTCACAATTCAAACTTACCCCCAAAGGCAAAAACGCCATTAAAATATGCAAAGGCACGGCCTGCCACGTAAAGGGCGCGGACGTCAGCATCGTGGCGTTTAAAGACCAGTTGGGTATTAATATAGACCAGACTACAGAAAATGGCGAGTTTTCTCTGGAAACGGTGGCCTGTCTGGGATGTTGTTCTCTTGCCCCCGTAGTAATGGTTAATGAAGACGTTTACGGCGGGCTGTCATCATCGAAAGTAAGGAGCACGTTAAAAAAATATGGGAAAGAATAATGGGCATATCCGATTCGTAGTAGGTTTAGGGAGCTGTGGCATTGCGGCCGGTGCCAAAGACCTTTATGAAGAATTGGCCGCAAAAATGAAAAGCCACCCTGCCGCCACGCTGACTCACACGTCGTGCAACGGCATGTGTTTTAAAGAACCCATCCTGGAAGTATTTTACCCCGACGGCAACCACCTGATGCTGGGGAACATCCACAAAAAAGACGTAGAAAAGGTGCTTGAGCCGCTGCTCACTCAGAAACCGGTGGATGAAAAATTCGTCATCGAAAACTCCCTCCAACCGGACAAAGTAGAAAGCTTCCGTCTGAAACAACACAAAATCGTCCTGGAAAATTGCGGAGTTATTGACCCCGACGACATTGCGCCCTATTTAGAAAAAGGCGGCTACACGGCGCTGAAAAAAGTCTTAACCTCCATGACCTTCGAACAGGTAATCGAAGAGATGAAGGCCTCCGGCCTGAGAGGCCGCGGCGGCGCGGGTTTCCCGACGGGTATGAAATGGCAATTCGCCAGAAACACCCAGTCAGAAAAAAAATACATGATATGCAACGCCGATGAGGGCGATCCCGGCGCATTTATGGACCGCGCGGTGCTGGAAAGCGACCCCCACCGGGTAATCGAAGGGTTAATCATCGGGGGGTATGCAATTGGCGCACATTACGGTTATATCTACGTGCGCGCCGAATATCCGCTGGCGATTAAGCGCTTAAAAATAGCCATTACCCAAGCCACGGAAAGAAACCTCCTGGGCGACAACATCCTCAAGAGCAATTTCTCATTTCACTTAAAAATCAAAGAAGGCGCAGGCGCATTTGTGTGCGGCGAAGAAACGGCACTTATCGCCTCCATAGAAGGCGAGCGGGGAAATCCCCGGCTAAGGCCGCCCTTCCCGGCCGTATCGGGACTGTGGAAACACCCCACCAATATTAACAATGTAGAAACCCTTGCTTCCGTCCCCTGGATCATCAACAACGGCGCCGCGGCCTACGCCTCTTACGGCACCGCGAAGAGCAAGGGTACGAAGGTGTTCTCCGTAGCCGGAAAGATCGCCAAGGGCGGCCTCGTTGAAGTGGATATGGGCATTCCCTTGCGTGATATCATCTACACCATCGGAGGAGGCACCTCTTCAGGCAAACCCTTTAAAGCCGTTCAATTGGGCGGGCCGTCAGGCGGTTGTATCCCGGAAAGATTACTCGATACACCCGTAGATTACGAAAGCATTGCCGCAACGGGCGCAATTATGGGTTCCGGCGGTATGGTGGTAATGGACGCCGACACCTGTATCGTGGACGTGGCAAAGTTCTTCCTCACCTTTACCCAGAAGGAATCCTGCGGAAAATGCACCTTCTGCCGTGTGGGTACCACCCGGTTGCTGGAGATTTTGGAAAGAATCGCCGCAGGCAAAGGGGTTATGGAAGACCTTGATAAACTGGCGGACCTTTCCGTAAAAGTGAAAGACCTCTCCCTGTGCGGATTGGGCAAGACCGCCCCAAATCCCATCATCACGACGATCAAATACTTTAGGGACGAATACGAGGAACACATTAAAAACAAAAAGTGCAGGGCGGCCGTCTGCAAAGACCTGATTGACTTCGCGGTTGTCGAAAAGGAGTGTACAGGCTGTCATGCCTGCTTCAAAAACTGCCCGGTAAAGGCCATTTCAGGCACAGCCAAGGCGGTACACCATATTGACCAGAAAATCTGTATTAAGTGTGGAATGTGTTATGAAGTTTGCAAATTTAATGCTATTTTTAAGGGATAACCATGTCAAATAAAGTGAACGTAACCATTGATGGAAAAGCGCTCCAGTTCGACGCGGGAACTACCATTTTGGACGCAGCGAAAACGCTCGGTGTGGAAATTCCTACACTCTGCCATAACGATAAATTATCACATTATGCCGGTTGTTGGGTTTGTACCGTAGAACAGAAAAGTGGACGCGGCGGAATGGTGCCTTCCTGTTCTACGAAACTTGAAAATGGCATGGTGGTGGAACTGGAAAACAAAAAAGTGCTGGAATCACGGAAGGCCTCTTTAGACCTGTTGCTTTCCGATCACTTCGGCGATTGCTACGCCCCGTGCAACCAAAAGGGATGCCCCGCAAATATTGACATCCAGGGCTTCCTCTTCCTGGAATCACGCGGCATGTACAAAGAAGCGGCAAACCTGATCAGGGAAAAAGTCCCCTTCCCCAACGTCTTAGGCAGGGTCTGCCCACGGCCGTGCGAAGAGGTATGCCGCCGTCAAAAGGTGGACAAGGCCGTTTTAATCGGCATCCAAAAGCGGCACATCGCCGAAATGGAAAGGCTGGAAGGCGGCCCCTATCTGCCCAAACCGCCAAAAAATTCCACCGGCAAAAAAGTCACCATCGTCGGAGCCGGACCTGCCGGTCTCTCTGCCGCTTATTACCTGAGACTGCAAGGCCACGAAGTCACCATGTACGAACGCCACCCGAAACACGGCGGTATGCTCCGTTACGGGATACCCTATTACCGACTGCCGGAAGACGTCATGGACCTGGAAGGTGACGCCATCATAAAACAACTGGGCGTAACCATTCATTACAAAACCGAGGTGGGCAAGGACGTTGACTTTGACAAAATCATGCAAAACTCAGACGCCGTCCTCCTCTCCGTAGGCGCCTCCAGGGCAACACCCATGGGAATAAAGGGCGAAGACCTGCCGGGCGTTTTTTCTGGTATAGACATCCTGGAAAGGCTGGCTAAGTATGAAACCGTGGACCTCGGCAAACGGGTAGTCGTAGCCGGTGGCGGAAGCACCGCGATGGACGCCGCCCGCGCCGCAGTGCGCCTGGGCGCGAAGGCGACAATCGTCTACCGCCGAAGCGAAAAAGAAATGCCCGCCCACCACGTCGAAGTACACGACGCCCGTGATGAAGGCGTGGATATCCAGGTGCTAACCAACCCCACCAAGATAGAAAAATCAGGCAAAGGCCTCAAGATAACCTGCGTAAAGATGGAACTGAGCGAACCCGACGAGAGCGGGAGAAGGCGTCCCGTAGTCGTTGCCGGCAGCGAATTTTCCATCGAAGCCGATTCCATCATCATGGCCATCGGCCAGAAAACCGACTTCTCCTTCGTGAAAAACAAGGCCGTAAACAAATGGGGCTTGTTTGACGTCAAGGGAAACAGCTACCAAACCACCGTTGACCCAAAACTCTTCGTCGCGGGCGACTGCTATAACGGCCCCGACCTCGCCGTGCGTGCCGTAGCCGACGCGAGAAAGGCCGCCCAATCCATAAACCAATTCCTCACGGGCAAAGAAGTCGTCGGGGAAGAAGTGCGCTTTAGCTCCTATCCGGGCGACCTCGGCACGCTACCGCCCGAAATGTTCGCCGCGTTTAAGGCGGGAACCCGCAAGGAAATTGACCTGCTACCCGTAAACAAGCGCGTAGGCAACTTCAACGAAGTCGAGCAGAAATGTGCAAAGCCCGATATGACCGTCGAGGCCAAACGCTGCCTGGAATGCGGCTGCAACGTAGCCGATATCTGCCTGCTCAAGAAGCACTCCCAGACAAACAATGCCGACCAAGTTCTATTCGAAGGCGCAAGGCGTACCTTCAAGACCGATTATTCACACGACAAGATCAAAATAGAAGCCCACAAATGCATCAACTGCAACGCCTGCGTACGCGCCTGCGAAGAAGTCAAAAAGTGCAACATCCTGGGCAACACCGGCCGCGGCTTCTCCACCCGCATCGCCCCCATGATGAACATGCCCTTAAGCCAGACACACTGCGACGGCTGCGAAGAATGCGTAAACGTCTGCCCAACGGCGGGTGTAAGGCTGAATAGGGATGTTTATTTGATGAATGTGCATGGATAGAAGGTTGGGTTGAGCAAGCAGACTGTGCCAAATGAACTTTGCATGGACAGCCTTTGTACAGTAAAAAGGTATGAAATACCAATTTTACTGGTAGTTTTTTCTGTTACTGTTCAAAAT
>Ga0315281_10008349_pt1 | contig 14491 bp, 13 predicted proteins | sample YL17G07_0_MG_FD_204540 | JGI IMG/M metagenome (GOLD analysis project Ga0315281, IMG submission 204540) | Sediment microbial communities from Yellowstone Lake, YNP, Wyoming, USA - YL17G07_0 | ecosystem: Environmental > Aquatic > Freshwater > Lake > Sediment | place: USA: Wyoming | collected...
TCGTGCGCAATTCGCAGCCGATCCATCCCAGACTTCGCCTCGAAGACCTTGGCCATGTCGGGATCCACTGCGTCGAGGCGAGGCGGAACCGGTCGCGGCTGGCCCATCACTGGATCACCTCGTCCGCTCGCGCCAGGAGCGACTGTGGGATGGTCAAGCCGAGCGCCTTGGCGGTCTTGAGGTTGATGACCAGCTCGAACTTGGTGGGCTGCTCGACGGGCAGGTCAGCAGGCTTGGCGCCCTTGAGGATCTTGTCCACGTAGATCGCGGCGCGGCGGATCAAGTCGGTAATGCTCGCCCCATAGGAGATGAGGCCGCCGATTTCCACAAACTGACTCGACTGGTAAATTGTCGGCAGTTGACCCTTTGCGGCCAGATCGACGATGCGCCTTCGTCCATTGAAAAGCATCGTGCTCGGAAACACCATGAGGCCCTCGGCGCGCTCCTTGGTCATCGTGGAGAATGCGCGATCGAACTCGCTGAGGCCCTCCGCCGACACGAGTTGAAGCCGCACTCCCAAACTCCGCGCCGCGGCCTCAGCCCCCTCGAGCATGTCTTTCATCGTGTGCTCGCCGAACGCGCCAGGATGCCAGAGGGCAGCAACACGAGAAATCTTGGGGAGCGCTTCTTTGAGCAGCTCGAGACGCTTGGGCACCAGCTCCGGGCCGAGGAAGGTCGACCCCGTGATATTCCTGCCCGGCCGCGCGAGGCTGGCGACGAGCCGGTCTCCGACAGGATCGCCCATAGCCGGCGCGACGATGGGGATAGTAGTGGTCGCCTGCTGTGCAGCGCGAGCCATGGGCGTATTCCCCGCAACGATGAGGTCGACCTTGAGACGGGCCAGCTCGGTCGCCAGGCCCGGGAGCCGGTCGAGCTTCCCGTCCGCGGATCGATACTCGATGACGATGTTCTGACCCTCCACATAGCCGCGTTCGCGTAGTCCTTGCCGGTAGGTCTCGATGAGTTGCCGCGTCTCGGGAGAATCAAGGGGACCGAATAGGAGGAAACCTATTCGGGCGACCTTGGCTGCCTGTTGCGCCTCGGCCGCGAGCGGCGCGACGAGGCCGCCGGCCAGCGCGCCGATGAACTGTCGCCGCGTGGTCACTGGATCAACTCGTCGGCGCGCTGCAGCAGCGACGGCGGGATGGTCAGCCCGAGCGCCTTGGCGGTCTTGAGGTTGATGACCAGCTCGAACTTGGTGGGCTGCTCCACGGGCAGGTCGGCGGGCTTGGCGCCCTTGAGGATCTTGTCTACGTAGGTGGCGGCGCGCCGGTACATGAGGGGAACGCTCGCTCCATAGGCCATGAGGCCGCCCGCCTCCGCCTGTTCCCTGAACCCGTACACCGCCGGGAGCCGGTTCTTGGCGGCGAGGGCTGCGATCTGCGTTCGCTGGGCAAGGAACAGCCCGTCCCGCAGGACAAGGACGCCACCCGTGTGCTGGCTGCGCATCGCCGCGAAGGCCGCATCGATCTCGACGGGAGTCCGCGCCCGCACGGTGTGAAGCTGTAGGCCGAGGGTCCGGGCCGCGCCCTCCGCCTCTCGCAATACGACGGCGCTACCACGATTGCCCGGGTTCTGGAGAACGCTCACCCGGGAGACCCTGGGGACGACCTCTTTGAGCAGCTCCAACTGCTTCCCCACCACCTCGGGGGCCATGTTGGCCAGCCCGGTGATGTTGCCGCCGGGCCGCGCCAGGCTGGCGACGAGGCCCACGGCAACGGGGTCGCCAGCGACGGCGAAGACGATAGGGATGGTGCTGGTCGCCTGTTTGGCGGCCTCAGGGGCGGGCGCCCCCCCGGTGACGATGACATCCACCTTCAGGCGTACGAGCTCGGCGGCGAGCGCAGGCAGCCGCTCGGGCCGTTCCTCCGCGTAGCGGTACTCGATCGCGACGTTCTGACCTTCCACATAGCCCAGCTCGCGCAGCCCTTGCCGGAAGGCCTCGAGAAGGTGCGTGTTATCGGCGAGCGAGCGGACCGAGAGGAAACCGATCCGGGGAACCTTCGCCGGCGCCTGCGCCTCGGCCGCGAGCGGCGCGGCGAGCAGGAAGACAGCCAGAGTGCCGATGAACGCCCGCCGCGTGGTCACTAGATCACCCCTCACCCTGCCCTCTCCCCCTTCGGGGGCGAGGGGATCCGGCCTGAGGGGGATTTGGCGCGGTCGCGTTCCATCTGGCGGAGCTCGGTGCGGCGGATCTTGCCGCTGATGGTCTTAGGCAGGTCGGCGACGAACTCGATCTCGCGCGGGTACTTGTAGGGCGCGGTCACCGTCTTGACGTGCTCCTGGAGCTCGGTGGCGAGGGCGTCCGAGGCGGTGTGGCCGGGGGCGAGGACCACGAAGGCCTTGACGATCTCGCCGCGGAGGGCGTCGGCCTTGCCGATGACGGCGGCCTCGGCGACGGCAGCGTGCTCGACCAGGGCGGATTCCACCTCGAACGGCCCGATGCGGTACGACGCACTGTTGATCACGTCGTCGGCGCGGCCGACGAACCAGAGATAGCCGTCCTCGTCCATGGACGCGCGGTCGCCGGTGATGTACCAGTCGCCGCGGTGGCACTTGGACGTCGCCTCCGCGTTCTTCCAGTACTCCTGGAACATGCCGACGGGCCGCTCGGGCTTCACGCGGATGGCGAGATCGCCTTCCTCGCCGCGCGGCAGCTCGCGCCCTTCCTCGCTCACGATGGCGAGATGATGCCCCGGCGCGGCCGGCCCCATGGAGCCGGGCTTCCACGGCGTCGCCGGGAAGGTTGCCGCGACCAGCACGCTCTCGGTCTGGCCGTAGCCCTCGTAGATGTGATGCCCCGTGCCCGCGCGCCAGGCCTCGATGACTTCAGGGTTGACGGCCTCGCCCGCGCCCATGCAGTGGCGCAGCGTCGGGTAGCGGTACTTGCGCAGCGGCTCCTGGACCATCATGCGATAGGCCGTTGGCGGCGCGAAGAAGGTCGTGATCGGGAAGCGCTCGAACATGGCGAGCGTCTCCTGCGAGTCGAACTTCTTGCCGCGCGCGTCCCAGACGAAGATGGCCGCGCCCATGTTCCAGGGCGCGAAGAAGGACGTCCACGCCGCCTGCGCCCAGCCCGTGTCCGAGATCGTCCAGTGCAAATCCTCGGGCGTGTTGTCGAGCCAGAACTTGCCCGTGATGATGTGGCCGATCGGATAGGACGCATGCGTGTGGAGCACCATCTTCGGGAAGCCGGTCGTCCCCGACGTGAAGTAGACCATCATCGGATCGCCGCTCGCATTTCGCGGGTGCGCCATCTCGGGCGAGGCCTGGGCCATCAGCCGCTCGTACTCCTGCCAGCCGCCGGAGCCCCGCCCCAGCCGGCCCCCGCCAGGACCAACGAGGATGCGGTGCTTCACCGTCGGGCACGCGGCCAGGACCTGGTCCACCTTGTGCGTGTTGTCGTCGTCGGTGATGACGACGCTGGCCTCGGCCGCGTTCAGCCGATAGGTGATGTCCTTGGTGGTGAGGAGCGTGGTGCCGGGAACGGAGACGGTGCGCGCCCGCAGGCAGCCCAGCAGGATCTCCCACCACTGATACACACGCGGGAGCATGACGACGACCCGCTCACCCGGCTTGACGCCGATCCCCGTAAGCGCGTTGGCGAAGCGCTTCGACCGCTCTGACAACTCGGCGAAGGTGAATCGCCGGGGCTGGCCGTCGGCCGACACCCAGAGCAGCGCCAGCTTCGACGGATCACGCGCCCACGCGTCAAATGTGTCAAACGCCCAGTTGAACCGCGCGGGCACCTCCAGCCGGAAGTCCCGCATCGTCGCCGCGTAGTCGGTCATGTTCCGCGCCGTCACTGGATCACCTGGTCGGCCTGCACGAGAATGAATTGTGGAATCTTGATTTTCAGGGCCGTGGCGGTCTTCAAGTTGACGGCAAGCTCCAGCTTCGTGGGCTGCTGAACGGGGAGCTCCCCGGGCTTGGCGCCCTTGAGGATCCTGTCCACGTAGGCGGCGGCGCGCTTGTAGTTGTCGAGTGGATCGACCCCATACCCGATGAGGCCGCCCGCTTCGGCGTCGGCCCGGGAGGCATACATCACGGGCATCCGGATCTTGGCGGCCAGCTCGAACGTCCGCGCCCGGAGTGAAGCCTGGAGCGGGTCGGGCACGCGCAAGAGGGCCTGGGCTCGCCAGCTCCTCGCCGCCTCGAAGGCGGGCTCCAGCTGCGCCGCTTCCCGGATCGGGAAGACGCGAAGCTGGATGTTCAGCTTACGGGCGGCGGTCTCGGCGGCCTGGATCTGGATCAGCACGTTGGGGTTATCGGGGTTGCCGATCACCCCGATGCGCGTGGCGGTCGGGATGAGCTCCTTGAGGAGCTGAAGCCGCTTGGCGGCGATCTCGCCGCTGAGGCTGGTAAACCCGGTGATGTTCCCGCCCGGCCTCCCAAGGCTGGAGACGAGCCCCACCCGCACGGGATCTCCGACCGCCACCATGACGATGGGAATCGTCGTTGTCGCCTTCTTGGCCGCGAGGTTGCCCGGAGTGTTCGCGACCACCATGACCTTGACCGGAATCTTGACCAGCTCGGCCGCCAGTTGAGGAAGCATATCGGGCTGTCCTTCCGCCGACCGGTACTCGTAGACGACGCTCTTCCCCTCGACATAGCCGAGCTCCTTCATGGCCTCGCGGAATGCATCCCACAACGGCTTCGCTGTCGCCGATGGGGCCGGCGTGAGGATGCCGACGCGGGGCATGGATTCGTGCTTCTGCGCCGACGCGTGGCCGAAGGCGCAGGCGACCACGACGGCGACGACAGCCGCGGCGGCAAAGCCGGGGAGCGCACGGTAGTCCATCACTGGATCACCTGGTCGGTGCGCAGGAGGAGCGACTGCGGGACGGTGAGGCCCAGCGCCTTCGCCGTCTTGAGGTTGATGACCAGTTCGAACTTCGTGGGCTGCTCGATGGGCAGGTCGGCGGGCTTGGCGCCCTTGAGGATCCTGTCCACGTAGACCGCGGCACGCTGCTGCATCTCGGAAGCATTTACTCCATAGGACATGAGGCCACCTGGCTCGACAAACACCTGGAGATCATAGATTGCGGCGATCCGATGCGCGGCCGCAAGATCGATGACGGCCTTTCTATGCACGAACATAAAGGCTGGCGACGTCACCACTACAGCCTGGTCGTGATTCTTCTTCATGCCGAGGAAAGCGGCAGCCAAGTCCTCCGCTCGGCGCACGGTGAACGTATGCACCTCTATGCCGAGGCTACGGGCCGCGATGGCAACCCGTTGATCGGACCGATCGAGTATCTGGGGGAGCGCCGAGGTCGTGACATCCTCTCGAAGGAGCGCGACCTTTGAAAGATTCGGTACGAGCGCCTTGAGAAGCTCGAGGCGCTTTGGGATGAGATCATCGTTCAGGAGCTGTGACCCTGTGATATTGCCCCCGGGCCTTGCGAGGCTCTCGACGAGTCCTGCGGCAACGAGATCATTGTCGGCGCGACCGACCACGATGGGGATGGTTTTCGTTTCCAGTTGGAGGATCTTTGCGAGGCCCGCGCCCGAAACGAACAGTACGTCGACCTTGAGGCGCACAAGGTCAGCGGCGCCTGCGCGAAGCTGATCGGCTGATTCCCCGAACCGTCGCTCGACGACCATGTTTTGGCCATCGACCCAGCCGAGCTCTCTCATCGACAGCCAGAACGGGTTCGTCGAGACCGACCTCGCCAGCTCCTGTGGGCTCGGCGCCGGACCGATGCCAAGAACTCCCACGCGAGCCATCTTCTCTGACTTCTGCGCCTCGACGGCCCGGGGCGCGGCAAGGAGCACCGCACCCGTGCCGGCAAGGAACGTCCGCCGGTTCATCAGTGATGTCACCTCGTTGGAGTGAACGAACAGACTCGACGGGATGGCCGTGGCGGGATGGAACGCCTCTCCGGGATGTCGCCGGCCCATGTACAGGTTCTCGGCCGTACCGCCCGCCACGCTAGAGTAGTGCTCTGAAGTCATCCGCGGAGATACCGGCCGATTCGAGAATTGCCGCCAGCGTGCCCGTGTCGATACTAGCGTGTGCTGGCACGACCACCTGGGCGAAGGGACTGTCGCGACGCAGGACCATGTGGCTACCCTCCCCGCGGGAGCTTGGTCACCGCGCCGCGATCTCAATCTCCACGGTTTCCCGCCCTCGCTCCACTGGTACCGGTATGCCGTCCTCTAGTAAGGCCTCGATGTATGCCTCGATGGCCTCTTTGATGTTCTTGCGCGCCTCGCGTTTCGTGCGCCCCTCCGAAGCACAGCCGGGCAGGGCCGGGCAGATTGCGACATAACCCGACTCGCGACCGCTTTCAAGAATCACGGTGTAGCGCATGTGGAGACCCCCTCTCGTAGTAAGGATCGCTTTGTCAGGATGCCACAGGGCCGCGCGTCAGAAAAGCGGTCCATCACTCGATCACCTGGTCGGCCCGGCCGAGCAATGACGGCGGGATGGTCAGCCCGAGGGCCTTGGCGGTCTTGAGGTTGATGACGAACTCGAATGTGGTCGGTTGCTCGACGGGGAGGTCGGCGGGCTTTGCGCCCCTGAGGATCTTGTCGACGTAGAGACCGGAGCGCCGGTCCATGCTGAGCCGGTTCAGCCCGTAGGACATGAGGCCGCCGGCATCTGTGAATTCTCTTACCTGGTAGATGGCCGGAATGCGGTGTTTGGCGGCAAACTCGACGACCCGCCCCCGATGAGGGAGCGTCACGCCGTCGACGAGCGTAATCAGCGCGTCGGGGCGGGCGCTGGCCATCGCCGAGAACGCGGCATCGAGCGTTCCAGGCGTGGGCACGTCCACGGATTGGATCGTCACCCCGAGCGTCCGTGCCTGCTCCCTTATCGCTTTGAGCTCGAGCACCTTGCCGGGGTTGGTCGGGTCTCCGAGAACCGCGATACGAGATGCCCTGGGCACGGCTTCCCTGATGAGGCCCAGCAGTTTGCCGATCATCTCCGGGAGGATATTGGACCAGCCCGTGGCATTTCCCCCGGGGCGCGCGAGGCTCGCGACGAGCCCGCTCGAGACAGGATCGCTCACCATCCCGAAGACGATCGGGATCTGCGTCGTTGCGCGCTTGGCGGCCAGAGCCGCCGGCGTACTTGACGTAACAATGAGATCGACCTTCAGGGCGACCAACTCCGCCGCCAGGGCGGAGAGTCTCTCCACGCTGCCTTCCGCCCACCGATATTCGATGATGATGTTCTGCCCCTCGACCCAGCCGCGCTCCCGCAGACCCTCCCGAATTGCTGCGACGGTGGGCTGGCCTGGCGCGGGCCATCCGCTGGAGAGAAAGCCGATCCGCCACACCTTCTTGGCCTGCTGCGCCTCGGCGGCGTGCGGCGCTGCGAGAATCCCGCACGCGACCGCTCCGAGAAATGTGCGGCGGTCCATCAAGGGATGCGGACCCAGCCTTCCATCAGGCGGCGCGCCGTGCGGTAGACGGTGACGCGCTCGGCGTGATACTCGCCCGCCTGCTTCACCACGGCGGCGTCGAGGGGCAGCACGCCCGATGGGTGACCGAGGCGCACGTCGGCGCCGGGCGCTGCGGTCGAGCACTCGTGGACCAGCGTGCCCTCGATGCGCGCGGCGACGGCGAGGCACATGGAGGAGGTGAGAGGGAAAGCGCGGTGGCAGTTGCCCATGGAGATGGCGCGGGCGACGACGTCGGCCTGTTCCCGGCCGACGCGCGTGCCGTCGAGGGCGGTGTACTCGACGGGCGCGGTGACCATCGCGATCTTGGGCGTGGCGGCGCTGCCGGGAATGCCCATGAGGTGCGAGGCGGCGACGCGGATCTTCTCGAGGCGCGCGCAGAGCGCCTTGTCGCCGTCCACGGCCTGCGGTGTCTCGGTGCCGCTGAGGCCGAGGTCCCGAGCGCGGACGAAGACCATCGGGATGGAGGCGTCCACCAGCGAGGCCTCGAGGCCCTCGACCATCTCGCGGGCCTTGCCGGTCGGCAGGAGCCGGCCCGTGCCCGCGCCGCCGGGCTCGAGGAAGTCGAGCGCGATGCGCGCGCCCGTGCCCGCCACGCCGGGGAGCTCGAAGTCGCCGTGGACGGCGGGCTCGCTGCCCGCGACCGGCACGCGCGCCACGATGAGCTTCTTGGTGTTGGTGTTGTGGATGCGCACGACCGTCTCGCCCTCGATGGGCTGGATCAGCCGCTCCTCGATGGCAAAGGGTCCGACGGCGGAGGAGCAGTTGCCGCAATTGCCCGTGTAGTCCACGTGGGCCTTGCCCACCTCCACCTGCGCGAAGGTGTAGTCCACGTCGGCGCCGGGGTGGGTGGTGGGGCCGATGATGCAGGCCTTGGAGAGCGACGAGATGCCGCCGCCCAGGCCGTCGAGCTGGCGGCCGTAGGGGTCGGGGCTGCCGAGCGCCGCCAGCAGGATGTAGTCGCGCTCGACGCCGGCCGGCGGCAGATCGCGCTCGTGGAAGATCAGGCAGCGGCTGGTGCCGCCGCGCATGTACACGGCTCGGACGCGCGCCTGGGTCATTTCGCGGCGGCGGTCTGGGCGAGGAGGCCGCCTGAGAGGAGGATGTCGCGCTCGCGCGGCGTCAGCACGCAGCGCGTCTGGAAGGTCTTGCTTGTGCGCTCGTTGGTCACCGTGATCTTCCGCCCCGCGAGGAGCGCGTCGCGGAGATCATCGAAGCGCAGCATGTCGTCGCGCTGGATCGCCTCGTAGTCCGCGGGGTTGTCGAACTCGAGCGGCACCAGACCCCAGTTGATGAGGTTGGCGCGGTGGATGCGCGCGAAGCTCTTGGCGAGGACCGCGCGCACGCCGAGATGCAGCGGGCCGAGCACCGCCGCCTCGCGCGAGGAGCCCTGGCCGTAGATCTCGCCGCCCACCAGCACGCCCGTGCCCGCGGCCTTGGCCCGGGTGACGAACTCCGCGTCCGTGTTCCTGAAGGTGAACTCGGCGATAGCAGGCACGTTGGAGCGGAAGACGAGCGCGGCCGTGCCCGAGGGCGAGATGTCGTCAGTCGAGACCTTGTCGCCGAGCTTGATCAGCACCGGCGCGCGGAGCGTCACCTCGACGGGGCGCCCCCGCGGCACTTCCTTGATGTTGGGGCCCTTGAGCACCGTGGTGGCTGACGCTTCGCTCTCCGTTGCCGGCGGCACGAGGCCGGCATTGGACGCGATGAGGGACGCAGGGTAGTGGCGCTCGGGCGCCGCGCCGCGCTTGCGCGGGTCGGTGATGACGCCGGTCAGGGCGGACGCGGCGGCTGTCAGCGGCGAGCAGAGGTAGACCTGGTCGTCCTTGATGCCGCTCCGCCCGGAGAAGTTGCGGTTGAAGGCGCGGAGACTCTTGCCTCCCGCCGCGGGTACGTGGCCGATGCCGGCGCAGGAGCCGCAGGTGGGCTCGGAGATGGACGCGCCGGCGGCGAGCAGATCGGTCAGGAGTCCCTCGCGCGACATGATCTCGAGGATGCGGCTACTGCCCGGGAAGACGACGAAGGAGACGGACGGCGCGACGCGCTCGCCTCGGATCGTCCGGGCGACGGCCCACATGTCCTCCCACGAGGAATTGGTGCACGAGCCGACCATGACCTGCTCGAGCGCGGTGCCTTCGACTTCGCTCACCGGCACAACCTTGTCCGGGGACGAGGGCAGGGCGACCAGCGGCTCGAGCGTTGAAAGGTCGAGCTCGATCTGCTCGTCATACTCGGCGTCGGCATCAGCGGAGAAAGGCGTCCAGTCTTTCTCGCGGCCGAGGAGGGCGAAGTAGCTGCGCGTCGCCTCGTCGGAGGGGAAGACGCTGGTCGTCAGCGTCAGCTCGGCTCCCATGTTGCAGATGGTCGCGCGCTGGGGCAGGGAGAGCGTGGCGGCGCCGGGCCCCGAATACTCGAAGATCTTTCCGCTGCCGCCGCGCACGGTGTACCGGCGCAGCAATTCCAGGATCACGTCCTTGGCGTGGACCCAGGGCTTGAGCTGGCCCGTGAGCCAGACGCGGACCACCTTGGGCATGGGCAGGTGATAGGCGCCGCCTCCCATCGCGACGGCGATGTCGAGCCCGCCCGCGCCGATGGCGAGCATGCCCGTCGAGCCGCAGAGCGGTGTATGGCTGTCGGTGCCGAGCACGAACTGCCCCGGGACGCTGAAGGTCTCGAAGTGCACCTGGTGGCAGATGCCGTTGCCGGGCTTGGAGAACCAGGAGCCGTAGCGTGCGGACGCCGTCCGGATGTAGCGGTGGTCGTCGGTGTTGCGCGAGTCGGTCTGGTAGACATTGTGGTCGATGTAGCTGACAACTGTTGGCGGCTTCACGCGGGGAAAGCCCATGGCCTCGAACTGCAGCCACGCCATGTTGCCGTTGGTGTCGGTGAGCAGGCACTGGTCCACGCGCAGCCCGATCTCCTCGCCGGCCGCGGCCTTGCCCGCGACCAGGTGCGACTCGATCAGCTTCCGCGCGAGAGTCTTCCCTGCCACTACCGTTTGTCCACCGGCACGAAGGGTTTTCTGCTGGGGCCCTTGTAGTCGGCGCGGGGACGGATCAGCCGGTTGTCGTCGTACTGCTCGAGGAGGTTGGCTGTCCAGCCCGCGATGCGGGATGTCGCGATGACCGGCGTGAAGAGGTCCACGGGGATGCCGATCGAGTAGAAGAGCGGCGCCGAGTAGAAGTCCACGTTGGGGATGAGCTTCTTGGTCGCGCTGACCTTCGTGTGGAGCTTCACCGCGAGGTCGTACCACAGCGCCTGCCCGGTCTCCCGGCAGGCGGCCTCGGCCATGCCCTTCAGGATTGTCGCCCGCGGGTCGCCCGCCGTGTAGACGCGGTGACCCATGCCCATGAACCGGCGCTTCGCGGCGAATGCCTTGTCCACGAAGCCGTCCACGTTGTCGAGCTTGCCGATCTCGAGCAGCGTGTTCATGACGGCCTCGCCGGCGCCGCCGTGGAGCGTGCCCTTGATTGCGCCGACGCCTCCCGCCACGGCGGAGTGCATGTCGGACAAGGTCGCCGCGATCACGCGCGTCGTGAAGGTCGAGGCGTTCAGCTCGTGCTCCGCGTAGAGGACGAGGCTCGCGTCGAAGGCCTTGGTTGTGACCTCGCTCGGCTTTTTCCCCGTCAGCATGTAGAGGAAGTTGGCCGCAAGCGGCAAGTCCTTCGACGGCGCGACCGGCTCCTGTCCGCTCCGGACCCTGTGATGCGCGCAGATCGCCGTGGCGAACTGGCTCGTCAGCCGCACCGCCTTGCGCAGGTTGGCCGCGTGGGAGTTGTCAGTCGTGTCGGGGTCGTGCATGCCGAGGATGGCGACGGACGCCTGGAGCACGCGCATGGGATCCGTCTGCTTGGGCATGAGCGCGAAGGCCTTGACGAGATCGCCGGGGATCGGCCGTGCCGCCGCCAGCTCGGCCATGAAGCGGTCGAGCTGGCTCTTGTTGGGCAGCTCGCCCATCCAGAGGAGGTACGCGACCTCCTCGAACGTCGCCTTGCGCGCGAGGTCGTCGATGTCGTAGCCGCGGTAGGCGAGGCGGCCGTTCGTGCCGTCGAGGTCGCAGAGCTCGGTCTCGGCCGCGACCACGCCCTCGAGGCCGCGGATCAGCTGGGTGCCTTCAGTCATGGGCTGGCTCCTCTCAGGACGGGCGCTTGATGCCGAAGGCCGGCAGCACGGTTTCGACGAAGCCCTGGACCGCGTCGAAATCGTACGGCCCCTCGCGGAACGCAAGGTTCACGCGCTGGACGCCCACCGACTGGTAGGCCTGGCACATCTCGAGCGCGTCTTTGGGCGTGCCGCGGAAGAAGCCCTTGCGCTCCGGGTTCTCGCCCCAGTGCGATTTGAAGACCGCCTCGGCGCGCTGGATACCCTTGGAGTCGGCTCCCAGGTAGCAGCCGACGTTGACGGTGCGCTTGAGCGTTTTGGGGTCGCGGCCTTCTTTTGCGCACCAGTCGTCGAGGATCGCGTTCTTGGCCTTCCACACCTGCGGGTCGATGTAGGGCGCGTTCCAGCCGTCGGCGTACTTCGCCGCCGTCCTGAGCGTGCGCTTCTCGCCCAGTCCGCCCACCCAGATGGGCAGGCGCTTCTGGATCGGCTTGGGGTTGCAGCGCGCGTCGTTGAGCTGGAAGTACTGGCCCTTGAAGTTGGAGATCGGCTCGTCGAAAAGCATGCGCAGGATCTGCACCGCCTCCTCGAGGTGGTCCTGGCGGATCCCGATCCGCTCGAAGGGAATGCCGAAGCCCTCGTATTCGTGCTGGTGCCAGCCGGCGCCGATCCCGATCTCGCAGCGGCCGCCGGAGAGGTGGTCGATGGTGCAGATGGCCTTGGCGAGGACGCCGGGGTTTCGGTAATTGACGCAGATCACGAGCGAGCCCACGCGCACGTGCTTGGTGTCGAGCGCGATGGCTGTCATCGTGCTGATCGCTTCGAAGCAGGGGCCGTTGCCGTCGCGGTACGGAGACTCCTGGAAGTGATCGGCGGAGGAGAACCAGTCGAAGCCGTTGGCGTCCGCGAAGCGCCAGAGCTTGCGCATATCGGCCATCGGCCCGCCCACGTGCCCGAGGTGCATCCCGAAGGTCATCGCCATTGAGGGGTCTCCGGTGAGAGTTAGCGTGTTGTTAGCGTCAAGCCGCCGTCTACCACGAGCGTCTGGCCCGTGACCCAACGCGCCTCGTCGCTGGCGAGGAAGACGGCAGCCCAGCCCACGTCCCAGCCCTCGCCCTCGGTGCCGAGCGGGCTGGCCTTCCGCCGCTTCTCGCGCAGCTCGGGCCCGACGCTGTCGACCATCGGCGTCCAGACCATCCCGGGCGCGATCGCGTTGACGCGCACGCCCTTGGGGCCGAGCTGGGCCGCGCAGGTGCGGACGAAGCCGATGACGCCCGCCTTGGCGGCGGCGTAGGCGGTGCGGCCGTGGCCGCGCATCGCGGCGACGGACGAGACGCAGATGATGGCACCGCGCCCGCGCTCGACCATGGGCCTGGCGGCCGCCTGGGTCGTGAGGAGCATGGACTTGAGGTCCACGGACATGACCTGGTCCCACTCTTCTTCCGTTACCTCGAAGAGCGTCTTGCGCGACTCGATGCCGACGTTGTTGTGGAGGATGTCCACGGCGCCCCAGCGGTCGAGCGCGGCCTTCACCATCGCCTCGCAGTCCGCCTTGCGCGTCACGTTGGCGGCGAAGACCGCGGCCTCGCCGCCCTCCTGGGCAATCAGCTTGGCCGTCTCCTCGGCGTTCTCGGGTTTGGCGTCCACGCAGAGAACGCGCGCGCCCTCGCGGGCGAAAAGGATGGCCGCCGCCTTGCCGTTGCCGAGCCCCGGCCCGCGCGACCCCGCGCCGGTGATGATTGCGACTTTATCTTTGAGCCGTCCGCTCACGATTTGCCCGCCGCTCAATCCTTGAAGGATCCGTCGATGCGGACGTCTACGAGATACGGGCCGCCCGAGGCGAGCCCGCGGTGGATGGCCGGCCCGACGTCGGCGGACTTCTCCACGAGCTCACCCGCCACGCCCATCGACTTGGCCAGGCCGACGTAGTCGAGGCGCGGGTTGACCAGGTCCATGGCGACGTACTTGTCGTCCTCGGCCGAGAAGCCCTTGAGCGCGAGCGTCCGCTGCTTGAGGATACGGTACGAGGCGTTGTTGAAGATCACGTAGACGACAGGGATCGAGTCGTGCGCCGCGGTCCAGAGCGACTGGATGGTGTACATCGCGCTGCCGTCGCCGACCAGCGCCACGACGGGGCGCCCGGGCTGGGCGAGCTTGATGCCGAGCGCCGCCGGCAGCCCCCAGCCGATGCCGCCGCCGCGGAGACCGTAGAAGCTCTTCGGGTCGCGTGACTTGAGGAGATCGCGCAGGCCGCCTCCCGAAGAGATGCTCTCGTCCACGACGACGGCGTCGTCGGGCACCGCGTCGGCGACCGCCGCCACGAGGGACAGCGGCGTGATGGGCGTGCGCCCGGCTTCGGCCTTGGCGCGCGTGCGCAGGTCGGCGATCTTGGCTTCGCGTGCCTTGCCGAGCTCGATCGCGCGGGACTTGGCGGCCTTGACCGCGTCAGGCGAGAGGCGCCGGCGCAGCGCCTCGGCCAGGTCGGGTAGCGTTGCCTTGGGATCGCCCTGGATGGCGACCTTGGCCGGGTAGTTCTTGCCGATCTCCCACGGGTCCAGGTCCAAGTGGATGAGCGGTAGCCCTTCCGGCATGGGCTCGACGTCCGACGGCAGCGAGAGGGTGAACATGTCGCCGCCCACGGAGAAGACCAGGTCGTGCTTCATGAGGAGCGCGCGAATCGGTGGGCCCAGGCGCGGGAAGGCGCCCGCGTAGAGCGGATGCGTGAAGGGGAAGGAGCAGGTCGAGGGCACGCACTCGGCGTAGACGGGCGCGCCGAGCAGTTCGGCGACTTCCGCCATCTCGGCGAGCGCGTCGCCGTGAGCGACCGCGTCGCCCGAGATCAGGATGGGGCGCTGGGCCTTCACGAGGAGGTCCGCCGCCGCTTCGATGGCCGCCTTGTCGCCGCGGATGCGCGGGGCGATGCGCGTGGCTTCGAGGAGGTCGACCTGGCGCTCGGCGTTCAGCACGTCCACGGGCAG
>Ga0315281_10008350_pt1 | contig 14491 bp, 12 predicted proteins | sample YL17G07_0_MG_FD_204540 | JGI IMG/M metagenome (GOLD analysis project Ga0315281, IMG submission 204540) | Sediment microbial communities from Yellowstone Lake, YNP, Wyoming, USA - YL17G07_0 | ecosystem: Environmental > Aquatic > Freshwater > Lake > Sediment | place: USA: Wyoming | collected...
GCCGTCACCGCGTCAATCGGCTGCTGGCGGCATCGGCGCCGGACCGCCGCCCCGACCTCCGGCTCGCCGTCGCGGCGGAACTGGCGGCGGAGCGCGACGCGAAGGGCATCTGCGAAACGGCCTATCAGCACGGGATCGACCTGCTGCTGATCAAGGGCGCCGCGATTGCCTACACGCACTATGCGGCGCCTCACCTGCGTCCGCGCGATGACATCGATCTGCTGATTCGCCGTTCCGATCTCGAGCGAACCTCGGCGATGCTCGTGTCGCTTGGCTACGAGCGCGAGCCTGAGGCCGACGCCGAGCTCTGGACGGGGCAACGGCATTACGTGAAGGCGACGGCTGGCGGTATCGGACGCGTCGATCTGCACTGGCGCGCCGTGAATCCGCTCGCGTTCACCGATGTGCTTGCGTTCGAGGATGTCTGGCCGCACGCGATGGCCGTCCCGGCCGTGGGTCCGCACGCGCGGACGCTGTCGGCGCCGGACAGCCTGCTGCTCGCCTGCGTCCACCGCGCCGCGCACCATCAGGACCGCGTCGAGCTGCTGTGGCTGTGGGACATCCATCTGATCGCGTCGCGCATGACAGCGGAGGAGTGCGCGCTGTTCGCGTCGACGGCGATTCGCGCGAAGGCGGCCTGCGTCTGCGCGCGCGGGCTCGATCTCGCGCGCGAGTGTTTCGGGACGGGCGTGCCTGCGGGTGTGCTGGAGCGCCTTCGCGCGGTGACGGGCGAGCCTTCGGCCGCGTTTCTCGGGACCGCGTTGAGCCCGTTCGACGTCGCTCGTGCCGATCTGTCGGCGCTGCGCGGCTGGCGCGAGCGCGCGGGCCTCGTGCGGGAGCATCTGTTTCCGTCCGCGGCCTACATGCGTCAGCGCTATCCGCGCTGGCCGCCCGCGTTACTCCCGATCGCCTACGTCCACCGCATGGTCAGCGGGGCGCCGCGCTGGCTCCGCCGCTGAGTGCATCGCAATGCCGGCGAGGATCGCGAACAGCAGCGTATTCGCCGGCCGCCGCAGTCCCGTTTCCCAGGTGCTCTGCACGGCGGCGGCCACCAGTCCGCTGACCGCGCCGGCGCGCACCCAGTAGATCGGCGTTCGATCCGCGGACAGCCGTCGCCGGATGCAGACGACGCCGGCGAGGACGGCGATGACGCCCGGGACTCCGAGCCACAGGCCGCCTTCCGAGATGATCTGCAGGTACTCGCTGTGCGCGTGGTTGAAGTACGTCTCGTGCGGCGCGGGCTGGTACACCATCATCGCGCGCTCGTAGCCGCCCGCGCCCGCGCCTGTCAGCCAGAAGTCCCTGATCATCGGCGCCGTCGCACGCCAGATGGCGAGACGGCCGCCCATGCCGCCGTTGACCGTGTCCTGGATTCTCGTCGCCACCGCTGACGTGTTGGCGTAGGCGAGCGCGACGAGCGCCATCGCGCCGATGCCGCCGAGCAGCCACGCGCGCCCTTCGTGATGCATCCGCCGCTCGGACAGCATCCACAGCATCAACGCCGATGCGATCGCGCCGATGATGCCCGAACGCGACAGGCCGACCATCAGCGCCGCCGCCATCAACCCCATGGCGACGGTCAGCAGCATCGCGGTGTTATCGAACGCCTCGGCCGTGAGGAGCTCGCCGCCACTGCGCCGGCGCGAATGCAGCCGCGCCAGCAGATAGCCGGCGGTCAGCGGCAGCGCCATGACGAGCCACATCGCGAAGTCGCTGCGATTGAGGTACGGGCCGTACGGCTCGGTGGACTTGAACGCCCGCACCCAGTACAGGACATGCGGCGCGGTCGCGTGCTGGGCAATCCCGAACGCCGCGAGCAGCAGGCCCAGGCCGGCGATCACACGCGCGCCCGCGCGAACGCCCCCGCGCGCAAACAGCACGCGCGCGCACCAGAAGGTGAGGACGACGGCAATCGACAGCCACAGCGACTGCATGGTTGCGCCGGCGTTGACCGTCAGTGAATGCGGAGTGTCGGTGAGCGCCGCAACCGGCGCGTCGAGCCGAAGACGCAGATCGACCATCCGCGCCGCCGGCGACAGCGCGAGCCGCAGCTGCGGCGGCAGCGGCACGAGCTGCAGCGCCATCAGCGCGACGTACGCGGCAAGCGCGATGTCCAGCCAGCGGACATCGCCGCGGGCGACGGGAGGACGGACGATGAAGGCGATCACGATGGCGACGGCGGCCATGGGATACGCCATGCCGTCGATCTCGCCGGCCAGAACGAAGAGGGTGATGCCGAGAAATGCCAGCAGGGCGACGAGCCCCGCCGGACGGTCAGACCGAGGCGTCCGCGTAGTAGTTCTTGTACTGGTGGCCGTAGTAGCGCGAATAGTAGTACTTGTTGCGCGCGAAGTCGACCTTGTTGAGCACGACCGCGACAAACCGCGGCGGCGCGGACATGATCGTTTCGAGCGCGCGCTCCGCGAGCCGGCGGCGCGTCATTTCCGCGCCGATGACGAACGCGACGCCGTTGACGAGCGGCGCCAGGATCACGGCGTCGGTGACCGCGAGGACAGGCGGCGTGTCGAGCACAATCCAGTCGAACGGACCGTGCGACAGGTTGCTGAGCAGCGTCTTCATGCGTTCGGACGCGAGCAGCTCGGACGGATTCGGCGGCGTCCGGCCCGCGGTGATCGCGAGAAGATTTGGATCCACCGTGCGCTGAATGACGTCGCGGACGCGCGCCTGCCCGATCAGCACCTGTGAGAGCCCGCGCTCGTTCGTGAGCCGCAGCGGACGATGCATGCCCGGACGGCGCATGTCGGCGTCCACGAGCAGCACGCGCGCGCCGCCGTAGGCCAGCGCCATCGCAATATTGCACGCCGTCGTCGTCTTGCCCTCGAGCGGCTGCGCGCTCGTCACGACGAGGATCTTGGTGCCGTCGGCCGGGAAGCGCGACATCAGCGACGTGCGCAGCGATCGGAACGCCTCGCCGAAGTCGTGCGGGACGTGCGCCGACGCGAGCACGGGGTGCTTGTCGCCGCGGACCGACGGCACGAGGCCGAGGAACGGCAGCTTCAGGCGGCGCGCGACGTCTTCGGGCGTCTTGATCGTGTCGTTCATGTAGTCGAGGCCGAAGGCGACGCCAATCGCGAGCACGAGGCCGATGGCAATGGACGTCAGCCACGTGCGCCGGCCCGTCGGCGACAGCGGCGCTCTCGGCACTTCGGCGCGGTCGACCACGCGGACGTTGTTCGATCGGCTGTTGCTCGACACGCGCAGTTCTTTCTCGCGCTGCAGCAGCGACTCGTAGATGGTGCGGTTGCTCTTCGCCTCGCGCTCCATCACGTTGTAGCCGACGCTCTTCTTGCTCAGGTCCTGCGCGTCGGCCTTCGCCGCTTCGAGGTTCTGCCCGTACGTGCGTTCCTCGAGCAGGGCCGAGTCGTAATCGTTTTTCACGGTCTGCAGCGCCTTCGCCGTTTCAAGATCGAGCTGACGCTGGGTGTCGGCAATCTGCGCGTTGACGTTCAGGATGGAGGGGTGCTTGTCGCCGTATTTCTGCGACAGCTGCACTTTCTGCTGCTGCAGGTCGGTCAGCCGGGCCTTGAGCGTCTGAATCTGCGTATTCTGAATGGTGATCGGCAGCGAGTCCGGCGCGACGCCTGAGCCGACCGCCAGCAGGGGCTTGATCAGGCTGTACTGCGTCTCTTTCTGGACGCGGACCATCTTCGCCCTGGTGAAGGCGTCGTTCAGCGCATTGAGGCGCGACACCACGATGTTCTGCTTGTCGTCGAGCGACATCGCATTCTGCTTGTCGCGGTATTCGGCGAGCGCGCGTTCGCTGGCTTCGACCTTCGCCTGCTGATTCGCAAGCTCCTTACCGAGCCACTCCAGCATGTTTTCCGTGGTCCCCAGCTTCGTCTGCAGGTTCTGCTCGACGTACTCGTCCATCAGCGCGTTCGTCGCCTGGGCGGAGAACTTAGGGTCGATCGAGTCGAACGTGATGTCCACGAGGCGGCTGCCGCGCACCGGCTCGACGCCGACGCGTCCGATGAACGTCGAGACCAGCCCGGATTCGTCCGGCGACTCGTCGACTTTCGGCGCCTCCTGCACGACGTCGGGCTGCCGCCAGATGAGCCCCATCACGCGCGACCGCGCCGACGACAGCAGCGTCAGCGGCGTGTCCGGCGGCTTCGCCGTGCCGTTGAATTCGGGCATCTCGCCGAGCTTGACCTTCTTGATGACGCGGCGCGTCAGATCGCGGCCGCGCAGAATCTTGTACTGCGTCTGGAAGTACGGCTCCGGATCCTCGTAGAACTGTTCACTCTGCTGATTCAGGCCCGGAACGACGGTGGCGCGTTCGTCCTCGATGAGCAGCCGGCCCTGAGCGCGGAACAACTGGATGCTCGAGTAGCCCTGGATCATCATCGCGGCCGACGTCAGGACGAACACGGCGATCGCGATCCGCCGATAGCGGTAGAGCACCGCAATGCGGTCGAGGATGTGCACATCGGCTTCGGGGGCATATCCCTGCTGCCCCTGCGGCGCGCTTTTCGCGCCCGATGCTGAACTGGCGGGCCTGAGCTCTACTGACACGTCTCGTTGTTCTGGATGCAGGTCGCGGGCGTGCCTGTGAGTGTTTCTCCGACCGTGTTCGACGACGCGGCCGCGGCCGTCACGGCCTGCGCCGCGGTCGACACGGCCTGCGCGGTCGTCTGCGTCGTGTTGCCGATCAGGCCGGCAAACGCAGGAATCCGGAATGGAAGCTTCACGAGCGCCGACACGGCTTCGCCGGTGCCGACGTTCAGGACCGAAGAGGACGCCATCACGGCATCGCTGGCCGGATTCATGACTTCGACGACGTAGTTGCCGGGGTCGACGCCGCGGAATGCGAACATGCCCTGTTTGTCCGTCATCACCGTGTCGACAATGCGGCCGAAGCGCGCATCGCGAAGGCGCACGAGCGTGTTCGAGAGCGCGCCGTTGGTCGAGTTAATCGCGCTGCCCTGGATCGAAGAAAAGACACCGACACGCGTGCCGGGCAGCAGCTTCGACGCGGCCGTTTTCGCCGCCGCAGGTGCCTGCGCCGACATTGAGGTCGTCGCGAGCGCCAGCGTGCTGACCGTGATCAATAAGGTTCGACGCATATGGATCAACCCTCGTATTCTTATCGGACGATCATTGCATGGAGGGGACGGGCATTCACATGACTGTATATGACAATAAGGGCTTTTAGTCACCATTCGAATGATACTCGCTTCGCCCAATCGCGATCAACAAGCAAGGCAACCGCCCGGTGGGGGCCCGAGTCGCGGCCGGAACAGGGCGATGCGTTCTAACTCGCTGATTATAGGGTGGTTGGATGTCTCACCCGTTGGCCATTCAAGGTGAAACGTGCGCCTGAAACGCCTCTATACGGTGTCCGTTCTTGCGGTCGCATGTGCCGCCGTCGTGCTGCCGGTGCCGCCACGGGTGGTCGAACGCACGTATTCCGGCCTGTTTTATCCGCCGCTACAGCGGGCGCTGACCTCATTTTCCAACCTGGCGCCGTTCGCCTTGCTTGACGTGTTCCTCATCGGCTTTCCGATCCTGTGGTTCGGGTTGATCGCTCGAGACGTCAGCCGATCGAATCGCCGGCCGCCCGCGCTGGGACGCTGGGCCCTGCGGACCGCCGTCGCGGCGGCGACGCTGTATCTCCTGTTTCTCGCGGCCTGGGGACTGAACTATCGACGACTTCCGCTCGACAGGAAACTTCAGTACGACGCGAAAGGCGTCACCGCGACTGCCGCACGCGACGCGGCGCGCCTGGCGGCGTCGCGCCTGAATGCGCTGTACGCGGCGGCGCATGCGTCCGATGCCGCTGCGACGGGCGAGGTCGACACGTCGCTGGCCGCGGCCCTGGCGCGAGCGATGAAGGAGCTGGGCGCGTCCGGCACAACCGTCCCCGCGCGTCCCAAGCGCACGCTTCTCGATCTGTACTTCCGGCCGGCCGCTGTCGCCGGCATGACCGATCCATTCTTTCTCGAAACGCTGGTCGAGAGCGATCTCCTTCCGGTGGAGCGCCCGTTCGTGATCGCGCACGAGTGGAGCCATCTCGCAGGCTTTGCGGACGAGGGCGAAGCGAATTTCGCGGGCTGGCTGACATGCATGCGCGCCGGCCCGCCCGCGCAGTACAGCGGCTGGCTGTTTCTGTTCAGCGAGCTCGTCAACAGCGTGCCGCGCAGCACGCGCTCGGAGGTCATCGCGCGGCTCGACGGCGGACCGCGCGCGGATCTTCGCGCCATCGCCGCGCGGCTGGCGCGCGACGTCAAGCCCCAGGTGTCGGCGGCGGGCTGGCGTGTCTACGATCAGTACTTGAAGGCGAATCGCGTCGAGGCAGGCGCCGCGAGTTATGCGCAGGTCGTCCGGCTCGTGCTCGGCACGCGCATCGGGCTCAGTGCTGACGGATCGGCGTCGCAGGCGCGATAGGCGCGTCGCGCTCGTCGCCCTTGTAGTACACGCGCTCGAGAAACAGGCCGGACGCCGGAGCCGTCAACCGCGCGGGCTCGCCTGGCGACGACGTCGAGGACGTCAACAGCGACGCCGCGGCGTCAGGCTCGAGCGTCCCGCGCCCGATCTCCGCCAGCACGCCGACAATCCGGCGCACCATCTTCCACAGGAAGTGCGAGCCTTCGATGCCAACGAGCACGAGGTCGCCGCTTTCTTCGATATCCAGGCGATCCACGAGCACGTGCGTGGACCTGTCCGCGGGCTCGGAGCCGTCTGATTCCGCAAACGTCTCGAAGTCCTTGAAGCCGACGAACGCGCCGGCCGCCTGCCGCATGCGTCGCACGTCAATTGGCTCCTTGACCCACCAGACAAACGGCTTGGCAAACGCCGTTCGCCGCCGCGCGATTTGATAGAGGTAGCGGCGCGCCACGGCATCGTGGCGCGCGTGGAAGCGATGGGGGACGCCGGTGGCGGCGAGGATGTTGATGTCGGCCGGCAGCTCGTCGTTGAGGCGCCGCTTCAACGTGTCGGGCGGCAGCGTCGTGACGACGTCGAGATGCGCGACCTGCGCGAGCGCGTGGACGCCGGCGTCCGTGCGGCCCGATCCGTAGAGCTCGAAGTCGTTGCGCGTCGTAATCGTACGGACCGCGCGATCGATCTCCCCCTGGATCGTCCGTGCGTTCTTCTGAATCTGCCAGCCGCTGTAGCGCGTGCCGGCATACTCAATCGTCAGCTTGAAGCGCGGCACGGGAACATTCTAGGCGGGAAAGGCAGGAGGGGCGGGACGGGCAGGAAAGGGAAGTTGCGCTTTTTCACGGCGGTGACGAGAATACCACTGCGAATTCGCGTCCATGACTTCCACCGCCGACACACCCGGGACGAACCACCCGCGTCTGATTGTGACCGACGCCCTCGGCCGCCGGATTGTGCCGATCGACAAGGACGTCTTCTCGATCGGCCGGCGCACCGAGAGCGATCTGCGGCTGGCCGGCGCCGACATCTCGCGCCTGCACGCGGAAATCGTGCGTGACGGCGAGACGTGCGTGCTGCACGATCGGCAGTCGACGTTCGGCACCTTCGTGAACGACGAGAAGATCGAGGCGCGGAAGCTCCTGACCGGCGATCGCGTGCGCCTCGGCCAGTCCGTGGACGTCGAGATCGTCTTCGCCGTCGGCGACGAGGCGCCGTCGGCGGAGAAGAGCGCGGTGTCGGCCGCCGTCGAACTCCGGCAGATGGCGGCGCTGCTCGAGGGCCTGCGCGCGCTCGGCTCCGGCCGCGTGCTCGACGAAGTGCTCGCGCTCGTGCTCGACTCGGCGATCGAGGTGACCGGCGCCGAACGCGGGTTCGTCATGCTCGCCGACGCGCACGGCGCGCTCGAATTCACGATGGCCCGCGCCCGCGGCAAGATCACGCTCTCGGGCAGGAGCTTCGAGACGAGCCGGCGGATTCCCGAGCAGGTCTTCGCGAGCGGCACGGTCGCGATCGTCGAGGATCTCATGGACAACGAGATGGCCCCGTTGCATGCGGGCACGGTCGCCCTCGGCATCCGCCACGTGCTCTGCACGCCGCTGCGGCTCGTGCACTACGTCGAGCGCGCCTCCGACAAACCGGAAGAGAAGGCGATTGGCGTCCTGTATCTCGACAGCCGCGAGCGCGGCGCACTGGTGTCCGCGTCCGCGCGATCGGCGCTCGAGATGCTCTCGGCCGAAGCGGCGCTGGCGATCCAGAACGCGCGCCTCTATCGCCAGGCGCTCGACAAGGAGAAGTACGAACAGGAGCTGAAGGTCGCCGCGGCGATTCAGCGCGGGCTCCTCCCGGCGCCGAATGTCAGCGGCGCGTTCTTCACCGCCGCCGCCTCGTCGGCCCCCTGTCTCGCCGTCGGCGGTGATTTCTTCGACTACGTCGACCTCCCGAACGGACGCTTCGGCTTCATCGTCGGAGACGTCGCGGGCAAGGGATCGCCGGCGGCGCTGCTCGCCTCAGCCGTCACCGGCATGTTCGGCGCCGAGTCGACGTACCAGATGAGTCCCGCCGCGCTCATCAGCCGGATCAACCACGGCTTGTTCCGGCGCTCGATTGAAAACCGGTTCCTGACGGCGTTTTACGGCGTGCTGGCGCCGGACGGCGCCGTCACGTTTACGAACGCGGGCCACAACGCGCCGGTCCTCGTCACCGCGTCCGGCCTTCGGCGTCTCGAAACCGGTGGGATGGTGCTCGGACTGTTCGAGCAGACGTCGTTCGAAGAAGAAACGGTCATGCTCCGGCCCGGCGACTTCATCGTCGTGTTCAGCGACGGCGTCACCGAGGCGCTGAACACGAGCGGTGAAGAGTACATGGACGATCGGCTGCTGGCGTCGATCGATCGGCATCGCGCGGCCCACCCCGACTCCGCGCAGCGGTTTCTCGAGCACCTTCTCGCGGACGTCAGCGCGTTCTGCAGCGGCGAGGATCCGCACGACGACATCACGCTGCTGATGGTCCGGTACGACGGGCCGCGCTGAATGCTCGTGGTGATCGGCGCCGACGTCGATCCCCGCCTGCCGGGGATGCGGCGGCTTCCCGACTGGGATCCGTGGGATTCCCTCGAACGCATCCCGGACCTCGACGCCGCGCTCGGCGCGGATCTGCCGCCGATGACCTGGCTCCTGCGCGCGGACGACACCATCCGTCACGTGACCGGCGCGTTCGACACCTGCTACGTCACGCGGCAGGACATGTGGACGCGGCTGCGCGCCCGGGGCCACGAACTCGGCTGGCACTTTCATCACTGGACGTTCGGCGGCACGGCCGGCGGCTTCGATCCCGATCCCGCATGGCTGCCTGAGGCGCATGCGGCGCTCTCGCAGCACTTCGCGATCGGCGCCACCCGCACGGGCTGGGACTACTGCAACAGCGAGACGATGCGGCGGCTGGCCGCGCTCGGCGTCACGATCGACTTCTCGTCGCTGCCGGGACATCTCGTGTGGTGGTCGATTGACGGCGAGCGGATTCTCGTCGACTGGCACCGCGCGCCGGCGCATCCCTATCGGCCGGGCCGCGACGACTACCAGCGGCCCGGCACTCTCCCCATCTGGGAGCTGCCGATCGCGTCGTTCCGCGCCAGCGCGACGGCGATGGCGAAGCGCAGCCTGTGGCGGGTCCTTCACGGCGAGCTGTCGCTCGCCGGCGTGTCGGCCAGGACGCTGATGATGACGCAGCCGTGGCCCGAGGCGCCTCGCCGCGCGGAGGTCCTCGCGTTTCACTTTCATCCAGAGGAGCTGACGGCGGAGGGCATCGCCGCCTTCTCGCGCAATCTTCAGCTGCTCAAGACCACGTTCGATCCCGAGTTCGTCACCGCGAGCGAAGCGGCCTCGCGCCTTGCTAATGGGCGCGGCGTTTCGGTACCCTGAAGCCCGTTTCAACATACATGGATCGTGCGGCCGTCATCGCCCTCATCGGCACGAGAATCCGCGAGATCGCCGCGGCCAAAGGCGCATCCGCGCCGGCGATTGCCGCGGAGACGCCGCTGTTCGAAGGCCAGCTGCCCATCGACTCGCTCGATCTCGCGGGACTTGTCGTGGAGCTCGAGACCGCGACCGGCGTCGAGCCGTTTCGCGACGGCCTCGTCGACTTCCACACCGTCGGCGAACTGGCTGCGCTCTTCGCGCCCCATGCCTGATTTCCTCGCGGCGCTCGCGAGCTACGGCGATCAGGAGATTCTCGTCAACGAGGGCGGAGCCATCAGGGCGTCTGACGTCTGCCGTCGGGCGCAGGCCGCGCGCGCGGACCCTTCAGGCCTCTTCCGGCCGGCCTCGGATGATCCGGCATCGGTCATCGCGGCGATTGCGGCCGGCGTCCGCGCGGACCGGCCGGTGCTGCTGTCGACGGCGGCTGACGCGCCGCCGGGTCTCACGGGTTTCGAGATCCTGCTGCTGACGTCCGGCACCTCTGGGCGGCCGAAAATGGCCGCGCACGATCTCGCGTCTCTCACGGGCCGCATCCGGCGCTCCGAGCACGGCGGCACCTGGCTGCTGACGTACAGCGCGACGGCGTTCGCCGGCCTGCAGGTGGTGCTGACGGCGATCTTTTCCCGCGCGCGGCTGGTGACGTCGAGCACTCGCGCGATTGCCGAGCTGTTCAGGCTGTCGGTCGCGCACGGCGTCACGCACGCGAGCGCGACGCCGACGTTCTGGCGCGGCTGGCTCCTCGCGTCAGGCGGCGGCGCGGCGCAGCCGCCGCTGCGGCAGATCACGATCGGCGGGGAAGCCGTCGATCAGGCGACGCTCGATCGACTGGCCGGCCGGTATCCGCAGGCGCGCATCACACATATCTACGCCTCCACGGAAGCCGGGTCGCTGTTCGCAGTGAACGACCGCCGCGCGGGATTTCCGGCCGACTGGCTGGAACACGGCGTCGACGGCGTGTCCCTGCGCATCGTCGACGGCCTGCTCGAGGTGAAGAGCCCGCGGCGCATGCGCGCCTATCGATCAGAGGATGCGGATCCGGCGGCAGGGGATGGATGGCTGCGGACGGGCGATCTGGTCGAGCGGCAGGGCGACCGCGTGTTGTTCTGCGGCCGCGGCGATCGCCTCGTCAACGTCGGCGGCTACAAGGTGGCGCCCGAGCGGGTCGAGCGGGTGCTGCTCGAAGTGGCGGGCGTGGCGGATGCGTACGTGTATCCTCGTGCAAACGCCATCACAGGCCATATCCTGATGGCCGATTTGCTGATCGACCGTCACGCCGATGCCGACGCCGTCATTGCCGCGGCGAAGGCCCACGCGGAACAGGCGCTCGACAAGCACGAACGGCCGGCACGCGTGGCCGTCGTCGACACATTGCAGGTTGCGGATTCGGGAAAGAAGACGCGCGCATGAAACATGTCATCGTGACCGGCGGAAGCCGCGGCATCGGATTCGGTCTCGTTCGTCACCTGCTGCACCTCGGGTACCGCGTCTCGACGTGCAGCCGTTCGCAGTCCGATGATCTGGCGGCGCTGCAGCAGGGGCATCCGGACAGACTGCGCTGGTTTCAGTGCCGCATTGGCGACGACGATCCCGAGCACTTCGTGGGCAGCGCCGTCGCGTGGGCCGGCCACGACGGCCTGTGGGGTCTCGTCAACAACGCGGCCATTGCCGGCGAAGGCGTGCTTGCGACGTTCCCGATGGCCGAAGCCGAACGGATTCTCGCCGTCAACCTCGTCGGCGTCCTTGCCGTGACGCGATCGGTGCTGCGCGTGATGCTGAAGAACAACACGGCCGGCCGTATCGTGAGCATCGGATCGATTGTCGGCCTGCGCGGGTACAGCGGGCTGGCCGCGTACTCCGCGGCGAAAGCCGGCGTCGACGGCATGACGCGATCGCTCGCGCGAGAGGTCGGCCGCCGCGGCATCACGGTGAACACCGTCGCGCCCGGCTATCTCAAGACGGAGCTGTCGGACACGCTGAACGACGACCAGCTCGCGCAGATCGCGCGGCGCACGCCGCTGCAGCGCCTGGCCTCCATCGAGGACGTGGCCTCGGCGGTGGAGTTCCTGCTGAGCGATGGCGCGGGATTCATCACCGGACAGACGCTGGTGGTCGACGGCGGGCTGACGTCCTGACGCGCGACTGATGGCGCCGTTTTCGATCGACGTCGCCGCGCCCGACCTCCACGAGCTCGCGTCGTTCTTTGCGTCGCAGACCGGAGAGGCCGCGGCGTCCATTCACCCGCGGCTCGACTGGCAGTCGCGCAACCCCTCGCGGTCGCGTGACATACCGCACGTGATCTGCGCGCGGCTCGCGACCGGCGCGATTGCGGGCGCGATGTTGTGCATCCCGCATCGCCTCGTGCGCGACTCCGTCCGGCAGACGGCGTTGATGTCGAGCGGCTTCTACGTCGATCAGTCGATTCGTGGCGCCGGCCTTCAGATCTTCCTCACGTTTCGTGCGCTCGGCACGCGCTACGCGCTCTATGCGACGACGGCGAACGCGCAAAGCGAACGCCTGTGGCGCTCGGCCGGCGGCACGCCGCTGGCGCGTACCGATTACGAATGGCTTCGCCCGCTCGCATGGCCGGCCGTCATCGAAGAGATGCTGGTCCGGCGCGCCGGCAGGCGCCTCGCGCCGCTTGCGCGCCTGGCTGCGCTCGCCGGGCATCTTCGCCAGGAAGGATTCAGCGGCGCTCGCGGCGAGTTGACGCGCGTCGATCGTCCGGAGGACGCGGCGGTCGAGTCGGCGTCTGACGACCTGCAGCCGGTCCGCGACGCCGCGTTCATCCGCTGGCGGTTCTTCGACGTGCCGCAGGCCGACGCGGTTGTCTATCGCTATCGCGACGCGGCGGCCGGCGCGGACGGGTTCGTGGCCGTCACCAGCCGCCGCCGCGGCTACCGGCATCAGTTGAGAACGATCGCGCTGGCGGACATGTGGGGCGCGATGCCGGCATCGGCGTTCCGGGGCCTGCTCGCCGCGCTCGGCCGCCGGCATCGCGGCGCGGCCGATCTGATCGCGCTGCGATGCATTCCCGACGCCTGCGAACGCGAGGCGGCGCATGACGGGTACCGGCGCCGGGCCTTCGAGTATCCCATCGGCTGGTACCTCGATCCGCGCGGGGCGCTTGGCGCGGGCCCCGTACTGATGCCGCCGGCCGCGACCGAGCTGGTGTGACAAGCAGGTACAATGCGCAATGGTGATTAGGCGTGGCCTCTGAAGTCGTCGAAGCCTCGGGACATCTGATCGACTCCGGTCTGCTCAACGGCATTTTCGACACCGTCATCCGGCACAACGCCTCGTTTGAGGTGATCCGCTTCACGATCGGCAAGAGCAACGACGAGCCGTCGGTGCTGCGGATGCGCGTGACCGCCGACACGGAAGACGCCGTTCGCGCCGTGGTCGAGAACCTCGTGCCGCTCGGCTGCCTCGTCGCGAGCAAGCAGGACGCGACCACGCGAATCGCCGATCAGGACGGCTGCGCGCCGGACGATTTCTACTCGACGACCAACCACGAGACGCACATCCGCAAGGCCGGCAAGTGGACGCTCGTCGCCGATCAGCGCATGGACGCGGTGATCGTGATCGAGGGGACTCGCGCGGCCTGCAGGAAGCTGCGGGACGTGAAGAAGGGCGACGCCGTCGTCTGCGGCGTCGAGGGCATCCGCGTCATCCCGATGTTCCAGGATCGCGACCGCCTCGGCTTCGCGTTCATGACGAACGAGGTGTCGTCCGAGCGCCGCGTCGAAGCGGCCGTGACGCGCGTCGCCGAGATGATGCGGGGCGTCAAGGCGGAAGGGAAGAAGATCGCCGTCGTCGCCGGCCCGGTCGTCGTCCACACGGGCGGCGGACCGTATCTCGCCGAGCTGATCAAGCGCGGGTACGTCAACGTGCTGCTGGCCGGCAACGCCCTCGCCGTGCACGACATCGAGCTGCAGATGTTCGGCACGTCGCTTGGCGTCAACCTCGAGACCGGGCGCTCCGTCGAAGGCGGACATCATCACCACATGCGCGCGATCAATACCGTCCGCCGCGTCGGCAGCATCCGTGAAGCGGTCGCGAAAACGATCATCAAGACGGGAATTTTCTACGAGTGCGAGAAGCGCGGCGTCGAGTACGTGCTGGCCGGCAGCATTCGCGACGATGGGCCGCTGCCTGAGACGGTCATGGATCTGATCGAGGCCCAGGATCGCTTTGCGGCGTGCCTGAAGGATGTCTCGATGGTGCTGATGCTCGCGAGCATGCTGCACGGCATCGGTGTCGGCAACATGCTGCCGTCCGTGGTCCGCGTCGTCTGCATCGACATCAACCCGGCGGTCGTCACCAAGCTCGGCGACCGCGGCTCGTCGCAGACCGTCGGCATTGTCACCGACACGGGCATGTTCCTGCGCCAGCTCGCCGAAACGCTCCGAACGTCCTGACGTACCGTCATCTCCAGACGACGCTCATCCATACCCCGGCCGGCAACCGGCCCACAATCCGTTAACAAACGATGTGGATCTTTGGCAGGGTCCTTGCCTCTGCACGGTCGGGGGCGCCATGAGCCGTGCATCGTTTGTCGTACTCGGGTTCGCAGGGGCGCTGGCACTGGTGGCCGTGCCGGCGTCTGCACAGCATCA
>Ga0315281_10008351_pt1 | contig 14491 bp, 12 predicted proteins | sample YL17G07_0_MG_FD_204540 | JGI IMG/M metagenome (GOLD analysis project Ga0315281, IMG submission 204540) | Sediment microbial communities from Yellowstone Lake, YNP, Wyoming, USA - YL17G07_0 | ecosystem: Environmental > Aquatic > Freshwater > Lake > Sediment | place: USA: Wyoming | collected...
TATCAGGAAAACGAAAAGCTTTTCTTTCCTGCAATGAAAATTAAAATTTGTGCGGCACGAATCCAAAATTCAGGAGGCTACTTTTTTAAAAAACAGGGGTTTTCTGACAGGCACTATATAGACAACCTGACCCTTTGGATAGGGTGATGTGCTGTGCATACGAATGCGAATACCCCAGAGTTTCAAAACAAGACGTCCAAGCGGACATGCGATACTTTCGCTATAGAAGCGCCGCAATTGGAACAGGGTAGCGATCGCCACGAGCAACATGGCCAATGCACCAACGCTCATCAGTACCAGCGTGGCGGTGATACGCATCAATAGCGGGATACGTCCTCGCATTATCATGCCCGCCGACAAACGACAGTCTGCATCGCCAGATTCAATCTGCGCTGCAACAGCAGCAACGGAGTACACAGCAATTGCCCGATGAAATACGGCAGGATGGCACGATCAAGATTCAGCCCGCGCCCTTTCAGAATTTTGAAAGCGAGACCGGTAAAAAGGTAAAAATAGGGTGGGAATGCGCCATAGGGCAGATAGTCCACCACTTCCAGACCTTGACTGCGAACCATTTCCAGCAGGCTTGCTTTGCTGAATAGGAGCGTGTGTTGCGGCGCCTGCAGGCCGGGCCACCGTTCATGATAGAGGCGAAAGCTCAGGCTATCCAGGCGTGGCACTTCAATAACCAGACGACCTTCAGTAGAGAGCAAATCACGGCATCTGGCCAGTGTGCCGACGGGATCGTAGTCGTGTTCAAGGAAGTGCCACATTGTAATCAGATCGAAACTGCGCTCGCCCAGCTTTTGCTCCGCAAGGAGGCCGCAACGAAAATCGATCTGCCCGAATCCGGGCAAGTGAGACAAATCCTTAAAGTCAACACCAGTTGCATGCACACCGTCACGCGCCACCAACTCCTGCAAGAAAGTTGCAGCGCCACAACCGATATCGAGAACATTCGCATCCTTATTAAGCTTCACGTAACGATCAATCAAAGACATTTTTGCGAGATCATGTTTACGCATGGCTCGCAGGTAAAATGGAGTCAGCCAGCCCCAGTTTGTTTTCTTGCGGTGAGCAATATATTCGTCGTTGTAGTAGTGTTTTATTTGATCCAGCGTCAGGCGCGGATTCTGGTATGCAAGGCCGCAACGGTCACAGGTGACAAATTGAAAACGCCCCGGTTTTCCCGTGAGGTCGTCCTCGCCGATCAGCAGAGGCCTCGAATCTGTACCGCCACAGAGATAACACGGTACGATCTCGAAAGCGCTATGTGAAGGTATGGCAGATAGCATCATGAAAAAATCCTTATTAATAAAATCAGCAACATACACAAGACGACTACCTCAATTAATACCAGCGCGCGCCACGCAACGCCACTGCGCAAACCTGCATCGCTCAATATTTCGAACAGACAGATGGCAAGATAAACAACAGTACTGAGATATACCCACTGCACCGGATTTGTATCTGATGTACACAGCCAGATAAATACCGGGTACTTAAGCAACACAAGGTGCGCACGCAATAGCTTTGGCAGCCCAGTTCTGGGAATGGCATAGAGCACAGAAATGGCGACTAACAATAAACCGTACACAAGCAAGTGAACTAACCCGAATACAAATCCGAGTACGACTGCAACAGGTAATGTCAGTAAGCCGCAGAAGCGTGCAAAATACAGGACATGGCCGGTAGCGACGAGCACCCTGTGCGGGTGAAAAACAGCATCATGATCGCGCTCGGCGAGATCGTCCCACAAGCGAAGCTGGACTATCAGGGCCGCTACCAACAAGGCTCCAAATACAGCAGAAGCAAGTGAACTTTCGCACGACAAAGCGAGGATGCAGGCAGACAAGGCCAGCCATAGAAAGACAACGCGGCCGACAATCAGACGACTGGTGAAATAGGCGGCCAGTTCCCTAGGAAAGGATGTCGACAACACCGCGATCTCCATCTATAGCCAAGCGATGGCCACTCACAATGCGAGTAGTCGCATTACGCACGCCCACCACGGCGGGAATGCCCAGTTCGCGGGCAATAATGGCGCCATGGGAAAGCATGCCTCCCCGTTCGATAACGAGGCCGCGTGCAAGAAAGAAAACGCAGGCCCAGCCGGGATCGGTCTGACGCGTAACAACAATATCGCCTTGCTGCATACGTCCTGCTTCGGAAGCATCCGCGAGTACCACTGCATTCGCAGTGATGCATCCACCGCATGCTCCAGTCCCATGTAGTTGCTGCAACTCAGCAGCGTCGGCAGCAACATCTGACAGAGTTTGATTGCCCGGTTGTTGCGGCAGATACCCGCCCCAGTCTAGTGTGAAACTGTCCGGCGGTAGCAGGGTGGCGAGTCGTGCATATTCATCGCGGCGCTGCCGGATACGAGCGCCTACTTCATAGGGAAACATCGCGTGACCGGAGAGAAAAGCATCAAGCTCTTCGCAATCGAGATAAAAAATGTCTTCGGCTACTGTCAAGTGGCCTGATGTAACCAGCCGATTGCCGATAGCCAGAACAAGGTGGCGCAGGCGCACATAGAGCTTTGCCTGTTTTTGCCGCGCCCGTTCGCGCAGGCGGATAGCGCCCTGTGTTGCCGTCAACAGCAGACGAAACCGCCAGGCACGGCTGAACGGCAATTGACGCAAAATGGCATTCGGGGTTAGTTCGCTACAAACTCGGCTTGTCGCAGCCTCACGAATTGCAGCCTGTTCCATTAACTGCTGCTGGGGCGATGGCGCTTCCAGCGCGGCGTAGCTGCGCAATAGCTCCAGTGTCTGGTTCGGGTTCTCTTCGGGACTGGGGCGTGTCAGCATCAATTCACCCGAACTGCGAAAGCCCCAGTATTCAAGGTATTCATTCAACCTGGCAACAAAATCTGCAAAGCGCTTATGCTCGCGAAGCTGCTGGGCTATTGTCGCAATATCGGCGAGTGCAAATATTTCAACCAACTCTGGATTATCGCGTATATGTCGCGACAAATCCCACAACTTTTCTACTGGCGTATGGCTGGCGAGACCCGGCAATCCGATAAGCAGATTGTTATGCAAGCTTTCACCAGAGTTCGGCAACCAGTGCCGCAGTTGGCGCTGCAGCAGGCTATAGCACACCATCGCCGCTGTGTCGGCGAGAGCCGCATCATTCCAGCGTTGCAGGCGAATAACAAAAAATTCGCGCAAACGGTCAAGTTGTTTTAAGGCTGGCATGGCTGCCAGGTCGGCAGGTCGCGTCCGTTTACAGAATTCATCGACGGTGGTCTCGAAACGGGTGACGCCTGATCGGACGTGAAGGTAGCGCCAAGTGGACATGACTGCGACGCGAACAAGTTCGAGGCTACGCTCGATACGCCCCTGTGTCGGCAAATTTTGTGTTGCGGGAAATTGCGTCGCCCCGACAAACTGGTTAAAAGAGCGCGTCAGCCAACTGCCGCCAGGCACCAGCGAAATGACAGTGTGGATATTGCTCAGGTTGTAATAGAGTCGGCCGCCGTGGACACCGACGATGTGTTCGAGAGCGTCGTGCATGGCCGCGATACGGCGGCGCGAAACACCAAATCCCAGGCCTAGATTGCGAAAGTAAGCGGCATAGCCACGACGCACAACAGAATACAGAAAAGGCGATACCGGTTCTGGAAAGTTTTCAGCGATGTTCGCGTTAGTCCAAACGGTTTGTGGTGTTGATTTCACTGGGGTAGTAATCGGTCTCGCTTGCAACAACCACAGCTTCCCGTTGTTATCTATTGCCCATTCGATATCGAGGGCTTTGCCGAAATCTTGTTCGAGCCGCATTCCTTCGCTGACCAATTTTGTTATGTCATTTTCATCGATAAGGCTGTCGGTATCTTCACCGGCGACATGAGAAAAAATATTTCCATCTACAGGGTCAACCAGTACTCGTGCCGGATCTGCTTCTCCGGCCACCAGACGCTCGCCAAGCCCGGAGCAGTATTCAATAATGATCGCTGGCCGCCCGTTAGCAACTGCCTCAGGCGCCCGGGTGAACATGACACCGGCATGGCGGGCATCGACCTGTGCCTGAAGAATGACGCCCATACTTTCAAGGCGAACGCCGCATCGTTGCTGGTAATGCAAACTGCGCGACGACCACATGGATGCCCATACTTCGACAACGGCGTTCTTGAGACTATCTTCATTTTGAACGCTGAGTATCGTGTCAAGTTGGCCTGCAAACGAATGCGCAGCCGAGTCTTCGCCAATCGCGGAACTTCGTACCGCCATATTCACCATATCGGCAGACATCGCGATAGTCCGAAGATCGGCTTCAAGAGCGGTGTCGAAAGATGCAGCATGCAGTTTTTTGCTCACATCGCTGGCAACATTTTCCAAGTTGGAATTATCAGTACTGCCATGTTGCTGAATCGGCATTGCTGCGGTCAGACCGGCTCGTTGCAGATGGGATTGAAATACGTGATTGGGAAGTGCATATCCAGGCGGTACGGCGTAACCCTGCGCAAGCATTCGTGCAAGGTTTGACGCTTTGGCACCGAATACAGTGGCATCACCGGCTTCGATCAGAGGAACCACAAAGGTGGTATGAAGGCTCACGAGGGTCTCCTTTTGAGATTAAGCCGATATAGCCAGATACTGAAAATCCAGTGCAAACCGGTGCCTAAAAGCAAAGTCCATAGCCAGGTCAATGGATGTACCGGCAGCATAATGGAGAGGACGATCAACACACCGAGGGTAGAATCAGTACGGTCAAGGAACAAACAAAACATACGCAGTGCTGCCCCTGCCGGTGCTTCCCCGGGAGCCACATCAAGCTGGCGTTTGAACATGGAGTTCGGCAATTCTGCCAACATAAATGCGAGTCCGCAAAAGAAACCCACAACAGCCATCTGCGCTGTTGGCAGATCCCAGATACCTGCGGCAAACCAGGATGGCAAGCTGTCTCTATAGGCAGCAAACAGAGCAAATGTCGCTGCCGAAGCCGGAGGCATCATCATCAGTCCGCGCACTGTTTTGTTGTCGCCGAATATTCTATGATTGCGCAGTAACAAGCCGCCATCGATGGCACGCGCGAACGGCAACGACCAGGGGCTGCGCAGCCACGCAACGTGAGCGACACCTGCCAGTCCGATGGCTAGTAACAAAAATATCGCGCAAGGCAAAGGTGCCGGAATGATCATCAATAAGGAAACTTCGTTTTATCACGCCGCCCGAAGAGAAAATCTACCCCGGATAATTTTTTTGCCGCCCGCAGCCACTGCCACCAACCCACCTCATTGCTCGGATGATAGTCGATATGGCGCAACCGGTAGCCGGGAATTCGAACGAACATATGATGCAATTCGTGGGCATCGAAATGCATGATCAACAGCGAGATCCAGAATGGAAAACGCAGCGAACGCGTAAAGGCCTCTTGTTCGCTGTGTGAAAAAGGCCGCACTGTTTTTCCTTGGGCCAAATGGCTAGGCATGTGCGTGTGCTGGCTGAGCAGCAATGGATCCTGGATGACCAGCGCCAACAATAGGCCGACACCGCACGTGCTTGCCAGCTGCCACGGGCCGAACCACAAGGCAATAACAGCATAGATCAACAGCAGTGACATACTCTCAATTCGGATGCGTGGTAGCACAGAAGCTGCCAGAAACTGCTGCAACCGGCGCGGATTCCAGTAATTCTGCAAGCGATAGAGCACCGAGAACAAGGGTATGCCGCTGCGCCAAGCGACATTGATGGCCCATTTTTCCCACGTAGCGAGCGGCCTGGCTACCAGCGTTGCAGTCGTTGCATCCATGTCCTGCCAGCCGGTCCACACATGGTGACGTGCATGAATTTGACGCCATGCAGAAAATGGAATCAGTGCAAAGAATCCGGCAAGGGTACCGACAAGCATATTAGGCAATCGGTGCCGGAATAAAGTACGGTGACCTGCCTCATGCAAGACGATGAACCACTCCAAGAATGCCAGAGCGAATAATAACTGCCCGATCAGCCAGACGATTCCAAATGGATAGCCCGAAAGGAATGCCGCTGCAACCGTGAGTGCAACTGCAATAGCAGAGTACGCAAATCCGATAATATCGGACGGTAGCAGATTCAACTGGCTCACATAGGTGGTGCGATTAGACTTGTTGTGCATGATAAGAAAGTATTGGTTGAGTTCTACTTGTTCTAAAGGAATCGGAACGATACACTCAAATCCTGCGGCCTGCCGAATGCGGCACGAGCATATAAGATTCGATTGAAAATCTTCTCTGCACATGAAATACGCATCCTATATATTCCCATAAAATTATTTTCAACCAGGGTTCTCTTTTTTGTTAGACAGGATTTTGATCTCCCGGCAAGTCCGCAACTATTCGAAGATTCTGAACACACCATGTAATCCGCTTCAGTTGTTAACGTGGCGGCATAGTATTCAGAAAGAAGTATAAAACAAAACGATTGACTAACGAAGAGCCAAAAAATAGACTATCAAGTATCATTATTCGATACTTTTTCCATGACCGAAGCCGTCCAGTTAATTTCTACCATCAAGAAACAATTAAAAAGACAAGGTCTCACTTACCGCGATGTTGCCCGAGCACTCAAATTGTCCGAGCCCAGCATAAAAAGATTGTTTGCCTCCGGCCGATTCACCATCAATCGACTTGTGCAAGTTAGTAACCTGCTTGGCTACACCCTGGCTGAACTATCCAAGGAAGCGCTGGCAGCACAACCGCGCTTGAGTACACTAACTGACAAACAAGAGCGCGAGATTGTATCTGATCCCAAGTTGTTGATCATTGCGGTCTGTGCGCTAAACAACTGGTAGCTGGATGAGATCGTGGAAATCTATAAGGTGGGGCATGCAGAATGTATCAAATACCTTTTGCGCCTCGATAAAATGCGCATTATCGACTTGCTGCCTGGCAACCGCATTCGCATCAACCTCGCGCGTGATTTCGACTGGCTGCCATTTGGCCCGATCAAACAATATTTTCGAGGTAGAGAACTTACCGATTTTCTGAATAGTAACTTTACGCATGAAAACGAAGCCATCGCATTCGTAAACGGGATGTTCAGCGATCAAGCTGCGGCGCAAATAATGGACGAATTGTTTCGCCTGCGAAAAAAATTTACCGAGTTGCATGAGGAAAGCCTATCTGCACCGCTAAGCAAGCGTCGCAGTATTAGTCTGTTACTGGCATTACGCAGATGGGAACCCACCGACTTCGTGAAACTACGCCGCTGAATCAAATGTGTTGGTAAGTCATATACTTGTTTTAAAGGTATATGCTACTCATGCTGCGCTACACTAACAAATTACAGCGGAAGGATGCGCAGATAGAAAGGCCGAACCCGCAACTATTTGTCTGCACTCTTAGTGAGTGGAAATCTGTACAGTACGTCGTAACGCACTCCCAGCCCCTCTGGAATCGATTGCACCAGTGCAAAATCCCGCATTTTCCATATCACTGGCGGCATTGCCGGTAGCGGACTGTCTGCCCAGCGCGCATGGCGCAGCAGCGTGACATGCGGCTTATAAGCACGCTGATCAAAATTGAAATGATGGTGACGCAAGCTTTGCTCCAGTGTGTGAACCAGCTGGCTCAAATGCACCGGCACCGAGTCCGGCGCCGCATACACGATATGGTTATGTCCCCAATAATGGGCAATATCGAACACCAGCTGGAAACCTGACCCGTTCACCTCCTGCGCCGCCAACTGCAGAGTTTCCAGACGTTCAATTTCTACATTGCCGAGAAACACCAAAGTGTTGTGCAAGTTATACTCAGGCGCAGGCCTTCCGCCGCATAGCTCTTTAAACGGTGCTTGCCACGCAGCCATCGCGGCACGCTCTTCGTCATTCGGCCATAGCGCAAAAAACACACGGGCGGACTTTTTTGGGTTCATTTCCATTTGGAAAGCTTATCACTTTGTCATGCCCCTTTGCGAGTTGGGGTCGAGCCGGCGCGCATGTTGCGGTAAAATGCCGGTCTTGATTTACCAAGATACCGATCATGACTGTCCGTTTGCGCGAAATCCCTTATAACTACACCTCTTTCTCCGACCGCGAGATTGTCATACGCCTGCTCGGCAACGAGGCGTGGGACATTATCAACAAACTGCGCGGCGAGCGCCGTACCGGGCGTTCTGCACGCATGTTATACGAGGTGCTGGGAGATATCTGGGTGGTGTCGCGCAATCCCTATTTGCAGGACGATCTGCTCGGCAATCGCCGTCGCCGTACCGCGCTGATCAGCGCATTACGCCACCGTCTGCATGCGATCGAAGAGCGCCGCCAGGACACCGCAGGTGCGGTGGAGGCTAACATCGGCGCAGACGATGTTAAGCGAAGCGGCCAGAACCACAACATTCCTGTAAAACGCCTGCTGGAACTCAGCCATATTGCCGTTGATGCGTTTGCCGACGAATTTGAAACCACGCTGCAATTGCGCAAAAAAACCTTACGTGTATTGAGCCGCATCACTCGCAGCGACAACATCCAGTTTGACGGTTTGGCGCGTGTATCGCATGTGACAGACGCCACCGACTGGCGCGTAGAGTATCCGTTTGTGGTACTGACCCCCGATACCGAAACTGAGGTGGCGCATCTGGTGCGTGCCTGTATCGAGCTGAAGCTCACGATCATCCCGCGCGGCGGCGGCACCGGTTACACCGGCGGCGCGGTGCCGCTGGACAAACAATCTGCAATAATCAATACAGAAAAACTGGATGCGATTTCCAGTGTGGAGATGCTGCTTTTACCCGGACTGGATAAACCCACTTCAACGATACATTGCGGCGCAGGTGTCGTGACACGGCGCGTGATGGACCGCGCCGACGCCAACGATCTGGTGTTTGCGGTTGACCCCACCTCGGCCGATGCGTCGTGCATAGGCGGCAACGTGGCTATGAACGCAGGCGGCAAAAAGGCCGTATTGTGGGGCACTGCGCTGGACAACCTGGCCTCATGGCGCATGGTAACGCCCGATGGTTTGTGGATGACGGTGGAGCGCCTCGATCACAACCTCGGCAAGATTCATGACGTTGAAATGACCACCTTCCGCATCAGCCGCTTTGAGGCAGATGAAATAACACCGCACGGAACACCCGAACTTTTACAAATTCCCGGCGGAAAGTTTCGCAAGACCGGTCTGGGCAAAGACGTCACCGATAAATTCCTGTCCGGCCTGCCCGGCATTCAAAAGGAGGGCTGCGACGGCATCATCACCTCGGCGCGCTTTATTCTGCATCGCGCGCACACCTACACCCGCACCGTGTGCCTGGAATTTTTCGGCCAGGTACGCGAGGCCGTGCCGTCTATTGTGGAGATCAAGGACTATATCGATGCGCATCCGCAGGCGGTGCTGGCAGGACTCGAACATCTGGATGATCGCTATCTGAAGGCTGTGGGTTACTCTACCAAATCAAAACGCGGCGCTCGCCCCAAGATGGTGTTGCTGGCCGATGTAGTGGGAGACGATGAAAACGCTGTGGCACAGGCCGCATCCGAAGTGGTGCGTCTCGCCAACCTGCGCAGCGGTGAAGGTTTTATTGCAGTCACTGCCGAAGCGCGCAAAAAATTCTGGCTGGACCGTGCGCGCACCGCCGCTATTGCCAAACATACTAACGCGTTCAAACTGAACGAAGACGTGGTCATTCCGCTGCCGCGCATGGGTGATTACTGCGATGGCGTGGAGCGCATCAATATCGAGTTATCGCTGCACAACAAACTCAAACTGATCGATGCGCTGGACATCTTCTTTGCCGGCGTACTGCCTATTTACCATCAGGATGATGCGCAGGTGGGCAATGCAGAGTTGCTGGGCAATCGCCCGCAGCAGGCGCGTGAACTGCTGGCAGAAGTTCGGACACGCTGGCAGTGGCTGCAGGAAAATCTGGATGCGCCACTCGCAAGCTTTCCATTTATCACACCCTCTCCCGACCTTCGGCCACCCTCTCCCGCAAGCGGGAGAGGGGTTGGGGGAGAGGGTTCGTCCGTATTTGACGTCCTGCAAAACCACAGCATCCGCGCCTCATGGAAACTTGAGCTACGCGAACCGCTCAGCCAACTATTCAGCGGACGCACCTACCAGACCATCCTGGAACAATGCAATAAGGTACATCAGGAGATATTGAAGAGCCGCGTGTTTGTTGCACTGCATATGCACGCCGGGGACGGCAATGTGCACACCAATATTCCGGTCAACTCCGACGATTACAACATGCTGCAACAGGCCAACCACGCGGTCGAGCGCATCATGCATCTGGCCAAGGAGCTTGGCGGCGTGATTTCCGGCGAGCACGGCATCGGTATCACCAAGTTTGATTTCCTTGATGCGGCGGAGATCAGCGAGTTCACTGCTTACAAAACCAAAGTTGACCCCGAAGGACGCTTCAACAAAGGCAAGCTGCTGGCAGGCGGAAATCTGGAACGCGCCTATACTCCCAGCTTTAACCTGATGGAACTGGAAAGTATCATTCTGGAAAAGAGCGAGTTGGAGCACATCGCCGATTCGATCAAGGACTGTCTGCGTTGCGGAAAATGCAAACCGGTATGCGCCACCCATGTGCCGCGCGCAAATCTGCTATATTCGCCGCGCAACAAGATACTTGCTACCTCGCTGCTGATCGAGGCATTTCTCTACGAAAATCAAACACGGCGCGGCATTTCGATTGCGCACTTTGACGAATTCGGCGATGTGGCCGATCACTGCACCGTGTGCCACAAGTGCCTGAATCCCTGTCCGGTGAATATCGATTTTGGCGATGTGTCGGTAGCGATGCGCAACTTCCTGCGCAAACAGGGCAAGAAAAAATTTAATCCGGGTGCCTATGCCGGCATGCTCTACATCACCACTACCAATCCATTCACTATCAAGCTGATGCGCAAGGTGATGATAGAGTGGGCATACAAGGCACAGCGCACAACACACTATATTGCGAAACAGCTCGGCCTGCTGCGCAAGCAGATTGCACACCCTCCTTCTACTTTGGGTCGCGCACCATATCTTGGCAGCATGGTGAAATCTCAGGTCATACACTTCATCAACAAACCGATGCCCGGCGGCCTGCCGAAAAAAACTTCACGAGCATTGCTCGACATTGAAGACAACACGGTCATCCCCATCATCCGCAATCCGCACAAAACCAGCGAAGACTCCGAAGCCGTGTTTTATTTCCCCGGCTGCGGCTCCGAGCGTTTGTTTGGTCAGGTAGGTCTGGCGACGCAGGCCATGCTGTACGAGACCGGCGCGATCACCGTGTTGCCGCCCGGCTACCTGTGCTGCGGCAACCCGCAAACTTCGTCCGGCCAGGACGACAAAGGCAGCCAGATCACCGCCGACAACCGCGTGTTGTTCCATCGCGTCGCCAACACACTCAACTATCTCGACATCAAAACCGTGATTGTGTCCTGCGGCACCTGCATGGATCAACTGCTAAAATACCAGTTCGACAAGATATTCCCCGGCTGCCGCCTGCTAGACATACATGAGTACTTACTGGAGAAAAATGTGAAGCTGGAAGGCGTAACCGGCACGCGCTATATGTATCACGACCCCTGCCACACTCCAATGAAAACCTACGATCCGCTCAAAGTGGTGAACACACTGATGGGCACGCCAGTTGCACTGAACGAACGCTGCTGCGGCGAGTCAGGCACCTTCGCCGTAACCCGTCCCGATATCTCCACACAAGTGCGCTTCCGCAAGGAAGAAGAAATGCGCAACGGTGCGGATGCATTGCGTGCCGATGGCTTCAGCGGCGAGATCAAGATTCTCACCTCTTGCCCGGCTTGCCAGCAGGGGCTTTCACGCTATAACGACGACGCTGGCACGACCTCGGATTACATCGTGATCGAAATGGCGAAGCACCTGCTGGGCGAAAACTGGATGGCGGATTATGTAGCGAAAGCCAATCAGGGTGGCATTGAAAGAGTGTTGCTGTAAATCGCACAACATCGAACCGTTCGTCTTGCACATTAATATATGCTGAAAGGATATAAATGAGCCAGAACGTAAATCACTGGGACGAAGTCTCTCAAATAGAAACCGAGTTGATGAGACATATGATTGCACTCGGTCTGGATTGGCATGACGAGGCTGCAATGTCGCTGCTGGCCGCCGAATGCAAGACCTTTGGCCCAAGCAATGCACAAGCAGCTTACGCCTCAAAAGATCAGAGACTCATCACCAAAGCACAACTTTTCGGACTGGTTTCAACGATGATTCAAACTATGGAAAGCGCTGCCAAAGAAAACCGCGATGTACACGGCGGAGAGGTATGGAAGGCTTTTGGCAAACACCTTTACACATAAATATCAAAACATCTTTTGTTGCCCGATTGACTGTTTTGAATAGAATATTCAATAGTCACTGCCATGCGATATTCTGAAACACAAAAATTTTCCCCGCCATCCTGGTGACTCTTGTCGCAAATTATAAAAATTAAGGATTTTCCTTATTCCTTTGCTGTAAATTCAGCTCTAATATTCTCCATGTGTAACAAGCAAAATATTTACTGCTTGTTCTGAAGATACATTCTCCGTGTATCGGGATGGACAGCTTATTTAAACGGTTTGTTTGCAAACAGATACGATCATAGTTTCATTTTTAATCAGATCGGGACTGTTGATTCAACAATAAACTTGAATGTGATCTTTATCATGATTTGATACTTGCTCTTTGATAAATTTACAGGGAGATTGCTATGCCGCTCACCTCTAACGACCACAAAAACCACAAAGCTTATATCGTTGGTGGCGGTATCGCCGGGCTGGCGAGTGCCGTCTACCTGATTCGTGAGGCAGGATTCAATGGCAACAACATCACCATATTTAATCAGGACAGCATTAACGGCGGTGCCCTTGACGGCTCCGGCTCAACGGAGAAGGGATACCTGATACGCGGCGGGCGTATGCATGAGGAGCACTTTATCTGTACCTGGGATTTGCTCTCCGAAATCCCGACGCTACACAACCCCAATCTCACAGTCACACAGGAAATATTCGCATTCAACAAGCTGGTGGTCAGCCACTCCCTCTCGAGACTGCTGCGCGCAGGCAAGAAAATGGATGTCTCTTCGTATGGATTAAGCAAACGCGACACCTTTGACTTGCTGCGCCTCAACACCACGCCCGAACTGTTGCTCGGTGCCAAGCGCATCGACGAGTGGTTTGCTCCGGCTTTTTTTGACACCGTCTTCTGGTATCTTTGGGCCACGACTTTCGCCTTCCAGCGCTGGAGCAGCCTCGCCGAAATGCGCCGTTATGCGATTCGCTTCATCCACCTGCTGCCCGGTTTTCATCAGTTGCAGGGAATCATGCGTACTGTCTATAACCAATATGATTCGGTGATCCTTCCCATCGAAACCTGGTTACGCCAGCACGGCGTCAACTTCTTGATGAGTGCGCCGGTGACCGATATCGATTTCGACCTCAATGCTCTGGAAAAGCGTGCCACAGCAATTCACTACATGACAAATGGAAATCCTCAGCAAATCACATTGAGTAGCACCGACTACCTCTTTGTCACCCTCGGCTCGATGGTGGAAAGCGCAGGCATCGGCAGCATGACCACCCCCGCCCCTCTCCTTCCAAAAGATCGCACCGGCGCATGGGCATTGTGGGAGCTTATCGCAGGCAAGGACGAGTCGTTTGGAAATCCTGCGGTGTTTAACAGCCATGTAGACCAATCCAAATGGATGTCGTTTACTGTCACCCTCAAGGATCCCGCCTTCTTCAATCACATGGAGCGTTTCACCGGCAACAAGGCGGGAACCGGCGGGCTCGTAACGATAACTGACTCCAACTGGTTTATGTCGGTAGTGCTTGCACACCAGCCCCACTTCCGCAACCAGCCACCCGATACATTTGTCTTTTGGGGAGACGGGCTGTTGCCGGACAATCCCGGTAACTTCGTGCAAAAACCGATGTCGCAGTGCAGCGGCGAGGAAATTCTGCAGGAGCTTTTTTCCCATCTCGGCATTGTCGAACTGATGCGTCCATTGAAGGACAAGGTGAACTGCATCCCCTGCATGATGCCCTACATCGACAGCCAGTTTATGCCGCGCGTAAAGGGCGATCGCCCTTTGGTAATTCCAGATGGTGCGAAAAACTTTGCCTTCCTGGGCCAGTTTGTTGAAGTGCCGCACGATTGTGTATTCACTGTTGAATATTCGGTACGTACCGCGCAAACAGCGGTATTTAAACTGCTCGATGTGGAACGCGAAGTCTCTCCGCTCTACCGTGGCGACCATGATATCCATGTATTGATCAACGCCCTGCAGGCGGTCATTCGTTAGACTCATTTTTTTCAATTGTTATATTGGGGATAGATGGCCTAGCTGTGCAAACAGCAGCCATTGTTAACTCCTCAGACTATAGTTTCCACAACGTCATGCCGCAAAAACATACTAAACATTATCTACCAATTCGTTCTGTGTGCCATCAGACAGCGCATACACGATTACCGTCTATAGCAGTAATGTTCAAAATAAGGAAATTCCCTATTCACTTTTCTTGATTTCAGTTCTAGTATTTC
>Ga0315281_10008352_pt1 | contig 14491 bp, 12 predicted proteins | sample YL17G07_0_MG_FD_204540 | JGI IMG/M metagenome (GOLD analysis project Ga0315281, IMG submission 204540) | Sediment microbial communities from Yellowstone Lake, YNP, Wyoming, USA - YL17G07_0 | ecosystem: Environmental > Aquatic > Freshwater > Lake > Sediment | place: USA: Wyoming | collected...
CGCAGAGATCAACCAACAACAATATTTGGGCAATGTCACCCAACCACCTGCTGCCCGTCAAGTGTACACCCACCAACAGTCATAAAGTCGTTTTACAAGTACAAATAAAAACAGCGACTTTCGTCGCTGTTTTTATTTGCACTATGTGTTAACTCAGCTTGGTATCAAAACACAAACTGCGCAGTATGCGCACCCGCAGCCATAAAGAACAGCATCGGGATAGACAGCATGGTGTTGGTGCGTGAAGCAAGGAAGGCAACACGGCGTGCAACAACTTTTTCTTCATCAGTCGCAGGAACCATACCAAGAATTTTCTTCTGATTACGCCAGATCAAAGTCCACACGTTAATCAGCATAATAGTACCCAGCCAGGCACCCATACCGATCATGGCATAACCGGGCTTGAGCATGAAAGCATCAATAAAATGTTTGTTCAGCAATCCTGCGCCTGTCAACCAGGTCACTACTGCGGCCCAGCGGAAGAAAAGCAAGGCGCGAGGGGCTATGTGTTTAGTGATACCTGCATTGGTTTTGTCTTCCGTTGCGGCTTTCAGCGCGGCAACCTGAACGAAATTGAAGTAATAAAGCAGACCGATCCACATTACACCGGCCATCAGATGAATCCAACGTTCTAGTCCTGGCAGAAATTCCATTTATTAAGCCCCCATTATTAATTTTGTAACAACCAAATACAGAACCAGGGTCAGAACGAACCCGGAAATGACCGTACCCCAAAGTGAATCCAGTGGATTTTGCATTGCCTACTCTCCTAAGTGAATTTTTGTTCAGTATCCACCATCGAGGACGACAGTGACCAAACGGAATGATAGTCACTAACAGGTAGTTTATGCAACAACTAAATGTCAGTGTTAGCCATATGGTTTTATGTGTATTGACCATGCATGGCCGGATACTTCCCGGAAAGATTATGGGCACAAGCACGTGTACACGCTTCATCTTGACACTACCGTGGTGTGTCGATTAAATGACCCGGTATCAAATCGACTTAAACAAAAAAATCCTGAACAATGAACAATAATGATGTACTGAGAAGTATCTGCCTTGTACTAAACCTGAACGACGCGGCTACAGCAAATATTTTTAAACTGGCCGGACAAGACGTCGACCCGGCAACGATCACACAGTTTCTGAAAAATGAAAATGAAGGTGGATATCTTGACTGCAACAATCATCTCATGACCCTGTTCCTGGATGGGCTGATCTCCCATCGCCGGGGTAAGAGCGACAAGAATCCCTCTCCCTCAAATGATAACTTCCCGCCACTCACCAATAACGTCATCATCAAGAAACTCAGGATTGCCTTTAATTTGAAAGAAGATGATTTGATTGAACTGATGTCATTGGCTGACTACGAAGTGAACAAAAACGAACTGGGCGCATTCTTCAGGAAACCGGGTCACAAGCACTATAGGGCCTGCCCCGATGAATTTCTCATGGGATTTCTGGTTGGCTTGACTTACCATCAGTGGCACTGAAAAACTCAGCAACAAAATTGTGTGCAATCCATTGTCGGCATACTCATTTTTCGCAAGCCTCCACCACACCACCAGTTAATCATTGGACGAGCGTCAATTTAGCATTAAATCAATAAATACAGGAAATTAGTCCTATTTCTCCTGGTCGAATCAAACCATTTTACAAACATGGAAACTATGCTACTCTCGCATTAGTTTTCATAAGGTTAGAATTTATCCAGTTCCCGTTTAAACACCACAAAAAGGAGTTCATTATGCAATTTATTACTCGCCCGGCATTATTCATTTCAACACTATTATTGACACTGTTGTACAGCGTATCCGCTTCGGCATATATTTTTGGCCCTCCACCCGTTACAGAACTCACAGAGAGTGGAGAAAATCTGGATAACATTAGCCTGTTCAAACGTGAAGAATCATTCGTATACGGTACATCAGGAACCCCAACTAAATTCGAATCTACGGGGCTTGCCGGCCTTACCAAAAAGGGGGATAAAGACGGCGCCTTCAATTTTATGTACAGATTGTCAAAAGAAAAGGCTCCCGCTTTTGCAACCTATGATTCAACAAATTTAGGTTTTGGTTTCGGTCGTGATTGGAACGTACTATCCGACCGGAGTTTGGGGATAATTCTAAATGGTCAGTTCGACTATGCTCGCGCTTCTGAATCAGTTACATCGGGTAAAACTACTTATTCTTGGGATTATAGTATAACCACTCTAGGCGTCGAGACAGGTGCGGTATACCGATTGTTCATTAACCAGGCGACAATAGCACCTTTTGTTATGTATAACATTTACCGGAATACAAATTCTGTTACCCCCTCAGTAGGCAGAGCCTACAGTATCTATTACGATGGAAGTTCTGTTAATTTAGGTGTGAGCGTCATTCTCGGGAAATTCAATCTCACTTATACTCAAACCACATCAGAAGCCAAATACTCCTATGACATATACACCGGCTCTGGCACAGTTAAAACAACCGGAAATATGTTAACGTTAGGTTTCAACTATTAACTTAATTTCAGCCTGTTTGATAATTTAAACGGGCTAAGAGATCCCTTCATTAGCTGCAAGTGTTGGAATCTTACTTGCGCTTCTGGTTAAACCGAGAAAATTTCGATGAATAAAATTCACACCTTTTTTTACCTGATTGCCACCCTTTTAATTCTAAGTGCTTGCGCTAGCGACAAAGCCATTTATCGTGGCCAAACAGTTAATGGTTCACCTCACGGAGTCGGCAAAAAATTCTGGCCTGATGGCTCTAAATATGAAGGGCAATGGGCCAACGGCCAGATGTCCGGCAAAGGCTTGTTGAAATTCCAGGATGGCCGACGCTATGATGGCAATTTTGAAAATGACAAGTTGCATGGCCAGGGCAAGATGCAATATCCGGATGGTTCCAGCTATGAGGGTGCATGGGCCAATGGTGAACGCTCCGGCCAGGGGTTGATGAAATTTGCAGATCAAAGCCAGTATTCCGGCAACTGGTCTTCCAATGCTCAAAGCGGCTTTGGCACACAGGAGTACCGCAATGGTAACAGCTACTCGGGAAATTTCATTGCCGGCCAGCGCCACGGTGACGGCGCAGCCGTTGCTTATTATCATGGTGCTGCAGATAACTGGTGTATTGATAATTGCTCGCAGACATCCGCCCAATTTGCCATTGTTTCCGGTGGTTTTGTCAATGGCAACGCTGAATCAGTCACTGCAGCACCTTGTGGCACCAGCCAGGATAAATGCAAGAACATGCTGGCTCCCACACTGGCCGTAATAGCAAAAGAACGGGCGCGCAAACTGGCGTTAGCCCAGCGTGAAAGAGAGCGACTCGCGGCAGAAGACCAGCGTGAAAGAGAGCGACTCGCGGCAGAAGCCGAAAAAGCAAGGCAGCGCAAAGAAGCTGCACTATTAGCGGCTCAACAGCGCAAGGAAGAAGCAAGACTGGCCCTGCTGAATACAGGAACTGCTTCCCAGGTTTATATGCATGCAGAAAAACTTGAAGCAGAGAGCGATTATGTCCAGGCATCCGAAGCATATCGCATCGTAGTCTCACGCTTCCCGGAAAGCTCTTTTGCGGCCGCCTCAATGACCAGGCTCGGGGCAATGCGCGACAAACGTGACCAGCAGGCAGCAGAACAAAAAAGACTGGCACTTGAAGCCGAGCAACGCAAAAACGAGGAGGCTAAACGGCAAAGTGCCGCGGCAGAGCGCCAGGCAGAACGTGAAGCTGCTGCAGCGCAACGTCTGGCGGACCAAAATGCCGCGGCAAATCAACAAAGAAAAGCTTCCAGCGGTGCCGCCTGCGTTGAATTGGCCAAGGCAGTATGCGACCAGACCACCAGTGGCTTTGCCAATTCAATTTGCAAAGCTGGCGCGGGAATCGGCTGCAATTAAGAGGCTTACAATTACCCCTCGCCAGCCAATCTTGCCTGGCAAGGCAAGTCCGTTATACGGATAGGGATACTCAATACACCTTAAGGCTATCCAGACCTGAGCACTGATACTCTCACCGATTCATTCTCAGGGCGTCCCGGGAACTTGAGAGGGTGTTGGCCGCGTCAGGCCGTGCCGCACAAGTGCCTTACTAAAGTCATCAGACATCAACGTTTCAATCAATGCAGCCTGAGCAGCCTTCTGTTTTGGTGTCCAGTCACCCTTCAGGGCAACTACAAAACGTTTTACAATTTTCGTTCCTACAAGCGGTTGAGGGTTATCCGCAGTCCCTCCCAGAGACACCATTTCAAAGGTATCAGGGAAAGAATTTTTTGTGTAGTTTCCAATGTGGTACAAAATCACCGCCGCATCGGCACGGCCATAGGCAACCGACCAGGGTTCGTCACGATGATGGATGCGCGGCCCGGCAAGCCACTTATGCGTATCGCCACTTGCTCCGTTGAAAATTGTATTTATCAATTTTTCGGCAGTCCAGTTTTTGGGCGGCTTAGGGTCGGCCTTGGCTATATTGTAAATTGCATCAAGATAGTTCTGATAAGCGCCAGACTCCAGATTCGGATTGGGTGTCACAAGCCGAACCCCCTTCTTACCCAAGTCCCACACGCTGGCGATTTGTTTTGGGTTTCCCTTTTTTACCAGAATAACAACACCACGATCTTCGTATAGAGCGCGCTGCTCACCATCGGTGAGTCCCGCAGCGGCGAGTTTATCCAGCACGACTTTATTCGCAACTGCAACACTTGGCCGGCATCCAATGTCCAGATTATCGAATTGAACCACGCCTTTTTCAATTTGCTGAACAACAACGGGTGGGCTGGTCGTATACAAAGCATTATGCAGAGGATCGTCCTTGAATTTAGCCATCATAAGCGGCCACACATCATGCAATGCCATGTGATAATTACCTTCAGTTGAAAGCACAAGATCGCAACTGTCGATCTTGCCATGAAGGTCGTAAAGCATATTGGAAGTTGGGTTGTGCAAATTGGGTGTCGCAATACCATTGTCCAGCGGCCACTCCAGCACCGAAGGTGCATCAACTACAGGCTTGCCGGTGATCTTGGGCATGTCGGCATAAACAGCCGATGCAAAAGAAAAAACTGAAACCAATAAAACCAATGTTTTTTTATTCATTTTAACGCTCCGTGTAATGTATACATGTAAATCGTATTGACTCATACCTAGCCCAACGGTAACTCTCAAACTCCAGTAGCAAGGCGATATTTTACATCTCGCTCAATGTCCCATCCACATAAATCAGCACTCCTCGCACCATTTTATCCGCATACACACTCTGCATTGCGTTGCAATACTCAGCCATCTGAGCCTGGTAAGGTGCCGGGTCATGCCTTGCACTAAACTTGTAATCCAGCACCCAAACTTCAGCAGCAAACTCAACCAGCCTGTCGATGCGTTTGAGTTCACCTTGTGCATTAACATAAGGCATTTCATTGTATGCGCCCAAATAATATGAAGCATCAAAAAATCTTTGAAGCTCTGGTTTTGCCAACAGCGATTGAGCCTGCCGCCATAAGCCATCCATTTCATCAGGTGGAATACCATACTGGATTTGCAATTCTGCCTTATCAACCCTGCTGCCAGGCACACTCAATCGCTGCAACAAAGCGTGTATCCAGGTGCCGCGCCGCTGCGCTATTGTCTCGCTGGCAGTATGCTTGCCGGTAGGGAGTGAACGCTGAAGCGCGCCATTTACTTTTACCACCTCCTGATGATCGCCAGCAACTCTGATTTCCGATTTAACCAGCAATGGATTGTCTGCAGATCCAGCCCACTGGGCAATCCGGTCATGCCACGACAGCACATTTTTCTTTTCTTCCGTCTCTGCATTTTTGCCGTTTCCGCTCACTAACAATGCCTGCTTGGCTCGGGTGAGAGCAACATACAATAAATTCATGCCCTCACGTCGTGCATAGACCTCTTCGGCTGCAAACATGGGCTGGCGTTTTTTTCCACAGGATGCTGTTGTGGCATAGAGTGAAAAATGCACTGGGCGCGTTGAATGGGTGGGCCAATCCAGCAGCACGGCGTAACCGTCATGCTTAGTGCGGGTGTCATTGGCATCCAGCAGCCACACGATAGGCGCTTCCAGACCCTTGGCCTCATGCACGGTATAAATACGCAGCGCATTGCCAACCTCGCCCACCTTGCCTTCGTCGGGTGATTCATTCTCGGCCTCGCGCAACTCGCGCAGCTCGGCGAGGAAGCGCGGCAGGCTGGGATAACGCCCGCCATCCACATCCAGCGCGACTTCCAGCAACGCCTGCAAATTGGCCTGCACCGTGGCGCGCATCACATCGGGCAAGGCGGCAGCGTAACGATGCGGCACGTCGGCGCTGAAATAAATATGATCAAGCAGATCGTGAACTGGCAGTTTGTCGGCACGGGTGAGCCAGTCTTGCAAGAGATGGTGGGCGCGGCTTAAGGCTGGTGACAGCTTGGCGGTTACGGCCAGGTGATTGAGTCTTGTCCACCAGTTTGAAATCCCCCCTGGCCCCCCTTTTTGCGAGTTGGGCAAAAAGTCGCCCATCCCTGCCAGACCCGATTCTAAGTGGGGAATGGATTCGTGGGACATATCGAAAACCTCGTTAGTTTCATCACTCGTTGCTTGCCAGACTGTAGTTTCAAGCTGTAGCGCAGCGAGCTGCATCAAGTCCTCATCCGAGCAGGAGAAAATCGGCGAGCGCAGCACCTGCGCGAGTTGCAGATCGGCAAAGGGCGCAATCAAAAACATCAACAGCGCCTGTATGTCTTCCGCCTCCAACGTCTCCAGCAAGCCACCTCGGCGTGAGGTGAGAAAGGGGATATTTTTTTCGCGCAGTGCGGCTTCATAGGTACGCAGATAGGTGCGCTTCTTCACCAGCACCATGATGTCGCCGTAGCTGGCGCGGCGCGGCTTGCCGTCCTTATCCAACACCGACCACTGGGTGACGATCTCGCCAACCTTCTCTGCAAACTGCGCGGCCTCGCCTGCACGCGCGCCGCTGTCGGCTTCGTCGCGCGCTTCGAGCAGAGGGTTGCGCAACGCTAAAAACTCCTGCTCTGCAACCGTCTTTTCTTTCTCAAGCAGCACCAGCGGCAAGGCTTCGATATACCCCGGCAATTCCTGATGGTGCGCGAGGTGATTATCAAAATCGATGAAGCCATCCGGCTTGCTTGCAAAAACCCCATTCACCGCCTCCAGCACGGCAGGTGAATTGCGTCGTGTTTCATTCTGCGTGAGGTAGTGCGCAGAAAATTCCCGCCGCATAAAATCACTCACCTCGCCAAACAAGCGCGAATCGGCACGGCGGAAACGGTAGATCGATTGCTTGGGGTCGCCCACAATAAATATTTTTGGTCTCTCGTCGGCGGCAACCGAGGCTTCAAACCACGCCTGCAAAATTTGCCATTGCAACGGATTGGTGTCCTGAAACTCGTCCAGCAGCACCTGCTTGTAACGGCTGTCCAGCTTGTATTGCATGTATTCCGCGCTGTCGCTCTGCTTCATCAGGCGTGCCACCTGATACTCCACATCGGTGAAATCCATCACCTGCTGGCGCTGCTTTAAATTCTGATAGTGTTCGAGATAGGCCACACCGCAACGGAGTCCGGCCTGATTCAGGCGCAGCGCAGCCTGTTCGGTGAGCATATCCTGCACGCCATGCAGCACCTGCAAGATGCCTTCAAACAACGACGTATACTGCTCGGCGTTCTGCCCCTTGTTCGCTTTCATCTTGCGCGGCTCGCCCTTACCGGTATGCAGTTCATCAAACAGCAGTTGATAACGAGATAACATCTCTTCTGCTTGCAGCGCATTATCCAGCGCCTGCCCAACCTTGCGCTGCGCGTCCGAACCGCTACCCAGCAAGCTGGCAAACGCTTGCACGATTAACGCAAATCCCTCTTCCAGCAATGCCTCATAGGGATCATCATCGAGATCGACTTCCAGCTCGGCCTGCAACTGCCGCAACGCCCAAACTACCGCATCTTCCTGCCCCTGCGTATAAGCCCACCACTCCGCGCGCTTGTTGAGAAAATTGTCCAGCAGAGTGCGGGTGTTGTGCAGTCCATACTCGTTAAACAGCCACTGCATTTCCCGCGCCAGTTCACCCTCGGGCGCGGCGTGCAAACCATCCGCCAGTGCATCCCACGCCTCCTCTCGCAAGGCCGCCGTGCGCTCCAGCAATTGCATTCCCACCGGCACCCCGGCATTCAGCGGCGCACGCTGGATGATTTGCATAAACCAGCCATGAAAAGTGCTGATGGTGATGCTGGAAGATGACAACAGGAAATCGCGATACAAACCGCGCGCTTTTGCCAGCATTGCATCATCAACATCGTCAAGCGCGCGCTGCTTTAAAAACTCGCGCACCTCGTCATCTTCCTTAGCCGCCAGTTCATGCAGCCACTCATGCAGCCGCTCCTGCATCTCCTGCGCCGCTTTGCGCGTAAACGTAATCGCCAGAATTTCGCCAGGCTGCACACCAGCAAGAAGCAAGCGCACAATGCGCGACACCAGCAGCCAGGTCTTGCCGCTGCCGGCACAGGCTTCGACTACAACGCTGTTGGAGGGATCGAGGGCGATTTTGTTTTTCATTTCATTCCCACACACATTTTAGAAAAATGAAAGAAACTTGAAGCCACCCACTGCACCCGCCTTGCTACACCCTCCCCTTGTCCGCCACCGAGTAGCGGAGAAAGTTCAGGGGTAGTCGGCGAGGACTGTTTGAGCACGTGGACGCGCAGCGGATCGTGCGAGTTCCGCAGCCGCCTGAGCTGTCGAGCAACGCAGGGAACCTCGAAGAGGTGGCGGATTGGGGTCGCCTTTTGGCTCCGACATAACATGCTACGCATATTAGCCTTCACCGCAACTTCGTTGTCTTTGGTTACTTTTTTTTTGGCGAAGCAAAAGAAAGTGACTAGCCGCCGGGCTACCCCCGGCAACTCCGAAATATTCTCTGCAGGTGAAACCTGCCACACTCGTCCCCCCTCCCTAACCCTCCCCCAATGGGAGAGGGGCCTATGGTATCGCAGCGCGACGTTAAGATTCATCATGCCCACTCCGCCTTCCGACACAATCCCCTCATCTCGCAATACTCACACACGGCATCAATTCCATTAGCAGGCATCGCCACCCCATCCCGCATCTGCGCAAACACCATCTTTAACCTCTCAATATTTGCCGCAGACAACTGCGCCACATCCTGCTGCGGCTCCACCATCAATACTTTATTTTTCTCAATGCTGATAAACGCCGCCTCCGTCGCCTCAAATACATGTGCATAAAACGGCAATTGCACATCCTCCCCGGCGTGCTTCAGTTTGCTGCGCAACAGGGCTGCAGCTTGCGTCTTGTAGTCCAGCACGCGCACCACATGTGACGTCCCCGCCTGTACATCGATGCGGTCGATGCGGCCACGCATCTGCAAATTGTCAGTCAACGGCAATTCAAACGGCACCTCGCCGTTCTGGTAACGCCAGCCCTCCGCTTCGCTCTTTAATTGGGCCTCAATATAGGCAGGTATCGATTGCTGCCAGCGCAGCAACCATGCGCGCGCCCAGAAGTCGCGCTGCAACGCCTGTTCGAACACCTCGACGCTAATTCGACCCAGCGCCTCTTCAAGTTCGTAATTTTGTTTGCCGGTGAATATGGGAAACTGCTGATGGAAACGATGCAGGATGGCATGCACCCACTCGCCAAAGTCGCGTTTCTCAATCCCCTCGCGCACTTCATCCAGCTCGTTCAAATGCAGCACATGCCGCGCGTAATACTGGTAGGGACAGGCCACCAGGCTGTTATAGCCGCTGGCAGAAACGCGTTGCGGAATCATGCTGGCGAGAGCCACAGGCGACGGCATGCTGGACGTATCAGGCAAGGCGGCATCCGCGCTGCGCACCTGTGCACTCTCCAGCATAGCGCCCAACTCCCTTTCTGCGAGATCATCTCCATAGGCCAGATGATGCAAACCGCGCAGGATTTCCAGATAGGGGCTGAGCAGGTTGGCTTCGCCGCTTTTGCTGGCCTGCCAGGTGGCGAGCACAGTGTCGTTCATCGCCAGCAGGCACATCAGATCGTCGCGCTGCTGCGTGCGGTAGACGGCACGCACCGGCAAGCCCAGGGTGTCGCGCACCGCATCGTTAAACCACACCGCGGCCTTGTCCGCGCTGGGCAAGTGTGCTGCGTCGCAGCCCAGCAGCAGCACCGCGTCAAACTTGCGCCAGCGCGTGGCTGCGAGGTGGGTGATCATTACCGGGCTGTCTATGGTGGTGTCGCGCCAGGTAATGGCATCCAGTTGCAAGGCCAGCCAATGCCTCCATTCGGCGCGACTGAAACGCGTGCTGTCGGCCTCCAGTTCCAGTTGCCAGGTGTGCAGCGCCTGCAACATTTTTTCGCCCGCCGCATCGGCGGCAAGCCCAGCATACACGCCAAGTATGGTGAGGCTGCGTTCCAGCGCCAGCAGCCAGCCATGCAGGGTATTACTTTTTCTGGCCAGTTCATCGGCGGCCTGACGTAAACGCGCCAATGGTGAGCCGAGCTCCGGTGCCTCATTCTGCGCGAGTTCGAGAAACACATCGAGATGCGATACCGCGCCGTGCTTGCGCAACAACTGCTCCAATTGGTACACCAGTTTCTTGCGCTCGCTTACGGGTTGGTCGGCAAACATATACGGCGACTTCAACAGGTCGAGCATGTCCTGGTAATAAAAATCGCTCTGCAATGCATCAAGCCAGCGCATCAACACCGTGCTCACCGACATGGTGGAAAGTATCCAGCCGGTTTCGTCCTGCACCAGCACCTCGGCGCGTTCCAGCAAGGCACGCACGCGGCGCGCGGCAAGCCTGTCCTGCGCCACAATCGCTATGCTGCTTTTCCCCGCCAGCAGCCAGCGCCGCACCTGCACCTCAGCTGCGCGCGCCTCCTGCTCAAGTCCGTGTGCTGCAAACAAGCGCATACGTGAGCCTAGTGCTGCATTGGGGAAACGTTCACGCAACCGCTGTGCCTGCTCGCGCAGTGATGGCACAACAGCATGCACAACCTCGGCAGCTTCATCATTCCTCTGTTTATTTTTTTCTCGAGCCGCAGTCCCCAGAGCAACATTTAACACTTCACAGCCTTCCTGCTGTGCGCTCAATTTGCGCAGATCGATAATGTTCAGCGGTGCATTTTCGCCATAGGCTTGCAGGAAGCGCATTTCCAGTTTGGATAGATCAGAGGTCAGCAATACCGTTAAAGGTGAAGCGGCCTGCTGCGCCAAAAGCGCGAGGCGTTGCTGGTAGGCGCGCGCCGCATCCAGCTCGCCGCTGGCGCTCATCGCATACCACAGCTCGTGCACCACGCGCGCCTCAAACTGCATCGCGGCATTGCGTTTGGCCTGATAGGCGCGTTCCAGTTGCTGCAGGAAATCTTCCTCGCTCTGCGGCAGGGGTACATGGTGCCTGGTGAGCTCATCCAGCAATCCGAGCAGCTCGCTGGCAATACCCCACAGATCAGCACCGGGGAACCACTCGCGTTCGCGCAAAGCCTGGTACAAGGTGGTGGCGCGACAAGTGTCTGGCGTGATAGCCTGGTCGAGTGAAACGGACTCCGCCCAGTCGTTGAGCGTCACCATCTGCGGCAATAGCAGCGCGGGCAAGTTGGCGGCGCGTGCCAGGTGTTGCGCCAGCGGCACGGCAACATGATAGTTGGGGAGAATGACGACAACCTTGCGCAGATCTGGCAAGGCGTGCGCATGCTGCTGCAGTATCTGCGCCGCAACATGATCAAAAAAAACAGCGGCCGCCCGTGGGATGCCGCTGTTTTCTGTCTTACTCATTGGAGCTTGACTCCGAAATATTCATTGCTTGGCAGGGTCATTGTAGGAGCGCAGTTTACTGCGCGATTTTTTTAAAATTCAATCGCCCGACGAGCCTGGCTCCAACAATAATGTATTAACGCTCCAGATACTTCAACTTATCTTTCACATCTTTCCATTCATCCGCATCAGCAGGCGCCTCCTTGGTTGCGGTCAGCACCGGCCACACCTTGGCCAACTCTGCATTCAGCGCCGTAAAGGCACGCTGATCTTCAGGCAAATCATCCTCGGCATAAATTGCCTCCACCGGGCACTCGGCCACACACAGTGTGCAGTCAATACACTCTTCCGGATCAATCACCAGAAAATTAGGGCCTTCATGAAAACAATCCACGGGGCAAACATCAACACAATCTGAATATTTGCATCTGATACAAGCTTCGGTTACGACGTAGGTCATGCTGGTTCCTTTGTTGGGCTAATCTGATTTTGTGATTTTAGCAGAAAATGGAGGGGAGGCCGAATAGGGTATAAGAAGGGTAACTATCACAGGTACTGCGTGACTCCCAGCAATTTTAAAGGGTGCATGCAATATGTTCCCCACCCAAGCACTCTGTGTGCCTGCAGCCCATAAACCATGAAAACCCAACCACTTAATCAAGCTAATAACAGCACAAAACCAATCCTTTTTCGCTATTAGGGGCATGAACGCAAGATTACAATACATGGTGCAAACAAATCGGGATTAGCATAATGACAAAGCCAAAAAAGCCTACTGCAAAGAAAAATCCGCAGACACCTTCCATGAATGATGGCGAGCATATGGATATACTGATGATCAACGCCTTGCTGAGTTCGTTGTTTACGATTTTTGAAACGATGGTGAGGCAGGAGATTCAGGCTGGCATCCCCATACTTAAGGAAGACAATATTGCCAAGGGTGCCGCTTCCGGCATCATCAGCATGAATACTGAAGGAGCCAGCGGCAGTGTTGCGCTGTCACTTACCCTGCCGGCAATACGTAAAATTTCCCTGGGGATGCTGGGTGAGGAGTTCACCAGTGTCAACAAGGAAGCGGCAGACCTCGTGGGTGAATTGACCAATATGCTGGTGGGCGGTGCCAAACGCATCATGGCCGAGAAGGGGCATGAGTTTGATATGCATACCCCGCAATTGCTGGTGGGTGACGGACATGAAATCGTGCACCACTATGCGGGACAAACGGTACTGCTGCCTATTTTAATGAATCAGGATGAATTTTATATTGAATTGAATTTTGTCTAAATGCCTATGTGCTTCACGACTAATTATTTTGTTTCGCTCTGCCCGCTATCAGCACCGCCCACGCACCCAGAGCCAAATAACACAACAACGACCACTCGGGAATACCGAGGGCAAGGAATGACCAGCCCTTGGCCGCACACTCGCCGGAGCCATGCATTAACTCCTTCAGGACTTCTGCCATGGGAAATGTGTCCAGCAGGTATTCCAGGCCAGGGCCACAAGCGGGAACCTGATCTTTGGGCAAATGTTGCAACCAGATGTGACGCGAGGCAACCGCAACGCCGACCAGGGAAAATAATACGATCGCTGCTGCGTAGGCTCTCTCAGCCATCCGCTTTGGGCCATGCAGCGCAGCCAGTGCAAACAGGGCCAGTATCGCGATAAAAATAACACGCTGCACCATGCACAAGGGGCACGGAATCTGGTGCTGGACATATTGCAGATACAGACCAAAACACATCAGGCCGCCTGCAAACAGTGCTCCGCCCAGATATAGCCAGCGACTGGATATGCTGTACCAGTATTTAACCATTTTGCAGTACTCCTTATTTTCAGATTGTGTAATTCAAAACGATCAAGTGAAAAATGTTTATCGCCGGATGATTATACTACTGGCATGACGCTTGTTTTGCTGCTAAATTGCTGTTTACTGAATTAATTGGGGAAAAATTACATCCCGATTATTTGCTGCATTCAGGTATGACGGAACTTTATAAATGACCAGTTTCTGCCTGTCCAGATGAATTCACATATGCACAATTATGGCCAATACTGGCGTTGGACATTCCTGCTTCTATGCGCATTACAGCTATTCCCGGGCGCTGCCCTGGCTGCGGGAAACTCACTTGATGTCAACCTCATTGGCGACAAACCCGCCTCACTCTCGCAGCACCTCGCTTTTCTTGAAGACGCAAGTCTGACTCTGACGCTGGCGGATATTCAGCGTGTCGATCTTGTATCCAGGTTTAAAGCGCAATCGCAGCCTGCTGATGCCCTCAGCTTTGGCTATACGCGTTCGGCTTACTGGTTGCGCCTTTCTTTGCGCAACTCTGCTGCTCACCCTGTTGATCGTATTCTGGAAATCAACTATGCTCGCCTGAGCAACGTAGATTTTTATCAACAGCTCGAGAACGGAACTTACCAGGCAGTCAAAACGGGTAATGCGCTGCCCTTCTCTACCCGCCCCCATCAAAACAGGAATTTTGTTTTCCCTGTCACCCTGCAGGCGCATTCTGAGCAAATGATTTACATACGCTTCGAATCTGCCGCAGCGCTGATTGTTCCAGCCAGGTTATGGACACCACAGGCATTCAATGCCTACGAGCGCGATGACTATGTCAGCCAGTCGCTTTACTTCGGCATGGCAATTGCGATGGTATTGTTCAATCTGCTGCTGTTTATTGCGCTGCGCGATTTCATCTACCTGATGTATGTCAGCTTTGTCGTCTTTATCTCACTCTCCATG
>Ga0315281_10008353_pt1 | contig 14487 bp, 12 predicted proteins | sample YL17G07_0_MG_FD_204540 | JGI IMG/M metagenome (GOLD analysis project Ga0315281, IMG submission 204540) | Sediment microbial communities from Yellowstone Lake, YNP, Wyoming, USA - YL17G07_0 | ecosystem: Environmental > Aquatic > Freshwater > Lake > Sediment | place: USA: Wyoming | collected...
TCGAACAGCTGTTACCACTGCCCGCCAAAGCAGAGAAGGCGCTCGAACACCACTGGGACTACATCTACGAACCGGATTCCAAGGAAGTGCTCGACGACCTGCTCACGCGTTACATCGAGATGCTCGTCTACCAGTCGGCGGTCGAGAACCTGGCGTGTGAGCAATCGGCGCGTATGGTGGCGATGAAGGCGGCCAGCGACAACGCCGGCAAGATGATCGACGAGCTGAAGCTGCGCTACAACAAGGCGCGCCAGGCGGCGATTACCCAGGAGATTTCAGAAATCGTCGGTGGTGCCGCGGCGGTATAGCAGAAAAATATTTTCAATCACGGCGGACACGGGGAATACGACAGAGAATTATCCCCGTGTCCCCGTGGTTTAAGGTTTAACTTTTGAGGTTCTGAATATGGCAAAGGTAAACGGAAAAATCGTGCAGATCATCGGCGCGGTGGTGGACGCAGAGTTCCCGCGCGACAACATGCCGAAGGTGTATGACGCATTGCGGGTCGAGAGCGCACAGCTCACGCTCGAGGTGCAGCAACAACTCGGCGACGGGGTAGTGCGCTGCATCGCCATGGGCACCACCGACGGTGTGCGCCGCGGCGTGGACGTGAGCAATACCGGCGCCCCGATTTCGGTCCCGGTTGGCCAGAAAACCCTGGGCCGCATTATGAACGTGCTCGGTTCGCCGATCGACGAGAAGGGCCCGGTCGGCGCCGAGAAGTCCATGCCGATTCACCGTGCCGCGCCAAAGTATGAAGAGCTCGCGCCCTCGACCGAATTGCTCGAAACCGGCATCAAGGTGATCGATTTGATTTGCCCGTTCGCCAAGGGCGGCAAGGTCGGCCTGTTCGGTGGCGCCGGCGTCGGCAAGACCGTGAACATGATGGAGCTGATCCGCAACATCGCCATGGAACATTCCGGCTACTCGGTGTTCGCCGGTGTGGGCGAGCGTACCCGTGAAGGTAACGACTTCTATCACGAAATGAAGGAAGGCGGCGTGCTCGACAAAGTGGCGCTGGTCTACGGCCAGATGAACGAGCCACCCGGCAACCGCCTGCGCGTAGCGCTCACCGGCCTCACCATCGCCGAGAATTTCCGCGACGAAGGCCGCGACGTGCTGCTGTTCATCGACAACATCTATCGCTACACGCTGGCCGGCACCGAAGTGTCGGCGCTGCTCGGCCGCATGCCGTCGGCGGTGGGCTATCAGCCGACCCTCGCCTACGAAATGGGCATCCTGCAGGAACGTATCACCTCGACCAAGACCGGTTCGATCACGTCCATCCAGGCAGTGTACGTGCCGGCCGACGACTTGACCGATCCGTCACCGGCCACCACCTTCTCGCATCTGGATGCGACCGTGGTGCTGTCGCGTCAGGTGGCCGAGCTCGGCATCTATCCGGCGGTCGATCCGCTCGACTCGACCTCGCGCCAGGTCGACCCGAACGTCATCGGCGAGGAACACTACCGCACTACGCGCGATGTACAGATGACATTGCAGCGTTACAAGGAATTGCAAGACATTATCGCGATTCTCGGCATGGACGAACTGTCCGAAGAGGACAAGCGCATTGTCGGCCGGGCACGCAAAATCCAGCGCTTCCTGTCGCAACCGTTCTTTGTCGCCGAAGTGTTCACCGGCACCCCGGGCAAGTACGTGTCGCTCAAGGAAACCATCCGCGGCTTCCGCGGCATCGTGGACGGTGAGTACGACCACATTCCGGAGCAGGCGTTCTATATGGTCGGCACCATCGACGAAGTGGTCGAGAAAGCGAAAACACTCTAACAACGGCAGTTCTAAGTTATGAGTGATGAGTTATAAGTTGAGGGTGCGCGCGCAGCGCGCATCATTAACTAAGCACTAATAACTTAGAACTCATAACTGGTTTATAGACATGGCCATGACCCTGCACGTCGACATCGTAAGCGCCGAAAAGGAGATTTACTCCGGTACGGCCGAGATGGTGTTTGCGCCGCTTTCTACCGGTGAGGTGGGCGTGTTGCCACGGCACGCGCCGCTGATCGCACGCATGAAACCGGGCGAGGTACGCGTGCGCACCAGCACTGAAGAGCTGCAGTTTTATGTGTCAGGCGGTGTGCTCGAGATACAGCCGCACGTTGTAACCGTACTGGCCGACACCGCCATTCGGGCAAAGGATATGGATGAGGCCGCGGCTGTTGCTGCCAAGCAGCGCGCCGAGGAGGCGCTCAAGGATCGCAAGGCTGACATTGACTATGCGCAGGCACAGGCCGACCTGGCCCAGGCAATCGCCCAGTTACAGTTCATCCGCAAGCTGCGCGACAAGTCCAAGCGCTAACGGTTTCTTCACCTTCTGGTTTCAACACCGCGCTCACTGGAGTGAACCGCGAAATGACGGATGCAATTCGCAAAGGCAAAGTCGTGTCAGTGACGTACACGCTGCATGACGAACGTGGCCAGATCTTCGAGCAGAGCGATCTCCCGGTACCCTATTTACATGGCCATGCCAGCGGTCTGTTCGACAAGATTGAGCAGTTGCTGGAAGGGAAGCACAATGGCGACAGTATCGAAGCAACCCTCAGTCCGGAAGAGGGCTTTGGGCCACACAATCCGGCGCTGACCTTTACCGACGATCTCGAGAACGTACCGCCCGAGTTGCGCTACCTGGGCGCTAGCCTAGAGGCGCAGAACGCCAGCGGCGAGATGCTCATGTTTGTGGTGAAGCGCATTGAGAATGGTAAGCTAACGGTGGATGCCAACCACCTAATGGCCGGTCAAACGGTGAAGTTTCGCGTCATGGTGTGTGATGTCCGTGACGCCACCCCGGATGAGTTGCGTGCCGGGCAACCGGGCGCCAGCGGCGTCACGCTTCAGTAACCTCGTTTTTGAGTGGCGTCGATGGGCAAGCCCCGGCGCCTGTGGTTAAATTATTCCTATGAGCTCCACCGCGCGTGCCACGCTCGATGTTGTGATTCTTGCCGCCGGCAAGGGCACACGCATGCGATCCAGCCTGCCCAAGGTGCTGCACCGGTTGGCTGGCCTGCCACTGCTCGAACACGTCATCCGCAGCGCCCAGGCATTGAACCCGGGCAGCATCCATGTTGTGTACGGCCATGGCGGTGAGCAGGTGCCGGAGCAGCTCAAACACCTCGGCGTCCAATGGGTGAAGCAGGACCCGCAGCTCGGTACCGGGCATGCCGTGCAGCAAGCCATGCCGGGGATTACCGCCCAGTCACTGTTGATCCTGTATGGCGACGTGCCGCTCACCCGTCTCGACACGCTGCGCGCGCTGGTGCAGGCCGCGGGCAAGAGCGGCATGGCATTGCTGACCGCCGAGCTGGCCGACCCGAGCGGCTATGGCCGCATTGTGCGTAACGCCGCTGGCCAGGTAACGCGCATTGTTGAGCACAAGGATGCTTCGGAAGCCGAGCGCGCTATACGCGAAATCAACACCGGCATTCTGCTGGCACCGGTTGCGCGCCTGAAGCAGTGGCTGGCAGCGCTAGGCAACAATAATGTGCAGGGCGAGTATTATCTGACCGATGTCACTGGAATGGCGGCGCACGAAGGCCAGGAGATCGGCACCGCCCGACCGCACGCCGAATGGGAAATCCTGGGCGTGAACAGCAAGACACAGCTCGCCGAACTTGAGCGTATCCATCAGCGCAATCAGGCCAATGCGCTCATGGATCAGGGCGTCACGCTCATGGATCCAGCGCGTTTCGATCTGCGTGGCACGCTGACCTGCGGGCAGGATGTCGTCATCGATGTTAATGTGGTCATCGAAGGTGACGTGACCCTGGGCGACCGCGTGCAGATTGGACCGAACAATGTACTGCGTCACTGCAAGATCGGTGCGGACACGTTTGTGCAGTCGAATTGTGTCATCGAGAACGCCGAAATCGGCACAGACTGCCGCATCGGGCCATTCGCGCGCATCCGCCCCGGTACCCGTATCGCTGAGCGTGCACATATCGGCAACTTTGTTGAGATTAAAAATTCTGTCATTGGTGTCGGCAGCAAGGTGAACCACCTTACGTATGTGGGCGACAGTATCGTGGGCAAGGACGTGAATATCGGCGCCGGCACGATCACCGCCAACTACGACGGCGCCAACAAGCACCAAACTCAAATCGATGACAACGCCTCGATCGGCTCGAACTGTGTTCTGGTTGCTCCCGTAAAGATTGGCGCTGGCGCCACCATTGGCGCCGGGTCAGTGATCGCAAAAGACGCGCCGGCTGGCGAGTTGACGCTGAGCCGAGTCAAACAGACAAATGTTCCGGGCTGGAAACGGCCGGTAAAGAAGAAGTAGTTTTTGAGTTTTCAGTTCTAAGCGCTGAGTCAGAGAAGCTCCACCGATTCAGCACTTATAACTAAGCACTCAGCACTGGGGTTTCATTATGTGTGGCATTGTTGGCGCTGTCGCGCAACGCAACGTGGTACCGATCCTGATTGAGGGTCTGAAGCGGCTTGAGTATCGCGGATACGACTCGGCCGGCGTGGCGATTATCGACGCCAACGGCCAGCTGGATCGCGTGCGCCGTCCCGGCAAGGTGGAAATGGTGGACAGCGAGGCGCGTGAACGTCTGCACGGCGATACTGGTATCGCGCACACGCGTTGGGCCACGCACGGCGTCCCGAATGAGCAGAATGCGCACCCGCACATCTGCCGCAAGACCGTGGCGGTGGTGCACAACGGCATTATCGAGAACCATGAGCAGCTGCGTGCCGAACAAAAGAAGAAGGGCTTCGAGTTCACCTCGCAAACCGATACCGAGGTCATCGTTCATCAGATCTATGGCTATCACGTCGATCAGGGCCTTGATCTGCTGGCCGCTGTAAAACGCGCGGTTGCGGACTTCAAAGGCGCGTACGCCCTCGGTGTTGTGAGCACCCGGGAGCCGGGACGTCTGGTGGTGGCGCGTCTCGGCAGTCCGTTGGTTATTGGCATCGGTGTCGGCGAGCATTTCATCGCCTCGGACGTGGCGGCGCTGCTGCCGGTAACGCAGAAGTTCATTTTTATGCAGGACGGTGATGTGGCCGATATCACGCGCGACACGCTGACGTTGTACGACACCAGTGGCGCCAAGGTCGTGCGCCCGGTGCGCATCTCCGAACTCACTGCCGATTCGGCGTCGCGTGGTGAATACAGCCACTACATGCTCAAGGAAATTTTCGAACAGCCGCGCGCGCTGGCTGAAACCCTTGAAGGGCGGATCAGCACTGATCGTCTGCTGGAAGAATCATTTGGTATCGGCGCAGCGGAAATATTCGACAAGGTGCAGGGCGTGCACATCATCGCCTGTGGCACCAGTTACCACGCCGGTCTGGTCGGACGTTACTGGCTCGAAGCGCTGGCCGGTGTTCCGGCGAGCGTCGAGGTGGCGAGCGAGTTCCGCTATCGGCGGCCGGTGGTGCGCAAGAATTCTCTGATTGTCACCATCTCGCAGTCGGGCGAAACCGCCGACACCATTGCCGGCCTGCAGGAGGCCAAGCGCCTCGGCTTCGGACATTCACTGGCGATCTGCAACGTGCCGGAATCGACCCTGGTGCGCGAGTCGGATCTCACGCTCATGACACGCGCCGGGCCGGAGATTGGTGTCGCGTCCACCAAGGCCTTCACCACACAACTGGTTGCATTGATGCTGTTGGTGATCGCGCTCGGCCGCCGGCACGCGCTTAAGCCGGAGGTCGAGGCCAAGCTGGTCGCACAGCTGCGCGAACTGCCCGGCGCCGTCGAGCGCGTGCTGGCCACCAGCGACAGTCTCAAAAAACTCGCTGAGCAATTTGCCGATAAGCAACATGCCCTGTTCCTCGGCCGCGGCACCATGTACCCGGTGGCTATGGAGGGCGCGCTCAAACTCAAGGAAATTTCCTACATCCACGCCGAAGCCTATCCGGCCGGCGAACTCAAGCATGGCCCGCTGGCGCTGGTGGATGCCGCCATGCCGGTCATCGCCGTGGCGCCGAACGATGAGCTGCTGGAAAAACTCAAATCCAACCTGCAGGAAGTGCGCGCGCGCGGCGGCGAGCTCATTGTGTTCGCCGATCCGCACTCCGGCGTGGAGTCAGGCCCGGGCGTGCAGGTGTTTGAAGTGGCCCCTATCGACAACGCCCTGGCACCGATTGTCTATACCGTGCCCTTGCAACTGCTTTCCTACCACGTCGCCGTACTTAAAGGCACAGACGTGGACAAGCCGCGCAACCTTGCCAAGTCGGTGACGGTGGAGTAAGTGAAGACTGCCTGGACGATGGAAATCATCCAGGCAGTAACAGCCGGTATTTTTAAGTCATTTTCTGGATGAACCCGTTTCGCCTGATCGGTGCCAGGAAGCGCCGTGACATTGAATTCTTTCCGCCGTGGTGGTTGCTGGGAATCAGGGTGGTCGAGAACCGAGACAACTGGCGGCATGTGCGCATTCGCCTGCCGCTCGGTTTCTTCACGCGCAATTTTGGCGGCCAGATGTTCGGCGGTTGCCAGGCGAGTCTTGCCGATCCAATCGCTGCAATTGCCTGCGCCCATATTTTCCCCGAGCACTCAGTGTGGACGCGTGCCCAGAGCGTTGATTTTCGTGAGACCGGTATCAGCGATCTTGAATTGCGTTTCAATTTTGACCCAGCGCTGGAAACACGCATCCGTGAGGAGTTGCGCGTGAAAGGTCGCAGCACGCCGGTGTTCGAGTTTGGTTTCTACCGGGCCGATGGCGTGCTGTGTACCCAGGTCACCAATACCGTGGCGATCCGACCCAAGGGCTATCTTGCGCAACGCAGTGCGTATACGCCGCCCGGGAATCCGGAGTAGGCAGCACTGCTGCAGCAACTTTACTGGCTGTGTTACCCTGCTGGAAGACGGGCGAAACAATCTCACTACACGCGTTACAGGACTAACATGGCCATCACGATCAGCGAACTTGCCAAGCTGTGCGGCGCCGACATCCTTGGCGGCAGCCCGCAGCAAACCATTGATTCCGCCGCCAACCTCGATGAGGCCGGCGCGCAGCAGGTCACCTTTCTCGGCAGCCCGAAATACGTGGCCAAGCTCAAGACCACCAAAGCCAGCGTCGTGCTGGTGCCAAAGGGCACTTCGGGCGATGGCGTGCAGGCCGGAACCTGCCTGTTTATGGTCGACGATCCGGAGATGGCCTTTGTCGCTTGCCTGCGTCGGCTCTATCCGGAGAAGGCAAGCGCCGGCACGCTGAGTGCCAAGGCACACATCGACCCGTCCGCCACATTGGGCGATGGCTGCTGTGTGGAGGCGTTCGCATCCATCGGTGCACGCAGCACGCTCGGCCGCAATAACTGGGTGATGGCCGGCTGTCGTATTGGTGACGGCGTCACGCTCGGGGATAACTGCCTGCTGTACCCGAACGTGGTGTTGTATGACGGGGTGCAAATCGGCAACAACGTTATTCTCCACGCCGGCACCGTGATCGGCTCGGATGGTTTTGGTTACAAGTTTCGCAACGGCGAACACATCAAGTTCCCGCAGGTTGGCACGGTGGTGATCGAATCGAACGTGGAAATCGGTGCTAACACCTGTATCGACCGCGCTGCTCTCGGCGCTACGCGCGTGGGCGAGGGCACGAAAATCGATAACCAGGTGCACCTTGCACACAATGTGCAGATCGGCGCGCGTTCATTATTGTGCGGCCAGGTCGGTATCGGCGGCTCGACTGTGATCAAGGACTACGTCACCCTGGCGGCGCAAAGCGGCGTGGCCGACCACGTCACGGTCGGGTCACAGGTCGTGGTGTTTGCGCAGTCGGGTGTGACCAAGGATGTCGAGAACAAGGATCAGGTAATGGGTTTCCCGGCCGTGAACCGCAAGGAGTGGCTACACGAAAAGGCGGCGCTTCGCCGGCTGGCCGACAATCAAAAAGCAGTTGAAGAGTTGGTGCGGCTGTTGCCGAAACTGCGGGATATAGTCTCTGACGAGTAGAATGCACCTGTAGGTCGGCCTTCAGGCCGACTTATAAGGCTTCGCGCTTCATGACGAAACTTCTTACTTTGGTGGTTCTAGCGGGAAGTCAGCGCCGACGCGGACGACGTTCTTCTTCCAGAAGCTCGGCTTCATAGGGAATAAACACCAGCAGGCGCGCGGTGAGGAAGTTGAGGCCGAATCCGAGCAGCACGCCGGTGAACAGCGCAACGATTTTGTGTGCTTCGAAGTACGGTACATAGTGGGTAAGCATATAATAGCTGCCGACATTGATAGCGAAACCGAGCAGCGAGGTGAACAGGAAACCGGACCACTGCGCGAGCTTGGCGGTTTTCTTGCGGTGCGAAAAAGTCAGGGCCCGATTCCATGCCCAGTTCCAGCTGGCCGCGCCCCAGAACGCCAGCGCACGCGCCGTGACGTGTCCCATGCCGGTCAGCCACTGCAAGCCAAGATAGAGCAACAGGTCAACGCCGAAGCCGCTACCGCCGACAATGCCGAACTGCATGAACTCGGCGAGGAACGGAAAGCGGAACTGGTACAGGCGGCGCAGATGACGCAGGTAACGCACCTGCTCCTTCCAGCTGAGCTTGCTTTCGCCGTGTACGCGATCGGCAAAGTGAATCGGCACTTCACCGGGTTTTTCAAAACCACCCTTCACCAGCAGTTCCAGGCCGATCTTGTAGCCGATCGGCGAGAGCAGGTGTGCGTCCGGCATGTCGGCGCGACGGAAGGCGAAGAAGCCGGACATCGGATCGTGGATATGCGCCAGCGGCAGCGCCAGCCAGGTGGCAACCTTTGAGTTGAGCAGCCGGAACCAGGTCCAGCTCGGGTCAAGCGAGCCACCTGCCACGTAGCGCGAGCCGACCACGAAATCATTTTTGTTGTGCTCCAGCAGCGCCACCATGTCCGGAATGCGTTGCGCCGGGTGCGACAGGTCAGCGTCCATCACCACCACGTATTCGCCGCGTGCCTCGGCGATGCCGCGCAGCACGGCGGTGGACAGGCCCTTCTCGCCGAGGCGTACATACATGCGTACCGGCAGGCTCTCGGCAAGCTGCACGGCCAGCGCCTCCGAGCCGTCTTGCGAATCATCATCGACAAAAATGACTTCGTACGCCCAGCGCTTGTCGCGCAAGGCGTTCTCAATCGACCGTGCTACCGCCTCGAGGTTGCGCACCTCGCGGAAAGTTGGAATAACCACCGATAGTTTCAGCGTCATGAAGAAGGACCATCATCGGGGCCGCGATAGTTGCGACACAGGAAGAAGTAGAAGGTTACGACAGTCTGGTCCCCGTGCACAACGCGATAAGGTTCGGCCTCGCGGCAGGCTTCGAAATGGCTGAGCATCCGGCGACCGGTCTTGAGCATGCTGTCGGGCACGACCAGCACGCCGTCGGTACCGGGCCGCGGGGTGCCAAACCACAGGTCGAACTGATCAAAGCGGGTATCGGTCACCTGCACCGGCAGCGGACGCGCATACCAGGCGAGGCGGCTGGCCAGCGACCAGTTGGGCACGAGCAGCACCGCCTCAGGCTCTTCGCGCGCAAAATCCGCGCGTAGCGCCGCCGCGCGCGTTGCGGCTTCCGGCCAGCCGAGTAACGGCGAGAGCGGATGACGTGGTCCCGGAAACGGCAACGCCGGAACCAGCAACAGTGTATACAGCAGTGCAAGAAGGAGCAGCGAATAACCGGCCGAACCATACAACAGCATGCGCACCGGGCGTTTTGTCCAATGGCGCAGAACCCAGCGGGTCGCAAGCGGCGTTACCGCCGCCCAGGCCAGCGCAGTCCAGTGCGGCAGCGTCTCCTCTCGTCCCGAACCGGAGACAAACAACAACAGCACCGGAACCACCAGCAGCAGCGTCAGTTGTGTGCCGCGTTCGTGCCAGGCACGGGCCGCCGCAACGAGCGCAATCAGACCGAAGATGTAGAGGCCCGGCGCGTAAGCGAAAAATTGCGCAAGCTGCGAAATACCAACGCGCGACCACTCCCAGTCTTTGGTACGAAATCCGTGACCGAGCTGGTAGCGAAACGAAATCCAGTCGTGCTCGGCGTTCCAGTACAGAACCGGTGTGATGACAAATAGCGCCACCATGGCCGACAGGAACAACGCCATCCACAACTTGGGCATGCGCAAGGAATCGTATCCGCGCTGCAACACCACGAACAGTGCGGTGGTGAGTGTCAGCGTCACGGCCGTATATTTGGACAGGCCGGCAAGCCCAAGACAGAGGCCGAATATCAGCCAGTCACGCCAGTGGTCGTGGTCGAGGGCGCGCAGCAGGGAGAGCAGCGCCAGCAGGGTAAAAAACAGCAGGGGTGTTTCTGGTACCAGCGCCAGCCCCAGCAGCTGAAACAACAGGCCACTCTGGTAAAAAGCTACGGTAAAAAACCCGAGCCACGGTGAGTCCTGCGGGAACAGCCGGCGGGTGTACAGAAAGAGCACGAGCGCCGTCAGGGCGGAAAGCAGGATCGGCCACAGGCGCAGTGTAAAATCGCTGTCCGAGAAACGCAGCACCAGCGCCTGCATCCAACCGACCATGGGCGGGTGATCGAAATAACTCCAGTCGAGGTGCAGGCCGTAGAGCGCGTAGTGTGCCTCGTCGGCGGAAAGCGGCACGCGCCCGGCCGCAAGCAGGTGCAGCAGGGAGACGGCGAGCGTCAAGAGCAGGGTCGCGCGCCATGGTCCGAGTGCCCGCAGATGGGTGCCGCCAGCCCTGATCATGCGCGAAGTTTGCGGGTGACGGGCTTATGCAGTTTCACCGGCACGGCGTGGCGGCGCAGGCGCAGATTCAGCATCTCAACGGCCACCGAAAATGCCATGGCGAAGTAGATGTAGCCGCGCGGTACATGGAAGTCGAGACCCTCGGCGATCAGCGCCGTGCCAACCAGGATCAGGAACGACAGCGCCAGCATTTTGATGGTCGGGTGCGCGTCCACGAAATCGCTGATGGCGCGCGCCGCGAACATCATCACCAGCACCGAGATCACGATGGCGATTGCCATTACCGCAATTTGCTGGGCGAGACCGACGGCGGTAATAACCGAGTCGAGCGAGAATACGATATCAATGATGGCAATCTGGATCAGCACCCCGCCAAAGGACGCCACCGCCTGGTGCTTGCGGGTTTCGGTCGCGCCTTCCAGGCTCTCGTGAATTTCCGAAGTACTTTTTACCAGCAGGAACAACCCGCCGCCGAGCAGGATCAGATCGCGCCCGGAAATTTCATTTCCGAATATTGTAATCAGCGATGTGTTCAGGCCCATCACCCAGACCAGCGACAACAGCAGCGCCAGGCGCGTGAGCATGGCCAGCGCCAGCCCAAGCACGCGCGCCTTTTCCCGCTGGCGCGCCGGCAGGCGCCCGACCAGAATGGAAATAAAAATGATGTTGTCGATGCCGAGCACAATTTCGAGCGCCGTCAGAGTAGCGAGTGCTGCCCAGGCTTGCGGGTCGGTAAGCCATTCCATACTCAGTCTCCAGAAGGGAGGGGTGGTTACCGCCGTACGGCGGCTGGTTGACGCGGGAGTGTATCAGGCAGGGCGTGAGGCGGGGAATTGCAACGATGCCCCATCTCGAGCCCGTAAACAACTGTGCCGGCACAGGGCCGGCACAGTGTTGGCGAAGGCAGGGCGGACTCAGTGCTTGCTGCCGTGCTTGGGCGTGCTTTCGGCAATACTGTCCATGAGCGCAAACAACACGCCCGAGATCACGAGCAGGATGTGGATAGCCATTTTCCAGGCAATGGCCTTGTCGATGGCGGTCCAGGACCAGGCGCCGTTTTGCGCCGCCAATGTCTCCAGCCCGGCATCGACGTTTACGAATGCCTTGAGCAGTTCGATGGCGGAGATGGCGACGATCGAGGCAATCACCTTGATCTTGAGACCGGAGAAGTCGACCTTGCCCATCCAGTCCGGGCGGTCTTCATGGCCGCCGGTGTCGATCTTGGACACGAAGTTTTCATAGCCGCTGAAGATAATAATGATCAGCAGGTTAGCAACCAGCGACATGTCCACCAGCGTGAGAATGGCGAGAATAATGTCACTTTCGGTGCCGCTCAGTATGTGCGGCACCAGGTGAAAGAATTCCTGGCCGAATTTGATCAGCAGAATCAGGATGCCGGCCACCAGGCCAAGGTAAAAAGGCGCCAGCAACCAGCGACTATTGAAGATCAGGACTTCCAGTAAATGTTCGATAGATTTCATGTAATGGGTTATCCGTTAGGGTCTGGTAGTCTTGCCCGCACAGTAGCGGACGGGCCGGGCGAAATTATCGGTGAATTGCGGCAAGTTGCAAGAGGCCTATGCAGGCACGTCCCCATGGGTCGCAGCGCCCTTCGCGGGGCTTGAAAAGCCCGGCGGAGAACCCTAATTTCCCCCTGCCCACTATTTATCATTCGAGTTGGAGAGCGTGCATGAGCGTTGACACCCACAAGGAAACCCTCGGTTTCCAGACCGAGGTCCGGCAACTGCTGGACCTGATGATTCATTCGTTGTACAGCAACAAGGAAATTTTTCTGCGCGAGCTGATTTCGAACGCCTCGGATGCGTCCGACAAGCTGCGTTTCGAGGCGCTCAGCGACGACGCCCTGTACGAAGGCGATACAGATCTCAGGATTCGAGTGTCCTTCGACAAGGCCGCGCGCACCATCACCCTGAGCGACAACGGCATCGGCATGAGCCGCAGCGAGGTGGTGGAGAACATCGGCACCATCGCCAAGTCCGGCACGCGCCAGTTTCTGTCCTCGCTCTCCGGCGAGCAACAGAAAGATGCAAAATTGATCGGCCAGTTCGGCGTCGGTTTCTATTCGGCTTTCATTATTGCCGACTCAGTCACGCTGGTGACCCGGCGTGCCGGGCTGGGTAGCGAACACGGCGTGCGCTGGACCTCGGATGGCAAGGGCGAGTACACGCTCGAGACGGTCGAGAAGCCGACACGCGGCACCGATGTCATTCTGCATCTGCGCGAGGGTGAGGACGAATTTCTTGAAGGCCTGCGTCTGCGCACAATTATTCGCAAGTATTCCGACCACATCACCCTGCCGATTGTGATGCGCAAGGAGAATGCCGAGGACGATGAAACCGTGAATCGTGCGGCGGCGCTCTGGGCGCGTCCGCGCAACGAAATCAAGCAGGAAGAGTACGACGAGTTCTATAAGCATGTCGGACATGATTTCGAAGCGCCGCTCGCACAGGTACATGCGCGCGTCGAGGGCAAACACGAATATATCGCACTCCTGTATGTACCGAAGCGCGCGCCCTTCGATCTCGGCGACCGTGAGCATCGCCATGGCATCAAGCTGTATGTGAAACGCGTGTTCATCATGGATGATGCCGAACAGTTGCTGCCGCCGTACCTGCGTTTCGTGCGCGGGGTGATCGACAGCAGCGACCTGCCGTTGAATATTTCACGTGAAATCCTGCAGCACTCACGCGACATCGAGGTATTGCGATCCGGCGCCACGCGCAAGGTGCTGGACCTGCTCGACGAGCTGGCGCAGAAAGATCCGGAGAAATACGCGACCTTCTGGAAAGAGTTCGGCCGCGTGCTGAAGGAAGGCGTGGTCGAAGACCACGCCAACAAGGAGCGGGTGGCGAAGCTGTTGCGGATGGCGACCACGCACAGCGACCAGGACAGTCAGACCGTTGCGCTCGCGGACTACGTGGCGCGCATGAAGCCCGAGCAGAAAAACATTTACTACATTACCGGGGAGTCCTTTAGCGCGGCCAAATCCAGCCCGCATCTGGAAATCTTCCGCAAGAAAGGCATCGAGGTATTGCTGCTGACGGATCGCATCGACGAATGGCTGGTGACCCATCTCACTGAATTCGACGGCAAGCCGTTGCAGTCCGTGACCAAGGGCGACCTCGATCTGGGCGCGCTGGCTGACGAGGAGAAAAAGCAGCAGGAGCAGGTGGCGGCTGAGTATCAGGACCTGGTAGCGCGTCTCAAGACCACGCTCGCTGAACAGGCGCAGGACGTGCGCGTCACCCACCGTTTGACGGATTCACCGGCCTGTCTGGTGGCTGGCGCACACGACCTTGGCGCGCATTTCGAGCGGTTGCTGAAGTCGGCCGGGCAAAAGGTGCCGGGCAGCAAGCCGGTACTGGAGATCAATCCCGAACACGCCCTGGTAAAGCGGCTCAAGGATGAGAGCGATGCGCAGCGCTTCGGCGATTGGGCGCGCATCCTGTTTGATCAGGCGCTATTGAGCGAAGGCGGCCAGCTCGATGATCCGGCCGGCTTTGTGGCACGCGTCAACAGTCTGTGGCTGGGACTCCTGAAATAAGCGTAATTTCCCGCAGTTTCTGCCCCGTCATCCATGCCGGAATGTTAATATTCCGGCATGGATGTCTCCCGTCTGCTCGATGACCTGAACCCCGCCCAGCGCGAGGCCGTGGCTGCCCCGCCGGGGCCGCTGCTGATCCTGGCCGGAGCCGGTTCCGGCAAGACACGCGTGCTCACCCACCGTGTCGCTTGGCTGGTGGAGGTGTTGAACATCTCGCCGCACGCCATCCTGGCCGTGACCTTCACCAACAAGGCGGCGGCCGAGATGCGCGGGC
>Ga0315281_10008356_pt1 | contig 14487 bp, 14 predicted proteins | sample YL17G07_0_MG_FD_204540 | JGI IMG/M metagenome (GOLD analysis project Ga0315281, IMG submission 204540) | Sediment microbial communities from Yellowstone Lake, YNP, Wyoming, USA - YL17G07_0 | ecosystem: Environmental > Aquatic > Freshwater > Lake > Sediment | place: USA: Wyoming | collected...
CAGACGGGTTTAGTACGAGTTGTGCCGATCGATTCAGTGGTCGAAGCAATCGAAACGTATACAAAACAGCGTAAGGCAGAACCCGCGGAGAAGGCCATAGAATCTCCCTCATTAGATGTTTAGATTAATGCCAAAAAAACCTTCCCGTAACCATGCACACAAGGGGATCACCCTTCGGCTTCGCCTACGGGTACGGCTTCGCTCCGCTTCGCGCGTCGAACATAGCGCAGAGCGCTAAGTTCGAACCTAGGGAGGATAATAAAAAAGGCCCACCTAACGGTGAGCCTTTTTTATTATGCGTCCAGCAAATACAGGACGAAGAATCAGTTATCAAGTCATTCAAAATAATAATTAAAAACCCTATGAGGCACGAGGGGCCATGAGAGAGAATCATCCCAAGGGCTCAGTCTGTCTGAACCCTACCAACAACCCTAGTCCTTTGGAATGTTCAGGGTAAGCCCCCGCACTTCACGTTTATCTTCAAGGATTCCAAAGATCTCCCTCTGTTATTTGCTTCGCAAATTTCCATGACCACTCCCTCACTACATACGAGGGAGTGGTCATGAAACCACAGAGGGAGGTTGGAATCTTGAGTGGATTGTGAAGTGCGGGGGCTGGAGAAGTGAAGGAAGGAATGAAGATGATTGAAGCAATGGAAATTCAGAGTGGAAGTGAAGAAAAAGTAGGAAAGAAGAAATATTATCCGAGGGCCTATAAGAGACTGTTTTTGCAGGATCGGGATATTGAGATTTTGAATTACTGTCTGGAGCAGAAGTTCTTAACGCTGGAGCAGGTGACGAGGCGATTTTTTCGGCCAAAGGAAGGGGCCAAGCATCCGTTGCATACGGCTTATCGGAGGCTGTTAACGTTGCAGAAGTTCGGGATGCTTAAACTCGTCCCTTGGGACCCCAGCGGCAAGAAGGCGGTTCAGACGACGAAATTGGGAGAGCAGGAACTCAAGATTCGAGGGCTCGAGCCGTTACCCGTCTGCGAGATCAACTATGCGACCGCGGAGCATGACCGGAGGGTGACCGATGTCCGGATCATCTTTGAGGAGCTGGGGCTTCTCTCGTCTTGGACCTCGGATCGGTCCCTTAAGAGCCAGGTGGAATCAAGACGGGTCCCAGATGCGATCTTCGGCTTACAGAAGGGGCATCAGGTGGCCTTGGAGGTCGAGATTGCCTGGAAGGGCAAGGAGCGTTACCAGGAAATCTTTTCAAGCTACCTGCGGAAACGATTCGGGGAGATCCAGATTCTTTTCTACATCTGCAATACGCTCCAACAACTCAGGAATTTAGCGGAACTGACCAAAGGCTACAAATGGGTCTACTACGCCCTATATGAACAGTTGATTCAGAAAGGGCCGGAAACGGTTTTTGCGAACAAGCTGGACGAGTTCCGTCTGAAGGAGCTTGGGTGAAAGAGAAGATACCGACTTATGTCTACATAGAAGCGCCTCATGATTGGTGGACGAGATTCAATGACGCGCTTCCCTATTTGATCGGAATCCTTCTGCTTGTGGCTCTGGGCCTGTGGTATTTCAAAAAGTATCGGAAATGGATTGAAACCGTGCTCGTCCGCATGGAGGAGCGAGTCCAGGAGATGGAAAGCCGATTAAAGCGGGTTGAGGAAAAGGTAGAAGTCCTCAGGGATTATCCGGAATGGCAAAGGTTTGTTGAGAGCCTTCATACGGACTTCCAAAAGATAAAAGAAAAAGTCTACCGTAAGGACCCCCTCGAAGCGATTGTGAAGGAGCAGCGGCAGATCGGTCGTTAGGAGATTGTTGCGACAGCGTCGCCACAATCTTTTCTCCGTAACCAACAAACGAAACTTGTCAATTATTGACAAGTTGACTCAATCGGCCTATAAAACAGGAGTGAACCGTGGCTTGGACAGTCCGACTCTCATCGAAGGTGTCAAAGCAGATCGAGGCGCTTCCGGCTGTCGTGAAAGCCCGTCTCTTCGCCTTGATCAAAGAGATTGAGCTCTTGGGTCCGGTCAGGGAACGTGGAAGAACTATGGGAAGTTGAGTGATTCGAAACACCATTGCCACATCAAGTCGGGAAGACCGACCTATGTGGCTTGTTGGGAGGTCACTCATAAGGAAATAAGAATTATCGAGGTCTACTATGTCGGCAGTCACGAAAAAGCACCGTACTGAGATGATTGAAGTGTCCATCGGGGGAGCGCAAGGCCGGAGGTTTATCGGCCCTCGTGAGAAGATGAAACCTATCCTGCGCTTGCTGAATCATGGCGGTTTCGTCCCGTTGGATACCGAACATTCGGTGCCCTGGAGGAAGGCCTTTACCGCAGAGATCGAGAAATATGGGGAACCGGCCCTGGCGTTGAAAGGGTTACGGCTTCGGGAAGGATGGACGCAAGCTCGATTGGCCCATAAGTTAGCGATTGCCCACTATAATCTCTCGAAGATGGAAAACGGGACTCGTCCGATCAGTAAGAAGATGGCGCTCAAGTTGGCAAAGATCCTTAAGACGGATTATCGGGTTTTTTTGTAAGAGGGAAACTCCGTTACGATCGGCTGAAAGCCGCTTAGCTTCGCATCTTCAGTTCAGAGTTCGGCGCTGAAGGATTTTGACGGTCCCAAGAGCCTCGATAGGGGATTCGTCGCCTGCCGAACAAAGAATACATTCAAATTTTCCGACGGCCCCTTCTGGGCGACTTCAGGAAGCTTGTTGCCACTTCATTCCTCCAACGAATAGCTCAGACTGTGCGATCGGCATGGACTTTCAAAAAGAAACCAATGAAATCAAAATGTTCCATTTGGCATTTGTCTTGCTCTCCACCAGGGTATTGATCGCTGCGGATAGGCCGCGTGAAGATCATTTCAAAACCAAGGAGGACCTATGCCCATTAATGATAACGACCCAATGACAAGACTCCAACAGTGCATACCCGTTGTTATCGCTCAGCACAAAGTCGAAGCCGGTGAGAATCTTTATAAAATTGCACGAGATCAGCTCGTCGCTGAACGGACGGCGTGCAGCGACACATACGTGCAGCCCACGGATGCGGATATCAGGGCTAAGATGCTGGATCTTCAGAAGATCAATGGGATCAGCAATCCCAACAAGATCTGGACTGGACAGACGATCCGGTTCTTTAGACCTCCCAGTTCTTAAATCACAATAAAACCAAAACGTCTGGTGAGCGAGTTTTCTAGGGCATGATCACCGTCGCGTCCGTCTTTTTGAAATCCCGATCCAATGTTACGGTGGGCACTTCTCGTCGAACGCCAGGACGTAGGCGGAGCAATCGTCCAGGTTCAGCTGGCGGTTTTAGCTGAGTACCAGCCTTCAGCAGGGGCGTGCGCAATTACAGAATTCCCTGATTGCGGAGTTGGATTATAATGCTACCGAATCTTCTTCAGCATCCGATTGATCTTCTTAAGAGCGAATTTCTCAGGATCGTAATCCCCAGCCCAAGACGCCAATTCTTCGAATCGAGGATCATCAGGATTCTGGATGGCTTTTAAAATCTCTTCATACCCGCCCACCCCTCCGCAGTTATCCGGCGGGCAGTTCCGGGCTCCGTCGATGCAGAGGGGAACGATGTCCTTACCGTCGTCCTTGTGGGCGATCTCTTCCAACGTGACCGTGTGCCTCCAGCCATCCCCGAAGTCATATTCGTATTGAAGGGATTGGGAAGGAATGAGGAGAACCTGATCAAGCCTGGTCTTTCGTTCATCCGCCGAATTCCCATCCCGCGCCTCGGACCTGAAATCGGTAAACCTTTTGCCCTGGCCGGAGAACTGATGGAGATGGCAGTTCTCCCATCCCATTACGGCTTGCAGAACGTCATGGAGCTTCAGGAGTGTAAGATCGCTTCGGACACAGAACCTGCGCCAGATGGCGGGCTCGATTTCATCGAGCGTCACCTTTTGGGGGGCGAGTTTTATGCGCCTGGCAGGAATTGGTTTCCGCCTGACGGCTCCAACCATTCCCTCCGCCATCAGGATTCTCCGTGATACTTCATTGGCTCCGGTCACGAACAATCCGCCGCTGGCGGATATGTTCTCATCAGCAAGACCTAATAACCAAAAAGCCGCCCCGAAGGACGGCTTTTTGGTTATGCGCCTGGCAGGATTCGAACCTGCGACCCTCAGATTCGTAGTCTGATGCTCTAATCCACTGAGCTACAGGCGCTCACAACTAAAAAATCCAAAGCCAGCGCCAGTCCCAATCTCGCGAAGCGAGTTGGGGCAGGCGCGTAAATTAACTCCCCACTACCCCCTGCGGGGGCGATTCGCCATGCTCATCGAAAAAATCCAAAGAGTCCCCCTCTATAAATGGGGCGGCCGCATACGTCAAATATCTTTCTCGGATCGTCCAATTCTGTTACTCCTAAGGCATGCTCAAGGGCCTCGACGATTTTCTCATGGACAGCACCGAGCGCGGCCACGTGGTGGGGACGTGGGGGTTTCATTCCAACGTCGACTTCACGCGCATGCGGCCGGAAGAGACGAACGTCTGGTTTTTCGAGCAGATGTTTAATTTCCTAAGGGCCTTCTTCGGGCTGGTGTTGCCGGATTCCCTTGAGATCATCACCTATAACGCGACCCAACGGATCGAGAAGAAGGGCCTCGATCAGATGACGTTTTTGGACGAGCTCATGCTGATCATGAAAAAACTCCGCGAGCCCATGTGGACCGCCCGTTTGAATCTCAACGTCATCGGTTTCCTCAGAACGTCTCACGACCCCGAGCATCCCATCCGCATCCAGATTCAAGAGCCGACGTCGTTTATTTGTTGGGGCGGTCCCGACGAGACGGGCTTTCAGAATTTTTCCATCGGCTACACGCTTTTTTCCTCCACCGTCTTGAGCGGCGATCATATGGAGCTTTGGTCGATGAATCAGCCTATTTTGGAAAAGGGTCTGCGGAAGTGGGAAGAGCAGACGGGGCACATGATCGACGTGATGGATTCAAATGGAAACGTTCCCGTCCAGCGCTACGGCTTCGGACGCGGGAAGCGGTAAATTTTACGGTTTTGCGGTCTGTTCCATCAGTTGCGTAATCCATGTGTCCGTCTCCCCGAAGGAAGCGTCCTTCCGTGCCTCCCAGGACAAGAGGTCCATTTCAAAGACATCATCGATCAGGCCGTGCCTTTCCATTCCGAAGGACAGGAATCGGTCGTCGTACAGGCGCGAGAAATGGGGCCGTCGTTCCGGAGCGAATTCTCCATTCCTAAAATGCGCGTCGAGAGAGGAATTCAATCGGTAGCCGCAGCCCCGGAGATAGCGGCGTCCCGAGTTCAGGGACCAATGAGCGAGGTTGCGGAGGAGCCAATCGAAGGGGTGGATGTCTCCCAAGACGGGTCGCAGGCGGTCACGATGGGCTCCGAAGTTCTTGCCTCCGCCCTGCATCTGCACCACGCTCACGGTTTGTGATCCCACTTGGACGCCGATCCGGGCGACGGATTCACCCGTGTTTGAGAGAAGGACAAACTTGAAGCCGGCGTGCGATTCGTTGGTGCCGGTCGCCAACTCGAGCCGATAGGGCGTTCCAGGAATCGATATCCGACCGATGGTCTTCTGCTCCGTCACAAATCCCATGAGGTTGAAGACGGGTTGCTCCGGGAGCTCTATCTTCATCCGCGTGTAAAGAATGAGGCCGGTGAGGGCGATGTCCATGGCTTCGAAAAACGTTTGACGGCTCCGGTAAGGCCGGCGGCGCCAGTCGTCCCCGACCAAGAAGGAGCCGATTCGTCCGAGGACGAGGGTTTGGCCTCTCGCCGCATCCATAATTTCATGGATGAGAGCCAGTCTTTCCTGCGGCGGTTCGGGCCGGAGTGTCGGCAGGAGTTGAGCGACGGTGCCCAGGAAGATACCAAGGGCGAAAGGGTGGAGATCGAAGCTCCGGCCCATCTCTTCACAGCGGGCCTGAAAGTTCGGGCCGGCTGAAAGGGCGTCCGTCAATATCGGCAACTCGTTTGGGACCGCTGTGTCGGCGGCCGCCGGTGCAAGCAGGGACTCATTCGTGGTCATGGAGGGCGTGGAGGCCCACGTCGCCAGCATCAAGCCGGAGGTCTCCAGCGCTGTTAACTGAGAGATCTGGTTCATGAAGGGGGTCGTGTCCATTCGAGACTTGTTATCGGCGGCCGGAGGCGAATGTTTCTGTTTTTTCCGTCGTGTGCCGCGCCGTGTCAACCGATCCTTTCAAACGCAAAGGGGTTCCGTTCGAGAAATTGCTCGGCCTCGGCGCGGGAGACTAGGTCTGAGAAAAGGCACGGGAACACTCAGTGGAAACATGGCGCTTACGTCGGCCGGATCGTGGGTTTGTTGCTTCCTGAATCGTCGAAGTGGAGTTCCAGTCTCGTTTCGGGCGACAAGACAAGCGCAGCGCCCGATTGCAGAGGCGCCGTCTCCCCCTTCTCTTGAAGCCGGACTTCTGCCGTTTCGCTCTTCACGGAGAGGCCGGAGTCTCCGTCCAGAAGCTCCACAAAATAATTTCCAGTTTGTTGAAAGATTCTCGCATGGAGGGGGGCCATCTCGGAGTCGGCCATCACGAGCATCGGGAGGCCTTCGGGGTGTTCGGACTTGCCCACGAAGATCTCGGTGACGGCCTTCGGGAGATAAATCTGGGAGGGAGGGGCATCGTAATAAAACTGCTGAGGCTTCATCACGGGATCGAGCGGAAGATAATCGTTCGGGATCTCGAACGGAACGTCCGGGGCGTCCGCCGGGATGAAGAGCGTCATGGCGGTCAGGTTGTCTCCGTAAGATTTCGGCAACCGGAGATGTGGGTAGCCTGGGACATTGAGGCCATCCAGGGCGATGTCGTGAAGGGTCTTGGCCACCCGCGAGGTCGGCGTCTGCGACAGGATATAGTTTAGGTTATAGAACATCCCCTGATCGGGAAGGGCTTCTCGAAGGTGGGCGCGCAGTTCCCGGGACGTCCGGTTCTTGAAGTCTCCCAGGATGTTTTGGTTGACGCCGTCGCTGCAGATCATAACCCAGCTCTCGGGATTGACATGGATGGCATGGCAACTTCCGTTTCGGGTGCGCACGGTCGAACGGACGGCGTAGTCCGAGGTCGCATCGGCGTTGGTGTAGGCCACGGTTTCGATGCGTCCGTCCGGTTTCCTCTCGCTGACGAGGGCGATAAAATCTCCGTCCGTTGCCAGGAGAATCAATCTGCCGACGACAACGGCGATACAGCCTACGGCATCAGGCCGATAGCCTTCCTGGTAACGTTCCTGCCGGGCCTCTTCGAGAAAACGAACTTGGGCATCCGCGGCCCGTGCCGCGGATTCCATCAGTTCGTGAGGGTAAGGGATGCGTTTGTCCGCGACGGCGCCGACGAGGCCGGCATGAACGCCTTGAGAGGCGGCGCTTTGGGCGAGCTCCCCCATCGGCGCGCCCCCGAGGCCGTCAAATCCCGCCATCACGAGGCAGCGCGGAAGGCCGGGCAACTGAAAGTGGGCGATGTAGCAGCCGTCTTCTTGATTTGAGGAATTCGCTTCCGAGGTCTTGGCGCAGAGATGGAATTGGGGGAATTCAATCAGCCCCTCGGCGCCCCCGGCCAACATTTGGGCCTCTCCGACGGCGATGCCTTGGCGATCGAAGAGATCCATCGCGCCGGAGACTTCCAGCGGGACTTCCGAAAATTCAGGATGACTCCCTCCGAAATAACGGCTGGGTGGGATAGCCGCCGAGGTCACGATCGACGGACGGATGTCGTAAATCGAAGGGAAAGAAAACAAGACGCCACCGAGTTCCACGGTCGGCCTCGGATCGCCGGGCGTTTGTGCGATCTGGCACAACAGGAACTGCGCTCCGAGTTGAGCCGCCGCGATGGCTCGATAAGGTCCCTCGGAATAATCATCGAGTTCCAAAGATCCACCGGCTGTCGAAGGCCTCGCCATCGGCAGATTCCGAACGGCCGGCGTATAATCATTCTTCGCGAATTCTTTGTACGGGCGCGTTTGGGATGTGATGTCTCGGCTCAGATGCAGGGCCGCAATCCGCGCGTAAGAGAGTTTGGGGCTTCGATAACGGCTGAGCGTCACCACGTTCGGTACGAGATCGATTATCGGGTCGGCGATGGATTTATCCAAACGGAGGGCGAGCGGGTCTGTTTGGCGCGGCAAGAGGAGAAAACGCGACCGCGGAGATTGGAGAAGGACGCCGATCCCCGAATTTTTGGAAATGCCCTCCCAACGAATCCAAAACGCGAGCGGCCCGCTTGGCGCCGTTGTGCCGTCGCCCCCCCAAAAAGACTCGGCCGTCGCTCGCGCCGTTTCCTGGATGGAGGACATGTCCGTGCCTTCAAACGCGGAGGTCTGCGGCCCGGCATTCATCAATCGGACGAACGCCGACTGGATCGGTTCCGGTTGCGCGGAAAAACCGGTCAAGAAGGCGCGGAGTTGAATGAGAGGCGAGGCAGTCATATCAGTCCTCGGCCTCCAAGAAGGCATCGAGCGGGGCCACCGGAAGGCAGCCGAAGTCATTAAGATAGAGGCGGAGCTGGTTCCAGATCATCGTGAGCCCTCATCTTGAAAAGAGGCTCGGATGATCGCCCGGAACTCTCGGGAGTTGCTGGCTATTTCGCCTTCGTTATTTCACCTTTGTCATTTCACTTTGGCGCCGGTGCCGATGGCGAGGCGGTCTAGGATCACGACGGAGAGGCCGGTATCGTCGCTCGCGGCGAGCAGCATGCCGTTGGATTCGACGCCGCGGATTTTGGCGGGCTTGAGGTTGGCCACGACGACGACCTTCTTGCCCACCAGATCTTCGGGTTTGTAGTGCTGGGCGATCCCGGCGACGATTTGGCGCGGAACGCCGCCGATTTCGACCTGGAGTTTGAGAAGCTTGTCGGCGCCTTCGACCTTTTCGGCCTGTTTGACTTCGGCGACGCGCAATTCAACCTTCGCAAAATCAGAGATGTCGATAAGGTTGTCCGTTGCCGCTGGGGCCGTTGCTGGAGCTGTCGCGTTTTCCATTTTTCTGTCCTCTCGTTCAATTCGTGGAAAGATTGGTTGGCCAACACTAACGTTAAATTCTTCGGTTTTTGCCCAGGCGATGTCTTCAAATGTTTGTTTGTCGAAGTCCCTTAGCCCAAGTTGTTCCCAAATCTTTCGGGACGCGCCGGGGATGAAGGGTGAAACCAAAATCGCGATGTTCCGAACCGTGTCCAGTACGTTGTACAGGACACGAGCTATGTCGTCTGTCTTTCCTTCTCTGGAAAGTTTCCAGGGTGCGCAGGTGTCGATGTATTTGTCGGCAGCCCCGACAACCTCCCAGAGCGCCGACAACGCCTTGTGAAAATTGACGTCTCCCGACTTCTGATAATCCATTTCATCGCGGATTTTTTTGAGGACCGGCTCCAAGGTTACTTTGAGACCTTCGTCTACGGGCGTGACGACGGTGACCTTCGGCTTCGCGACCTTCCCGCTCAGGTATTTCGCGGCCATTCCCAAGGTCCGGTTGAGAAGATTGCCCAAGTCATTCGCGAGGTCGCTATTGTAGCGCTTGATAAAATTGTTCCACGTGAAGTCGCCGTCGGAGCCGAAGCTGGACTCACGGAGCAGGTAATAGCGCAACGCGTCCGCGCCGTATTGGGGCACGATATCCAGCGGCGTCAGGACGTTGCCCAGGCTCTTACTCATCTTCTCGCCCTTCAAGAAAACGAAGCCATGTCCGAAGACGGTGTTTGGAATTTCCATCTCCGCGCTCATGAGCATCGCCGGCCAGATCACGCAGTGGAAACGCGTGATGTCCTTGCCGATGACGTGCAGGTCGGCGGGCCACCATTTTTTGAACTCTTCTTCTTTTACTTTTTGGCCGAAACCAACTGCCGTCAAATAATTGATGAGGGCGTCAAACCAGACGTAGACGACGTGCGTGGAATCGTTCGGAAATGGAATGCCCCACGGAAAGCTCGCCCGTGAGACGCTGATGTCCTGGAGCTCTGACTCCACGAATCGAACGACCTCGTTTTTCCGAATCTCCGGGAGAATGAAGGCCGGATGGGCCTTGTAATAATCCAACAACTTTTCACGATAGGCGGAAAGCCGGAAAAAATAATTTCTCTCCTTGAGCCATTTGGGCGTCGTCTTGTGATTGGGGCATTTCCCGTCGACCAGATCCTTTTCCGTCTGGAAGGCCTCGCAGGATTCGCAGTACCAGCCTTCGTATTCCTTTTCGAAGATGTCGTTCGGGCTTTTATCGCGAATGCGTTCAATGAAGGCCTTTACGGTCTCGTGATGCCGTGGCTCGGAGGTTTGGATGAAGTCGTCGTAGGAAATTTCGAGGTCTTTCCAAATCACCTCGAATTTCGTCCGCATTTCATCGCAATACTGTTTGGTCGATACGCCTTGCTTGTCGGCTTCCTTCTTGACGTTCACGCTGTGCTCGTCGTTGCCCATTTGAAAATGGACATCCCGGCCGTCCATTCTCATAAAACGCGCGATGGCGTCCGCCGCGACCTTCTCATAGGCCGTTCCCAAGTGGGGGAGGCTGTTCACGTAGTCGATGGCGGTGGTGATGTAGAACTTCGCGCTCATCCAATCAATTTAACGAATAATCGCTCGAGGGCAAGCATCTTGTTCACATTGCCTTCGATCGCGCGTTCGGTCTCTAAGATCAGGTCGGTGTCGGAAAAGAGGGTGCCGATGTCCCGCCGCTGGGCCTTGGTCCGGATCATTTCCTGAGCCGACGGGAGGAGAAGGGCGCCCGCGTCCGATGTCTTCTGCCAGACGGCCAGATCGCGCCAATAGGTGCGAAGGAGGTCGAAGAGAGAAGGGAGCCTGTCCGTTTGCGCCGCGACCGACTCGGCCAGATGCGAGGCGGCGGAGAACGAAGGCTTTTCCGTTCGAAGGACCGGCGCTAATTCCTCGCACCAACTCTGAAACAATTCTTCCAGCCTCGTTTTTAACGTGTCTCCGGCCACTTGAAAATTGACCCGCTGACATCGCGAACGGATCGTCGGCAGCACACGCTCCGGTTTGGTGGTCAAAAGGAGAAAAAGGACGTAGTGGGCGGGTTCCTCGAGGGTCTTGAGAAGGGCGTTGGACGCGCCCTCGGTCAGGGAGTCGGCGTCGTCGATCCACACGACAATGCGGTCTTTCTCAAAAGGCTTGAGGGAGAGGCGATGGATCAGATTTCGAATCGCCTCGATCTTGATGCTATTTTTTTCCGGCTCGATTTTCAAAAAGTCGGGATGGCCTTCGGAACGTCCCAGTAGGATTTTGGTGATCTCTTCGGCGGTCGTTCTCTTCCCCGAACCCAATGGACCCGAAAAGAGATAGGCGGACGGCAAAGGGCGCGGCGAGTCAACGTCGACGTAGGCGGCTTTCCACCGCGCGAAGAATGAGTTCGAAGATTTGTTCTCTGGGTTTGCGTCCATCAAGGATGACGAATCTCCTCCGCCCTTTTCGGGCGAGTGTCAAGTAGCCGCGGCGGATGCGCTCGTGGAAAATTCGGGCCTCTTGTTCCAGTCGATCCAGGGATCCGCTTCGCTTCTTGGCGCGCTCGAGTCCGTCTTTGACGGGGAGGTCGATGAGGAGCGTGAGATCGGGCGTTAATCCACCGGTCGCCGCCCGATTGAAAAACTCAATCAAACGCATCCGGATTTTGCGTCCGAAACCTTGATAGGCCAGGGTGGCGTCGGTAAAACGATCGCAGAGAACGATGTCGCCGCGGGACAAGGCCGGCAGGATCACCTCGCTCACGTGGTCGCGGCGCGCGACTTCGTAGAGAAAAAGTTCGGTGCGCGGGGACATGCCCTTGTTTCCGGCGTCGAGGAGTTCTTTGCGGATGCGGTCGGCCAGCGGGGTTCCCCCGGGTTCGCGCGTTTGAAGCACACGCCGCCCTTGGGACGTCAGCCAGTCGGCCAAGGCCTTGATCTGCGTGGTCTTACCCGATCCCTCGATCCCTTCGAAGGTGATAAACAGGCCCTTTTTTGGTCTTTTGACTGTCATTCGTGTTTTGCTAACTTAGTGGCGATCTAGAAAAAAGTCCAATGACTTCAATAGGTTTTAATTTTTTGGCCCTTCATAATTATTTCTCCTTTTAAGAATGGCCCGTTTAGCGTAAAATTTGCATATTGGAAGAAACTGGAGACTCTAGACCATACGATAATTAACAGCGAGGGTGAAGCTATGGGTTTCGATCCGACAATAAGATCAGGGCAGCCGCCTCAAGTGACCACGGGGATTCCAAGTCAGAAGGTGGCCTCTACCGATGGCCATGCCGTTGGAGCTCCTCCGCGAAAAGATAAAGGAGAGCGCGTTGTATTTGGAACCAGTGGGGCCTTCCTTGGGCCCGATGGGGATGTGATGGGGCAGTATAATAGCGTACTCGACGGCCGCGGTTCTCGCCGACCATAAATTTAGAAGAAATGGAAAACAAAAGCCGCCTGGGGAAACCCGGGCGGCTTTCCCTCATTCTGTTAACTCCTATTTACTTTTTTTCTGAATCCTATTTGCTCAAAAGCTGAATTCTCTTAAAAATCAAAGTATTGTCGTGTGGCATCTTGATTGCTTTAGGAAGGATCTATGGGAGGAATTTTATGAGCTGGTTTACTGATATTCGTTCAAGGATTTATGGCGCCTGCCTCACGCGGGCAAGCGAGGGAACGCTTACTCCTGAAGTTGAAGGGGTCTGCAGGGCGACCGCGTCGAGCTTAGGGACACAGGCAACAGCGCAATACGACAATGCGGTCGCAACGGGATATGAAATCAAGCAAGTACGCGAGACCTCACAGAAAGTAAGAAATGATTTTATTAGGTTCCGGGATTCTTATAAACCATCTTGGTAAATAAGTAGGGGCGGGGTCACCCTGCCCCTACTTTTGCCATCACATCGGTGATGGTGATTACGAACACCCCATCGAATTCCCGCAATTGATGCACTTGTAACACGCACCATTGCGAACCGTGACATGACCGCACTGGTCGCAGATCGGGGCGTCGCCCATCATCTCGGCCAAGTGGTCGCTCAAGTCGGACGTGCCTTTTGCGACGGCTGATGGTTTCGGCTGCGCCGCGGCGGCACCGACCGATTTGGCTTGGATCGCCGGGCTTTTGGGCATGTCTTCTTGCCGATCTTTAGCTTCGAGGCTTTCCGGCTTCAAGTGCACGAAGTCGGTGCGGCCCAGGTATTCCATCCCCAAGATGCGGAAGATGTAGTCCAAGATCGACGTGCAGACCTTGATGTTCGGATGATCCGTGATGCCTTGCGGTTCGAAGCGCGTGAAGGTGAAGGAATTGACGAACTTCTCCAGAGGGACGCCGTACTGGAGTCCGATCGACACCGCGATCGCCAGGCAGTTCAGGATGCTGCGGTAGGCCGCGCCCTCCTTATACATGTCGATGAAGATCTCGCCCAGGCTTCCGTCTCCGTATTCGCCCGTGCGGAGGAAGATCTTGTGGCCTCCCACCGAAGTCTCGACCGTGAAGCCGTGACGTTTGATCGGGAGCGGGATACGGACGCCTCGTTCATAGGGGCTCGCGTCGCCCCCTCCACGGGCCAAGCCCGATGGAGCCTCCCCCTCAACGGCGCCTTGCGCCTGATCTTCTTTCTTCGCGGCGACCGTGTTGAGAGGTTGCGAGTGTTTGGACCCGTCGCGATAGAGGGCAACGGCCTTGAGCCCGAGCCTCCAAGACTCGACATAGAGCTGCTCGACGTCTTCCACTGTTGTTGTGCTCGGAATGTTGATCGTCTTCGAGATGGCGCCCGAGATGAACGGTTGCGTCGCCGCCATCATCCGGACGTGTCCCATCGGATCGATGAATCGCACGCCGTCGCCGCCGGGATTTGCGCAATCGAAAATCGGCAGATGTTCGGCCTTGAGGTTGGGTGCGCCTTCGATCGTGCCCTTGTCGAGAACATAATCGACGATCTTTTGGACGTCGTCGGAGCCGTAGCCCAGGTGATTCAGGGAGCGGGAGACGGATTGATTGATGATCTTGAAGTGGCCGCCGCCGGCGAGTTTTTTCCATTTGACGAGTGAGAACTCGGGTTCGACGCCGGTCGTATCGCAATCCATCAAGAGCCCGATGGTGCCCGTCGGGGCGAGAACGGTCGTTTGGGCGTTCCGATAACCATGGAGTTCGCCTTCCTGAACGGCTTCATCCCAGGCGCCCTGAGCCGCCTGCAGGAGTTCCGTGGGGCAAAGGATCGGATCGATTTTGTAAGACGCATCGCGATGCTTGTTCATTACGCGGAGCGTCGGCTCGCGGTTCTTGTCGTATCCGGGAAACGGCCCCTTTGTGCGCGCGATCTCGCTCGAAACCGTGTAGGAGTAACCCGTCATGAGCGCCGTGATCGCGCCAGCCACCGCCATCGCCTTCGGGCTGTCGTACGGTATGCCGTTGGTCATGAGGAGGGTTCCGAGATTCGCGTAACCAAGACCCAGCGGACGGTAATCGTGGCTGTTCTGGGCGATCTGTTGCGTCGGATAGGAAGCGAAATCGATCAAGATTTCTTGGGCGATGATGAAGGTGCGGACCGCCTCGCGGACGTCTT
>Ga0315281_10008357_pt1 | contig 14486 bp, 8 predicted proteins | sample YL17G07_0_MG_FD_204540 | JGI IMG/M metagenome (GOLD analysis project Ga0315281, IMG submission 204540) | Sediment microbial communities from Yellowstone Lake, YNP, Wyoming, USA - YL17G07_0 | ecosystem: Environmental > Aquatic > Freshwater > Lake > Sediment | place: USA: Wyoming | collected...
TGGCCCAGCGGTCGCCGGTGAGCCGGGCCACGATCGGCGCCTTCCTGGATGCGACCCGGCCGGACTGTCTGCGTGTCCTCGACCTCAACTTGAGACAATCCTACTTCAGCCGGGACATCGTCGTCGGTCTGCTTGGCCGTGCGACCGTGCTGAAGCTGAACGATGAGGAGCTCGGGACCGTCTCGCGGATGTTGGCCCTTCCGGGATCGGAATCCCAGGCCCTCGCCGGCCTGCTCGAGGCCTGTCCCCTCTCCCTGATCGCCCTGACGAAAGGCCCGTCAGGAAGCCGTCTTTTCGGGCGCGGCGTTGATATCATCCATCCCGGCCATCCCGTTGAGACCGCGGACACGGTCGGAGCGGGCGACACCTTCACGGCGGCCCTGGTCACGGGAATGATGAGTCACAAGGGCTGGGACAAGATCGGCGAGCGGGCCAACCGGATCGCCGGCTACGTCTGTTCCCGGAAAGGGGCCTGGCCGGAGCTGCCGGCCGAACTGGCCTCTTGGACCCGACCATGACAGACTCCCCGACACCGATCACGCCCTGGCTCACGCGCCGGGATTTCCTTGGGGTCTCCGCCGCCGGTCTGGGTGCCCTGGCCTTCGGCCGGGGGTGCCGCGCCGGTCAGGGACCGACGGCCCGCCCGAATTTCCTTTTCATCCTGACCGACGATCAACGTTTCGACGCGCTGGGCTGCGCCGGCAACCCGATCATCCGGACGCCGAACGTCGACCGGCTGGCCGGCGAGGGCATTCGGTTCGATCGCGCCTTCGTGACCACCCCGATCTGCGCCGCCAGCCGGGCCAGCGTCCTGACCGGGACGTATGAACGGACGCACACCTACACCTTCACCAAACCTCCTCTGGCCAGGGCCTTCACGGACATCAGCTTCCCGGTCCGGCTCCGGCAGGCCGGGTACCGGATGGGATTCGTCGGCAAGTTCGGCGTGGCCGTGGAAAAGGGCGTCCACGCCGAGATGTTCGACTTCACTTATTTCGACGGCCTCCCCCACGTGCAGACGATCGACGGGGTCGAGCGCCACATGACGGAGGTCGAAGGCGAGCGGGTCGTCGAATTCCTCCGCGGCGTCGAGCCGGGGTGGCCCTTCTGCCTGCTCTGGTGCCCCTGGGCGCCCCACGCCGACGACGACAACCCCAAGCAATATTTCTGGCCGCCGGCCGTGGACGGATTGTACAAGGACGTCGTCATCCCCGTCCCCGAAACGGCCGCGCCGGAGTATTACGACGCCCAGCCCTCGTTCCTCAAGAACACCATGAGCCGGACCCGTTGGGGCTGGCGGTTCGATACGCCGGACAAGTACCAAGCGATGGTCAAGGGCTACTACCGGATGATAAGCGGGGTCGACATGGTCCTCGGGCGGGTCCGGGACGAGCTCGCCCGCCTCGGCCTGGACGGGAACACCGTCATCGTCTATACCTCGGATAACGGGTATTTCCTCGGGGAGCGCGGCTATGCCGATAAGTGGCTGATGTACGAGCCGTCAATCAGGGTCCCTCTCGTCGTTTACGATCCGCGGGCGCCGCGCAGGAGCCGGGGGCTGGTCAAGCGGGACCTGGTCCTGAACGTCGACCTCGGCCCGACTTTCATGGACCTGGCCGGGCTGCCCGTCCCGCCGCAGGTCCAGGGCCGCAGCCTGAGACCGCTCCTCGGCCGCCGGACGCCGTCCTGGCGGACGGAGATCTTTTGCGAGGAGCTCTGGGACAACCCGGACATCCCGAGGAGCGAGTGCGTGCGGACGGAACGGTGGAAATACGTCCAGTATCCCGCCCACCCGGAATACGTCGAGCTCTTCGACCTGGCGAACGATCCGGACGAGAAAAGGAACCTGGCCGAGGATCCCGGTCATGCCCGCGTGCTGGCCGAGCTGCGGGAGCGATGCAGCCGGACGATCAAGGAGCTTCTCGACGATCAAACAAGGATCAAAGATCCCGAAACGCGCGACAGCGTCCCTGCCAAGGCGACATAACCCTCGTCGGAAAGGAGATTGATAAGCCATGAAGCTAGCTAGAAACGGCACTTCTTGCGGCGCGTTGGTTGTTAGCGTGCTGTCTTCATGCGGAACAGCGGTCCTGGCCCTGCTCATGGCCTTTTGCGCCCCCCCTAAGCCGTCGGATTTCTACGCCTATTACACGCGGCTGGACTATGACGATCACAACAATACGGGTCAATATGCCGATCTCATCGTCAAGATCGGAACGAACGGCCGATTCGTGTTCTGCCGTGAATTCGGCTATCTGCCGTATTGGCAACCGTCGGGGACGAAATATTTCGTCGACCGCCTACTGCCGGTGACCGGCGACGGGCCCCCGGAACGGCCCGATGCGATCAACAAGTGTTCCTATGTTCGCCTGATAGAGAGTTCGCCCGACAGGATCGTCGTTCACTGGAGGTATGCCCCGGACCTGAACGGCCCGCACTTCACCGATTTCCAGAGGACCTACAGTGGCGATATCGGCAGCTACTTCGCCGATTACGCCGAGGAATACTTCACGATCACCGCCGACGGGCGGATCACGAGGGAAGCGAAGAAAGGCTGCGTCCGGCTGGACGAGTGGAACGACCCTTTGAACAAGACCACGCAGATCCTCGAGCTGACCGCATCCGGGATCGAGGTTCAAAGCACCACGCCGGCGCGGTTGCAGCGCAGGCACGGCGACGCCGTCCCGGGAGCGCCCGTCGTCAAGGGAGGAATCGAGTCCCCCGCGCTGTGGATGCGGTTCGATGAGGGGCTCTCCGCCCATGACGACTTCACGAGGGAGAGCGTCAAGGGATCGAAGTGCGGCATCGGCGGGGCGGACAGCTACTGGAGAAAAGGAGTTTCCGGGACTTGTCTGTCGTTCGATGGCTACACCAACCGGGTGACCGTGCCCTCTCGGGAACTCCCGAACATCCGTGGCGATTTCACGATCGAGGCCTGGATCGCCCCTCAGGAGCATTCCTGGGACTGGTCGGGTATCGTCGACCACGGCCGGGACAAACGCGCCGGATATCGCCTGGCCATGGATCATTTGGGCCGGATCGCCCTGGAGGCCTGCCTCGATGGACGGTGGGGCGGGCTGACGACGAGCAAGGCTGTGGAGCTTCTGAAATGGACCTTCGTGACCGCGACGTATCGAAAAGCGAAGGGCTTTGCGATCTACTTGGACGGAGTCCTGGCGGCTTCCGGATCCGCGACAGGGGCTGTCCAGGATGCGCTGGATCTGGACCTGTTCATCGGCATGGCCCATGAGAAGAGCTACCCCTGGGCGTGCGAGCGAGAGATCACCAAAACGTTCCGCTCGAACATGGTCTTCAGCGGCCTCATCGACGAAGTGCGCGTCTTCGACCGGGCTCTGGACGAGTCGGAGATACGCTCGGACTATCAGGCCTTCCAACCCGACGTCCTGTCGCCCCTGAGCTACTGGGTCTTGCCCGCTGGGCCGACGGACGCCAAGGGCTTCGGGGCGACCTATACGAGACTTCGATTCAGTCCGGAATGGGAAGGCCTGTGGCGGGTGGGGGACCATGCCGACATCGTCGTATCGTTTGACGACAGGCCCAATCGGTTCGTCTTCTGGCGCGGGACCAACTACCTCCCCAGCCTGGTCACGGAGCCGGGCCCAAAGGGCCTATGGGTCAACGACCAGGGCCCTGAGAATTACACCGACCAGTGCTACGAGCATATGTCCGACAAGATGTGCCGCTACTCCCACGTCCGGCTCATCGAGAACACCGACGCCAGGGTCGTCGTGCATTGGCGCAACGCGAGCGTAAGCATCGGATACGAGTGGCTCTGGCCGGACGCGGACGGCTGGGGGCTCTGGACGGATGAGTATTGGTATATCTATCCCGATGCCGTGTCCGTCCGCTATCAGGTGAGCGGACGAATGGCCGAATACCCCGATACGCAGTCCCAGCAGAACGAACTGCTCAATCAGCCGGGGACCCGGCCCGAGGACAACGTCGTCCCCGAATCGATCACCATCGCCAACATGGACGGGCAGACCGAGCGGTGGGACTACTCCTCGGGTCAGACGGTCCGGAAGGGCGCGCCGATCCCCGGCGAGAAGAACCTCGTCTATTTGAATCTCAGGTCCAGGTACAAGCATTTCAATATCGGCCAGACCGATTCGTTTTGGGTCCCGTATAGCCAGTGGGAATCGATGCAGCTCGCCCCGGGATTCTCACGCTACAACGCCTGGAGCCATTATCCCGTTGGCCTGCTGCCGAGCGACGGCACCGTGGCGACCGGGAGGGACCGGACAAGCAGTTCCTGCCTGGGCACGCTGAACGGACGGCACCATCTTCTGAAGGACGGCCGCATGGAGGCCTATAACATCTATGGGCTGACGGATCTTCCGGCCGCCGACCTGACGACGCTGAACCGCTCCTGGAATTCCCCTCCGGCCATCTTCGACCTGAACGGCGGCCGAAGCACCGGCTTTGACCAGAGGCAAAAGGCCTACGTGATGACGCGGGAGTCGGAGCGGCTGTCTTTCGGGCTGAACGGCTCCGAAGAGAACCCTATCTTGAATCCTTGCTTCGTCATCCGAGGTTGGGGCGGACCGTCTCCCGCCCGCCTGAAGATCGGCGGCCAGGCCCAGGTTCCCGGCCCTGATTTCAGGCAGGGGATCATCCGAGACACCGACGGCACGGAAACGATGGTCATCTGGGTCAGGCAACGATCTTACCAACCGCTGAAATATGAGATCTACTGAGAGGACATCGCCATCCATCCGACGTGTCTGCGAGTGTTCGTCGCTCGGTAGGAAGGAGGGTCACGGATGACCGCCAACGGACTCCATCGGCGGGTTACCGGCGCCCGGGAATGGACGAGCTACCAGCGCCTGGTCACGGCTCTTCATCATCGCGAGCCGGACCGTGTTCCGTTTGACCTGGGCGGCTCGATGGTGACCGGCATCAATGTCCGCGCCCTGACGGCCTTGCGCCGGGTGCTCGGCCTGCCCGGCGAAGCCCAAGTCCTCGATCGGGTCACGCAGATGGCCGACACGGGAGACGACGTGCGCGATCGTCTTCGCGTGGATGTGAGGAGCGTCCGACCGAACGCTCCGGGCCATGGCGGCCCGGCCCGGGACCTCGGCCTGGTCGGTGACCACTACCGGTTGATCGACGAGTTCGGGATGGGCTGGCAGATGCCCAGGACCGGCGGGTATTATTATGACCTCTACCTCAGCCCCCTGGCGGACTGCCGGACCGCGCAGGACATCGAGCGCTATGCCTGGCCCGAAGCGCTCGATCCGGCCCGCTACGAAGGCCTCCAGCTGCGGGTCGATCACGTGGTCAAGCGAGAGCGCCGCGGCGTGGTCGTTGAGCGGATGCACGCGGGCATGTGGGAGCACGCCATGTGGATGCGCGGGTATGAGCAGTTCTTCATGGACATGGCCACGGACCCCGCGATCGTCCACGCGATCATGTCCAAAGAGCTCGAGATCACGATGGCCTATTGGGGCCGCGTGCTCGATCTGCTCGACGAGCACACACTAGTCCTCTCGACCGCCGACGATCTGGGCACCCAGTCCGGCCCGCTGGTCTCCGTGGCGATGTACAAGGACCTGATCTGGCCGTACCATCGCCGGCTGTTCCAGTTCCTCAAGAGCCGGGCCCGGACCGAGATCTTCATCTTCTTCCACTGCGACGGAGCGATCTGGGAGTTCATCCCGCTCTTGATCGAGGCCGGCGTTGACATCCTCAATCCCTGGCAGGTCAACTGCAAGGGGATGGACGATACGAAACGCTTCAAGCGGGAGTTCGGGGCCGACCTGACCATCTGGGGCGGCAGTTGTGATACTCAATCCGTGTTGCCGTTCGGAACGCCCCAGCAGGTGCGCGACGAAACGCGCCGTCGCATCGAGGACCTGGCCCCCGGCGGAGGGTACGTGTTCGCGCCGATCCACGTGATCCAGGCGGGCGTCCCGCCGGAGAATATCATCGCCTGGTGGGAAACCCTGATGGAATACGGCCTTTATGATGAGACATGATCCTTGCCCCCCACGTCGCGACTGACCTGCCCCTCAGCATTGTGCTAGCCCTAGAGTGAATTTTCCGACCCTAAGCGCCTCCGGCGCCGGTGGCCTGTACCCCAGCGAGCTGTGCGGCCTGATGCGATTGTAAGCCTTTCTCCAGGCCTCCACAAGCACTTTCGCCTCCTCCAACGTATCCAGGACCTCGCCGTTCAGAAGCTCATCCCGCATCTTGCCGATGAACGACTCCACATAGCCGTTCTCCCAGAGGCTCCCGAGCTCGATGAACAGCGTCGTCACGTCGCGCCGGTTCAGCCAGTTGCGGACCGCTTTGGCCGCGAATTCCGCCCCATTATCAGACCTAATGTATTCAGGCATTCCTCTCCTTAGGAACAGCTCATAAAGAAGGGAAAATCGAACGGTACTTCCGGTCAATAAAAAACCTAATTCTTCCGGACCTCTACTATTCCCCATCGGAACTGACGGGGCGGATCGGAGAATGGGTCGATTACTATAACAATCACCGCTATCATGAGGCGATTGATAATGTCACCCCAAAATCCTGGCGAGAAGAGAAAAGGTCAAAGCGGAAACGATCAGGATGAGGAGGAAATTTTATCGGGAACCGGCCTTGATCGCGAAGCCGAATTAACGGTATGATGAAATGCGGAAACGTAGCTTAGGCGAACGACGAGTTTCTCCAAATCTATTTGACAACATACACCCTCGTAAGGAGAAAGCTATGGATCGACGCGATTTTTTGAAATCTCTCGGCCTTGGTGCGCCCGCTCTGGCCTTCCCTCTCGTAAAAAATGTCAGGGGAGATCTTGCGCCGCCGGAAAAGCTGCCAAATATCGTCATCATCATGGCCGACGACATGGGACTCGGGGATCCCGGATGCTATAACCCTGGATCTCTGATCCCGACGCCCCATATGGATAGGATTTCGGCCGAAGGCACGAAGTTCACGGACGCGCACTCCCCCGCGTCGATGTGCTCGCCGACGCGCTACAGCCTCCTCACGGGGCGATATCCATGGAGGACCCGACTTAAAAAGGGTGTCATGATGCCGTACTGGCTTCCCCTGATCGAACCCTCGCGCATGACCCTCGCCTCGCTCCTCCGGAGCCGCGGCTACGGGACGGCGTACATCGGAAAATGGCATCTCGGGCTCGAATGGAAGACAAAAGACGGAAGCAAGGCCGAAAATTACTATGACCAGGACAAGGTTTTCCAAACGGATGAGACGCTTCAATGGGGCGTCGATTTCAGCCGACCGGTCGGCGGCGGGCCCACCCGTCTCGGATTCGATTATTTCTACGGGAACGCCGGCTGCCCCAGCAATGATCCGCCGTACGTCTTCATCGAAGACGATCGGTTGGTTGCTGTGCCGACCAAAATGAGCAAGGAGGAATGGCGCGGACTCCCGGGATTCGTGCCGGGACCGATGGCCGACGATTGGTCGGAGGAAGACATCGATGTCATCCTTGCCGGCAAGGCCCAGGCGGCCATCGACCGCCATCTTCGGCAAAGACCGAACGCTCCTTTGTTCCTCATCGTTTCGCCCAATTCCCCCCATATCCCGTGGCTCGTGCCGGAATCCATGAAAGGCAAAACCAAGGAAGGCCCGCGCGGGGACCTCGTCGCCTTGTTCGATTGGGTGGTCGGGGAGGTCGATGCCCACCTCAAGAAACGCGGGATCTCCGATAATACGCTCCTCATCGTCACGAGCGACAACGGGGGCCAGAAAGGCGCGAACGGGCATAAATCCGCGATGGACTTCCGCGGATATAAGACCGATATTTGGGAGGGAGGTCACCGGGTGCCGTTTATCGTCCGCTGGCCGGGGAAGGTCAAGCCGGGAGCGGTATCCGGCGAACTCGTCAGCCTGGGCGACATGTGTGCGACATTTGCCGACCTGGTCGGCGCGCCGCTTCCGGACAATGCTGCCGAGGACAGCTGGAACGTCCTCCCGGCGCTCCTCGGAAAGTCACAGGGCAAGCCCCTTCATGAGGCTCTCATCTTCCAGGCCGGAAACGGCGACCTGGCGATCCGCCAGGGACGATGGAAATATATCGCCGCGAAACAAGAGGGGGGGAGAGGCCAGCTCTATGATTTGGACGCGGACCCGGGAGAGACGCGAGACCTCGCAGCCGAGAATCTCCCGATCGTGGCGGCGCTTTCGGCCTTGTTGGATAAATACCGCCGCCAGGGCTTTAGCCGGCCGATGAGAGGAAAGGGGCCCGGATCCTTTTGACTCTGCGGATTGCTAGGAAATCGCAATACTCAAATTGCTTTGTTCAACTTATAACGAGACAGAACTGGCAAAAAGAATGAAAAAATGTCTTGACTTTGTTAATTTCTCATAGTAATTGATAAAATAGTCGAATGGAAAAACAGTTTTCGTTTCAGGGAAGATGGAAAATTAAGCTTAAGACTCAAGACGTCCTTTATTTATATTGCGATGTTTGCCGGGAAAGGAGAAAACAATGCGCAGAATCCTAGTCGGGTTGGGAGTGATTATTTTTTGTAGTTCTCTTTTTGCCCAACAGTCTAAAGGCAGAATTATTGGCACCGTTGTTGACAACGAAGGAAATTCTTTGCCCGGTGTCGTCGTTAACGCCACGTCGCCTAGATTGGTCGGCAACGCGGCCACGGCCACAGATCAGAGCGGCAGCTACCGACTTCTATCTCTCGAGCCCGGGGAATACAAACTGGTTTTTTCTCTCTCCGCATTCCAAACCCTGACCAGGGAGAAGGTCGTCGTCGGCCTCGAACAGACGATCACTTTGAACGTGACGATGCAACCCGGCAAGATCGAGACCGAGATCCGGGTGGTCGGCCAGGCGCCGCTCATCGATACCAAGAGCACGGTCAAGGGCATGACCTTGACAAAGCAAATTTTTCAAAGCTTGCCTAAAGCGCGGAACGCCGACTCTCTGATCACGGCCATCCCTGGAGTCTCCGGCGAGCCTTATTTGGGGGGCACCTCGGTGGACGGGGCTTCCGGGCTGGAAAACATGTATTACGCCGATGGGATGAATGTCACCAATCTCACCATAGGCAACCTCGGCCAGGCGATCAATTTCGATTTTGTCGATGAAGTCCAGGTTAAGGCTTCGGGCTACTCCGCCGAGTTTGGCGGCTCTCTCGGCGGCGTCGTCAATATCATCACGTCCTCCGGGGGAAACGAGTTCCATGGGAGTCTCTTCGGATATTACGAAGGATGGAATACGAGAGGGGAAAACCGGGATCTTCTTAGGCTGGACTTGAAGGATTCCACGAAAGCCGCCTACTATCCTTATACGTTCTTTAACGGTGTCGATAAAGACCATCGTTTCGAATTCGGCGGCAGCCTGGGGGGATTCATCCTCCGGGATAAACTCTGGTTTTTCGCTTCTTTTCTCCCCGTTCTGTATGACAACACGCGAACGGTAACATATCTCGACGGTACCGTCACCCCATGGAAGAGAAACCAAACCTCATATAATTATTCGGCAAAGCTGACTTCCCAGCCTATAAAAAACCTTAGGTTAAGTGCTTCGGTCATCAACAATTTCTATAAATACCAGGGCGACCTTTCGACGGCGCAAGGCAATTCCCACCCCGCGATATCCTACGACGAATATGGATACAGCTATCCCAACGTTTCAGGCAATTTCACGGCCGATCTGATCGCGAGGAACGACTTGTTGATAGGGGTCAGGGCCGGTTATTTCATGTATGACCAGAAGAACCAGCTGGTGAAGCCGCCGGCCTATCCCTGCTATGTGTTCCAAGCCCCCCTCGCCGGTCAGGTGACGAACATCGGCCTTCTGGATGTTCCTCCTGCTTATCAGCACCCCGTGGGTTGGTCCAATTACAGTTCGAGTAACGCCTTCGAGTTGAAGAGAAACCGCGATGAAAGATACAGCCTCGAGTTCGACGTGAATTACTTTTTTAAGCTGGCCGGAGATCACTCGTTCAAGATCGGCGGACAATTCGTCCGTCAGGGCGAGGACCGCGATCAGAGCGCCAATAATCCGGTTATTCAGCTGGGCTGGGGGAGCGATTTTCTCGCCTATGGAAAAAATTATGGCCGCGGCACGTACGGTGTCTACGGCGTCATCGGCAACGAGCTCACCGGTCCCTACGGATATTATTATAAGGCGTATAGCAATCGCTGGGCGTTCTACATCCAGGACTCCTGGACGGTCATGAAGAAGCTGACGCTCAATCTCGGTCTGCGCACGGAATCGGAGTATATCCCCTCCTACGCGACGGGGAACCCTGAGTTTGAAAACCTGAGACCTATCCAATTCAACTTCGGCGACAAGATGGCCCCTCGGTTCGGCTTCATTTACGACGTCTTCGGCGATTCTAGCCTCAAGGTCTTCGGCTCGCTGGGGTGGTTCTATGACGTCATGAAGCTCAACTTGGCTGCGGACATCTTCGGCGGATACAAGGAGCAGACGGCGTTCTATTCGCTTGACATTTACGAATTTGATAAAATCGGCGTAAACGGCTACTTCCCGGGGAGGCTTCTCTATACAGACACTCCATCAGGCGTCCTCAACATGCGCATCCCGGATTACAGCATCATCGGCTCCGGCTTGAAGCCGATGAGCCAGCGCGAAATAAGTTTTGGCGCGGAAAAGAAGCTCGCGGACGACCTATCGGCTTCCCTCCGGGTGGTCAACAAGCATCTTCTGTGGGCAATCGAGGACATGGGCATCAAGCAACCCGAGGGCATGCGCTGGTATACCGGGAATCCCGGCGGGGACTTCATCAACGCGAAATACAAGATCGCTCGGGACAACGGCTTGATTCCCGCGGACTCGTGGGATAGTCCGAAGGCCAAGCGCGAGTACTGGGCCGTAAACCTCTCGCTGGAAAAGCGCTTTTCCAACAATTGGGCAGGCGGCTTCTCCTACACCTGGAGCCGTTTGACCGGAAACTACAACGGCCTCGCGTCCGGCGACGAATGGGGCAGGCAAAATCCGAATGCGGATCATTGCTTCGACCAGTGGTATCTCATGCACGACCGCACCGGGAAGCCTCTCGACGGCCCTCTGATGGGCGACCGTCCTCACTACCTCAAGCTCTACGGCTCATACAGTTTTCCGTTCGGATTGACCGTCGGCTCGGTCGTCAACGCCATGAGCGGCGTACCCGTAACGACCATATGGAACGCCATCGTCGCAGGCTTCCGGCCGTTCAACCGCATGGATCTGGGTCGGACGCCGTTCCTGTGGTTCACGAACCTCTATGCCGAATACGGCATCAATATCGGTGGTTCCCGGAGGCTCAGCGTCAACATCAACATCGACAACCTATTCAATACCGATACGGCCAGACGGATCTACGAAATTTACAACCAGGGAAATGCCGCCGTTCCTGCGGCTCGCCTCACCCAGGGCGCCTGGGATATCAACGACTACAAGCCCAAGCTAGATCCCCGCTATAAAATGCCAATGGACTTCTATGATCCGATCAACGCCCGGGTCGGATTCAAGCTTGCGTTCTGATTCGTCCTTGAGGCCGAATATGTTCCGTGATCGATGCCGAACCCGCGGGGAGAGGCGTGTCCGGATAATCGCCTCGCGGCGGCCGGGATCGTCCGGCCCGGGCGGCCCGGGCCGTTTATCGGCGGCCGCGGCCGCGCTTGACATCGCCCGCGGGCCGGAATATCCTTGTTGACGAGGTAAGGATGGGTATTCAAGTCGATTCCGAACGCGTCCCAAGCTCCGGGCGGAAAAGCAAATTCCTATCCTTCCGGAAATGGAAGTCGGCTGTGTTCAGCCAGTACCATCGACGGCCGAATGTTTCGCTCGACGGGAAGCGATATATGGGCTATTCCATGGTCACGCCGCGCCACCACTATGTCGAATGGCGGTCCTGGGACGACGACAAAAAGCTGGCTGGAGACTTGGCCGCCTTAGAGCTTTATGATAATCAGATTGACCCGGACGAAAACGTCAACATCGCCGGTTTCCCGGAGAACAAGGAAATCGTCGCCACGCTTTCCAGGCAGCTCCGGGCCGGCTGGCGGTCCGCCCGGCCGGCGACATGAATCCCAAGATTCGGGCAGCAGCCCTCGTAAGGAGAAAGCTATGGATCGACGCGATTTTTTGAAATCTCTCGGCCTTGGTGCGCCCGCTCTGGCCTTCCCTCTCGTAAAAAATGTCAGGGGAGATCTTGCGCCGCCGGAAAAGCTGCCAAATATCGTCATCATCATGGCCGACGACATGGGACTCGGGGATCCCGGATGCTATAACCCTGGATCTCTGATCCCGACGCCCCATATGGATAGGATTTCGGCCGAAGGCACGAAGTTCACGGACGCGCACTCCCCCGCGTCGATGTGCTCGCCGACGCGCTACAGCCTCCTCACGGGGCGATATCCATGGAGGACCCGACTTAAAAAGGGTGTCATGATGCCGTACTGGCTTCCCCTGATCGAACCCTCGCGCATGACCCTCGCCTCGCTCCTCCGGAGCCGCGGCTACGGGACGGCGTACATCGGAAAATGGCATCTCGGGCTCGAATGGAAGACAAAAGACGGAAGCAAGGCCGAAAATTACTATGACCAGGACAAGGTTTTCCAAACGGATGAGACGCTTCAATGGGGCGTCGATTTCAGCCGACCGGTCGGCGGCGGGCCCACCCGTCTCGGATTCGATTATTTCTACGGGAACGCCGGCTGCCCCAGCAATGATCCGCCGTACGTCTTCATCGAAGACGATCGGTTGGTTGCTGTGCCGACCAAAATGAGCAAGGAGGAATGGCGCGGACTCCCGGGATTCGTGCCGGGACCGATGGCCGACGATTGGTCGGAGGAAGACATCGATGTCATCCTTGCCGGCAAGGCCCAGGCGGCCATCGACCGCCATCTTCGGCAAAGACCGAACGCTCCTTTGTTCCTCATCGTTTCGCCCAATTCCCCCCATATCCCGTGGCTCGTGCCGGAATCCATGAAAGGCAAAACCAAGGAAGGCCCGCGCGGGGACCTCGTCGCCTTGTTCGATTGGGTGGTCGGGGAGGTCGATGCCCACCTCAAGAAACGCGGGATCTCCGATAATACGCTCCTCATCGTCACGAGCGACAACGGGGGCCAGAAAGGCGCGAACGGGCATAAATCCGCGATGGACTTCCGCGGATATAAGACCGATATTTGGGAGGGAGGTCACCGGGTGCCGTTTATCGTCCGCTGGCCGGGGAAGGTCAAGCCGGGAGCGGTATCCGGCGAACTCGTCAGCCTGGGCGACATGTGTGCGACATTTGCCGACCTGGTCGGCGCGCCGCTTCCGGACAATGCTGCCGAGGACAGCTGGAACGTCCTCCCGGCGCTCCTCGGAAAGTCACAGGGCAAGCCCCTTCATGAGGCTCTCATCTTCCAGGCCGGAAACGGCGACCTGGCGATCCGCCAGGGACGATGGAAATATATCGCCGCGAAACAAGAGGGGGGGAGAGGCCAGCTCTATGATTTGGACGCGGACCCGGGAGAGACGCGAGACCTCGCAGCCGAGAATCTCCCGATCGTGGCGGCGCTTTCGGCCTTGTTGGATAAATACCGAAGCCAGGGCTTCAGCCGTCCGATGAGAAGCCGGCGGCCCGGCTCGCTTTGATGCCCATTCCGATGGAGGATGTTCACTTGATTCCCTGGTGAACCGGGTAAAGCCGAGCCAGGATGCTTCGGATCTTCTTCAAGTACAACCGCCGGCTGCGGGGAGAGTTCTGCGGCTGCGCCCTTCGCTCCTTGACCAGCTATTTTGCAGCTGTCTGGGGTGGACCCCATAGTTTGGACAACGGGAAGGCCTTAATAAGGTGTGGTATCGGCCCACTGTAATTGCCATTTTATCCGATTCCTTTTCCAAATGCCATTTTCCCGACGATCGACGAAAAAACGGCTTCACCAGTTGACCCAGGAACGACGATCTCGACTCGATCCATGTTAGACTACGACCTCCACGGCCGACGCCATCGCGGCCGAGCTCCCAAAATAGACCTCGTGCGGCGTCCGATAGCCGAGCGTTTCGTGCGATCGCTCTTCGTTGTAGAACCGAAAATACGCTCCGAGATGCGCCCGGGCCTCGATGACCGTCCGATATTCGTGAAGATAGATCTCTTCGTACTTGACCGAACGCCAAAAGCGTTCGACGAAGATGTTGTCGTAGACCCGGCCGCCTCAGCCGAGGGCGTATCCTTCCGGGGCCTGGAGACCGGGAGCTGCGTATACGCGGTCGGATCGGGCCGCTACGAGTTCTCGGTGGATCCCCTCCCGCGCGTCCTCAGCGCGCGCGTCCTCCCGGCAGCAGGTTCTCGTTGAGGAACCGGGTGAAAATCGTATTGAGGTGGATCGTCGTGCCCAGGCCCTCCGAGATGCCGTGCGAGCGGCGCGTCAATCCTTGAAAACGGCCATCTCCGCGAGACCCGCGTTCGAGGTCTCCGGGGAGACGGAATCGACGGCGAAGACGATCCACCGGACCTGCTTGGCGGGGAACGAGACCTCCCTGGCCGACTTGG
>Ga0315281_10008358_pt1 | contig 14486 bp, 12 predicted proteins | sample YL17G07_0_MG_FD_204540 | JGI IMG/M metagenome (GOLD analysis project Ga0315281, IMG submission 204540) | Sediment microbial communities from Yellowstone Lake, YNP, Wyoming, USA - YL17G07_0 | ecosystem: Environmental > Aquatic > Freshwater > Lake > Sediment | place: USA: Wyoming | collected...
ACATGAGCCAACTGCTGCCGCACACGACGCAGGACATCGAGGCGATGTGGCGGAAGATGCTGAGCGTCGCCGCGTCTCTGCGCAACCCGCACCTCAAGGCGCTCATCGACAAGGTTGCCGAGGACAGGGACATCGTGGAAGGTTTCAAGTCTTCGCCCGCGGGGCTGAGTTATCATCACGCTTACATCGGCGGGCTTCTGGAGCACACCATCTCCGTGCTGGACCTGGCGGAGAAGGTGCTGCCGTCGTATCCTCACCTTGACCGCGATTTGCTCCTCGCAGGCGTCATTCTGCATGACATCGGGAAGATGCAGGAGTTGAGCCGTGAGACGGGGTTCAAGTACACGGATCCGGGCGAACTGCTGGGGCACATTGTTCTGGGCGTGATGATTGTGGAAGACAAGGTGCGGGAGATACCTGAATTCCCCGCGGAACTGCTGATGAAGTTGCAGCACCTGATTTTGAGCCATCACGGGGAATACGAGTTCGGCTCGCCGCGGCTGCCGATGACGATGGAGTCGATAGCACTGCATCATCTGGACAATCTGGATGCGAAACTGGCGGCGTTCGCGGCGGCGGTAGAGAGCGAAGGCGAGGCGGAGAGCAACTGGACGCAGTACAACAAGATGTTCCAGCGGCGGCTGTACAAGGGGTGATTCGGGCTTGAGGCCCCGAGAGGGTCGGGGCTCCGAAGCGTCGCTTGAGGCTTGCGAAATCACGGTGCTTGTCCGCTGACGGCACGCGTGTTTTAAGGGTTCTTGGCGGGGCGTTAATCACGAAGCGTATTTAAGGAGAGACATGCCATGAAAGTAGTAATAGTCATTCTCGCCGTATTCCTGATGGCGCCCGCGGCCGCAATAGCAGAGCAGAGCAGCGGCGAGGCCGATAAGGATTCCCTCCATGCCACAGTCCAGGCGCTAAATTCCCAGCAGTACGCCAAACACATCGAGGCGCATGAGACGCTGCTCAAGGGGCTGCCCGGCTCCGCGAAAGCGCTCATCGACGAGATGAAGAAAGCCCCCGAATCACAATGGGCGGACAGAATCGCGATTGCGGAAATCCTTGTCTGCGGGGGATGCAAAGAGGTCATACCCGAACTTATCGAGATGCTTAAGTCGCAGGGCACGTCGCCGGGGGCCCTGGTGGTTACCGACAAGGATGGTCGCGATGCAATCTTCTTCGGGGGCGTGTTTGCGGCCAAGTGGGAGTTACTGCGCTCAACCACCATGCACGGGCCATGCGTAGCGTACGACACAGCACAGCAGGCATACGGCAGGCTTTTCATGGCTGAAGCAGACATAGCGGACTTCCTGCTGAGGCAGATGACGGGCCAGGATTTCAAGTTCGACGCATACGCCGACGAAAAAACAAAATCGGAGAGCATCGAAAAATGGAAGGAGTGGTGGAAGAAAGAAGGAGAGGGCTTCAAGCCTGCGGAGGTTCGTTCCGTGCCGTGGGCGAAAGTTCTCGCTGAATTTGCGGCCCGCAAGACGGCCCCGCCCGACAATCCCGCATTTTATCGCGTTAACATCTCCACGGGTAATGGTCTCCCTGGCGCGGCGGCTGCTTCCGTGCGCGTTGTACTGGGATGCCGCGTGTTGTTCGAGAAACCCATCGAGAGCACGGACACGGTGTTTACGGCGGGAATGAATTTGATAATCCGCAAATCCGGGGGCTTCTTCGCATACAGCCTCAAGGACGGCAGCGCCAAGGGCAGTCTTCTCCAGAAAGACGTTGAGGGATTCCTGAACGTCGTCTGCGACGGGAGTTCGGTGTACATCTCGACGAAATCGTGGGTGTTGCGATGCGACGAGAACCTGAACCGCAAATGGCGAATACTGATGAATAACAACCTGGGCCTCATCGTGCCGGGCGAGAAAAGCATGCAGGTGATAAACAGCGCCGATGTGACAACGCTGGCAACGGAAGACGGCAAAAAAATTGCCGTGGTCAGCGCCACGGTGGTAGAGGAAAAGGATATTGCCGAGTTCCTTAAGAAACTGTCGGAGGCGGCGGACAAAAAGGACGCGATGGAGGCAGCCAATCTCCTCGCGACCACGGTTCTGCCGAACGGAATGCTCGCGATTGCGCCTGTGCTCGGAGGCAAGGATGAGAAGTTGCGCGGAAATGCCGTGGCAATTGTCGGGAAGATAATAAACTCCGCCGATCCTGCGCCCGGCAGGCTGATTGCCGCGCGTCTATGCGAGGACGGGCACCTGGATGTTGCCAGGATTTTCCTTGAGGCTTCGGACAAGGAGATGCGATTCTTCACCGCCGACAATATGACGCAATTCAGGATGTGGGCGGATTTGGCGCGCCTTGCGGCGGACAAGGAGCGCGGGCCGGCGGCGCGGGCGGTGTTGACGCGCCTGGCGGACCTGCCACGGCCGCTTGGCGAGGAGTGGAGCGCGCTCGGCGACGAGTATGCCACACGGGCGCTCGGCAACTGGTGGAAAGTCGCCTCGGAGGATTTCCGGCTGTATGCGGCCAGGACAGCGGAAACGCCGCCGGAAGGCGCGCCGGGGGCACCGGCTCTATCAGGCAAGGAACTGGCGGCGGCGCTCAGCAAGTGGAACATCAGCGATCAACTCAACGCGCGGATTCCGGAACTCGTCAATGTGCTGGAGAACGGCAGCCGGAAGGAACGCGAGGCGCTTGGGGCCAGGGTCGCGCTGCTGAAGGATCAGGAGGCTCTTAACGCGGCGATAACGTGGCTGGACAAGCCCGCGATGCAATCAATCGCCGTCGGGATAATCTCCGCGTTTGGCGCGCAGGGAGTGAACAGGGTGCTCGGTTCGAGCCTAAGCAACGAAATCAAGGTTGCCGCGCTGAGGGGCATCTGCATGGGGAACAACGAGGACGCCGTCATGCGGGTAATCGAATACTGCAGCGACATGAAGTCCGACAGCAATATAGCGTGGCCGGTCAAGAGTCTGTGGGACCGCGACGGCGACCGGAAGAGGTTTGTGCCGTATTTCATCGCGTTGCTGTCGGACGGCGGGTTCAAGGCGCAGGCGTTTTCCGTCACGCGCTGGCTGGCGGAAACGACGTTCAACGATTTCGGATACGAAATGGTGCCGGGGAACAAACCCGTGGAGGAACTGGTCAAGAAATACGAGAAGTGGTGGGAGGAGAATAAGGACAAGCCGGTGGCAATGTGGATGGTGTCCGCGTTGGTGAACCCCGAGAACTCATGGATTGTCAAGCGTAACGCCATACGCGGGCTGACGCGGAACCCGGTGGACCGCTCGGTGGATGAAGCGCTGGAAGGCGCCATGAAAAACATTACGGACTCGAACCGGTGGGCGCTGGCAGATGTGCTGTACCAGCACGGCAACACCAAGTACGGAGCCGAATTCGCCAAGTTTCTCGCGGAGGGGAAGGACGCCGAGATTGAGAGCGTTATTCACTATATGGAGAACCTGAAGAACGACAAGGACGTGCAGAAGGCGGCGTGCGAGATATTGAAAGACAAGCAGCGCCAGCGCAACCTGAGAAGTTCGATTCTCTATTTCATTGGTTTCAGCAACACGCAGATTGACGGCGTGTTTGAAGCAATTGCGCTGGATATAGCGGAAGACATCTCGCTCAGGCAGTCCGCCATTGGCGTGCTGGCGCACTATACAAGCGACAAGAGCCGTGAGGCGCTGGTGACAATCTTTCAGAGTGAAGTGAACCTGAAGGAAGCCGTGGGCAAGGCCCTTGTGGACAGGGTGCGAAACCCATCGAGGGTGGACACAAAGACCCTGTATTTCCTGCTCGACAACATCGACGGTCTTGATAAAGATTCCCAGCGGGAAGTAGTCATCGTGTTCTACCGGCAGATCCTCAAACAGAACGTGGATTGGACAAAGGTGATGCAGAACCTGGAAGAGCACGTGAAAAAGGTCAAGGAGGAATGGGCGAAAGTCAAGGCCTCCGGCGGCACATGACGATGTTCCAATGCCAAGGAAAAGGCCGTGCGGCGGATGCCGAACGGCCTTTTTGTTGCTTCAGTTTTCTGGTTGATTATCTGCTCAACTGTTCTGTTTTTCCGCGAGAAGCGGGAAGATTACGCGGCGTCTTTTTCGTCCGCGGCTACTACGGCCGGGCAGTCGATGGTTTCGGGGCCGAAGGTGGTCTTGCCCTTGAGGCCGAGGCCGTGGCAGTGGAACAGCGACAGGATGCCGACGTACAGCGTGCCGCCCGCGAAGACGAGCATCAGCGGAATGGCGATGTAAGCGCTGTTCATCAGTGCGATGTACGCGGTGACAAGGAAGTAGATGCCTATGACGACTTCAATGTAGGGCATGACTCCCTTGCCGGTCTTGTAGTCGCATTTTTTCCATTTCTTTTTGTCTTCCTGCGTCACGACGTTGTATTTGGGTGTGCGCGGGAAAGGGGTTTCGTTGCGGAACATTGCCTCCAGGACGGCCTTTGCGTTGTTCAGGACCAGTCCCACACCGAGCGCGACGAGCATGGGGACGTAGATGATTTTCTTATACCACTTGGCCGTCTGCTCGTATTGCGCCATGGTGTAAAAGATGAGGAAGGAGAACATGGCGGTGATGAACATTGGGAGGTCAAGCATGAGGAACGGCGTCATGTTGTCTATGCCGTAATACGACCTGAGGTACATGGAGGGCAGGATCATGGCGGCCAGGGCGACCATGAGCAGGTAGCAGTAGTTGCTGGTCAGATGAAAGGTGGCCTCGATCTTGGCCTTGAGCGGGGCCCTTGATTTCCATATCTTGGGCAGCATCTTCATGCAGGTCTGGATGGAGCCTTTTGTCCAGTGGTGCTGTTGGGATTTGAAGGCGTTCATATCGACGGGGAGTTCCGCGGGGCTGACGAGGTCGGGCACGTAGATGAAGCGCCAGCCGTTGAGTTGCGCGCGGTAACTGAGGTCCAGGTCTTCCGTGAGGGTGTCATGCTGCCAGCCGCCGCTGTCCATAATGGCGGCCTTTCGCCAGATGCCCGCGGTACCGTTGAAGTTGAAGAACCTGCCGGAGCGGGAACGCGCTCCGTGCTCGATGACGAAATGACCGTCAAGGAATATGGACTGGATTTCCGTCAGGGTGGAGAAGTTGCGGTTGACATGGCCCCAGCGGGACTGGACCAGCGCGACGGCTGGGTCGGTGAAAAAGTTAATCGTTTCCGTGAAAATTTTCGGATTTGGTATGAAGTCGGCGTCGAATATGGCGATGAAATCGCCTTTTGCGCTCTTGAGGCCGTTCTGGAGGGCGCCGGCCTTGTAGCCGGTGCGGTTGGCTCTGTGGATAAGTGTTATGTCGAAGCCCTTGGCGCGCGCTTCCTCGACTTTCTGTGCCATGATTTCCGTGGTGTCGTCCGTGCTGTCGTCAAGGATCTGGATATCGAGCAGGTTTCTGGGGTAATCCAGTTTCATGACGGCGTCGATGAGCCTAGGCGCCACGTACTTCTCGTTGTACATGGGCAACTGCACGGTTACACGGGGCAGTTGCTCATAGAAGGCTTTGGGCTTTGGCTTCTTGTGCCTGTGGCGATAGTACAGGTAGAGCAGGAAGTAGCGGTGCATGCCGTAGATAGCGAAAACGAACAATATCGCGAGATAGAAGATGAAGAATGCGCACTTCAGGATCGGGACGATCTCCATGTGACTCCTCTAGGCCTCATGGCCAATACTTTGGATTTTACAGCTTCCTTCTTCTCCCCCCGGCACTCCATAGATGCAGAGCGAGCAGGGCATAATCACAGATAGGGTATTAAGAGCAAAAACGGTGCCTTTATTTGACCCAAACGGCATTTTCGTAAGTCCTTGTCCTAGTGGATGTTGCGAATCTTACAAAACTGCGGATTCGACGAAAACCGCAGTATCCCCCTTGCACCCTGCAATATAATTACTGCACCTTCGCTGATCGGTGACAGGCACAATCTACGAGCTGGGCGCGGACTTCCGACCCGGGGCGCGTTCGGGGTCAGGCATCGCATCGAGACGATGCGGTGGGTCAGACCCTATTCTACCTTCTATGTGATTTTTTGAAGGAGCGGTAAATAGGGTCTGACCCCATGCCTGACCCCGCCCTAGGCGGGCAAGCCTTTCGGTCGGGGCGAAATTGGCTTGACTTGGCGGCGGTTTTGAATAGAATAGCGCTCCCTTACGAAGGGAAAGAGCGCCCCCATCGTCTAGTGGCCCAGGATGTCAGATTCTCAGTCTGAAGACACGGGTTCGACTCCCGTTGGGGGTACATGAATTATCACGAGCGATCTTCGCTCGAAAGCATATCGTCCAAACTACAATGGCGGCAGCAGGGCATTTCGTTTCCACTCTGCACCAACCGGGCAATAGGCAAGAGACTCAGGCAGGCATCATTTCACCCAATCTCTAACCAATAACAGGGAGTGTTATGGCAAACTCAAAGATAATTGCGTGGATTTTGCGCGTTGCCATCGCCGGTGAGTTCGTTGGCCACGGCGCTTGGGCGCTTAAAGGCAGGACGGACTGGACAGGTTGGATACAGCAACTCACGGGCGCGGGGCACGGCACGGCGGCGACTCTTCTGACAGTGGTCGGTCTGTCGGATTTGCTCGTTGCGTTGATTATTCTGGCGTGGCCCATCCGCGTGGTTGTCTTGTGGGCGGCGGTCTGGGGGTTTTGGACGGCGCTTGTGCGTCCTTTGGTCGGAGTAGAGGTCTGGGATTTCATAGAACGTTGGGCGAACTGGGGCGCGCCGCTTGCTTTGCTGTTGCTCCTTGGCTGGCCGAAGAACTGGAAGGAATGGTTTAGCATACGAAATCGCGGCTAGCGCGGCTCCGCTTCCGACGGCGCGCGCATTCGGTTTCGAGTTACGTTGTCTCGTCGATTAGGGCATCACTGCGCGCCAGCGGCCGTCCTTGCGCGTGAGGCGGAGTTCGACGCCGCAGGCGGGACAGGTTACGATTTGGCCTTCGTATGTCTTATCATCGACGGGGAGTTCGAGTTTGCAGACGGGGCAAATCGCGCCGACATCGGCGGCGAAGGGGTGGGTGAGGTCGAACATTTCCCTCAGAAGCGTCTTGTCCAAATCAGAGCGCCTCTTGCGCGCGAGTACGGCGTTTTCCAGTTTTTTGCCTTCGCTGACGCTGCCGATCAACAATGCGCCTACAAGCACATCGTCCTTGAAGACCAGTTTTTTGTAGATGCCGACGCCCTGGACGGGGTAGTCGCCGGTATCAAAGGAATAGCCACTGGTGGTTGGGTTGGCGTCTCCGACGGACATGAGGTCCACGCCGAAAACCTGGGTGGAGGCGGTGCTGAGGACGCCGACGTAGTTGATGCGCTTGCCGAGCATGTTCATGGCGGCGACAGCGCCCTGCTGCCAGGCGGCGTGCCAGCGCGTGTTGACGTCCGGCCGGTCCTTGCCGAGGACGGTGGGCTGGGCCGCGTCGCCCGCGGCGAAGATGCATGGGACGTTTGTTTCGAGGAACCTGCCGACGAGCACGCCGTCGCGGTACATGATGCCGCTGTTTCTGAGGAAGGAGAGGTTGGGCGTCCATCTGCCGCCGACGCCGACGAGGTCGCAGGGGATGACGATGCCTTCGGTTGTGCGCACTCCGACGAGTTTGCCGGACTGGCGGGCGATTTCCCTGATCCTCGTGTTGAACTTAAAGTGCACGCCCTTGACGCAGATCATTTCGGTGAGGAGTTCCGAGGCGGGCAAATCGAGCACGTCGGGCCAGAGGCGGTCGTTTTCCGAGACAAAAGTGACGTCGATGTTGCGCGAGAGCAAGGCGCGGGCGAGTTCGAGGCCCATGATGGCGTCGCCGATAATGACGGCGGTTCTTGCGTGCTCGGCGGCGGCACGTATCTTGCGCGCGTCCGAGAGCCTGCGGAACGTGTAAACGCCTTCACCCTGGGCGAGGAGCGCAACAGTGGGCGGGATGTCTGCGCCCGAGGCTATGAGCAGGGTGTCGAAGTCAATCGACTCGCCGTCCAGGAGGACCTTCATGCCTTTGGCGTCGATGCCGGCGACTCTTTTGCCGAACAGCGTGTTGATTCTGTTCTTTTTATAGAACTGCGCGGTTCGGCCGTAGAGGCGGGCCTCCTCAAATCTGCCGGAGACGTAGTCTGGCAGCATGGGTTTGAGGTAGAAGAGGTCTTTCTCGTCGGCGATTATGGTGATTTCAGCGGCGGCGTCTTCGCGGCGGATGGTCTCCGCGGCCTTTACGCCTGCGATGCCGTTCCCGATTATGACATGTTTCATGGTCATCTCGCTTTTGGAAGTATGGGGCACGGGCGTCAGACCCCTCCCGAAGTCACTGATCGGTGACAAGCACAATCTACGAGCTGGGCGGCCCCAACAAGTTGGGGCACGGGCGTCAGACCCCTCCCGAAGTTTCGAAGCGAAACTTCTCCTTGGCGTCTGACCCCCTCGCCTGCGCTCCGTAATTCTGGGTCTGACCCTTTCGGCACTGCCGTAGTTAACTAGACGCCAGACTGCTTCATGGCCTGAGCGCAACACATGAGCACGCCGCCCTTATCTTCGAGGACCCGGACGGTGGTGCCGCAAATTTCGCACACGAATACAAGGCCGTTGCGGAGCCCGCGCCCGGGTTTGGGGGCGTAGTCGGTCCCGATGCCGTCGGTGTAGGAACAGCGTTCCTTGCATATCGGGCAGGTTTCCGGCGCCACCTCGGCGAGGAGTTCATTGGCGCAGTTCATGCATTTCCACTTCATGGTCATTTCCTGAAAATTCAGTTTGCGGGCGGCGCATCACCGGGGTCAGCGTTCCGCCGGAGGCGTCATGGGAACGAATTTTCCCAGCCCGGCGCCGCAGACGGGACAGATCGACGGGGGCTTTCCCCCCAAGTGGATATAGCCGCACTTCATGCACAGCCACTTGTTGATGTCTTGTGTGTGGCAGCAATGCATCTGTAACACGGGCGGTCAAAGGGACGTTTTATTTCGCGGAGAGCGGGTTCAATCCGTGATCAAGTCAAACTTGTCCTTTCCCGCGCCGCACACGGGACATATATCGGGCGGCTCCGGGCCTTCGTGGATGTAGCCGCAGATTATGCAACGCCATCTTTTGACTTGCTCATCCGGCATCGGCGCTCTTGGACATCATGGCACGGGTGTACGTCAGAATTGCGGGTATCTGGGGTCAGACCCCTCCCGTCCCGATCTTTCATTTGTGACGAATATAAGGAATATCGGGACTCCTTGGCGTCTGACCCCGCCTGAGGCGGACAAGCCCTCCAGAGGCGGGCAAGCCCGTTAATCACCCACATTTCTGACATGCACCCTTATGGCACTTGTTTGAGTTTATAGTCGCCGTCTCCTTCAACAAGGGCGTACTTGCGGCAGCAGACCGGGCAGACCTGCTCGTTTCCCAGCGAGGGCATCTCGCCGAAATTCATCTCCCAGCCGCAAAAGGGGCAATAGAGAATCACCTGGTGGCGGTCTTCCTCGATTTCCTTCACAAGGCGCTTGAGTGCGTCGGCGTGGGCGCGCTCGGCGGCAATGAGTTTCTCGAAGGTAGCGCGCACGTCCTTGTCCGGGGACTTCGAGGCGTATTCCGAGTACGCCCTGACGGCCTCTTCCTCGAGGGCAATGTCGTCGAGGAGGAACTCCAGCGTGGTCTTATAACCCTGTGTCAAAGCATGCCCTCGCAAACGAGTTTACCTGTCAAGCATCGCGTTAAGCCTTCGAAGATGCGCGTTCAACTCGTCAAAGTGCGCGTCTTCCGTTCTGGCCACGCCTTCGAGCAGTGCGTTGATGCGGCTGTCGCCGAGCGCCAGTATCTGTTGCTTATAGCGAGCGGAAGAGTCCTCCTCAAGGCCCATGGCCTCCTTGAGGATCCTGATTTGTTTTTTGATCGACTCTGCGTCCATGACAACCACACATACCGGCGAAGGCTTGCGCCCTGGCGGTCAGAAGATGCGGCGGGCGGATGCCCGAATGGGAGGACTCTAGTCTTCCTTTTTTATGGCTTCAACCGGGCATTCCGCTATGCACGTTTCGCATTCGGTGCAGATGTCCGGGTCAATGTATGCCTTGTCGTCTTTCATCGAGATGGCTTCGACCGGGCAGACGGGCACGCAGGTCTCGCAGCCAACGCATTCGTCTCTGTCAACTTTGACCATAAAAGCCTCCTGGGGTAAAAATGTTGATTGTATTGGTCAGGTGGTTCGCTTTCCGTCATCGTACGCAATAACGCGGGTGATGCCAACGATAGCGCCGGTGGAATCGGTCACCGCGGTGTCGCTCACGGAGAACAACGATTGTATCTCTTCTTTTTCCAGGAACTCGTTGACGTTGTCATCGAGGGTGTGCAGTTCCTGTGTCACATGGAATATTCTGAGGGAACAGCCGAACGTCTTGACTCTAATCATACCTTACCTCCGTTCCGATGTAAAGCGGCGGCAATGGGCGGAGGCTCAGCCTCCGTCGAGCAAAGGCCCTTCCTCCGCAAAGAACCAGTCAGCGGTATTGTTCAGGTAGTCGTGCGTATTCTTAAGGATTTGATAGTGCTGAATCTCCTCGTTCTTCAGGAAGTCGAAGAGGTCTTTCTCTTCGGGCGAGTCGGCGTTGTTTTCCGCGTTCTCGTAAAACTTGTAGCCGTCGGTCTCGATATTCATGGCCGTCTTGAGGGCGGTGATGTCGTCGGCGGCGGTGAGTGATTTGCGAATCTGCACTCCCATGTCGGAGAAACCGGCCGTGAACCTTTTGAGCGGCTCATCCGCGGGCTTGCGGGGCTTGATCCTGTAGCGCCCCTTGATGTAATCCTTGATGCGCTTGATATGCTTGAGTTCATCTTTTGCGAAGAACTCGAACATTTCGCGGCCGGGTTCGTTCTTGCAGCGCTTGCTTACGTCAGTGTAAAACTCGTAGCCGTCTTTTTCAAACTGGAGAGCAAGTTGCACGGCGGACTGAATACTCTCTGTGCGCGGTTTGGTCATTTTTGTTCTCCAAGAGCGAGTTTTTGTGCCGCAACGCCAGGCCGTGGGCCGGTGCGGCTGTCCCATTTAGAACCTTTCCAATCGTTTCCACGGTCCCGCGGGCCTCGAGTCCGCCTCGCCCCACAGGGGCAGGCGAGACCTCGCCCTTCGGCGGGCCTCCCGCCCGCGCCTTCAGAGGTCTTCCTTTATGTGCCAGGGCGGATCCAGTATCGGATACCAGTAGAACTGATTCGTCAACACGCGAAGTTCATCTTCGAGTATCTTTTCGTGGCCCTGTTCCTGTTCGAGCATTTTTTTGCAGAGTTCCACGCCTTCTTTTGCGGCCAGTTTTTCACCAAGGTCAACGTAGAATTCCTGGGACTGCTTCTCCTTTTTTATGGCCATCTTTACCGCGTCTATGGCGTTGGCGCGCCTTCTCTGTTCGTCCGACAGGTCCGGCAGAGCCGCTTGTTTGGGGCGGGAATCTATTTTCCCGAAGCGCTCCGCGTACATCTTTTCCACAATTGCGCGATGGCCCTGTTCTTCAGAGGCCAGCCTTTCAAATTTCGCGCGCGCGCCGGCGTCCTTTACCTGGGCTGCAATGTGGGAGTAAAGCGCATGAGAGTCGGCCTCGCGTTGGATTGCGGTGCGGAGTATGCTTTTCAGCACATGCTCTTCGGTCATTCTGTTTGCCCCTTTCCATGGCCGTAGTTCGGAATCCGCTCACCGGGTACAAGGCAGAGCCGTCCGGCATCATTCGAGGGCGGGAAACGCCGGTACGGGACTTCATCTTAGCGAGATTTCATTATTATAAGGCCTCCCGTTTTCATGTCCAGAAAAATCCGCCGGAAACGTACTGAAGAGCAAAAATAGTGCCCTCGACGGGGCATTTCGTGGGCGATGGGGAATCTGGAAGATGCTCCATACGTGGAGGATGGTTGAGCGGGGAAATAGTTACTTATCCTATTCCATTTGCCGACCTTACGTGACTGCCAGCGTTCGCCCGATTTCGAGGGCTTTTGCCATGACGCCGGGCTTCTTGAGGATGTCCGCCGGCTTGTCCGTATCCGGCACATACAGGGTGTGCGCCAAGGTGGCGTCGAGGCAGTTCAGCCAGGCCTTGATGATTTTCTCCGCGGGCGAGAACATAAGGTCGCCGTTCGGGTGGCCGCACACGGCTATGAATGCACCAAGCCGTTCCATGCCGCCGGGATTTTGGGCGACTTTTTGCTTGAGGACATACTTTTCGTACCAGAAGCGCTGGCAGCGGTCTATCAGGCACTTGAACCGCCCGGGCAGGCTCCAGAAATATATGGGCGAGGCGATGAGAAACCGGTCGCACTTCCTGAGGAGGGGATAGACCTGGGTCATGTCGTCCTGGAGGGCGCAGGGGCCGTCGTCGTGGCAGCCGCCACAGGCGTCGCACGGGGCGAAATGGAGTTCGCGGACGTAAATGCGCTCGATCTCGGCGCCGGCGGACTCGGCGCCCTTGATGGCCTGGTCGAAGAGCACGCGGGTGTTGCCTTGCGGGCGCTCGCTGGCGTGGATGCAAAGGATTCTTGGGCTGGTCATTTGTTTCCAATGCTCATAGGCGAGAAACCGGGCAAAACGCGTTTCGCGAACCGCATCAACATATTATTCGGCAAGACCTTAAATGGCTGGCACAGGCGCGGGCAGCCGTCTCGCTGCGTGTGTCTTGTCCACGTCACGGATTCCCCGGGCGCAATTGTAGCACACCGGGGCCGGTTGTCGCAAGAAATCCGCGGGAAGTCCTTGCTTCCGGCGTCCGGGTTCCATGTGCGCGCGTCGATGATGATTACATTTCGGGAGGGTGTTTGTGTTTTGGGGTGCATGTCAGAATTGTGGGTATCTGGGGTCAGACCCCTCCCGAAGTTCCGAGACGGAACTTCTCCTAGGCGTCTGACCCCGCCTGAGGCGGACAAGCCCGTTAATCACCCACATTTCTGACATACACTCTTCTGTCTTGGGGAGTGGCGAAAAATGATGAAAACGGCGCGGGCGGTGGTATACTGGTTGTGGTTGTGGTTTTGTTGGATGACTTGTTTTTGGGGAGGATGTCATGAGGCGCATTTCCAGTGTGGCGATTCTGGTTTGTCTTTTCGCGGGCGCGTTTTTGTTTGTTTCGCATTTTGCTTTTTCGGAGGATGGCGGGACGAAGCCGCCGGGGGCGTCTGATGGCGCGAAGCCGGATGGGAAGGATGCGGGCGGGGAGGAGTTGCAGGCGAGGATTGGGAAGTTGATTGTGCAGTTGGGGTCGGCGGAGTTCACGGAGCGTGAGGCGGCGCAGAAGGAGTTGTCTGAGATTGGCGAGCCGACGCGCGATGCGCTGACGAAGGCTGTGAAGAATGACGACCCGGAGATTGCGCTGAGGGCGGAGCAGTTGCTGGCTTTGCTGAACCGGGCGTTTGTGACGCTGGAGATAAAGGACACGAAGGGCAAGGCGGTGGCGGGGAAGAAGGTGGAGGTGTCGCTGGTGGCGGAGGAGTCGGAGCAGTCGTTCGGGGGGCCGGGCGGGGCGGGGCCCAAGAAGGGTGCGCAGCAGAAGCCGGTGCAGATAGAGGAGACTCTGCCTGATGACGGGAGGCTGGCGATGCCGCCGGTGGAGCCGGGGACTTATCTTGCGCGAATTACCGTGGAGGGTTACTGCACGGTTTCGACGACGATGACGCTGGGCCAGGGGCGGTATGTGAAGAAGATCGAGGTGTTCAAGGGCGGCAGTATCAAGGGGAAAGTGGTGGATGTGAAGGATGGGAACAAGGGCGTTGCGGATGTCACGCTTCAGATTTATCTGCAGGGTGACAGCAGGAATGTGACGACGGACAAGAACGGGGAGTTTGTGATGGAGCAGGTGTCGCCGGGGAAGCAGTATCTGTATATCCGGGATGACGAGCAGAAATATGTCTTGGCGGAGGGGGACAAGGGGCGGAGCGCGGAGGTGGAGGTGAAGGATGAGGAGACGGTGGAGTTCACGATCAAGATGATGGAGGAGAAGTGGCGGTATGGGTCGATTGAGGGGAAAGTGGTGACGCCTGACGGGAAGCCTTATGCGGGGAATCTTGCAGTGACGTGCAGGCCGGAGACGAGCGAGCGCAGAGGGGAGTCCGGGAACGGCGGGGAGGCGAAGGCGGACGAGAACGGGCGGTTCAAGGTGGAGAAGTTGGAGGTAGGCAAGTACACGGTGATAATCCTGGTCAATGGTTTCGCGGCGTACACTGTACGTGGCGTGGAGGTGAAGGGCAACGAGGCGGCGAATCTTGCCGCGGAGGTGAAACTTGAGAAGGGGACGGCGCTGAAGATAAAGGTGCTGGACGCGCAGGGCAAACCGATGGCGGAGACGCACGTGCTTCTGTCGAACACGGAGGATCCGCCGCGGGTGCTGGATCAATATATGTTCGTGGAAGACCGCGTGGAAAAGACGTCGGCGTGGAATTCCGTGAAGACGGACAAGGATGGGTGCTGCGAGTTCGCGCTGGTGGAGGGGAAGTACGCGGTGCGGGCGTACGATAACGGGAACGGGATGAGCGAGGAGGCGGTGGTGGAGGTGAAGGCGGGCGGGCAAGCGGCTTCGCTGGAGATAAATTATAAGA
>Ga0315281_10008361_pt1 | contig 14484 bp, 14 predicted proteins | sample YL17G07_0_MG_FD_204540 | JGI IMG/M metagenome (GOLD analysis project Ga0315281, IMG submission 204540) | Sediment microbial communities from Yellowstone Lake, YNP, Wyoming, USA - YL17G07_0 | ecosystem: Environmental > Aquatic > Freshwater > Lake > Sediment | place: USA: Wyoming | collected...
AAGGAAACTTTGGTGCGGACCTTTTCTCCGCAACCTTTTACGGTTCACGTTTCACGGATTAATGGGCAGCGGTTGCGTTAGTAGGCAACGGAAAACTCAGTTTATACACAAAACGACGAACGGGTTTTTCATATAGCGCCGATATCAAAATAGTTTCAGGCTGCTCAAAAAGGCCGTCCAGCAAGGCCGCAGGCGAGCGGCCACTTACTACCTTTCTAAGGGGTGGCTGGGATGAATCCCAACTGCGCGCGTTAAGCGAATCCTTTCTAATTCTCTCCATCTCTCTTCAAGGGAGTGGCCAAGGCTGCCCTTTACTGCGCGCATCGAACGAGCACAGTTTCACCGTGCGCGTTCTGCGAGCAAGAAGGGCACCTGGCCGCTCCCTATCTTTTTTCAGCATCCTGCTAGGTTTTGCTGGGAGAGGCCAAGGCCTTGTTGATCTCCCTGATGAGGCTCCGTTCAATTTCCGCGACCTCTTCCGCACTCACGCTGAGGATGCGTCCACCCTGGGCCAGTTTTTCGAAGTCGGCCTTGACGCTGAGCCGGGTGACATTCGAGGGGAGCGCGTGAAGCGACAGCACGTATTGGTTCCGTGACCCGGCGATTTCAAGCGAGGCAGGGGGGGAGACTTTCCGCTCTGTCACGTAGACCGCTTTCTGATCGGTCTTAATGCTGACTTTGATGTGGTACCCGTTGCGGCTGAGGGCATCTTCCACCATTTTGGCGACGGTGCTCAAGGGGCGGGGGATGTCTTCAGTCTGAGTCCCTTTCTCCTCGACGTGGATATTCTGCGCCGCTTGGGCTGCTACGGTTTTCTGGACGTCGGCGCTTAGCTTTTTGGCCTGGGCTGTTTGTATTGCCAGATCGGCGGCGGTGGCTTTGGCCTCGGCCTTGGCGCTTTCGGCAGATTGCTTCGCGTCGCGCAGCTCCTGGTTCAGCAGATCGATCTGCTGATGCATGACCTTGTTCCCGTCCTGCAGCGAGGTGACCACCGACTCCTGTTTGGCCAGTTGCTTGCGGAGCGATTCATTTTCTGCTTTGAACGGCGAGTCGTCAGGCTTGCACCCGCCGGCCAAGACACAGAGCGCGATCGCTCCGATCCAGAAAGTCCACTGGTTTGATTGTGGCGTGTCGCGCAAGGTACATCCCTCCATCTGAATTTTTGGATTATCCACGCTTCGAGCCGGCTTGTCCACGCCGGATTCCGTGAATTGACCGTTCTCTCCTCCGGAAGCTATGCTCGATCTCACCGGATGCTGAAAAAGGATGTGGGGGTAGCCTGGCCGTTCTCCTGCTCGCGGAACAGAAGAAGAGATGGAGCCTGATGATCTTCTATGCTCGCGCAACGCGCGGTCGCGGACTCCCCTCGTTGGACGCGCGCAGTGGAAGATCAATCAGCCCCCATCTCTGAAGAGATAACAAGCGAGCTCGGAGGGAGCATATATATCGTTCGACGCGCGCATTTGAGAATCGACCAGGCTACCCTTGAAAATGAAATAGAGAATTGGGAGAACACGGGCAATTGGGTTCACTCCAGTCCCCCCTTAGCAAAGGCAGTAAATGGTTGTTGGTTGGGGCCTTGCTGAACGCTCTTTTTGAGCATCCGAATGGTGGAATGGTTTATTGTGTATGAAGAGAGTCTTTTCGCAGATTCCTACGATGACTCGCTTGGTGGTTTTCATTTTAACGATGCTGCTCATGATGGGTGGCTTCATCGAGGCGCCGGGAACGGTTGTGGCGTCAGACCGGCAGTCTGAGGCCATTCCCGCTGACGACTATGCCTTGTACGACCAGGTCGTGACGAGTAAGTTTCTCACGTCAGCGACTCAGTTGGTCGTGATCGAACGAATGACGCGGCTCCGTCTTTCTCCGGACCAGGAAGGGCCGCCGCTGACCGGAGTTTTTCAGGAGCAGGACTACTTCGATGGCGAACTGCCAGCCGATCTGATCAGGGAATTTATCTCTGTCAACCGGCAGCCAAGCCGGCCTGAAGGGCGATTTCATTTTGGTGTCAGCTACAGGTTCGCCACAGGGGATACGATCGAAGAGCCGGAGGTTTCACTGGCTCGTCCAATCACGGTGGCTAGCTCGATGCAGATTCAAGTGCCGCAAGTCCTGGATCGTCTGGCCTTCTCTCGCGTAGCGCGCAGCCTCCGCAACGATCATGCGCTGTTGTATGTCGAAGTTCTTCGCCCCGACGGCACCGGAGCGGGATTCCTCGTGTGGTGCCGCCGTCAAGGGCGAAGTTGGACGTTGTTCGATACGGAAGTTGCTTGGACCATTCAAGCCCAGCAAGAACCAGATGAAGAGCCGCTGCTTGCGCCATAAGGGGATTGGACGGTAGCATGCATTCATCATGTCCATCATGATCAGAAAAACATTTTCCGTCCCGCCCCTTGGTTGCAATTGCTCGATCATCGGCGATCCGGTCACTAAGCAAGCGATCGTGGTCGATCCGGGCGGCTCCTACGAGCGAATCCTGCGAGAGGTGCAGCAACTTGGATTGACGGTCACGCATATTCTACACACCCATGCCCACTTCGATCATTTTCTCGCCTCCGGCGAACTGAAAAAGGCGACGGGGGCGACAATCTGTCTGCATCAGAAGGATCTTGAGTTGTGGAAGAATCTCGAATTGCAGTGCCGGATGTTTGGGGTCGCCTACGTGCCTGTTCCGATGCCGGACTACTGGCTCAAGGATGAGGAGAAGCTGTTGGTCGGGCAGGTCTCCGCTGTCGCACTGCATACACCCGGCCACACCCCCGGGTCCATGAGTTTTCATTTCCCGGGCAACAATGTGGTCTTAGCCGGCGACACACTCTTTCGTGGCAGCATTGGGCGCACCGATCTCTGGGGCGGAGACTTCGACGCCATCGAGCAATCCATTCGAGAGCGGTTGTACAGCTTGGCGGATGCGACCATTGTGGTGACGGGGCATGGACCGGAGACAGACATCGGGTTGGAGAAAGAGACGAATCAGGTTATTCGTACATAGCAGAATGCTGAAAAAGTCCTCCAGCTTCGTTCTCGGCTCAGCGAAATCCTCAACGTACCCCTGAGGGTACGCCTCCGGTTTCGACTCACCTGCGGCCTCGCTGGGCGAACTTTTTGAGCATTCTGCGGGAGCGCTCTTCACTGTCCCAGACGTGCGGACCACTGGAGTTCTCGGGCGCCAACATAGTTTTTGCAGCCTGTTAGCTCGCTGCAGGAGGTGCAACCATGACGATACTTAGTCGGGTCATTTTTACAAGTATCCTCCTTGCCGGATTATTTCATGCAGAGGTGCAGGCTGACGGCGGTATCGCGAGTCTCTCCGATCCAGTCACGATCACCGATGTCCAGGTTCGCATGTCGGATCATGGTCCGATTGTGCTCTTGCAGGCGGAAGGCAAGGTCATTCCGATCTTTGTCGATGTCACTGTCGCCGTATCCATCCAAGGCGCATTGAACGGCGAGAAACTCACTCGCCCCCTCTCTCACGATTTGATGCATACGATCTTGGATGCCTATGGAGGGAAAGTGTTGCGAACCGTCATTACACTAAAAGGCGGTACGTATTACGGTGCATTGACCGTTGCGGTGCAGGATCAGGTGAAGACGTTCGATAGTCGGTCGTCAGACTCGATCGCGCTCGCCATTCACTTTAAGGCGCCGATCATCGTGGGGCGGGATTTGTTGAACTCCGCCGGAAGGTTGCCGGAGAAGCCGAAAACCGACACGTTATGAGGCCTACTCTTTGGCCATCCGTTCTTTCAATCGTGCAAGGCGTTTCTCGGTGGACTGCTTAATGAAGGCCATGTTTTCTCCGAGGTGTTGCTCGGCGTTGATTTTGCCTTCCTCGCGCCGCTTCAACTGGTCCAGCCCGAATTGCGCGATCAAGGGGCCATCTTCCTGGTTCAGCGACTTCCAGATTGCTGCACAGGTGGCCTGTTTGGCAACGGGGTACTTGTCGCAGGGTGGGTCGGCTGCCCATGCGGAGTGCCAGCCCACTCCCAGTAAGATGAATGCCAACGCCAGTGCAATCATGGCACGTCTACTCGCGGCATGAGGGCTCCTCCTAATTTGGCTCACAATAACACAACTCAACTTGTCTTGCAGACGATCGACGCATACGAACGGTCGTCCAGAGAATGTGTCGCTCGCTGGAGCAAGCGACGGCATCGCCGGTCACCGTTATTGGCAGAATGGCTCATGCGTCTCCCTGCTGATGCGAAGCTGTTGGACCTGGGCTGTGGAGGAGGGCGAGATGCGGGCGACCTCAGCCAGCGCAGGTATCGCGTTGTGGGGTTGGATCGAACGAGCGCATTGCTCTTAGCTGCACGACGTCGATATCGTTCATTACCGTTGGTCCGTGCCGATTTCCGATTCCTCCCTTTTCAGGCGATGTCGTTCGATGGTCTCTGGGCTGCGGCTTCGCTGATGCATCTTCCGAAACCGGAGGCACGCCGTATCCTGACCGATCTGTGCAAGCTCGTTCGTCCAGGCGGCCTGTTCGCCGCGACTGTGACCCATGGCGTGAAGAGCCGCCTCGTGACTGATGGCTGGGTCCCGGGGCGCTATTTCGCTCGCTGGAGAAAGGACGAACTCGCTCGCGCGGTTCGTCGAGCCGGATGGGCAATTCTTGAGTTGAAAGTGGTGACCAACCGGGAGCGGAAAGGGAGGTGGCTGAATTTATTGGCGCAGAAAGAGGACTGAGGAGCCTCTCGACGGTTTACTGGTGTGGGTCAAACCCGGTCTGTCTGGTCTATCTCGTTCGTCTGGTTCAAGTACATGGTCAAGACAGACCAAATAGACGAGATAGACATGATAGACCAATTGAACAAGACAGGCTGGCGGATTTTCCCAGCATCCTGCGGGCTAGATCTTCATCGCTTCGGTTACATCACGGAGCGTCGCTTTGGCGACCTTCCCAGCCCGGCGGCTGCCCTCTGTCACGATGTCGTTCAGGTATGCGGGATCTTTACTCAGGCGCGCGCGCGCATCCCACATCGGCGTCATGCGTTCGACGACTCGATCGGCGACGAGTTTCTTGCAGTCGATACAGCCGATGGCGGCTGTTCGGCATTCGGTATTGATCTGTTCCTGAATCATCGGCAATGAAAAAATTTTGTGAAAATCGTACACCGGACAGAGGTCCGGATTTCCGGGGTCGTGGCGTCGGACTCGAGCAGGATCGGTGACCATCGTTTTGAGTTTCTGCCGCACGACTGGTTCGGGGTCGGACAGGTTGATCGTGTTGCCGTAGCTCTTGCTCATCTTCCGGCCATCCGTGCCCATCACTTTGGGAAACTGCGTCAGATGTTCTTTGGGCTCAGGGAAAACCTGTGTCTTGTAGATGTCGTTGAATCGCCGGGCCAGTTCTCTGGTGAGTTCGAGATGGGGGAGTTGGTCCTTCCCTACCGGCACGAAATCTGGTTTATACAATAAGATATCGGCGGCCTGGAGAACCGGGTAGCCCAGAAACCCGTAGGTGCTGAGATCTTTTTCTTTAATTTCTTCCTGCTTTTCTTTGTAGGTCGGATTGCGCTCCAGCCAGGAGATGGGTGTCATCATCGAGAGGAGCAGGTGCAACACCGCATGCTCCGGGATGCGTGATTGCACGAATACCGTGGCCTTAGCGGGATCGATACCTGCGGCAAGCCAGTCGATCAACAACTCGCGGACGAATTCTCTGATGCGGCTAGTATCGGCATAGTTCGTCGAGAGTGCGTGCCAGTCCGCGACAAAGAAATAACACTCGAATTCGTTCTGAAGGCCTTTCCAATTCTCCAGGGCGCCGAGATAGTTGCCGAGATGGAGCAGCCCGCTCGGCTGCATGCCGCTGAGGACTCGCTTCTTGGGCATGGTCATGGTGTATTTCCTGTTCCGAGACCGACGGCGGTGGAGAGAATTGAATTGGATAGGCTGTGGGTCAAGGTGCTCGTGACGGTATGGATCAGGTGGATCTGCGGGTCTAATATGATCAGCCCCATCAGGATGAACATGCCGTAGGGTTCCACGCGTCTGAGCGCCATCGCCGCAGAGTTTGGGAGCAGGCTTGTGAGAATTCTTCCGCCATCCAATGGAGGGATTGGCAGCAGATTGAACAGCATCAAGAGCACGTTAATCAAGACGGAGTAGACCGACATCACGGCGATTGGCAGAAGAAACATTTGGTGCAACGTGTCAGGAGGAGTGATCTCTTCCGTTTTGGACCAGTAGTTTCCGATTGAGGGATCGACCGACAAGAGGAGCGCGAAAAGGAGGGCGCTGCCGACGGCCAGCGCGAGATTCATGGCCGGCCCTGCCGCCGCGACGAGTGCCATGTCGCGACGTGGTTGGCCCATATTGCGTGGATCGACTGGGACCGGTTTGGCCCAGCCGAGAAAGAATCCTCCCGGGATCAGCAGGCAGATCAACGGCAGGATGACGGTTCCGAAGGGATCGATGTGTGCCAGCGGATTCATCGTGAGCCGTCCCTGGAGTTTGGCGGTCGGGTCGCCGCATCGATTGGCGACCCAGCCATGGGCGTATTCGTGCAACACCATGGCGAAGAGGAGCGGGAGCCCCATGTAGGAAATCGTGTGGAGGATCTGTGGTAAGGAGTTCATGCGATTGGCTTTCTTAGTTCACCTGAAGGAATCGGCCTCGTTTGATTTGTATAAGGAAGAGCGGACGATTCAATGTCCCGTCCGGTCCAAACGCCGCCGGTCCGGCAAGGGAGGAGAGGTCCGGCTGGGTCAGCAGCTGTTCGTGGACGGCTTCGCCGGAGCCAGCGCCTTTTCGAACCGCATCGAGCACCAATTTCGCGGCATCGTAGCCCTGCATGGCAAAGAGTGTCGGATTGGTTTCGAATCGTTTTTTGTACCGGGCGACAAAATCCTGCACGGTCGGAGTGTGGCTGTCGACAAAGAAGCCGTCGACGAACACGGCGCCGTCGATTGACGAATCGTCCGTGCGGGCGAAGTCCGGTGAGTTCCATCCATTCGTGCCCAGGAAAGGCACTTTCATGTCGTAGAAATTGAGCTGCGATGTAATGATCCCGGCGTCGGCTGCGCGGCCTGGAATGAAGATCGCATCGAAGCCCGGCGTATAGAAGACTTTTTTATCCAGCTTTGTCAGTTTCCCGGTCAGTTTTGTCTGATCGACCGGCACGGACAAGCCGTATTTCTTGAGGTCCTCCGCCTTCATACGTTTCAGCTGCGCACTTACGTCGGCTTCGCCTTCTTTGTAGGACTCAACGGCGATCACTTCCCCCTCGTGCTGGCGCACTTCTTGGGCGAAGAGCCGGGCCAACTCGCGGCCATACGTGGTGTCGGGATGCAGGATGCAGAATCGGCGGAAGCCTTGCTCTTTGATGGCATAGGCCGCGATTCGTTTGGCTTGAAGTTCATAGGTGAGTGCCGTGCTGAACACATAGTTGCCGAGTCGTCTGACGTTGGGGAGGGTTGCCGCCGGCGTGATCAGGGGGATGTGGGCTCTCTCGGCGAGTTCAGCCATCACCGGCAGATTTTTCGAGAGGAGCGGGCCGATCACGGCGAGGGGGCGATCGTTGTTCAGCAGTTCGGAAAAGTCGTCCAAGAACGAGGCGTAATCGGACTCGAGATCTTTGACGATGAGACCGACCGATGGGCTCCCTGCCCGGTCTCTATTCATTTCGATAGCCAGCTGAATTCCGCTGAGGACTTCACCGGCGAAGGGGGCGAGTTTTCCTGAGAGCGGCAGGACTCCGGCGATGAAAAACTGGTTGGATTTTTGCTTGGTTTGGAGTGTGGCGAGGAGTTCCGCGGTTTTTGCTGCCTGTGGGTGGGTCGGAAAATTCACGAGAAATTGTTGGATTTGCCGGATGGCCTGGTGTTCCTCTCCACGGCCGATGTAGAGGTCGATGAGTCGGAGGGACGCGATGTCGCCAGGAAAACCGCGTGGGAAGGTGTCCCGGATTTGATCGAGGGTTTTCTTGTCGGATGTTTCGACGGTCAGCTCACGAATGCGGGCCCTCACGTCTTCTGCTTGGTCTTCGGTTCCCAAGGCCACTTCATCGAGCCACGCCTGGATGGCACGGGTCGCGTCTTTTTTTTGCGAGTAGAAGTCGCCGCTCAGCCGCATGGCCTCACGTTTCGTGCCGTCATCTTTTGAAAGATTGCGCAGACCCGTCAAGATCGGCAGGGCAAGGTCGAGGTTCCCCATCGCCGCATGGACTCGAGCCTGCATGAGCTTGCCTCGATCCGTCACCTCTGAGTTGGGAAACTCGGTTTGCAGCAACATCAAGTATTTTAAGGCGTCTCCATATTGCTTCGTGCTGTGCAGGGCGGCGCCGAGGAGGAGATAGGTGTCGTCGAGCAGTTCGGGCTTTGGAGAGGTGGCCAGGAAACGACGAAGTGTGGTGATGGCTTCTTCAGCCTGACCTGCGTCGAGCAGGCGCTTCGCCTGGTTCAGCGCGGGATGGTTCGCCGGGCTGGCTGGTCCTGTTTCTGCATAGATGGGCGAATTGAACTCAAGCCCAGCGCCTGGCCAGAGTATGCTCCAGACAAGTGTCAGCAACAGGCACCAGCGTACCGAAAGGCCGTACGTGCGATGTGAAGACAGAGATAACAACGGGCGGGCCATGAGCTCCTGGCGGTCTGACGGCTATGTCATCGCATGTGACTACTATCGGAAACCCTGTGGGGTGTCAAGGTAAACTCCCGCAGCCTGCATTACTCATGAGCGTCTGCTGTAGCCGTCGATGCCTGACTCAAGCGAGACGAGCGAGACGGACGACGGTTCGAGGTTTTTGGAACTTCGAACCCAGAACTTCGAATCGTGCCTTTCTCACACGTCACGCAAGTCGCGCTCCTCGCGCTTGTCGCGCGCCACTCCGCCATTTCGCGACGAACCGTCTTGGGAAATGCAGGCTAGAGGTTCGTTGTGTTCATCCGGGCGATTGGCTATTATGGCACAAATGATGTTGCACCCGCTGGCCGAGCGATATTTGAGCCGTCTCCGGGTGGAGGGTGGTCTCTCTGTCAATACGATCGAAGCCTACCGCCGCGACCTGAGTAAATTCCATTCCTACTTGTATCGAGCCGGTGTCGTGCCGATCGGACCTCTTACGCCGGAGACTTTGACAGGATTTCTCCGTTCCATGCATGAGGCGCGGTTATCTCGCGCCTCCTCTCTACGCTGTCTCTCGGCTATCCGTGGATGGCTCCAGTTTCTGATGCGGGAACGGATAATCGAAGAGAATCCTACCATTGGTCTGGCCCCGATATCGCGAGGCGTTCGACTACCTAAAACCCTGTCGCAGCAAGACATCACTGCATTGTTGGATCTTGGGGCAGTCCCAACCCCTGAAGATCTGCGTGACCGCGCGATGTTGGAGTTGCTCTATGCGACGGGGCTTCGCGTGTCGGAATTGGTGATGGCTGAAGTGGCGCTGGTGAATCTCGATGTCGGGTATCTCCGGGTCACAGGCAAGGGCGCGAAGCAGCGTCTTGTGCCGATGGGTGAGAGGGCTCGACTGCTGCTGCTGCAGTATGTGGAAGAGGCGCGGCCACGACTTCTCAAGAAACGGGCTTCACGATATGTGTTCGTGTCGAGGCGGGGCGGGCCGTTGACGCGACAAGCCTTTTGGAAGTTGCTGCGGTGCCGTGCACAGAGGGCCGGGATTAGACGGGTCATCTCGCCGCACATGCTTCGACATTCGTTTGCAACGCATCTGCTCGAAGGCGGCGCGGATCTTCGGTCTGTTCAGGTGATGCTCGGCCATGCGAATATTGCGACGACGCAGATTTACACACATATTGAACGGGGACGCCTGAAGCGGGTGCATGACAGGTATTTTCCTCGGGTGGACCGGCGCCAGGGGCAAAAAGCATAACCGAAGAGACGCGATTCAAAGTGAGTGGAGCGCGTAGCAGTCGAAAACTGCAAGAAGAGTGCGAGATTCGATTGACAAGGACATGTGGAGTTGGTAGCATCCGCCAAGGTTACTAAGAAAATCGGGCGGATAGCTCAGTTGGGAGAGCGCTGCCCTTACAAGGCAGAGGTCACAGGTTCGATCCCTGTTCCGCCTACCAGTGTAAGCTGGTTCATGGGGAACAGGACAGATCATTGAACAGAAATCATGAAATTTCAGACGGGACAGACCGCTAGATATAGTCTTGTCACTCCCATCTTCCGCTATAGGTAGAGTTTTAAGGGGCCGTCGTTCAGCTGGTTAGGACGCCAGATTGTCAATCTGGAGGTCGCGGGTTCAAATCCCGTCGGCCCCGCCATTTTCCCCTATGTCTGTTAGACTCCGTAGGCAGAACTGTGAGTACTTCCTAGCACCTGGAAAGGGTATCGCTGCATGTTTCAAACGGGTCTAACCGGACTGGTGGGTTCGCTCGGTGCGGTCTCGAAAATTGTGCTCATGCTCCTCTTCGTCTTCTCGGTCATCTCGTGGGCCATTATTTTCTCAAAATGGCGAGCGTTTCGAGTGGCAGACCTGGAGGACAAGCGGTTCTTGGCGCTCCTGGTGAAAACGCGAGATTTCGACGAGCTGTATCGGCAAGTTCGGCGAACCGAAGGGAGTCCCAGCGCGGTCGTATTCGAAGGGGTAATGGAGCGTGTGGCGTCTGGACGGGGTGAAGGGAAGAATGGCGCCAGCGTAGGACCGGTTGATCAGCATGTTATAGAGCGGACAGCCTCCCATCTCGCACAGAGTCAGCTCTCACGTCTCGAGACCTATCTTCCGTTCCTTGCCACGACGGGAAACATTACACCGTTTGTCGGACTGCTCGGGACCGTGATGGGAATTATCGATGCGTTTCGTGAGATCGGTGCCCAAGGGACCGCCAGTATTTCCGCTGTTGCTCCCGGCGTTGCGGAGGCCTTAGTCGCGACGGCAGCCGGTTTGTTCACCGCCATCCCAGCGGTCATCGCCTATAACTATTTCCTTGTCCGGATTCGCAGCACGGCGTTCCGGTTGGATTCGGTCACCATTGAGCTTCTGTCATCCCTCTCGATCTCTTCATCCTCTGCATCGAACTCTTCATCGAAGACGAAACCAGTTCCGGTCGGAGTTCAAGGATGACCCTAGAGTCCCGTCACCGCCGATTTCTGGCAGAAATCAACGTCATTCCCCTCGTCGATGTAGTCCTCGTCCTCTTGGTGATTTTCATGGTCACCGCACCGATGTTGTATCGGGGGATGGACATTAAGCTGCCGACTTCTGCCACGAATACCATCAAACCGGAAATGCGTACGGTGCTGACGATTGAAAAGGATCAACGACTGTATCTCGACAAAGATCCGGTCGGGGTGGCCCAGCTGGAACAGAAATTGAAGCTCTTGAAACGGGATCATCCCGATGTGTCGCTCTATCTCAGGGCGGATCGTGACGTACCCTACGGCGTCGTAGTGCAAGTCATGGACGGCGTCAAGAAATCCGGGATCGAGAAAATCGGGATGGTTACGGATCCGGTCGGCCCCGAGCGTGTGGGAACCCCACAACCTCCACGTCTCCCGCCGCGAAAAAATTGACGCAACCTGTTCGAGAGGGCTGGTGGTGATGGCTTCCCAGGCATCGCTCCTGTCAGGTATGGGGTTCGATGAGGATGATCAACCGAGACTGTCTGCTCGACTCAAGCGAACACTGGCGTTGTCGCTCGTTCTTCATGTGGTTGTCTTGCTCATGGCGGCAGGGATTCGGCTCCCGCAACAGGGTGAACGCCCTTTGACGTCGGTGGAAGTGTCGCTGGTCAGTCTGTCGGCGTCCGTGAAGCAAGCCGAGTCGGCGAAGCCGGTCGAATCAGCAAAAGCTTCAGATCCAAAGCCGGTTCCTGTCCCGTTAATCAAGGGGATGACCTCAAGTGCAGCCCCTTCTGCCGTGCCTCCAGTAGGCGAGAAAAAAAGGGATATGTTGCGGGATCTTCAGCTTCCGCCGGATGCGCCAAAGTTCGGAGATTTGAGCCCTGCAACAAAATCTCCGGCGCAGCCCCAGCAGGCGGCGAAGGTGCTCGATATCCCGCGTGTCCCGGATGCGGCGCAATACCCGGTTGCGAAGGTTCCGCAACGGTCTTCGGTCAGCGAGGATCTGAATCGTGAATTAGAAGAAGAACTGAAAAAGGTCAAACAGTTTCAGCCCGCGGCTAAGCTGGATATTCCAAAAGAGGTGAAGCCAAGCGAGACGTCAGTCAAGCCAGCGCCTCAACAAGAGGTGAAAGTTCCAGTAGTCAAGACCCCTGAGACGACTCTGAGGATTTCCGGAACGGCTGGGTCGAATCCCTACTGGGCGCGTGTGCAGTCTATTATTAGTAGTCAGTGGGAGCCCCCGCCGATCGATATGGCGGGACAAACCTATACGGTGATCGTCAAGTTTCGGCTTCAACGGGATGGGGCAATCAAAGATGTGGTCGTACAACAGTCGTCCGGGAATGCCTATTTTGATATGGCGGGCCAGCGCGCCGTGCTGCGGCCACGAGTCTTGCCCCTGTTTCCTGCCGAGATGACAGACAGTTACAAAGATGTAGAGATGGTATTTCGAGTCGGAGAGTTGGCCGGATGACACAGTTGAAATTAGTCAGTGCCTGGGTTGGGGGAGTGCTGCTGCTAGCGGGAGTTGTCGGCATTCTTGAGTCTGGGGCGGCGGATGTGTTCCTCGAGGCCACCCGTCCCGACTTCCAAAAGATTTCCCTGGGTGTGGCGGGAATACAAAATGCGGGAGGCCCAGACTGGTTGGGGGGACGGATTGAGGAAGTTCTCAAAAAGGATGTGAAGCGTTCCTTGGTCTTCGATCTGGTGGATTTGCCCAGTCTCGGAATTCAAACACTCGATATCGGCAACGGGATGGGGGCCGGTTCCAAGGCCATATTTAGGCAGGCAGCTGAGAAGGGTGTCTCGGTTTTGGTCTGGGGAAAAGCAGGCCTGAAAGGGGCAGACAAAGAAGCCGATGTGAACATGGAAGGCTTCGTCTATGACAGCGGCAGCGATGAACTTGTGGGGGGAAAGCGCTACGTAGGGTCGCCTTCGGTTGTGCGGCTGATGGCGCACCGCTTTGCCGACGAACTGGTATTTCGTTACACGGGTGAGCCGGGCATCGCGCGGACGAAGATCGCGTATGTGGCTGAACAGGGGTCTGCCCGCGAGTTGTTCGTGATGGATTACGACGGCCACGATACGCGCCAACTCACCGCCGATGGATTCCTGAACCTCATGCCGCAATGGTCTCCGGATCGCCGGTTCCTCGTCTTCACCGCCTATCGCAATCGCAATACGCAGGACATCGACATGATCGAGTTGGCGACGGGCAAACGATGGACGGTGATTTCCCTGGGGGGATTGAATATTACTCCGTCACTGTCTCCTGATGGAAACTTCCTGGCGTTTGCCTCCAGTCACGAAGGCAACTCCGAACTCTATCGATTGGATACCAGGACGAAAGCCCTCCAACGATTGACAGTAAACCCGTCCGGCGACTTGTCTCCTTCCTGGTCTCCGAACGGGAGAGAGTTAGTATTTGTGTCAGATCGGGGTGGCGGGCCGCAGTTGTTCCTGATGGGTTCAGACGGGTCGAATGTGCGTCGCCTGACGTTTGAAGGCGATTACAATGCGGCGCCGGTGTGGTCGCCGCGCGGGAACTGGATCGCCTATGTGTGCCGGACGCAAAGAGAGTATAAGCTCTGTGTCATTTCGCCGGATGGGCAGAAGCGAATGCAGTTGACGACAGGACCGGGTGTCGATGATTCACCTTCCTGGTCTCCGGATGGCCGGCATTTGGTGTTCAGTTCGACATCCGATGGAAAGAGCCAGATCTATATGATCGATGCCGATGGTAAGGACATAGAACGGCTCACCTATCAGGGGACACACAATAGTGCGCCGTCCTGGTCTCCGGCATCGTGAGGATGATATTTCTTTCGAACGTACCAGATGAACATAGGCTAATGATCGAAGTAACTAACCCAGAAAAAGGAGACAGAGGTATGAAGAAGACACTCTCTACGTGCGGCTTGGCATTGGTGATGGGCATGGCATTGATTGGTATGCCTGGCTGCTCTAAAAAATCCGTACAATCCGGCGGCGACTCCCAGTCTGCCCAAGGAATGGCAAAGGGGGGGGCGGATAGTTCCAAGTCCGGCGTCGGCAGTTTCCCGGATACCGGGGTTCAGTCAGGTGGCGGCGGGCTTCGGGGCCTCGACAAGAACCCTTCAGAAGAGCGTGTGGGCGGTGGCGCGATGCTGGCAAAGGTGGATCCCTCCAGCAGCGCTGGACGGCAAATGGATGAGATCAGGGCCGAGCAGGCTGCTTCAGCCGCAGCGGGCTTACGGGATGTATACTTCGCCTACGATAGCTGGGTGATTTCCGAGGAGGGGCGTCAAGCGTTGACTCGCGATGCCGAGTGGATGAAGTCCAATCCGAGCGCACTGGTCAAGGTCGAGGGGCACTGTGACGAGCGTGGGACCTCCGCCTACAACCTTGTTCTCGGTGAAAAACGGGCGAAAGCCGCCCGGAACTATCTGGTCGAACTCGGTGTCGGTGCCA